>ENA-UOTX01000517-UOTX01000517.1-compost-metagenome-genome-assembly--contig:-NODE-517-length-39808-cov-12.219854_pt1 | contig 39808 bp, 22 predicted proteins | sample MGYA00238143_ERZ746982 | MGnify/ENA primary metagenome ERZ746982 (study PRJEB28758, sample SAMN06268862) | compost metagenome | isolation source: single cell | place: USA: California, Emeryville, Joint... | reverse complement strand
CCTGATCGAAGTCATTCTTTGAAGCGCTTTTCTCAGCAAGGTCAAACAGCGTGTCCAAATAATTTGTTTCTTTTTTAGTTTCATTTGAGGAGTCTCCTCGGTGGTCTTGGGTGCGGTTGGCAGCACTAGAGACATTCAAGAAAAAAATTCCACAAATTTTCTTACGCTAACACAGCTTTTTGAGCGATTAACCAATTTGGAGGCCTCAACTTCGATTGGATGGTGAGTGGCTGCTCTTCAGCCTTCATAAGGTTGCTGCTTGACTCTTTATAATGGATTAATCGATTATTTTTCCCGTTGAACAAATGTGAATACCTTCGGGTGTCATTTCCTTCGACGAGTCTCTAGGCTTGCTCAGCCCAATGATCCCTGGGACTAATCCAATAGCAGTCACTTTTCGCCATAATACTCACTAATACTTACATCCTTGTGCTTCTTTTGCTAGGTGACTGTAGGAATTTTCCTGCTTTGTAGTAGGTTTTTCCATGCTTTAAATTATAAAAATTATTCCAGTTTTTTCCTATTTTCATCTTCTGGAACCAGATAGTTCTATTCCTCAAATTCCGGGGGTGAATTCATTAGGAAAGACACACTGTTAATATATTTCTAACCATCAGCCATTAGCTCTCTCTCTCTGGGTAATATCTATACTTCCAAGAGATCGAAAAAATTAATCACAGATCACGTGTTGGACTCGCTCAACGTCTTTATAACGAGGTAGAGCGTCAACAAAGAACTTTTTTTTTGGTTTTAAGAGGGCATCACTTTCAATGATGATTACATTTTGCGATATCGAGAGGCGTAACGTATTTGAAAATTTAAGACACGTATTTTAGCTATTGATAATTTATTTGGGAATCTTCCAAAAGCAAATTGAATCTCTTACTGTTGCCAAGCCAAAGATATGTCTAATTTCGATAGGACAGTCAGCACCATGAAGGGGGTATTAACCGACCCAGTGAAGTTTCAAAACTTTGTTCGCAATCACAAGAAGGATATCTTTTATTGGGTAAATACTATAATTTCGCCTTGAAGATTTATCATACTCACATACCAGGGTCTGCTTGTATTGGCTGTGATCACCATATACTTCGTTGCTTCAGATGGAGACTTCTCATTCTTCTTGACTCTCTCTGGAATCGTTCAAATGTTTGGATTTCTCCTCATCGCTCTTCGAGTGAGGAAGTCCAGAGACGTAGGAGGGTTGTCTATGCAAACGATGATATGCTATGCTGTCAGCTTGACCTTCAAAGCTTATTCAATCCTCTTCTGGGAAGGGTTAGCTCTACCTCTTGCTATTGGTTATTAATTGGATGTAAAACTTCAAAGATACCTTCCACTCGACTCCAGTGGAGATTTTGTTTACAGATTTGTCGAGACATCAGCCCTGGGACTCTCAATATGTACCAATATGTGTGATTTGCGGCCTTTCTAACTAAATGATATAGTCCTGATCTACTTGATGTTGGTGAAATTCAAATCTACTTACAACAAGGAACTTGACAAAGTGAACTGCGCCCTCCTTATCGCTCCAACTTTCTTTTTGGCTCTCTTCGTGCACCCTTCTGTTAATAGCTCATACACATCTGATGTAAAGAGGAAAATGCTTCTTGTGGATAATGAACTATATAGGTTGCTTGGGCATTTTCTCTCTATCTGGAATCGATCGCTATGTTCCCTCAGATTTATCTGTTCTCAAAGAAAGTACGCGGTTTTCTTCTATCTCAACTAACCGTTTCATGGCCTAATTAAGGGCGGAGAAATTGAATCTTATACTTCTCATTATGTCGCAAGTCAAACTATCTCACGTGTGCTAGCATTCGTCTTCTGGTTGTTCTCGTTCCATGAATTGAATGAAGTTCAAGGCGACAGCTGGGGAATCGTAATTCTTGAAGAATTTTGCATCTAGGCTTATCTTTTAATTGCAGTTGAAGGGATATGTTGGCCATATCACAATGTTGGCGCAGTTGATCCAGTTGGTGATTGTTGGAGACTTCATCTACCATTATTTCCAGAGGTATCCTCCTAAAAGCGAGAGCCAGTGTACTAATCTGATTATTATTTAGTGTGAAAAAAGGTGTGCCGATGACTCTTCCAACCTATGTTGTTTAGTTAATTAAATTTTAAGGCTTAATTTGCTCTCTGTTCCCAGCGCGTTTGCACAAGTTCAGACATAGATATATTCTAACAAATGGAATATTGCTCACGGAAAATGAAATAAGTCTATCGATCTCGTGTAAAATTAATAAACCTTAAAAAGAATCAGAAGAATCTTGAAAGTTATTAAGTAAAATTTAGTAAAGAGCAATATGGAGTTTGAGAATATATTATGGAAAGAAAAAAGAACTGAGTTAGACAAAAATGTGGGTTCGATCGAAAATGAATATTGATTTTTCACATTTTCGCAGACGAAGAGTTAGTTAGACAGGCCAGTTGACGAGTGATAATAGTCTTTGGTCTCTGATGAGATCAGTCAGTTTATTTTTTGTTCAGTTTTCTTTGAAAACTTAACTCAAGATGTTCAGCAATCTGTACTTGATTCAAACTGGATTCAGTCATTTAAGATTTAATTTAAGGTATGATTTTATTAATTTTTTCTCAAACATCAATACAGCAAATAAAGAAAAGAAAAGATCAGAAAATCTCTGCAAATGAATTGAAGGACCAAGACCAATAAAAAAACAAACAAACGTAGGATATTATTTTCAATTTTTAAACCACTGAAAAATTGACATTAGCCCCTCGGAAATAATGCTAAGCTAACCTTCTTTCCTGAAAAAAATTTGATCGCCGTGATTCTTCTAGATCTCACTGAATATAGTGGAGTTTGCTTTTTTTTTCACTGACTTTGCATTGATCATAACCGTTAAATTATATTACTTTCAGTACTACTAATCATTCTATGAGAGGATGAACCCATCAAAAAGATTTGAATTTGAAAATACATCAATCCTCTCTGTTGTTTTCAAAAATTTCTCATCGTGCTAGTGCTTTACAGGCACTTTCCTCCTATTTCAGCCATCTGTATTAGCCCGGTCGTCAACTTTAATCGAAAAAAGCGCTTCCATTAAATAACTGGAGTTTTTGTTTGAATCGAATTTTTCTTCCAATTTTCGGGCGGCGTACTGATTTTCAGTCCTGAACATTAAAATTCAACAGATTGAATTTGAATGCGAGATAATTATATTCACAATGGAAAAAAGCATGATTGCCTTTGATCGATTTAGCTCTTTCAATTATTCATTGTATGACTACAAGGTTCTCGGCAGCAAGACTTACGTTGTTCGTTCGCTTCACAAAGAGGATCTCCCATTGCTAACTAAAAGAATCGCTTATACTAGAGTTCTGACACATCCTCAAATATCCATCATCAAAGACGTCTCACTTGAGAGGCTAGAAGGATTTTTTTTCGATCGATTCTCTGCAATAGTGTCTCAAGATCTCTCCATCTGCATTGAGGAACCTGAAAATCATAGAATAATAGCCGCGTTGTTTGTTAAGGACTGTGCTGTCCCAGCGGATTTTGACAAGACAAAATGGCCGGAGTTCCAACCGATATTAGACGCAGATGAGCTTGTTAAGGAGAAGTTTCCAAAGATATTCCATCCAAAGATATGTGGGCTATCAGCGAACCTGGTGTGCTTCTGGACGGATCCAGAGTTCAAAGATACTAGCGTACCTATGACGATAGCAACGGCGCTGCTGATGCATCCGAAGATTCTGACGTACACTTACGTGGCTACCATATTCACTAACCCGATCATGGAAACGATTACGAAGATGATACCTAATTCAAAAATCATTGAGAAGATTCATTTTAAAGATCTTAAGGACAGTGAAGGGAATTACCTGTACAGAGATCTGATGCCTAAATTCGAGGCAAAAGGCTTTGATCAAAATTCATTGCGGTTTTCGGTGTTTCTGATGTCGAATATCACTCCAAAGCTTTGAGTGATACTGAGGAAATTTAACTTGGAATTAATTGTGTGGAGGGAAGCTTTCTCTCTTTATTTATCCATTAATTATTATGAACTAAGTAACTCCTTTATTTGAATAATTAAGCACTAATTATTGTGGATAATATTCGTCGTGCTCTTCGCCCGTAGCACGGTTACAGATAGGCAGTATATATATATTAATTAGGAAATTAATCCTTTCCATTTATTTGCTAAAATGAAATAGTCTTTGATTTGCTTTTTGGATTATCGGTATGTATAAGCCCATTTTAATTTCAATTGACAGTAAATCGAGGCATCAGTCTTTAAAAGACTAATGTGCATAAAGACAAAGATAAGATAATCCAACCACCTGTTTTTTAAATTTGCTCAAAAGAGTGTGATAATCAGATTGAAGGAGATACGAGGCCGAGCCGCATCGGACCAACTCTAGGTTGGTGCAAAGTTTGTCGAGATCATAATTGAAGAAGCTTCCGAGAGGTTTTTCAGTATAGTTCCAGTAAAACTCAGTGGGTAACTTTTTAACTGTCTGTATGATTTTGAGCATTACTAGTCCATTTATTCGAATTTTGTTCGTCATCATGGCAAGCATCTCTCACGCCACAAAGCGCTTACGAAGCAGCAATTGAATTTCTACTACTCAGTTCCAAAAAAAATTCAAAGAAAGATCATATTGCTTCCTATACACTAGGAAGAGCATTGTAATATTGGTCAAGAAAGCGAGTATCAAATTATTAGCTACACAAAAGTAAGCTTTCTCTTATAAAATACAAGTAATTTTGGAAAAATTTGAAAATTTTGAATGAGAGAAGAAATATCTTCAAATCGTCCTCGCGGTCTCCTTGGAAGAGTTATGCGGGGATTTAAAGATAAAAGCTGGTTTGAATTTCTTTTTGGATGGATGCCGAGGTGGTTGGAAACATTCGCTATAAAAACAATCATGAACTCTAAAGAGAGTCTAAAATAAGTGGACTTACTTGATCTGTGTTTCTCGTTGCTTTCCCAATAGAATGCTTTGTTCTTTTTAAATTTTTCATGTCGTGACTTACTGACCGAGAAGAATTGTGATCAGCCTTATAGATATCACGATTTGAATCCTATAAGGAAATTAATAATTCAACAACAACAAACTCATACTTTAGCGAATGTTCCACTTTTGCTACCACCATACTCACTCGGGGAGATATAAAATGGAATTTTAGGAGTTGTTCGTTTCTTGTATTCCTGAAGTCGCTGTTGTTCTAATTCCCATGCCTGTTTTATTCAAATGATTTAAAACTAGATTCACACTACTGATCTCAGTTAGTTACCTTCTGTTTTAAACTAAAGCGATCAAAACCAATAATTGGACCTATTCGCTTTTTGATGTCTGGTCTTGGGTTGTAGTGCTGAGGTGACGGGGTTGAATCATGGGGAATGAGATGTTCTGCACGATCGAACGAAACTATGTTTATTTTTGGAGCTCTATTGGTTCCAGTTCCGCAGCTATATTGATTTTCCATATGATATACCGGGCCTGGACTGGTATGGCTGTTCATAATATCTAAGCATTATCTCAACAATAATTAGTTACCGTTTAACCTCGAATATCGGTGGTTTTGCTGCCTTTGGAAACGTACCGCCTTTTACCGAAACCACTGATGGCCCCCCATAGAAACTAATGAAGGTTTACATGAATTCCAAACTGATAAGATACCTTTGATCTTTTATCTCTGAGACAAGCATACCTTTCCTCTGTAGGGACGGCTGATTCTCTACCGAGTCATTTTCGAAAAGCAGTTGTTTTACTGATCTGTTGGGTCTTTTGGCCCTTGAAGATGCTTTTAAGTCTTCTTCAATCATACCTACTTCGGTCGGAGTTTTATTCGAAGAATGAAAATCTCTGCGATTAAGCAACTCTTTTTTCAATAAACGAGAGCGCGAAGGCTTTTCTCGTTTAACTCTCCAGTTAATTACATCAATCCGCACAGAATGATTCATGTGGTGCTTATTTTTGATTTTTTGCCGTGAAAAACTGTCCTTGTTCGAAAGCTTCGAATTATTAAATTGACCGCAGCTACCTGTAGAGGAAGAACTACTCGGCCTTCCCATTCTCACGGGCGTTGCAAGCTTTCTACTTTTCTCGTCTAAAGCAAGGACCATTTTGCTAATTGAATTCGATTGACTGGGTGACCTGAACCTTGTGCGACTGGAATCTTTATTCGGAAGAGGGTTAGTTCTTGGGTTCAAGGTTGTGTTAGGGCTCAGTACAGCCGCTGTAGCGTCCAAGTTTTTACGCTGTTTGGCCTTCAGTCTATGATTGACATTGAGAGTCCCATAATTTGTTTTCCTTTGGGTTTCTACAGAGAATTGTCGAATATCACCAGGAAATTGCTGCTTTGTGTAGGTTTTTTCCATGAGAGCAGTTCGCTCAATCCCATATAATTGCATTTTGAACAAAGCTGCTGGTTTATTGCCTGGCTTTTTTTCAGACGAATTCTGTCGATCCGAAAATACAAACGAACTATCAGTCAACTCATCGGTATTAGTTTTACGATGCCCCTTCGTGGAGCTGAGTTCATCGAGATCTGAGTGATTCCCCGTGCTCAAGCGAAGATGACTGCGACCTGAAGCACCCTCTTTCCCCCTTTTATGAGTGTTATCATTCTCTATTGGACTTGTGATGAAAGCATTCGCGGAATTTTTGACAAAATAAGGATCAGGATAATTCGATGATTTCTGCTGCGGGGTGCGCCCTTTTTGATTGGAAGCATGCCTTCTCATATTTCCTTGGGAACTGGTAAGAGGTCTATTAGAGTCGCCGTTTAGTGAATCATATAATTTTTCCTTTATTAAGCACCCGTCACCTGAATGATAATAGGCCGAAATGTTTTCTTTATCAAGCATCCGAGCTTTTTTTGAATAATGCTGCTCTTCTGTACGATAAACAAACGTCAGTTTGAGAACTTTGCGTTCGTCCTCGCGCTTTTGAGAATCTCGAGAATCTCCGCGCTTGTCTGATGATGATACTTGTACGTTCTTTTGAGACAACTCTGCTTCGTTGTCAATATCCTTTTGATTTGGAAGAAATTGAGCCGCAGGATGCTGCTGCACATCTTTGGGTTGCTCGCAATTATCTTTCGAGGAAGTTGGATCTTCGGATTGCCTGAGATGATTATTGCTGGTCTCCTTTTCCTGCGTCTTCTCCAGAATGTTGGCTTGCTGAGATACCTTGATGCTGGTGGTTTTATCAGGCGGCATCTCTTGAATTTCGGTTTGGCGAAAGTCAGATTTGCTAATACCCTTTTCCTGCACTATCTCTTGGATGTCGGCTTGAACTTCCTTATTGCACATAGTTTTTTCTGGCGTGATTTCTTGAATTTTGGTTGGCTGAACATCCAATTTGCTCTTATTTTTTTCAGGCGTGGCCTCTTTTATGTTTTCTGTCACGATCTCTTGAATTTTTTTAGGTACTCTCTCTTTTACTTCGTCATTAGTACTGGTGGTAACTTTGACTGAGCATAGTTCCTTTTCTAATTGATCATAAGCCACAGCATCGCTCTCGTAATTTTCATCTTGGGTATCAAATTTTACGCCAGGTCGAATCGCAATTAACTCTTGTGTCGTTGGATCCGTCCCCAGTTCATAGTCATAAACATCGATTCTAGAGAGGCACAAAGGTGTGAGGCATATTAGTTCATTACAAATCGTTAATAAATCACCTTTCAAAGAAATCAAGAGCATGTGAGCGCTTCCTTCTTAACCTCTCAAGAGTGTAGTTAGATTTTTGATTGAAACCATTGGACGGCAGAGTGTTTATGCTCATTGGAAGCGACACTTGATGAGAGACATTATTATTTATTCTTATTGAAATTTAATACCACGGAAGCGTTGTAACTTCCTTCGAAAGAAACTATCTCACTTAAAAGGAACAAATGAAAATAGTTCATTCGCGCAAGCCATACCAAGAACGAAATAGCAAGCAGAGAACACCATCGCTTATTTCTGAGTGGAAATTCTGCTCAGTACTATCTATCATTCAAATTGCCAATATTTTTATCAAAACCAAACATAGTGGAAAATCTAATCCAGATTTGACCAACAACTTAGGAAGAATCCGCACAAAAGATCTCGTTACTACTTAACAAGCTGGCATTACCAGGTTATTTTGCATTATCTGTTCGTCGGTTATGGTCTCTCTTCTAAATCAGTAAGAACTTGAAATGGAAATCCGTTGCTTTAGTTTATTATGAGCCTTCGGCTCAAGAAGTTCGTAATTTTTTGATCTCTGAGCAGAAAGAAAAACAGATGTCAAATAACTACGTGTTCCACGTATTCAATTATTAAAGTCTCATACATTTAATTTCTGGCAGATTCATTAATATAATTTACTCATAATAAGTCATGAAAGCCCTGATCCTTGTCGGAGGTTACGGAACCAGACTCCGCCCTCTTACCTTCTCTGTCCCCAAGCCAATCGTTGAGCTCGCCAATAAACCCATTGTTGCTCACCAAATCGAAGCCTTAGCCAAAGTAAGACATCTTATAGAATTTCAAATTCACGCACTGTAGGTCGGTGTCACTGAAATCGTCTTGGCTATCGCCTACCAACCACAAACCATGATGGAATACATCAAAAAATTCGAAGAGCAGGTAAAGCTTGTGAAAAGAGGTCGATGGCCTAACTTCTAATAGTACAAAATCAAAATTACATGCTCTCAGGAGATTGAGCCTCTCGGAACTGGTAACAATTAGCATCGATTTTTGACCTGAGAATATAACTCTATTCATATAATAGCTGGTCCTATCAAGCTCGCCCAAGAAATCCTCGAGAAAGATAATGATGACGGCTTGTTTTTTGTTTTGAACAGCGACGTCATCTGCGAATTCCCACTCAAGAAGCTCGTCGATTTCCACAAAGCCCATGGAAAAGAAGGAACTATTATGCTCACTCAAGTCGAAGAACCTTCGAAGTACGGTGTAGTTGTCGCTGATCCAGACGGAAAAATTAAGAGATTCGTCGAGAAACCAAAGGAGTTCATCAGCAATAAAATCAATGCTGGATTGTACATCTTCAACAAGAAAATTATCAGTCGTATTGAGGTACCCAAGGCTCTTTCCCGCTGACTCCTAAACATTGAATAGCCTAAACCTACTTCCATTGAGAGAGAAATCTTCCCTAAAATGGCCGATGAAGGTGAGCTCTATGCTCAGGTCCTCGAAGGATTTTGGATGGATGTCGGGCAACCAAAGGACTTCATCACCGGCAACCAACTCTACTTAGATTATCTCCGAAAGAGCGACGCATCCCAACTCGCAAAGGGAGAAAATATCCTCGGAAACGTTCTCATTGTAAGCTCTTGGATCGATTAGCCAAGAAAAACTTAATCATTTTTTTCATAGGATCCTTCTGCCAAGGTTCATCCAGAAGCTATCCTCGGCCCTAATGTTTGCATTGGTCCTGATGCTGTAATTGAAGCAGGTAAGCCATATTTGCTCCAAGTAAAACGAATCGATTTTTATGCTTCTAGGTGTCAGACTTCAAAACACCACAGTTTTCAGAGGTGCAACGATCCAGGCTCATTCATGGATCAAGGGAGCCATCATTGGCTGGCAATCAAAAGTCGGAAAATGGGTAAATAACGAAATTCTTATTCAGGTTTTAAATACACACTTAATAGGTTCGAATTGAGGGTGTGACTGTTCTAGCTGAGGACGTTGTTGTTAAAGACGAAATCTACATCAATGCCTGCTCAATTCTTCCTCACAAGACCGTGGCTGCTAGCTTACCAGATCCTGGCACTGTCGTAATGTAAGGAGCTCGAAAACGCTTTGGAAAATGTTAATTTTAGTATGTCTTGCTTTGTTTCATCTGATAAAAATTAAATACCTTGAGAAAGAATAGCCACTATGAAATAGAATGAGACGCTCTTTAATAAAAGTTCTCAGTTTGATACTAAAAAAACCAAAAAAAAAAAAGAAACCATTGAAACTGCAAAATACCTGAAAATGATAGCTAACTCCCTCAACTCAGCCGTTAGAGTATATTATAGAGGTCAAAGCTTTTCCTCTCCCTAGTTGATTAATTGATTTAGGAGAGAAACATTTTATAAGAGAGAGCTTTAAGATTCCACATAATGAGTTTGTTTTTTTGTTTTGTTTTTTTTTTGAAACAGAGCTGAAGGTAAACTCAACTATTGATGAGAGAAGAAGTGCATGTGTTACAAAGCTAAATTTATACAACTAAGTTCTTTCAACGGAAAATGAGAAAGGGTCATTTTCCTTATATCAGTGTTAGGACCTAACTATTCTAGAGGAATTTCTTAACTTTTGATATCAGCTTTCCGACATTCTTCGTGAGCCAATGGTCTTTCATGGTCATTGCGACCACCGACGATAAGACATTGAGTGGCTGATACGAGTAATCTAAGGCGAGACTTCCATCATTCCTGACGAAAAATCTTGGAGTCTTTCCCTCGTTACCAAATTGAGAGGTAGGCCCGGAGAAATTGTCTCTGTAGTCCTCATCTCTATCGTCATATCTTCGGCGATAATTGTTATCATAGTCTTGGCCGTCTCTTCGATATTTTCCCCCCGACCTCTCACTTCTGCGGTCATACCTGTCCCCGTCGTAAGAATGTTTCTTATTTCTACCGTAAGCATTTCTCTCACGGGCATCAGAAACCTTATTATCTCTCCAATTGCCGCTACGCTGCGAGCCCTGGCCATAGCCATTTCTTCTTCTTGAGCCAGATAAAGAATCATCGCCCTTCATGAAGGGAAGCTCTTCGGCTTTTTTCAAAGTAAATCGTTCGTGTTCTATATTTTGTTCAATGTACTCTAAGATCTCTTGCTCAGAGCTCTTTGGAATATCAAAAGCCACGCTGTTTCCCTCTGGCAAGGATCTAATACTTTCAATAGCTCGAATGGTCTTTTTCGAAAGTATCTCCTTCAAGTACTCCGCGGCTTCAGCTCTAGTCACTTCTTCTTTGGCCTCCAAGACATAAGCCACGTATCCAAGTTTTGACGACAGCAGCGATCTCTCTTGGGTTGGTGATGTGTGTCCGGAGATAATCGAGAGCGCTCGATATAACGCTTCCTTTTCACCGTATTTTTCAGTCAACTTCTGTGCGAAGTTTTCGAATAACGGAAGTACTTCTGGAGCGACCTCTTCGAATTCTTCCATGATTCCTTGGGTCTTGGATTTGATCAAATCATGAGATTGAGGTAAAGGAACTCTGGAAATTTTTATTTTCGCTTCTTTTTCGATTCTCAGCAGGTTCTCTCGATTGAACTCGTTGTAAATCGTGATACTTATTCCGCTTCTTCCCGCTCTTGCAGTTCTTCCAGATCGATGGATATAAGATTCGATATCTCGAGGCGGCTCCAGCTGTAGGATCAGATCCACTTCTGGAATATCGAGTCCTCTGGCAGCCACATCAGTAGCGACCAGGCATGGGAACTCTCCATCTCTGAATGCTTTCAACGTCCTCTCTCTTTGACCTTGGGAGATGTCTCCATGAAGAACCATGCATTGTTCAGCCATACTAGAAGAGCCCAGAATGGCGTTTGCATCGGCTTTTCTTTCGCAGAAGATGATGACGCGTCCCTTACCTCCAGCATAGGTGGTGATAATGTTTCCGAGATTGGAGATTACATCGTCGTCTGGACAGTAAACAGCCAGATGTTTAAGGTTCGCCGGAGTTTTGATTTCTTTGTCTTTGATGAGATCAACAAACTTGAAATCGGGCTTCAGGTACTTCTGGCTCACCTGCTTGACCCACTCTGGGACCGTAGCAGAGAAGAGGATGGTCTGGACGGTCTCCTTTTTGGTATGGGTGTAAATGTAGTCCTGGAATAGTTTATCCATGTCTTCCTGGAATCCAAAATCAAGCATTTGGTCGACTTCATCAAGCACGACAGCTTGTAAATTGTGGAACTTGAGGACTTCTCTTTCAAGGAGATCGAGAATTCGTCCTGGAGTGCCTACAACGACTTCCACGCCTGATTTAAGAGCGCTGATCTGAGGATATGCATCGGTTCCTCCATACACCGAGCAGATTCTGAAATCTCTTTTGTCTTCATGTTTGAGAGACTTGAAACCATTGGAGACTTGAACAGCTAGCTCTCTTGTTGGTGCCAATACCAAGATTAAAGGTGTTTGGCCACGCTTGAATTCAAAGAGAAAGTTATTGCGCATTCTTTCGATCAGAGGGAGCGCGTAAGCTAAGGTTTTGCCTGTTCCTGTGCGATCACGGCCAATCAAATCTTCACCTCTGAAAATCTCGTCAAAGGTTTCAGCTTGGATTGGGAAGAGCTCTGTGATCCCGTTTTTCTTCAGGAGTTTCACAGTTTTTGGCTGGATATTGAAGTTTTCTAATCTTCTTGGACTGTCTGAGGACTTATCAGCAGCAGCATTTGCGTTTGTTTGGTCATCCTCATCTGAATGACCATATTTGGATTCATTTGAATGTCTTTCATCGGTCGATTCAGAACCTGAATCTCCGTTATTCAATGTAGCCGATCTACCTCGAGGGTCTTTTTTTTCTTGACGAGAACCAAATTTCTCAGAATTCTCAACGCCTTGGTTGCTGTCGTTCATCGTGTCAAATTTCACCGCAAATTATTTTAATTTTGATAGAATTTAATTTCTGCTCCTTATCAACGCCTAAACTAGCGTCAAATGCGTGTATAACTGGCAGTTTTTTCGCATGCATAAATAACAAAGGCAATTTAGTGATTTCAGTCGAATTCTTTTGCTTAATTGTTTCAATTCGAAAAATTCTCACCTTAGAATTTGTGATGTGCTTTCAGAATTTAGCATCTAGAATCGACAAAAGCTATTATAATAACCAATTTCAATTTTGAAGAAGTAATTCGAAATTTGTAGATACTGCGCAGTAGACTTATTGCTTTTCTCTGAATAAAAATCGGAAATTGCGGGTTAAGCAAATTAGTTTGCAATTTTAAAAAATTCATTATATCAGTATTAATGGGAGTTCATGGACTTTGGGATTTGCTGGCTCCATCAGCCAGAAAAATCAAAATTCAAGCCTTAGAAGATAAAACGCTAGCAATCGACATTTCGATTTGGATGATTCAAATGCTTCAAGGCTACATTTCATATGGCAAGGAAGATTTTCAGAATGCGCATCTTGTTGGCATTCTGAGAAGAATAGTCAAGATGCTCATTTATGGCATTAAGCCTGTATTCGTATTCGATGGCAAATGCCCTGATCTCAAGAAGCAAACGATCCGAATCCGTAACGACCAGAGAGAAAGAAAGGTTTTCTTCCCTCTTTCGCACGAATAAGATAAAATCTTCTATATCTCATCTAGAACCGAAATTTGAAGAAACTTGCTGAAAGAGCAGTTGCTAAAGTACTCGAGCAGAGAATCTACGAGACAGCAAAAAAGAGCGGTACCATCGCCAATAAGCCTCCTTCAAAAAAGCAGAGCCAGACTCAAGACGTTGAACTTGATAGTAATTTCTGATATAATGCGTTCATGAAACTCTTTGTTTAGCCAGCATGAATGACATGGACGATGATGAAGTATTTGATTTCATATAATCTCGTAACGAATACCATTTACAGCTATTCGATTATGAATTCGATATCATTGTGAACGAAAACAAGGAACTTCTCGAGCAAAACGGCGTTGATTTAGATGTAATTAATGGCTTTGCATATAGAGCTTGAAATCTGAATAAAACCTAGGAATTCCATTTGATGGAACCTAACAAACAGTATGAGACGGTTAAAAAGATCAGAAACAGGATGGTAGAACGCAAACTCGAAAAGTTTCAGAAGGTTTCGATACAACTTAGACACGGGCAAGGATATTGACTTCGCGTTTGCATAGATAGGGAATTTAGAAGAGCTTTCGAGGGAACATGTGAAAGATTATGTCAGATACGTCAAAAGAGAAGTGAAGAAAGAGCATCAGAGGCAAGAAAAGTTGAAACAAAGACGTAATAAGAGAGGAAGTTTAATCTGATTTACATAAATGCCCAAATAAATAGTGAGCACAGAAGAAGAGCACATTAAAGAAAATCCGAAATTCAAAGACATTGTGTCGACAGAATATATCAAAGGCTTCTTCATTAACCCACACAGAGAGGTGATTGGTAGCAGGATGGCTGCTGATTCTACCAAATCCTTCCTTTATATTTCCAAAAAGCGAGCTGATGATTGTAAGACAATTATTCCAGCTGAGGGTTCAACTAGACTCAATCACAACCTTTCTAGATGATGAAATTTTACAGCTCACAAAAGTGAAACGTGTCTCTAAGAGAGAAAAGATGAGAATGCTTCAGCTTCAGATGAGAGATATTGCGAAAACGACTGAGTAAGCGCAGTCATTGAGGGGAAGTTGAATTAATTCGATCGTTCGTAGAGACTTTTCAAAGAACTATAGACCAGAGGACTTGTTTGATGAGAATCCTGTTAACCTGTTTAAGAGAGAAGCTAAAAAGATTGACAACGAGCATAAAATGTTTCAAGAGCAGCAAACCAATAAGAAAACTCGTGCTGCCCAGAATAACGAAATAACTGTGGAAGAATTTGACGATTTGTGTCGACAGATGGGGATAGACTATGATGAGAATGAACAGCCAGCTGCTGAGACCACCGGTGATAAGGATAAAGATTCACCGACACTTCATGGAACGAGCTTGAATGACAAGAATGAAACCGTTATACCAGATCAAACAAGGCCAGAGGAAGATGTGAAAGAAAATAGTAATGGAGATGATAAAGGGATGGAAGAAGAGGACCTCTCAAAGCTATTTGGAGACGATGATTTTGAAGGAGCTAATGAAGAAAATGTCGACAAAGTGGATGATTATTTCGAGGAAGCAGAGGACTTGTCTGAAGAGGTAAAGCAAAAATTATTGCGACTGACACAAGAGATCGAAGCAAAAAATAAACAGGTACTCTTCCCTACTATTAATAAGCGCTAACCTTTTCAGGCTGAAACCGCGACGAAAATAGTACCAGAAGAGCAATTATCACACGAGCAAGCTAAGAACCGAGGTGATTCTGCCTTAGAAGTTTCTGATGACGAACAAACGCAAAAGATGAAGAATTTAACTGGGATTGTTAGAAGAGTGCCAGATGGTGAGAGCGATGATTCTGACCGTGAAGATCAAAGAAAGGAAGACGAAAAAGAAACTCGAATGATCGCTGAAAGCGAAGAAAAATCAAGTTCAAAAGCAATCCCTCAGGCAAGTTCGAATGAGGAGCACCGGCTCAAAGCAGCAAACGCTGATGAATGGACTTATAAGCCTAAAGTGGATAAGCCAACAAAAGTGAAGGTGGCTAGTCCTGAAAAACAGAAATCTTCATTCGTTGAGTCAGATAATAATGTTCATGGCGATTCTGTCTCAAATGAAAAGTCAGTTTCAAGAAAGTCTCTCAAGCTTTCAGATAGCAATCCTCAAGAATCAAACGAAACCAAAGTGATGGAAGATGAGAAACCACTCGATTGGAACAAGAAAAGTAACCTATCTATAGAGACTAACATCATTCCATCTCTTTTTGATTACTGCACAGGCGCGAGTAGCGAAGTTCAAGAAGAGATGGAGATTAGTTTTGAGAAATGTAGTGTGGAGAAGAAGGCTCCAGAATTGCAGGATGATAAACTCGAAGATCTACACCAACAGCAGCTAAGCGAGTACTTACACCAAATCAATGAAGCGGAAGAAGAGGAAGAAATACAAGAAATCTCTTTTAAAAAGCCACAAAAAAAAGTCAATCGCATAGAGGATGACGACGACGAGGGGCTTATTGAAATCGACACTGAGAAAAAAATGATAGATGAGGAAGAATACAATGATTTTAACATCGATGATTATAACTATGGGGATGAAGTTGAGAATTTTAACAAGGTAAATATTTGCTTTTGGCTATGTTCTCACTCCTGTCTAGTGGAGTTTAATGGATGAATTTAATCGATATTCGGCTCTTCAAGAGATGGGCGGAGGCAACTTACAAGATAAATTTGAAGATGTTAGGAATTTATTAAGGCTACTTGGAATCCCATGGTAATAAGACCTTTGTTGCTTTCATATTGAACCTATCAATAGGGTTGAGAGTCCTGCTGAAGCCGAAGCTCAGTGCTGTGTGCTGGAGCAGCTCGGGTTGGTTGACGGAGTGGTTACTGAGGATAGTGACGTTTTTCTTTTTGGCGCAAAGAATGTAAGCAGTTGCTCAGTGTCAAACTAATCTCCATTGCTAGGTTTACAAACGTATTTTTGAGAAAGGAGACAATGTGCACTACTTCAACAGCAACAGAATTATTGAGGAAATGGGTCTGACCAACGATAAATTGATCTATTTAGCTTTATTCCTCGGCAGCGATTATACTGTTGGTGTCAGAGGTACACTTCGTCCATCAGCAAAATCGTGTAATATGTCCTGTTATAGGCGTTGGTATAGTAAATGCAATGGAAATTGTAACGGTGTTCGACAACGTCGACGCACTGAAAAGATTCAAGGAGTGGGCAAAAGCCCCTGATGTTCTCCTGGATGATGCCCTTGAACATTATGAGAATGGTTCCTCTCTCTCTCAAACTAGCTAGTTTCTAATTATTATGGATATAGCCCCTCAGAAAGAGCTAGAATATAAAGTAGACCACAGGAATTGGAAGAAACATTGGGATATTCCAGACGAGTTCCCTGACCCACGAGTCATCAAGGCGTATAAAACCCCAGAAGTAAAATTTTAGGGCATTAACTTGTGTACGAAGCAACATTCACATTAGGCTGACAGGTCAGACGAGCCCTTCACTTGGGGAACACCAGACATCGACAAGCTAAGAGAATTATGTGAGGTTCGGTTTAGATGGGATAAAAGTCGAATCGATGAGCTGCTTCTTCCGCTTCAAAAGGTTAACAGAATCTTTGCTTTTGTAGTAATATCTTTTGAATTACAGACTCTAGAAAACAAGAAACAGCAAAAGAAAATGACAGACTACTTCAAAAAGGAAGAGAAAGTTGCCGTTATCAATTCGAAAAGATTGAACAAGGCTATTGAAGTAATGCAAGGCAAGGAAAAATCAACCCCAGAGAAACTAAAACAAGAGGAAAAAATTACCAAGTCGCTCTCGCACCTGATAAATCAAAAGCTGAAGCGAAAGGCTCCGGTGTTTGAAGATAAGATAAGTGAATATACCTATCAAAAGAAGAGAACGAAAAGAACTCCTGGTACCGGGAATTAGTTTATGCTTAGAATTTGCATAATGTTTGTAATGAATAAACCTTTTTGTGTTTGTATATTGATGCCAAGAAAGGATATTACTAATTCAATAAAAAGGATAATATATGATCTTATTACGAATGAAAAAGAGTTTAATTGAGATGCCGATGGCGCGCTGAAAAGCGGCAAGTTCTATATTTTTGGATGTATTAGAGTTAAAGAGATAAGAATTTAGACTTTCTTTATAGAATGATTGAAATTTTTTCTCATGCAGAGCTAGCGCATGAAAGATACACCGTAAAATAATAAAATAAAATAATGCATAATTCAAAGTAAAATAAACAGGTAGGAATAAAAGACAGGCAATGAGTTATATATCAAGCTATCTTCAGCGCCCTCTAGTAACAATAAATTTCTGATCACAAGAAGTTAGTCTTTTTATGAGTGAATGGCTATTTGAGGTACGCTGAGATCCACAAAATTTGATTTAAACGAGACGTTGCTTACAGCCAACTAATCCGGCGTTCTTGATCAGCTCTTTAGATTTGGCTCGGAGCTCTTTTTCCAGAGCCACTGCACTCTTTTGTGAGAACGAAGGGAAACATTTTTTCGAATTAGGGCTCTGACGGCCTCCCGCTTGGTCTGGCGAAATGAGCCCACTCATCCTCTTTGAAGACTGCCTCGAGGAGCAACTCTGTTTGCAAGTGTCTCCTTGCAAATTATGAAATTGCTCTGATAGCAGTCGTTGGTCCAATTGAATCATCTTGCTCAGAGGCAGAGTCACGACTGGGATAGCTTCTGTCCTTAAGCGATGATCACTCAGTTTTCCTTCATCCTTAATGATAGGTCTCTGATGCTCTATTCCATAAGTAACATTAACTCTCTGGTTCGAAGCGGCGGCGGGCTGAGGTCGGCATTTCTTCGAAGAGCTGCATCTTTGAGCCTGCTTCTCTGGGATTTTGTTCCCTCGGTTCGGCGTGCTTTTCCTTGGCACTACAGGATAAGGAACCAATTCAAGTTTGATAGGAAGCTGTTCTTGCGTCGATTTGGTATCAGTGGTCTGCGACGTGTCTGCTATCGGTAATTTCGGGATAAACGTGAGTGATCGATTGCTTGAGGGTGATCGCACTCGCTGCACTGAATTCATACCTTGGCTGCTATTACTCGCCCCAGACAACCTAGCTTCCGATGAATTTCTCGCAAAACCCTTCTTTTCCTGGATTTTTTTGGCCGCATTCTCTTCATGAGATTTCACGACCTTACTAGTAGGGATTTTAAGCTTACTTAGATCGTGATCTTTCTGTTTCTCAGAGTTGCTAGGCTCTCCCAAGAAGATCTCTACTTCCTTTACTTTCTTAACGCTCAAAATTAAAGATTTTGTTTTGTCTCTTGACCTTCGATTGTCCGATCCGATTAGCGTGTCATTTTGCAAACTTGAGCTTATCGGGGATTTATTCACTGAAGATGATCGACGACTCACTCGCTTTGCTGTAGAGTTTGATCGTCCAGAATTAAATTGAATTTCCTTGCTCTTTGGGGTTCTTGCGGTAGCGCTAGTATTTAATGATTTTCTTATGTCGTCAGAGATAGTTTTGTTTTGATTGGAAGGACGGCTAGTCGATAGCGTGCGTCTTAATCGCTTATGGTCCAACGAAGCCTGAGGGTTATCGTTGCCGTGGTCATTTGGATTGATTGTGGAGAGAGATTGAGAGTTCTGACCGTTGCCATGAAGAGATTGGGTTATTAAGCGGTGCTCTCGCGTAGAGTTCCTTTGCTTAAAGCATGCAATATCAGCAGAGTCTTCGAGATCGTGCCCAATAACAGCGTCTTTATCGAAAGTAACTCTTCTATGTTCTGCTTTTTGAACCCTCTTAGGTGTTTGATCTGGGGCGTCCACGATGACCATGTTTGAGAGGTTACAGTCATTCATCGGTACAGCCTGCTGATTTTCCTTGGAATTTCCCAGCGCATCAAAATTCAAGATCCTTGCCATTTTTTTTGAAGATATGTTTAGCAAATCGCCCATCTTTTCTTTGAAATTGCGACTCTCTTGAGCTGTATTATTCGCATTGGCTGAAGCATCAGTGTTTGATTGAGTTAGTCCTAATTCCTTGAATTCAGGGGTAATGAGCCCTTTGACCTCTCTCCTGAATGAAAGAAAGCCATCTCCTTCTGCAGGATCAGCAAGCGCAGCAGATGAGAGATCTAATTTCATACCAAATCTCGCTGACTCTGACTCTCCTTGGTTTGATAGCGCATTAGAGTATTCGTCATTCCTACACTGCTCTCTAGCCGTTTCCCTGCTTGTCAGCACCTCTGTTTCATAAATCTCACAGTCTGCCTTAGCAGGTTGACTTCTTTCAGCTTGGAGGATAAACTCATATTTCGGAGAGCAGACGGAATTTCCAGTTGCTTTCAAATTAAATCCTTTCTTCTTGAAGCCATCATCCTTTTTTGGCTGTGAAAAAGTTGCACTTTGCTCATTTGGATTTTCTCTCGATTCAGGCTTACTTTGAATTTGTTCAGGAATTGCTAGTGATGGAGTCAAGCGGTAGTTCGAAGGCTCACTGAAATTCTCGAAATCGAATTTAACTAGTGATTTTTTGCTCTTTGATCTCTCTGGTTCTACATTGTTAGACTGAGCGTCCACAGCGCCTTCAATCGGATCTTTTTGATACGTAGTACTGACAGTGATCGGCTGAGAACTATTCGAAGGGTCCTGCACGTAGTCGTCCGAGATATCGGTTCTACTGAAAGTCTCTACGTATTTCGGCATCGTGCTGGTTTCTGCAAAAATTCGGTTTATCACTGTAGCAACCCTCTCGCATTGAGTCTGGTTCAATGTTTTGTACGAAAATCTCAGTGGATCTTTTGAGAGATTTCTGCTTCCTTGTTGGTTGGGGTCCAGTTCGCTCATTGGTTCTCGCATTTGGGCTTCATTTTGTTGCTTATGTGCCATAATTAAGTTCATAGGAACTCCAAAGCTCTCCTTTCTATTAGAGTTTTTATCTTCTTCAGATAGAAGGCATTTGGAATGGCTAGGAGATGGTCTAACGTTCTTTTCGGGAAGCTTCTTTCCATAGTTTGGATTATTCTCTTTATCCGAGTCTCGACTCACAAACTTCTTTGTTAATTTATTATCAACTGAAGTTTCAACCGATGTATATTTCGAGTCTGCCACAGTCGTTGAAATTTCCGAAAACGGTCTCTCAGAAGGACTCAATGGATGAAGCTTTACTTCATTGAGGAGCTTGGATTTTATTTCCAGGCGGCTTGAATCAATGCTCTTTTCGACGTTAGAACCTTCGAGGAGGTGGAGCCGTTCAGTTGATGAGTTTGGCGATAAGTATTCTTTCACCTTCTGCTCAGAATGGTATCCAAACAGGTAGCCTGCTTTCGCCATCTTCGAAATGGTTTCTTCCTCTTCTTTGCTGTGAGAAACTATTGAGTTATTACTCTCTTTTGTGAGCTGCGCTTGACTTGGCGCAGGATTGTTTAAGGTCGGAAGTGACTGCAGTTTTATAGGCGCTCGAAGGGATTCTAACCTGGAGAGTTCCTGAATCGGAGAACGAATTGCCTGTCTTCGTGATTTCGCAGTGCTCAGAGCGTCGTCATCACCAGAAATTCGGTAATCTGAGACTGTGTCTCTCCCAGTCATGCTAATTCTGCTGTCATTTATTTTTGAGTGCTGCATTTGGGCTTCGAGAGACCCTTGTCGATTGGAAAGCGCAGAATTGTTAGAATGAGAGTCGTCGTCCCACAATAGGAAACTTATTTTCTGACGGCTTGTCATTTGTGCGATTAAAAAATATGAAATTTAAATTTACCGAATAGATAACGACCAAACCAAATCAAATTAAATTACTCGCTTGTTTCACTCTAATTGAACTGAAAAGCAAGTATTGATGCGAAAGAAAGTCCGATAGTTAATATTCTTGAAATTTGAAACCACCAAGGCTGGCATGTTGGGGAAAAGACTCACAATTCGTATGGATGAGGTTGTGCTGTTCTCTTGTCGGTCTTGATAATTGTGAGTTGGTTATGAAGCGAATAGATTTTGAGGTTTTGAGTGATAGTTGGATTTCTTTGCTTTTGCCTACTAACAATTCTGAATATTTATATATTTGCATTTTTTTTATACAAAAGGCGATTGAGTCTTTTATCAATTCCAAACAGAATGAACAGACAACATGTCCATTAAGGACCTGAACAGAATACTGCAAATTGCTTGTTTACCAATAAGTTGGGCAAATGTGGCTAGCGTTGACCTGAGAAGTAAGTAACTTTTCATAGAAAAAAATCCCTCTTTAAAATTATTATTTTAACTTTCCGCAATGACTCTGCAGATTTCTTGTAGTTTTTCTCAATTATGTCACGACTGTAATACTAACAAAAAAAACTGAATAAGAAGCAGATTTCAATAAATCCGAGAAATAACGTGTGCTTCGGATAAATCAAAAACCTTCGATTTTTACCTCCCAGTAATTATCTTTTTATCAATTGTCTTGGAACTTTTTGAATTCTTCATGCAAGTTTTTATCTTTAGCGACGAGAACGAACTTTTTCTCATATTCTATTTCCTCTACAACAACTTTCCTCTTTATAATCAATACAATGATTTCCATCTCTTCACAGAAGATTTCTAAAGTAATGGTATTAACCAAGGACGCTTTTCGTCGCACTTTTCGAGATTTGTCTCATCTCGGACATCGACTGATGATAAATCATTTTGAAGTCGATGGAGAACAGAATTTTCTAAGGATCATCATCGGTGTTGTAGCAGTTTGTCTGCTGCTTCTTCTTGGAGCGAGTATTTCCCCATACATAAACCAACAAATATCCAGCGATACGAGAGATACTGTGTACTTGAATATCATGGAACCTCTTGCCTTGGGTAAATCCAGCCTTTGCACTTTTCAAGCGAAAGGCGAAGGGAATCTTATCCTAAACACTTCACTCTCAGCGGACGAGCGAATCGTATTTATTTCATTCCCCGACAGAGTTCTAAAGAAACTCAAATGCATTCCATACGAGTCAAACCTTCCTTTCCACAAAGTTGACACCGAAGGTACAATAGTAAACGTTTTTACTGGTGAAGGTCATGAATTCTTTGCAAATAACACTGCAAAGGACGAAGGAGGCATACTTGTTAAATCACGGACTCCGCTCCGTGTATTTGTCAGAAATAAAGACGCCGTGCTGGCTCATTTTACGAATTTGACAGCATCTTTGGTGAGAAGTGTCGTCCACTTCAATTCTCAAGTCGAAAAGATTGGATCTCGAGCACCAAAGTTTCTTGCTTTCGCAGGAGAGTTTGTGTTTTCCAATAATCTCGATCCCGAAGCCATCGCTTCTTTGAAGAAACCGAAAGTTTTCCTCTACCTCACTCCTGAGCTCGACGAAGTTGATTTTACAGCTCTATCCACATTCCATGAAGGTGCGAGCTTGAAAGTGAATTTCGGATTCAAAGATCATGGAGAGCAACTGGCATTCGTGAAGATATCTGCAATTCTCAATCCAACATCTGCAGAATCAGCTCATTCCAAAGGTTTAGTCATTTCTAAAGTCGAATTGGTTGATCCGAAGAATGTGAATCAATATCGTGCTTACCCCAAGACTATTTACTACCTCATCATGAGTTTTCTGGCGAGTCTCACAGGCTTATTTGTATTTAACCTTTCTAATCCGAGATCATACAGAGGCAAAACAGAAGCTATTAAGCCACCAGAGCGGTTGACCTCTCAACTAGTTAGCGAGTTGAATCGAAGATGATTAGCCAAGCTTGGGTCATTTGTATGCTGAATAACTTATTACTACTCTCTACATAAAAAAACATGCAGTGCTTCCTAAAATGGATTTCCCAAGCAAATTTTATTACGTTGTAAATAAGTGTAAATATTGTCCAAGATTTTGAATCATTACTATATAAATTAGAAAGTTGCCAATTTAGACAACTAAAGCAAAAACACCAGCGAAAAAAAAACTACCAGATCAATGCTAACCTATCTAAAGTATATGTCTTTGGGTGTAGCGGGTAGTGCAGGCTTATTCCTTCTTTATCATACCCACAAGGTAAAAGAACTGCTCGAAACATCATGATAACATCGCTTCAAAGTTATTTTCCGTAGAATGGAGCGATTCGCACACAGTTAAAAGTCTCTTGACTCAATATACAATGAATACACTAATGAAAACTATTGGAAAGATCCAAGCCAAAAAATTCGACAAAGAACTTGAAAACGCGCCAAAAGTCAACGAAGAACTTCTGTTGTCGCTCCTTCAAAAAAACAAAGACACAGTTTACGGAAAGGAACATCGCTTTGCTGAAATCAAGTCCAAGGAGCAGTTTTCAGACCAGCATCCTTTGACTTCCTACGAACATTATGAAAAATATATCGCGAGAATAGAAAAAGGAGAACAAAAGATCCTCACGGCTGATCCAGTGGTCAGAGTCTCGACGACCAGTGGGACTTCGGGGTACAAAACTGTAATAAATGATTTTTTTTGGCCGTCCAATGAATTTGTATAATAGGAACTTCCGGCGATTGCAGACATGAGCAGGAAATTTTTCACGAAGGGGATAACTGTGATCATGGACGCCATGTTCAAGGCATTTCCTGGAGCGTCTGGATGTCAAAAGACTTTAAAGATAATGTTCAACCCTGTTTTCAGCAAGACAAGTGGTGGAATACTAAAGGGGCCGAGTTCATCTAGTCCTAAAGACTCGAAAAATTTGCTTCATTTATATACCACACCAGCAACAGCGTTATGCGAGGTTTACAATGAGCAGGATTTGATGTATATGCACCTGCTCTTTGGACTCAAAGACCGAAAGCTTGGAATGCTTGAAGCAAATTTCTCTTCATATATATACCATATGTTCATTTTCCTCGAGCATAACTGGGAGAAACTAGTTGAGGATATTCGCCTCGGACGAATAAGCCCTGACGCAACTCCAAAGACTGACCACGATCTGAGAGAGCGAATTATGAGAGAAGCCAAAATAACACCAGTAAACTATTTATTCTTATTTGGACATTACTATCATCCAACTATCTCTAATAGGATCCAAAGCGTGCTGCTGAACTAAAAGAAATCTTTGAAAAAGGATTCTCAGCGAGCACTTGTAGGGAGATCTGGCCAAAAATAAATCTCATTTTGACTGTGTCGACAGGATATTTCGCTTTTTATGGAGAGATGCTTAAAAGCAAATACGCAGGTGACGTTCCGATCTATAATCCCGTATACGCAGCAACTGAAGGTATTATTGGAGTTAATACCAACCCAGCGGAGGCATCATATACTTTAATCCCAAGCACAATGTTTTATGAGTTCATCCCTGCTGATCAGATGCATAAACCCCAACCAGAGACAAAATACATAGATGATCTTGAGATAGGTAAAGAATATGAGCTTGTGATCACCAACTTGGGTGGTCTGTGCCGCTATCGGTTTGGTGATGTGATCAAGGTCGTAGGATTTAACAAGACATCTCCAAAAATTGAAGTGATGTACAGGAAGGGACAGTTTTTGAATTTGAGAGGAGAACGATTGAATGAAAAAGATTTCTTGGCTGCTTTAGCAAAGACTTTTTCGCAATATAAAGACAAACAGCTTGCTGAATATGCCTGTGTAGAGTCACCACTGTTCCACGAGAAAGTCTCAAAGACAAAGTTTAAGACCCCAAGATATATGGTGTATCTCGAGCTCGAGAATAACGATTCTTTGACTGAGAAAGAAAAGCAGATTCTTGACCAAGAATTGGCGGAGATCAATTCGTACTACAAGGAAGATAGAGCCCAAGGTACTTGTGGAATAATGAGTTTATTAAATTGAAATATTTATTACTTTGAAATTAGGAGCAATTGATCAGGCGTTGGTAGTGACAGTCGCTAAGGGCACTTTCCAAAAAGTGCGACAGGCGATTTCTGAGGGAGGAAATCCAAACCAAATTAAGATCCCTCGTGTCATGCGAAATGAAAACTTAATTAAAATTTTGGAGGAAAACAAAACTAATTGAGCGATTTCAGATCATTGAGTGTTTGTTGTAAACTAGCTTTATACATGAATGCCATAAATAAGAGTGGGAACCTTGCATAGTAATGATAAAGATAAAAGACCAGTTAGGCTAGTTTATAAAAAGTCAAAACGTTAAAAGTCCTCTCTTTTATTTCGAGTATATCCGATTAAAGGAGTTCATAGCAACAGGATTTAGTTATGAATCAGATTTGCTAGGTCAGATTCACAATATTATGTCAATTCCTTTTGGTTTTAAGTGAAGACAATTCCATGAGGAAGGGTCCTATAAAAACGACCCCCCCAAGTCATTAATAATGCTATTTTCAAACAAACGTCTTTTTTCAAGTAACCATAGTTGAACAGATTGTTGAGAGGTGTCTCTCCCTTTATTATCAACGCAGTGAAATGAGCCCGATGTTTTGATCTTTAATGGACGAGCAAACAAGTAACGTGAAGTTGAGTCGGTCTACAACAAATTAATTAGAGCTACTCTTACCAGATCATCAGATCTCCATCCGCTACGTGGTGAATACATTCTCCGCTCTATTTTCATTTAATGTAGAAAAATACTACAACGAGCTCGAAATTGAAAACATACAGTTATCACAGTAGAAATTGTACTTGAATTTTAATGACTTATTGAAATAGAAAGCAAAACGCTGGCTTTAGAAGCACAGTCCTGGTACATAGGCATCATTATTTATTCTCTTCCTCTCTTAATATAGTTTTTATTTTTCAGATGGCAAATAAAATGAAATACTACTCTTAATTTACCTCAACACAGCAGAAGACTTTATTTTACGTTAATAAAAATGAATTAATTACCGAAAACTTAAACAGCCTTTTTTTTGGTAATATTTTACGAAAATTTATCTTTATTCAAATTGAAAAACCGAATTAACAAACTACTTGACACCTAAAAAGAATATATAGGTTCTTACTATGTACTGTAGTTGCTGATTTGTTGAGAGAAAAAGAATCTGTCTCGCATAAGTCCAACTGGCTTTCATAAAAACTCGCACGACCTCTATTTCTATGCTTGAATTAGTGAAAACTGCTTAAGTAATTAGAAAGAATTTTTACTAAGAAATCGTTTCTGTGAGATAATTTTGGAGGCCTGTTTGCTTTAATTCTGGCACCATGTGAGAATGCGGTCCATAATGTGTTGCATTATCGATAGTAAGCTAATTCTTTTATCAATTTCAATTAAGCACCTCTCAGCAAGAAATTTGTATTCCCAAAGAATGTTTCGGAACGAAATCAACTTCTTCAATTTTGAGTTGCAAATTTTATTTCGATTTAGCGATGGTCGTTATTAAGTTTTCATTTAATTAAGGAGCCTTGTTCTCAAAAAATTCTAAATTCGGATTAAAACGGAACTGGAAGATCTTCTAAGGTTTAAATTCTGAGCCTCCGTAACCTGAAAAGAAAAGAGAGCCAAACTTTATTTGCAGTCATAAACCTCATTACGCTTGACCCACTCACCGAGAAGGTTGCCAACGCAGTGGATTTTCGGGCTATTTCTAATTGTTTAACGAAAAAGTCGCATTCAAACTTTTGAAACATTGCGGTACTGAGTGAAAAATCTCCTTTTCTTAATAATTTTGATATTCTTCAAATGGCAAAAAACTTCAAGGTCAAGCGAAGATTCATCAATAAATCCGAGATTCCACCCTTATTCCATGCTGGATCCGAGGAAAGTCCTTCAAAAAGGGACATTACGCAGAGCTATCGACTACCGAAAATTTTCTCACCAACTCTTTCCTCAATGAAAACTATCACCTCTACTCACAGCAGATCAACAAGCCATTCCACTCATAACCTCCTCCATCCGAGCCTTTCAGCAGATCTGAGTCCCAGCAACAACTCTTCTTTCCAATTCTTACCCATGCAGATGTTTAAAAAGAAAAATCTTTGGCTCCTAATCCCTCAGATGCTGAGGGTAAAGGACTTCCGTCAGAGTCTCTCCACCATGGATATACTCCTGGACAGTCTACGCGAGAATTTAGTCATAGCGAACCTCATCAGCGACATGCCCGCGAAAAAAGATATTGAGATCATTCATGATAAAATTTCCACATGCTTTCGAACGATCCAAACGAAGCTTCAGAGTTGCTCAGGCGCTGAGATCTTTACCTGGAAGTTTTTATCAGAGTTTCGGTTTAGCATTCAGCCCTTGAATACGTTGTTTTTGCAATACACTGACGCAATGAACGGAGTCAAAAAATTTTTAGGCAGCCTTTCCGAGCTTTCGATTATGAATGACAAAGAGACGCTCGAATGCATTCCTAACTGCACCACCAGCAACGTCAAATCATTAGCAACGAGTATAATAGCCGAACACGCCAGACTTGTGAGTATGATGGATCAAATGAAGTTTCTAGTTCGACATTCTTCTCATAAGCTTCGGCCGCTAATCAATGCAGCATCTGATGATAAAATCAGGCAGGACCTCGAGAAGCTCGCAACCAGAGCAGTGAAATTCTACGAAAAAACGTACCAAGAGCTTTCTTTTATCACTCGTGTCTCGCAAAAGGAATTACAAAACTATTTATTTCAAATGGAATCAGAACTGGCTTTTGTCTCGAGTCATTATAAAAGATATCTGCATGTGAGCACTGAGATTTCTAAGATGATACCAAAGCAAGAAAGATACCTGGACGTCTGCGCTCGTGTAAAAGAATTGCAAGAGCAAGTTATAAATTCTCATCAGATATTTGTCAATAAAAACACTCAAGTGCCTATGCTGGAAATTGTTTCGCCAAATAGCGAGCCATCTGTATTATTAGATAAACTGAAACAATTGAAAGGCGAGATCGTTAGTCTTAAAAAGTCGCTGGCATCCGATAAACCGACAGAGGATACTACTTTGTTAGTTAATCAGTTGTATGAATTGACAAGAAGAAATCGAGAGATGATTTATGAATCAGAAAGAATCATCAATAAATCAAATAAAATTCTCAAAACTTTTGATTTTTTGAAAAAACTCTCTTCGCTTCTTCAAGATCTCAGCTTCAAAACGCGAACGCTCCAAGACGAAGTTGAAGTTTTATTAAACGAGGACGACACAGAACCGGGCCTGTTTGATCAAAAAGTGAAGCAGGTTGCTGCAAAGCGGAATGAAATTCGATATGAACTGCTTTATTACTACTGTCAGATTTCGTCTCAAGTGATGAAGGTGCAGAGCAGTCATCCCGAGTTAGAAAAATATACAAAATTTTTTGAGCAGGTGACAATCAAATATATCCAGAAGGCAGAAGACCTTGCACTAAGGCTGTGCGATCAGAATGAAGATTCGGAAACTATATCTAGCTTTGAATTTTATCAAAACGTTAGGATCATTCTGAAAGAGGAATCGAAATATTTTCCCAATTTTTTAAACAATCAAGACCTTCTCTCACTAGTGGATGATATGCTTAATGCTGCAAATCCAAAAATTACTAAAAGATTGCACAGAGATCATGAGGTTGGCTGCTTAGAGGACGAGTTACTATTCTTTGATGATCTTGCAGACAATTTGACTTACTTAAAAACGCTTTTTGAAATTTTTAAGCCGTTCACGGAAAAATATTTCATAGAACCAGAGGAGAGATTGGAGTATTTTGAGGAGTTCTCTAGTGAAACTTCAGAGCTTCGTGTAAGAGTGGAGCACATTTGTGAGAACTCCAAACTGGATTGGGAGGTCATTAGCATTGTGAAGGAGCAGTTGAGATATATCGGAGCCGTTGAGGAATACATCAAGCTAATTGGATCAATTTCTCAGCTGTTATCACTAGACGTTCTCGCCAATGAGAAAAGCTTCCAGACTTTACTGACGAGCTATTATAAATACTTGAACAGTTGGGCAAAATTTGAAACAGGTTTTAACAATCATAGCATGTATTCCTCGTTGCTATTCCGCTTTCATGAAAAAATTGTCCAAACTGTGGAAATATTGCAATTACTCAGAGCGATGCTTGAAAACAAAGACTATAGTCTGACTGTTGAAGAAGCTACTAAAATATCGAAGTTTTTAGAAGCTGATACATCTTTATTTGATGAGCTACTACCAATAAAGGGACTTATTGAATATATCAACACTTTTCTGGTGATATCTGCCGAAACGTCAGAGCACGTCAATTCAATCGTCTTCCTCTGGTACCAGAAGCACCAAATTGACTTCGACAGGATAAAATCAACAGCAGAAAAAAATGAAAACGTGGCTGACAAAACCACGAAAAACCTGGAAGAATTTAATTCCAAATATACTCACATCGATACGAACCAAGCAATGCTGTCGAGGCTCACTAAATACACCATAGAATCACAATTTCTTTCAATTTTCATAAAAATAGCAGGAGTGAAAAGCGAATACAATAAACTCGAAGAGAGCAGTTGGGAGCTGATCGTCGCCGAAAAATCAATTTCAGCTCTTAAAGCAAATTTATTCCAGCACTTAGATGAAATTCGTTTAAAGCTTAAAAAGGGTCGCAAGTCTCCGAACCATGACTACGAAACCCTTTCTGAGGTCCAGACCGTTTCTGCCGAGTACTTAAAGAATTTACTCGAACTTCAAGCAACAGAGCTTCAGAACGAAATTGAATTCGGCTTATCAGAAAATGGCTCACCTGTTCAAGAGTCTCTTCAAATTATGCAGGCAGATGCTAACTTTGTGTCGAAGTTTTATGGGCTTATCTGGAAGAAGATGGTCAAAAGAGAAATTGTCCCTGCTGAAATACAAAATATAGCTAGGAAATATGGACTTTTGTTGACAGTTTCGGGAAAATCGTTCTATCGAACAAGCTCGAAAGCTTATATTGGGAAAGTGTTGGCGACTTTGGAAATCGGAGGAATTAAATATAGCTACAAAGTTGAAGAGTTTGTGAAAATCACAAGAGAGAGTAAAAAAAAATTTCAATTCGAATGAAAAATTTTAATTGTTTTTTAGGCGTCGAACTCATCGAAGGAGCCCCGGAAACAATTGCTTCTGACGAGAAATCAAATTGGTCGTTGAGTTGGATAGTAAAGTCTTCGAGACTCTACCCATCAGAGCTGACGTTTACTCTTTCAGAGTATTGAGGATGGAACTGTATTGTGAGCATTGACGCTTCAAAATGAAGTCTCGAGCAGCTCATACCATTTTTCAAAACTTTATAAAAAAACTTGGAGTTTAGGCTCCTTAATAATTTGTTAAACGAATTTTTTGTCAGTGTTTATTTCGATAACTCATGCATTCATGTATCATGGTAGCATTGAATTGCTATGTTACTGCAACTATTTTTCAAAAGCCGATATAAATTATCAAGCACAATTTAACTTTTTTTTTTTATTGAACTCCTGAATCGTGAGCCTGCTTCGCCACCATTCGTAGAAGGAAGAAGAGTCCGTGATTTGTGGACATTCTATTGGGAAAGCTTTTATGATTAATACAATTTATACTTGGGTATTGAAGTTCTTAAAGAATGAAAGATATTAGATACAAATACGTCACTGATCGAATGAAATATCATAACATACACAGGTATTTTACTTGACAAAGATAAAACTGTACTCTTTGTACCAAAGATAAGAAACAGATGATATTAATATAAACAAAAATCGAATGAAAGAAAAAGAAGAGGAAGGGCTCAATGATAGAAACTTAGATTCTTAATTAAAGAATTGGACGTGCGGAATACTTACTCAAAGTTGCCAATAATATTCAGGAAACTGATTATGTTGAGTTAAAGGGTCTTCTTATTTGTTTACTTAAAACTCGGATCAAGCTTGCTTTTAGCATTTCAAAGTTAATCGGTTTCATGATAACTTCATCAAAGCCAGCCCTCAAGCATTCATGAGTGAAATCGGTCGAACTATTCCCAGAGAGGCAGAAACTTTGAATCCTCGCGAATCCCATAGACTCCGTGAAGACGTTGATCTGCGTGATTGCTTGTGTGCCTTTCAGCTCAGGCATCTCCTCGTCCATGAGAATCACTCCTATCTCTTCAGCTCTTGACTTAACAAGCGCAACAGCCTCTTTTCCATTACACGCTTCTAACGTTCGGAACCCTTGTTTTTGACACCACTCTTTCAGTATGGCAACATTGAATTTATCATCATCAACTATCAGCACTTTCTGGCCTGAAACGAGAGAAAGAGAGTTTTGAGTTTGAGAGAACCTGCCCTGTAAGGCTCCCTTCGAGTCTGAGATCGAAAGGTCGGTAGAAACTGAAGGAGTTCTGGTTTCCACTGGAATCAGTATTTCGAACGTTGTTCCAACGCTCGGATGCGAGTCAACTTTGACACTGCCTTTCAATTTATCGATCAACTGTTTTGAGATCCAAAGTCCTAGACCAGTGCCCATTTGATTAATTCCTTCATCCGAATGCACTTGCTTGAACTTCTGGAAGAGTGAGTCGATTTGCGATTGGTTCATCCCGCAGCCACTATCAATAATCTTGATTTTAAGGAAGCCTTTGGCATCGGTTGTACTGAGCTTCTCCTTGCTTCCCCAAATTTCCTTCAAATTATTCAGCTCGAAATAGTTGACTTTATTGGAGAGGAACCTGCACTTGCTGGATGAATAAACACAGATGTTCTCTCCCCCATTCTTTTCGGAGATAGACTCATTACTCACTTTAGCTGAGCGATCGGTTTTTCTAAGTTGCAATGAGGTCGCCGGTGCCCAATCGAATTCTAGAGAAACAAATCCGTCACGAGTGAATTTGACAGCGTTAGTAATGAAGTTTATTATGATTTGCATAAATCGCTGCTCATCAACTGAAATTCTTGAAGGGAGGTCCTTTGAGGCTCTCAGAAAACCTCGCAGACTCTTATTATTTATGAGACTTCCACAGATTGTCCACACTTTCTGAAGAAAAGCCAGAGTGTCAACTTCCTTCAGGCAAACTTCTACACTCTGGAAATTATTCTTGCTCCAGTCCAGAGTACTCGTTATCATAAGATGGAGATACTCGCCTGCTGCAACAGCCTTTTTGAGGTGTGGTAAGAGTTCGTTCTGAGGAGAGCTCTGGCTAGCCATCAGCGTTAGGTTACCAAGAACGATGTTCAGAGGGTTTTTCAACTCGTGAAATGAGGTGGCGATGAAGTCTTCGAGAGAAGCAAGTTTCGCTTTTAGGTTTTTGACCTCAGCAGTGAGGTCATCGATTTTAGTCTTGTCTCTTGGGCCATCTTGGGTTTTAGGTTCTTCATAGCTGTCAGTCTTGGTTAGAGGCTCAAGAGCAAGCAGCAATAACAGAGGGAACCACAGTGAGCTTAACATTGCATTAGTCTGACTCCCATTAAAATTTGAATGGTCACCAGCCATATATAGCAAGAGTCCCTGTGATGCAAATGAGACCCATGGAGTAAGCGGAGAGGCGCAAGTGTATTTTGCGATTAATAGGGAAAATAATTGTTTCTGAGGGCCCAGTTTGTCCGATGAAAGAAAATATGAGAAAACACCTGTGATTCCATAGAATATTCCAAAGTAGATGCCTTGCAAGCGGCTTGATTTTGAGCTAAGTGAGTAACTCAACCCGAGGTAAAAGAGAGAAGTAAAAAAAGCCCACAGGAACGGGTCAGAAGGTAATGAGGCAAGAAAGACGATACAAGCGATCAGCTGATGGCGATACTCTAGCAATTGGTTCATTTGCCCTCTGCCCTTCTCAAGGTTCTTCTCAAGAGAGCAGATATTGGATTGCAAATATTTCTTTAGCATTTGCACGAATTCTTTCATTTCAGGATTGCGCGTTGATAATTTTTTTCTGATTTCAATTTATTAAGAGCACTTAATCTGCTATTATCTGATGAAAAAAAATCGCTGGTGTTGTTCTTCGAGAATACAATCCAGTAAACGAAAACTTGCATCGGTCATTAATTTTTAATAAACTTCTTTATAAAAACTTCAATTAAATTTATTAAAAACATCAGTAAATAGAACAAGAAAGCTGTCAACGCCGGAAAAATTTGTCATGAAATTTCATGAGACAAGCAGCCATTCGTAATAAATCAAGCCATTGTGGGCACCTTTTATCACGATAGCAGGTTTACGGATATATAGAAAAATTTTACGGTATATCACATTTACAACTGCTGATTAAGTTATTTTGGAACTTTTATGCTTTACCTCAGAACACCAGCAAATTTTTTTAAAAACACGTTACGAACCTTCTAAGCTGAACAATTCCGATTTTTCTCAAAGAATAAATAAAACCCGATCTTTAAGAACGACATTCTATTTGTAATTTTTTTTGAAATCACTGTCGAAAATTTTAAAATTAAAACTATGGTCTCACCTTTTCTAACTCACAATTGGATCGAGGTGGCTTTCAAATCGGCTATTGTAGTTTGACATTCATTGCCTTACTTGGATTCTGAAAAGGAATCATGAAAAGGTTGTGTTTAGTAGTAAGGAGTGGGGAAAGCAGAACTTTATTTAATCCTTTCCATTTATTGAGTCGATGTTCACAGTTTCAAGTTCAATAGAGAGAGAGCTCGAAAAATGTCGTTGCACCTCATCCCTAAACTTAAGCTACGAAAGAAATTGATGAGATTCAAGCTGACGGAAATCATCAAAATAGACTCTGGATCTGCTTTCCATAAAATTTTAATAGCTGACAGAAAATTTATTGACGCCTTGAAAGCATCGAGAGAGTTCTGTTTGGTAGCTTTTTTTCTAATAACTCCTGCTTGTATATTAGGATAAACTTAGTAGTTTGTAAATTTAAAAAGCAAAGTCATATCTTTGGACATGATTTTCGGTGAGATGTTGCATGCTTATATCTGGAAGAACTTACACAGCTGTTCAGGGTGCTTGAATCTAAATTATTGTCCGATGCAATAAATACAAAACTCTTCAAAAATTTTGCTCAGCAATATATAACAACTAACACATCATGATAATATTGCTGCTAGTTTCAATACAATCAGCCTTATTGAATGCTAATTTGTTAACAAGAGAGCAAAGGATTGTAAATAAATGTGTAGTTTCAGCAACAATTTTGTCTTCAGCAGAATAAAGCGAAATAAATGCTCTCATCTATTAGTGTCTGTTCGGCTTTGCCATAAAGAATGATATTACTGGGAATTGCATTCGAGAATTTTGCGGAACGATCGTTATTGCTCCCGAATTCACAGCTTATTTCATTTTATCATGTATTCAAGCAATCAATGCTAGACGCAGCAAAACATGAGTTGTATAGGACACTTCCAAGACTTAGCCGAGCTGTCGAGCTATTATCTATATGCTGTTGAAGATAACTGGGAAGAAATATCAACAATGTATATCAAGAGCGAACTATAGAGCCAGAATTTGATTTTCTTTTAATACTCGAATAAAAAAGTTCTACAATCCCAATACAAAAATATGACCGTGAATGGCCTCACAAATTCTTGATTTTCCTAACTAATTGCTATTAGAATTGAAACCTCGTTGCTAAATAGAAGTCAGCCTACATCGCTATATTATTGTGGTCATTTCAAACTTATAAAACTATTTCTCTTTGATTTGAATCTCTTTTACAGATCAACAAGGCGCTTTCATATTGACCACTAATTCACAGTTTTCAATCAAATAGAGAGATGAGATCCTTAATCGTTATTTATGTAGCAAGATGAACTAGTCACTCCCATACAAATATCGCAGTTAAATATATTTAGGTTAATTTAATGATTCCCTCCAGTCATTTCAAATAAAGGAGCCCTTCTTGAGCGCGCCACTTGTGACCCACTTTCCTCTGACGTCTCTGAATTCATCGCTGCGTACCTATAATCTTCTCTTAGTTTCTTGTACTTGAACAACAGCCAGCAAGCTCCAAAGAGAATTCCTATCAAGCCAATTCCGCAGACCACAATAAGGCCAATGATGAAGTTTTTATTCGGTGGCTTAGAGATTTTCAGATTTATTATCTGAGCTTCATAAGAGATTGGAACCTCCCAAACTTGGACACCTCTTTTCGAGCCTCTGACTAGCGCTTTTACAGTGGCATAATAAGTCGAGTTGGTCTCTAATTTCAGTGAATGTGAGAGTTTTGGACGAGTTTTCGCATTCAGATGCAAATCTTCCTCTAATGATTCGCTAAATTCATAGACCCAAGGGTCTCTTCCAATTGCCTGGGATAGCTCGAGAGGTAAGTACGAGCACATTGAATAACTCCAACTAAAAACAGGGTCTTTTGCTAAAACGACGGTGTACTCAGCAGTAATATCAAACTCTGTGAAGAAACGAGCGTTATGACTTTCTTTTGCACTGAAATCGACTCGAGTCCACGTCAGATTGACCCTTGAAGTTTGATTTTCGAGCTCCTGGATGCTGAGTTCGATAAATCCGTTCCCTCCTGCACTGAAAAACTCGCCTGGAGCAGCGGTATAATTCGAAAGCATTTGAATTTCAAAATTATAAAGAGCTTCCCTTATTGGATCTTGCACATCATCTATCAACCCCTCAGTGCCCTGAACTCCGATGTAAACTACGCCTGGCTCAATAACGCTTAAAGTACCCAATGCAATTGAGGTGTCTTGTGAGTGACGAACTTCGAGGTCAAAATCGTGATTGAGAATTTTGTCGGTGCTGGTAGCTGCGGAAAACCTAACGGCACCAAAGCAAGAGACCGCCTTGATTGATAGCGTTCCGCTTTGATTTACATAAATCTCGTATACTTCGATCTCTCCAACACCGACCCTTGACGTAAAGGTTGTTCCTATCGGGATTCTGATTGTATCTATACGATTTGCGACAACAGATATGTTCAAAGAGTGATTGTAAGGATTGCTAATATTCAATGTGTACAACCCGACAACCTCCGCGACTTGCAAGACTTGTTGATTTCTTACAGATCCCCACAGATCGCCAAATATAGTATTATTTCTGAGGATCGCAACCGAGTATTTTTGCTGCTCGATGCCTAGCTTTTGGTTATCATAAACCAAATTTACCACTGGCAGATGCCTGATTTCTTGCTCGGTAAGATTTTCAACAGCAGTAAATTGGTCGTTATGGACGTTTATGTAGAATTTGAGCCTCTGGTTCGAGAATGGATAGGCCGTCCAGCAATTGAATTCGAATATTTGGTACTCACCCTGCCCAATGAAAGCAGGAGACATGGTACCTTCACTAAGATAAACGCTCGAATCCTCTTTTGTCGCCATTATTAAGTAAGAAGACGGTTCTCTTCCATAAACAGCGATATAATACCCGAAAATAGGAAGAAATGGTCTAGTGGGGGTATTATTCGTATTATTATCAGGGTTTTGTGGGCTTTTCGGAGAGCTGAGGCTTAATTGTACAATTTTTTGTCCTTGTGAGGGAATTGCCGACCAATTATATGAGGTTCTTGACACATTCTCATTATTGCTGACATAAATTTCCGGTTCTCCGCTGTAAATGATCATAGTGATATCGGTTTTCGAATCCAGCGCAAAATTCATATATTGGAATATTTCATACTTATTCTTCTCGACCACGTAACGTAGCGGTCTTCCATCCTGGAGAGTAATTGGGCGATTTGGAAGCGCAATGACAACAAAACCCCGAGCTCGAGTTTTTGCTGCAACTCCTATTATATACTCACAGTTGCTGCAGAAATTCTTTGGATCAGTCTTATTGCTAATCAAAATAATTTCTCGTCCAAACGCATTGTTTGAGCTATTAGAGGCCCACGTGCTAAAATACCTTGGAAGAGCATCAAGAATATCCTCATCTTCAGACATTGGATTGATCCTTGCTACCACCTGACCCTCTTCGTCAGAAACAATGACTTTAAATTCGTCATATATGTAATTACGCCAACTAAAATATTGTATCTTGCCTGCTTCCAACTGGAAATCGGCGGGAATCCCTTCATACAAAGGCATGATTTTATTCTCTTCGTAAACAACCGTAATTACAAAAGAGCAATCTGAAAATCCGTACACTCCAATGGTCCAAACCCCTTCCATTGATAACCTTGGCAGGATATCGTCGTTTGAGATTTCTAGACGCTCTCCTTTGAACATCGATGAAGTAAACTCCGCGTTTCCAAGTACGAATGAAGGTCTAGCGTGAGCTCCGTAAGAAACGACTAATGCAGGGTCGCCATCGGTGAGTGGAGATACAGAGATCAAAATAGTGCAGTTAGGCTTCAGCACCCGAATTTGGAAGTATTTATGCTCTTCATAGGCCACAAATGAAAGCATAGGCCTTCCAAGCTGAAGAGGCACGATAAGAGATGTAGCAATAACTGTCATATACTCAGAAAACGCCGGCGGCTCTATCGGTATCGATGGAAATGTTGTTCCTGAGTCTGAATTATTGGTATTTGCATTTGTATTCGGGCCTTGATTCACCACGGTTATGGCTAGAGCACACTGTAGTTCTCCATCCTCTGTGCAAACTTCCAGATCCTTGGGAGGAATTTCGAGTCGATAGGTTGGAATTGCCCTCAATCCATGCAAGGTTGAATAAGAATAGCTTGTATTGGTCGGCCACGTCCATTTTTGAATTCTCGGATGAACTTTTCTATTGATTAGGCTGGCATAAACTCTCAAATCGAAAGAAATTGCTGTAAATATGATTTCTGTAGGACTCTCACTCGATTTTGGGATAAAATAGAGATGAGTAGGTGTCTTTTGGGGAACAGAAATCGTTGCTACGATACCCTCTGGAAGATGCTGGTAATCGCCGTCGCTACTTGCTGTGAGAGAAAAGTAAGCTGGAGTATCAGATTCTGTTGAAATGGTAATGAAAATAAAACATCTCACGCCTTGTCCGAGCTCTTTGTGTTCAGCACTGCTGTTACAAGCCTGATCTATATATTTCTTGCTGATATGGCCCGTTCGTACTCCTTTTGACATCACGAAATCAGCGTTGTCTGATGAGGGGAATGGATTCGAGCTATTGTAGGAAATGTACATCTCTACTTGTCCTGATTCATCAGAATTGCTGAGTCGTATGGACTCTTCCTCGTTGTCAATTTCGAGTCTATAATATCTTTTCCCTTTGGAGTCGAGGTATATCATAAAAGATTCGCGCATGCGCATTGTAACGATATAGTTGGAAGTCGCATACATGATTCCAAATCTGTTGATGGAGTTGGTAATAGTGTCATTTTCGTAGACACGGACATAGTAGGTACCTTCTAAACGGAAATTGCTGTCTTTTTTCGTGAGCTTAAGTTGACCAGTATCGCTTTTAAACTGATAGTTGTCTTTCGTCGGAATCATATCCTCATTGCTGGCGTACATTGTGTATCTTCCTCCGTAAGATTGCAGCACGATGTCAATCTCTCTTTTGACTTGAGAGAATAAACTCACGCTGAATGAGAAGAGGAGGCTAGATTTTGGTTCGACTTCAAAATACTGAGTGACTCCCTCGCTTAATTCTATAGATCTCATGTCGTCACTCGGCTGCTCATTTGAACTTGGTCTGAAATAAGCTATTATCGAATAGGTCGAGACTTCAACACCATGAACGTTTATATAGTAAGTCCCTGCGAGGTGCTTATCCTTCGTGCTTTCTTTATCGATTACAAATGAGTTCATAAAGCTCATGGCAATCTCGCTAGTCTCTAGTGATGGATAGCGCTCTGTTTTAGAGATGAACACCTCGACTTCGCCTGAGATGGAGGTGACTTGAACCACAATCTCTGTAGAATTCATTTCTTCAGCGACAGTAAAAGAGTAATAATCGTCTCCGTTGATTCTTACGTGTCCTCTTAGAGGAGTCGATTCTGGCAACTGAGTTATGCTCTCTGGTATATTCACCTTCAAATTGTATCGAGTTCGGCTTGTATTCCCAGAGTTTATTACCGCCACTGCGTAAATGCATTCCGGCTTCAGTCTACGAATGAGATCGAAGAATCCCCTTGAAGCGCAGACACTCGGAGTGTGGTTGAAGGAAACGCTTTCTCGACCCGATAGGGAGTTCGTACCTTGCAGCCCATTTTGTTTGCCGTTTTTATAATCTTGAATCTCCGACTTTGATATGGTGCATCCAATCTTCGAGGAGCAACTCTTCACAAATGCATCAGAGACTCCGGAGATTTCTGTAATAGTGAGCTTTACTTCGCTCTCGATTTTACTGGAGATTGGAAGCAGATAGTTAATGACTTCATCTTTCACGGCCGATCCAATTTCAATTGTTCCAAGCCTCAGCTGACTAGTGCCCTTTGCTTCTGAAGTCACTTTCAGCTGGAAAGTGGTCGATCGGATTCCAACAACTGTAATGTAGAGCAAATCTTTAAGTCCCGCTTCTTTTCTCTCCTCTGCAGTAATGACTAGCTCCTGATTGTCAATAGTGTTCGTGCTCCAGTAGTAAGACTCATTGCCTTTTGGTAGTCTCTGTGGGTGTGCCTGAAGAGACGCGCTTCCAGTATATGGCGTAAAGCTGATGATCAGAGTATTGTTTCCGAGATTTTGGTTTGTGAGGTTAAGCGAATATGTAATATTTTGATCATACTCCACAGCATCATATCTCGTCTCTCCAAGCGAGATCTTCACATCGTGTCCATAAGTAAGCACCGAAAGCTGTAAAATTGTTCCGTTTTGCGCTTGAAGGAGGACGGTATAAGTGCAATTAGTACAGAAAAACGCGTCATTTTCGTAAATGACAGCTGCCTTCCCTTCAAACCATGCGTTCTCTGCGCTAATATCATGCCTCGTCGATTGCGGAGGCTTCTCGCCTTTGTCAACATACATATGAAAAGGCTCATCGATCATGT
>ENA-UOTX01000516-UOTX01000516.1-compost-metagenome-genome-assembly--contig:-NODE-516-length-39921-cov-16.745407_pt1 | contig 39921 bp, 32 predicted proteins | sample MGYA00238143_ERZ746982 | MGnify/ENA primary metagenome ERZ746982 (study PRJEB28758, sample SAMN06268862) | compost metagenome | isolation source: single cell | place: USA: California, Emeryville, Joint... | reverse complement strand
TATGAAGTGGAGCTCTAATAATTTTTTTCATTTTATCAGTAAATCTTTTCAAATGAAAATTATCTGAGCTTCATGAATACCCACTATAAATCTCCTTACCTATAAAGTCGATATCTACTTATTAGTTATCAATATTGAGAAATTCCATCAATTAATGAGATGAAGATAGTATCATATCGAGATGATCTGCAACTTGAGATCATCTAGCAATAATTTCGAATTTGCAGTTAAATGGAAACCGAAATCCAAAAATCTCCAAGGCCATTTGCCGCCTTCAATACTCCTAAGTCTAGGAAATGAAATGAAATTTTGATACTATTCCGATCGTAAAGATTGATGAGCACAAATTTCTGATTAATAAAATATATGAATGACACACAATTGCTGAGTTAAATGCTTCAGAAAACAAAGCCACTTGTATATTGTGCTCTTAAAATAAGCTTGAGAAGCTCCAGAGTTCATTGGTACTCAACCGGAAATGAAGTTTCTACCCCATATGGAAACCAAGACACTTTAAAAGAGAAATATGAGGGATTTATCGAGTATATGAAAGAACCTGACTCAAAACCCATCAAACTTAAGGAACTTAATCATAAATGCATCTTTGTCAGTAGATATGAATATGATTACCTGCTTTGGAAGAAGAAAAGGCATCTCAGAGATTTCGCAATTTTCGGATTGGCTGGAGGGTTTGTCGCATATTACTATCCTCTCTTGGTAATCATCCCGTTGCTAAATATGGGCGCTTGGTTCTTGTCTTGGCGTCTCTACAAGAATATTGCACCATCATCATCGATCCCAATAAAATACAACTTTGCATGTTTTCTGGAGAGACATTCTTGATTGAAAAGGGAGGAATTGAGCTGTTCGAGATCCAAAGTCTCAGATTCTATCCAGAAAATATGTCTGCAAAAGATATGGGGAAAAAATATGTTGTGATTGGGATTCTTCAAGATCCTCAATCAAAGGAACTAAAAGAAGTAAGGTTCGTCGTCGATTTAACGACGACGACAATTCAAAGCATGTCTCTCTTTAAATCATTATTTCAGAATTCGAAGGAGATCCAGGAAGGCCGTGATAATTCTTATATGTTTTTTGAGTCAGGTGGAGATTATGGTCTCAGGAAGTTAGGGAGAGACGCGGCCAAGAATACGGTTTTAGTAACTGGAACCTGCATAATTGCGATGATGATCATGCCAGTTTTTGGTGTCCATTGAACTTGGATAAATTGCTGAAATATTGGTATATATTCCCAGTAAGAGAAGGCGTTTGAGTGCTTTATCATCACCCAATGAGCAATTGATGTTCTTCTTGTCTATAACTTTTGTAATTAAGATATTTATTTAAGTAAGGAGTTGTTGATGGATGTAGAGACGATTTTCAGAACTTTCATTGGTTGTGGGCGATATGATATATATTAGACTTATATGAAGTTGAAAATGTTAACTCGATCGCTTGAATTTATCCATAGCTATGTGGGAAGAAAGAAATCCCGCATCCCAACACGATACAAAATATTTTTTATGAGTGAAAGATTTTCTCCTACCAATACTCAATAGAAATATATCCTTTAGGTGATGGAGTTGAACATGCTTTTGATTGAAACTCTAACTTTATGTCGTCGTGTAATGACTCAGTATCACTCAAATACGAATTGATAAAGAGGTGGCTCTTACTCTCAGCGATCCTTCTGAAATGAATTCCTAGTCTAGCGCTATCAAATGATTTTTTTTATGCCAAAGTGAAAAGCTATGCAGAACTGATATGAAAGATCGCTCTTTATGAAGCAACGAAGCCGATATAGCTCAGCTGGGAGAGCATAAGACTGAAGATCTTAGGGTCCCCGGTTCAATCCCGGGTGTCGGCATTTTTTATTTAACCATCCTTTTCAATCAGCCATCACTTACTTGCGACCCTCCCTTTTCAGCTCCATACATCCTTTTTCTTGTCAAACGCGATTTTTCTCTGGAAACAAAAATCAAGACTCAAAACTCACACATGAATCGTCGAGCATCTCTCATAATTTTTTGTCTGATCATCGATTCTATATCCAATAGCTCTATATCAAACTCATTTGTGGCTCATATCATGATCGAGAAGACTCACGATATCAATTTTCCGCCTCATTCCACTTCCGTATATTATTCATTTACATTCATAAGTAACCCTGTTATTTTTACATCAATTAAGATCTTATTGAATTTTTTAAGATGTGCCTTCAAATTTGTTTCGGGATCGTTTGCCAATGCATGTGCGAGTGCTGTCGCCTCACGCTTGGCTCCTTCAAGCAACAAGTACGACTCAGCTACGTCATCCAACTCATCGTCTGCATAACTCTCCTCTTCCTTGTCTCTTGGATCACCCCAGTTCTCAAATTCCTAACGATTTTTGGAATCTCTTGCCCAAATAACGCATGTATCGGTGTCAGCGTAGTCTATCGCATGAGTTTCTCTCTCAGCGTGATCCATGGATTCATCTTGCTCTGTCTGCTCTGTAGAAACGATTTTTCTCGTGCTATCAACGAAGGCTGCGGCGCTTTCAAAATTCTTTTGCTCATTGGTACGTTCTTCGGAGCATTGTTCATCCCCAACGGCTTTTTCGAAAGTTTCTCCACTATCGCGAAAGTCACCAGCATATTTTTCCTTCTATTCCAAATGGTCATGATCATCGATATCTGCTACCTCTGGAACGAAAGCTGGATTCGGAAATACGACCGAGGCGCAACCTACTACGCATATTTCCTTATCGTTTTCACTGTTTTGCTTTACGCTTTCATCTTCGGGCTCACTATTGCCATGTATATGTGGTTCAAAGGCTGCGGTTCTTCAACACTCGCAATTACAATCAACCTCGTTTTGGTCATTATAACAGGACTCTTGCCTTTTACCGGGATCAATCCAGGCAGTTCGATTTTCACCAGCAGCGCCGTGGGTTCCTATACAACGTACTTTACTTATGCAGGTTTATCGAATATACCTGACACATGCAATCCTGTTGGAGAAAGTCAGATGGGTCCTATTGTCTTCCTCCTCACCGGACTTTTCCTCGTAGTTGTTTCATTGCTTTACGTGACATTCGGAGACTCTGAGCAGTCGTCGGGCAATCTGAAGGTCGCGCCTAACACTGATTTGGCGAAAGGAGTGCTCGATAATAGGGGTGAAAGTGGTGATCTTGACATGGAGAGCTCGAGGCAAAAGCAGAAATATCAGGAGCTTCCATTGAAGAAAGCGGGCGCAAATGAGTCACATTCCAATGACACCTCAATACATGAAGCTCAAGGCGCTGATGAAGAGCATGCCGGTGGGAGAATAAGCGATTACACGCGATCTAATGGCTATATTTATTTCCACCTTATCATGCTGGCTTCCGCGCTGTATGTTGCGATGTTACTAACTAACTGGGGCACTCATTCAGCTAATGGCGAGACCTTCTCTTTTAAGAAAAATGCTGAATCTATGTGGTTTATGGTATCAACGGCCTGGATTACAAACGGGCTATATATCTGGACACTTTTAGCTCCTGTTTTGTTCCCAGATAGAAATTTCTCTTAAGAAATCTCCCGATATACTTTTTCATTCATATAGAATAGGATTCATGTTGGATTTTTCAGCGTTATGCAAATAATCATCTGATTACAACAATGAACCTCTGTTTGTTTTTTTTTTCCCTTACTAAATACATTGATATAAATGAAGATTTGAGAATGAATAAAATTTTAATACACTCATTGTACACTGGATGCCATGGAAATGCAGCCATCCGTTGAGTTAAAGATAAAACAACAGAGCAATTGGGCAAAACACTTTATAATTAATAATGAGATTATTATTGAATTTTCGATAGAATACTCCATGAACAATTCAAAGAAATTGAATAATGAAAAATTTTGTATATAGCTTTGTTTTACTCAACGTCGTCTTTGTTCGAATTTACCTCGTTCGCGACATCAAATCGCTTATCAAGCTTGAATTTACAATACGGCAGCTGCAAAATATCATCATCGATATTTTCTTCTTGGAAGATATCCACTGGTTCCACCTTTTCCCCGGTTATTCGCCGTATCTGCTTCGGCGTCAAATTCGGCACTATCAGACAAGGCATTAGCATCTTCTCCGTTTTCGAATCAAACAGATTCTTTACTTTGAATTTAAACTCAATTGTATGCGTGATATTCCACTCATTAGAGATCAGACTATGCCCATTGACTCTTTCGCCAAAATCGATTTGGCCGTCAATCGCAATCGAATTTTTCGTTTTACTCTCATTCATCTTCACTTCGAGTTGGATCACATTTGTCTCATTCACATTAGCAGCCGAATTTGTTACTTCTTCAATCAAATTGATCGTGAGAGAAATACTCGGATTGTTTTGCAAATTAGTAATTTGCACGGAAAACGGCACAAGATCTCCAAATGTGATGATATTTTTTGGCATTTTGAGCTCGATGGCTGAAACGTAGCTGAAACAAGAGCAAAAATAGCGTGTGACTAACAGCTCTTTTGTCTTGACAATCTCGTTTCTGGTGTAGAGACTCGATTCGCGAATATGCACGGCATAATTCCAAAGGATTTCAATTACCGATTTGCATTTCATGTTCTCCGGCTTTGTAAATAACAAGCGCCTTGGCCTATCGTCATCATCGTCGGATTCCTCATCACAAGAGAGATCATTCATTTCCTCCTCGATTTCAGCAATAACATAATATTTAATAAACAATTGCAGGTTTTCTCTTGAGAAATTCGTCGTTGGGAGCGTCAAATCATTGAATTCAAAGCTAAAAGGCAGCCGATACCTTCCAGGCAGACATTTATCGGTGAAAGTAAACAATGGGACGCGATAATGACAAAAAATTTCTGTATTCGGCTGCGATAAGGGCTTGATTATGGGATAAACTCTCGATACAGAGTGCAAGAGACTCAGACTCTTTGTGACTTTTCTACTAACGCGATTCGGGTTTGAACTCGAGCGGCGGATTAGATTACGGGTTGTGTAGCTTCCAGTATCGTTTGTAGATGTCGGCGTCTGCGGCGTGTTTCTCTCATTCAAAGTCGGCATTGATTTTAGACGGTTTCCTTGAGTGACCGACCTTTTGAAGGTAGGCGTTTTATTGAGAGTAGGAAGTATTTGAAATTGATCCATGAGTTCATGTAGCGTGGTTCCGGAGGTTAGGCCGTCGGATTGGGGTGATTCAGGGATAACGTAGTTCATTTCACCGATAAACTGTAGAGTGATCCTTTTCGCGTTGATTTTGTTCTTGATGTCGAGAAAAAGAGTTCCGCGGACGCAGTCGTCTTCGAAAAAACATTCTTCGGGGAGGGTAAGGATGATTTTATTGGCGCCGATGTTTGTCTGCTTACGGACTAAGGTGTTCTCCCGGGTAAGACGTTTGTTGGAGACGAGCGTCGGGTACATGGTGGGGGAGACACTGTTCATTTAGAACTAAAAGTAAAAAAATTAATAAGGCTTATGAGACGCTGAAATTTTAAAAACTAATCTTATCCGATTTAATATCAAGCACATGTGGTGATGTATTATAAAACGAAATCAGATTGAAGCAGACAGTCGTATCAATGAAAATTATTAATTTATGAGCTTAGAGTGGATGATATTTCAAATAGCGAGCATAAGGATGATTTGATTAGCTATCTAACTTCCCAGCCAATGCTGGTAAGAAGGCTGAGATAAGAGAACAGCCGCTCTCTGACTCAAGCTTTGTATCAAGATAAAGACATAAAATAGCAAGATGAGTTTGCTTCGAAGTTCGTAGACTAAAGTTAAAATCCCTATTTGTCGTAATGGCTCACCTCCAGTTATCAAACTTTGCAAGAATTGGATTTGCTTGCTCGGTTATGTATGTGTGTGGTTGCTAATTCCAGCCTTTCATTGTATCTTTTATCTCAGATGATGTACTACAAAATTTGCTAGTTTGCGATGGTATATATGTCAAAGTCTGATTTTGTAATGTATAATTTAATCCCTTTGTAATAGTTACGTTAGCATTCAAGATCTAACTTGTTATTTTCATAACTTGTATATATCTTGGGAATATTATGAAGTTTTTATTTTGGTAATTTAATTAATTGCATTTATGGGCAATTTGATTTACTATTTCTGAGTTACAAAATTCTCATTAGAGTCAATGCTGTTGCCAAGTCACTTTTCTCATTGTTAGATGAACCGAATTGATTACTCAAAAACTCTGCATCGTTCCCAAAATAATATGCATTGTCTGAGAACAAGCATGATTGAAGCAGTATTAACGAATGCACAAAAGATTGGAAGTGAGCTGCCATTGGGTTTAGGATCAATTTAGAAATTATCGGAGACTCTATCCGGTAGTTAAGTAAGTAGCACCCAAAAAATTCTTATGGCGCTAATTCCCCTCATCTCTGTTTGATATTCTTTTTAATTTTCATGTGGAAAGTAATTACAAAAATCAAATGAAAGATATTTTATAAAGGAACATAAATATCCTACCTTGAGTAGTAGTATTTGCAAAATATATTAATGCAGATACGGAAAAATTACTTGCTTATCGATTTGTACCAAGGCCTGCAGCACCGATTAGTGTTTAGCTCTCAAGAATATTACGAACAGCAAAGACCTGAATCATGGTAATTAGTCCAAATACTAAAGATTAGTGATGCTCTGAGTTGAGAATAGTATTTTGTTGGTGAAAAAGAGAGAATACTTAGCATCAAAATTATCTTGATTCCTACAATTATCATCAGTTACTCTCGCTCAACAGCCACGACAGCCTTCATATCGATTTATACATCAAAAAGTTGTTTTGTCGATCAATTGTAAGTAATAATTTCCTGCAGATAGATAAATAAATAAAATGTACCTAAAAATTTTAATAATGCTCATATTTATTTTTAAAAAGTTCTATCTTATTTGAATCTCTTCGATATTTTTTTTTGTTCCAGGAGCAAGATACGCCGGACTTGGTCAATTGTTAGAGTTGAACTAATCATTTTATTACTTTGAGAACTCACTCACTGTACAGGGTAAAGCTAAAATGAGAACTTCCGTTATTTTTTATAAAATGTTGAAACTGAGTAATATTTTATCTTTGAAAATTCCCATAATTATGCACCTACCAAAACATCATAAGTCATTAATGCAGAATTAACAATAATATTACACGGTTTGAATGATTAAATTTGTTTAAATGATAATCAACGTAAAAACTAATGAAAAATGAGCTAGAGCTAGCTGTTCGAAAAAGAGATGTCATCCCTTTCATTCTTTATCATCACAACTAATTCTGTGTAGTCTGTAACACTATCACTGAAAAAAAAATTAGTATGAACTTATTTTTACAAGAGGAAAAATCCTAGCCAGGCATTTATCCTATTTAGATGAGAAGAGCAATTGCACCCCTCAGCAAGGAGAGAAAAGTCTTTAATCACCTTTCGAAATTCATTACCACGACCTAGCTAATAATCAGATGCTGTTCTTTTTACTAATTTATTGCTAACTGCAAAATTATTCCAGAGTAAAATATATAGTGATTGTCTCATAGAATTCAACTATACCAAGAATACTAATTGTATTATCTTTTTAAATGAAGTGGATATCTGAATCGAATCATTTACTAAACATACTTGAACAGCTATTCTAGTCTGTTAAGCATTCATTAATCTTTCCCTGTGAGCACTCGAGAATTAAATAAATGAAATTATGCTGTGAATTAAATTAAGGCACTTTCAGAATTGAATAAATATCATTAATTCGCATACCGAACGTTATAAAATAATTAAGATTTTAACCTTCAAGTTCATTTGTTAATTGTTAACACGACTAAGCAAATATACCTCATACTAATAAATTTTCAGTTTATACATTTTTTTCAAGAAACTAGCTTCTTCCCAAGCATATCAAGGAAAAAATCTGAATTTTTGCGCCCCATCAAAGACAAAAAAAATTCAAAATTTTCTTGCACGTTATACGGATCCCACTCCTGCATCCCGCTGCATCCTTGATATCCCTGCAAAGCCGCTTAGTTGCTTGATTGCATGTATGTATATTAATTAATAATTTACTCTCAGCGATTATTTTTGATTATAATTTTTTTGAAATACGCTCAATTATTCCCATGAATTTTAATAATTGATCGAAACTCGATGGTTTCTAAATGGAAAGTTTCAATATCCTTCCTTGCTCACCAGCCTCTCTATAGCAAGCCTGGTAGGCAGAGATGAGTGCCTCAATCTAAGGAAATAAGTCAACTTAGTCAAAGACAAATATTTTCACTAACCTCTAAGTCATCGACGATCACCCCATTACTAAACATCCAGAAATTCAGATATTGATTCAATAAAACTGCGTACTTTGTAATGCAGAGTTACAACTAATTTGCATTGCCCTACTGATTATTCAATGGCTTGTTTAATTCATTGGAGATTCCTAATACAACCACAATTCATGCAGTATTAACAAATTATAACTAACAGAGATAACTTGGTGATCCATTTGAAAGTTATATGTATTAATTAATCCACATCAACCTGCTTATGTTTAATGTTTCTTCTCGTATGTTACTCCAAGCTCCTTCAACTTATCAGCATATCGCTCATATATGATTTGCAGATCATCATGATGCTTTGCAGCATCGACTCCAGCACTGAAATTTTTCGTATGGCAGCGATGTAAATGGCTGATATGTGAAGAGTGCCCCGGCAGATGTCCCGCCAATAAGAATCTCACATACAAATCCAGATCCTCAGCCATCTTAAGCTTTTCGTTATATCCGCCAACCTCATCAAACAACTTCTTGCTGTAGCAAACATTTCCTTGCGCGAAGCACTCGCCTCTAAAGATCGCCTCGAGCATCGCCTTTGGTGACTCGAACATCCAGTGATAATAATCCTCCTTCGATCTGTATCTCAACTCCTCATCAACACGAACAAAATCGTTAATAAACCATTCTTTCTCAGGATTTTGCTCAATGAGATGCGCATAATAGAACAAATTTCTTTGAAGCATGATGTCATCGTCATCGAGAGGCGCGATCCAGGCGTGGCTAGGCGCTTCTTTGATAACAAGATTACGAGCGAGGCCCGGGAGCATCTTCTCTTTTTCGATTTTAGCGCGGATAGGAATTAGGAGTCCTTCCTTTTGGGATTCTCTTTCGAGCCATTCGTTAGTGCCGTCAGTGCATCCGTTAGCGCAAATGAGGTGTTCAAGGTGGAAATCGACGTTGTAGCCAAAGAAGGTCTTTACGGTGGAACGCACGCTGTCAACAGTCGCGGGAAGATAGTCAATTCTGTTGTGAGTAGGAGTGACTACGCAAATGAGTGGCTCCTTATGGTGATTTTTTTGTTCTTTATTGAGTTCCATGATAGATAAGGTTTTGGGGGTTTCTAAAGATTTCTATTTAATTGCAAGAATATTAATTTTTTCTTCTGGTTTGCCAATTATACCACTCGAAAAATTCGATTAGATAATTCTACTGAAAGTTCGATATAGAAATTTCATCCATTTTCATACTTTCGAAATGGGTAACTCTAGAATGAATGGTTGTTCGAAATACTGAAAAATTAAGGTGTCGGGTGGATAGCTAATAGAATTACTTGAGAATTGCGGAAAATATTTTATGAAAAGCCCTATAATTTTTAGCTATCATTGTCGAGATGAATACTTCGGATTTTCATTGGGAAATATGGTCAAAAGCAAAGCAAGTCTTCCAGAGCCAAGGACTATAAGCTTGATTCTTGTAAAGAGAAATTTTGGTTTTTTTTTCTTTTAGTTTGCATGCTGAACGGTTTCTGACATTGCTTTCGAGATCAAGGAGTTGCTCTTCACACGAGTTTCGTAATATTTAGATCTAAAATTATGTTGAGAAACGCTAGATGGCAAAGAAAGCGAAATGAGTTGAAATGAGTTCTGATGCAGTTTAATACTCAAAATCTAAAATTGGAGAAAATATAATCAAGAGTGGCCAAAAAAATTTTTCCTTGTCGAATCTGCTGATCAAAAGCGAGACTTGATCCACATTATCGCCATAGTAGCCTCATATCCTGTGTAGATTCTCTGCTTATCATAAAAACTTTGCTGAGATGTTTACTGCTGAAAATTTTTTTCATATCGAGCCTTCGAACTTTTATCACACAGCTTTTCCCAAAACAGAATTTCCAATATACAGTTCTTTCTGGCGACTAGAATCACATTAACGAGGATTTCATCCAACACATGACCGAATAAGCCAGCATTAACTACATATTAACAAAAAGACACTCTCTAGCCAAATAGAACTTCGCTTGGAAGAATACGAACATCAAATACAGAATGGCCGACTGTCACCACAAGCATATGTACTAGAATTCAAATCTCTTCTAAGCGAAAAGACTATTTAACAGAGATCAGAAAACAATTTTATGTTTAGTACTGCTCAAGATGTCTAATTATCGAATAAAATTCTTTCTAAGATAAATCAAAAGATTCTAAGATTCTAAGACAACACAATCGAATTAAAAAAACACATGCGTCTACCTTTAAAGCTAAATCTTAGCCTGCTCAACCTGCTAAGAGAATTCCCATATTCAGGAACGTCATTCCCTCCTGAATTTCTCAAAGCAGTACGCCAACAGCTCGTTAACTCCAAGTCAAAGATACCATCAGACACAGCAAAATTCGTAAAGGAAAAATTATCGATCGATATCGAACACTTGCTTCTCGCAGGACACATTGGGTTCGCCAAGATCGCAAATCTTCAGGATTTCGTCGCCCTCCTTCAACCTAACTTCAAGCTCTCTGCACTCAACGTCACCGACATCAATAAAACAAACGTTTTCAATAAGACTTCGTTATATGTCGCTGTCAGCAGCGTAAAACTCGACCAGGCTGAAGCTTTGCCCGAAGCGCACTACCTGGAAGAGCTTACCGTGGAACTTCTCATGGATGAGACTGAACAAATCCCTGGCTCCAGCAAAGAGGCGATTTATATTCCCGTGTCATTGGTGAAGATCTCGCTGAGCTCGCAAGGTCAAATCGATATACACTTTTATTGCTATCTCTGCCACTGCCTTAATAAGGCATTTGCTGATAAGGGATTGGCGCTTTACCCATGGATATTCCCAGACGCAAAGCTTGTGCCTGACTTCTCGGACCAAGGAATCGCCAATATAAAATCTAATTTGAACCTGAAATTCTCACACAAGGATCTTGATAACTATATTCGCATCGTTACTGACAACCCACTGGACCTGGGACCTCTCAAAGAGTTGCTTCCTGAGCTCGAGACACTGGTTTACTATTCAGTGCATTTCCAAAATCGCGAAATCAACCTGAATCTTGAGAGGCTATTCATTGCGCTGCTGGGACATCCGCACGTCGAGGTCAGGAACCGCGCGGTGCTCTTCCTTAATATTTTATATGATAAAACGCATTGGCAGCTGAGAGGAGCCTTGAAAACGAAGGTCGCGTCTGTAGGAGACCAGTTTAAAATTGAGAGTATAGTCGAATCTGAAATCGATGACACGCATTTTGCGATCATGTTGAATACATACTCGTTCTCCCCGAACGATTCGGAGGAGATTGTCTCGTGGCATATCCCGAAGATGCTTCCTTATGATGCTGCAACAGGTGCTGAAAACTCTAAGGCGATGGTAATTTCGCTTGATTTTGGAAATTTCCCACGCGCAGGTTTCTATGACTGGAAGCTGATCAAATTCCAGAAAGGAGGCAAAATTGCTAGTGTCTATACCGGGTTCCAACACGCTGGTTCGCTGAGTACGTCGATCCAAAAGCTTGAGAATCTCGAGAGAGGAACAGGGTTCACTCCGAAAACGAAGCCAATTCAAGGCCGTATCATCGTTCATCCAAAAAACGTCTTGGATCTTCAGCTTCATGAGATTTATGCAGATTATCCTGAAGGATTGCCCACGGAAAAACATCGCGGAAATTTCGCAAAAATCGCTGAAAGCATCGCCAATTACGCCAGAGGTGGGATCAACGGTCTGTATATTAGTGGCGCGCTGGAGAGAGACTACAACTTGCAGTATGGAGAAGACGGGAAAATCAAAGCTTCTCTGTCTTCAAAGCGAAAAGAAGCGAGTCCTCTCGCGATCACGAACCGTTCAATGCCAAGCACGATGTTGGGCGGAGATAAAGGGTTAAGAACTCTGATTGAGGCTGCGAAGCAGAAGGATGTGAAAATCATCTTGGACTTTGTGACCAGGATCAGTTCGTCCCGACACCATAAAAAATATACGCCGTATCTGCTGTACTATCTCGATTCGCAGGGAAAGAAAGTTCCTTTTTACGGCTCTGATGGCAGAGGATGGTCTTATGAAGACACCCAATTATTGAATTTCAGGTACGTTGAGAGTCGATTCTTCTAGTATGTTAATTTATTGCTTTGTTAAATTATAGAAAGAAGGAGACTTGGGACTTGATCATCCAAGAAACCATTGATTTCATCAAAAAATACGACATTGATGGAATTCTCATCGACAACGCTGAAATCATTCCTCAGTATTACGAGATCAATGTAGAAGAGCTTAGCCGACGCGAAACTGACGGAGAGCCCACATACAGCAAAGAAGACATGTTCTATGGAAACATCGTCTTGCCAACGATCGAAAGCGGCTATTGGGCTACAGAGTAACCTCACCACCTTTCCAATTAACCTTATTTTCGCACTATTTAGTTATCAACAGACCCACGCGAATCCCTTCTACGTGAAACTTTGCAAAGCGCTTTGGCAGCATTTCCCAAATTTCATCATCATCGGAGACGTCCTCGGCGGCCATAACCTTGAAGATAGAGAAGAGAACATCATTCGCTCGGGTCCTATTCCTCGGTTGTACAAATTCCCACCTGCCCTTGCCGCTATCTACGGACTGCACCTCCACCGTGATGGATCCATTACCGGAACTGATAAACAGACCGTAAACTCCCTTCGTAGCTGGTACGAAGGAATCCGCAAGAATCTCCCTTCAGGCTCAATTGTAATCCAAAGCACCAGCTCACATGCGTTCCCATATCCAGCATTCCTCTTCAAACGAGGAACTTGGAGCGTGATTGACCTATTTTTCTTCTTACCGGACCTACCAATGACCTTCTTGGGAGAAGAGGATGGACACGCCTACAGAATTAAAACTGTGAATAACTTTAGAAAAGAAGGCATTAACAAAGGCAGTCCAACGATAAAGAAGAAATCGATGAGCAAATCTGCGACTGACCTTAAAAAAGCGTTGTTTGATGCAATTGAAGAAGGCTCGTTCAAAGAAAATTTAATTGAAAGCCATTCTGCATCTGAAAGAGGAAGTCTCGAGGAGATATTGCAAGCTGATGCGCAGATTGTTAGAGAAACGGGCCCAGAATACGGCTTTGATTTGAAAAAGATCCGCTTGCACTACGAACATCGAAGAAAGCTGAGACATGAGAAGGCTGTGTTGAGGGAAGGAAAGCTGATTCCGCTGCTTGCTGAACACGCTGACGGTTTCCATACAGGAGTGCTTTCGTTCGCGAGAATCCGAAGACGCGAAGGAGCAGAGATGGCGATCGTTGCGATCAATTTCAATTCTCATAATGTCTACTTCTATATCAATTTGAAAAACCTCCGCTACATGCTCGACGAAATCAATGAAAATTTGGATCGTGCGGTCGTTAAGATAGAAGATTGGGTTGGAACCACCGTGAATGATTATTACACGATCTACGAGTTCCTCCACGGCAGAATCGAAACTTCACTTAAGGTACACAGTCTATTGTAGTTATGACTTGTTAATCATGATATTTGGTTTTATTAGCCTCATGGTTCGCTTGTCTGGGGAGCAAATATCTTTTTCAATGATGAGACCCTCTACCAAAAGACAATCTTGTGTTCGGTCGCGCGTATTCAAAACTGCATTATAAAAGGACAACCTATCAAAGGAAACGAGATCTCTTCGCTGGTAACCTAAATAGCAGTCTCATTTTGTTTTAATTTGATTCCCAAAAAATAAAGCTGTATCATTCTGTCCGTGATATTGTGAGACTGAGCGACTTTATCAATAACTTCGGATACATCTTGAATACATTCCTGATTCCACACAACATTAACCCAGCGAAAACCTTCAACCTTATCGAAGAATTCAGAAACGATCCTTCTTTATCCGGAAAACTGTACGCCTTCTGCGAAGCTTTCATTGAAGAAAACGAGAAACTCAAAGACCAGGAGATCAAGCCAGAGTATAAGGGTCTAATTGAAAATATCAAAGGAGTTTTAGAACACAATAAACTCGGATCGATCGTGTTTGTCTGCCCTGAGCTTGGAAGATGGTCAACTCAAGGAGGCTTGGGAGTCATGGTTGATGAGTTGAGTCAGGGCTTCGTGCTGCTTGGTGAAGATGTTATTTGCGTCTCTCCTTACTACGAAAGAAACAGAAAAGGAGAAACCAACTATCTACAAAAGTAATTACTGTGTGTCTCTTCGGCTGCAATGATTAATTCCCTCATAGAGATCCTGATGACATTAAATGGGTCTTTAACGTCGACGTTTACCTAGATGGTAAATACACAGTCGGAGTTCACCACGGAGTCGTCAAGGGTGTTAAGCAATACTTCCTGCACAATCCATACGCATTCCCTTCAGCTTATGCCGACGGCGACGCGCGTTACACAATGCAACAGCTTGCTATCATGGCGAAGGTAAAAAGCTATATAAATTGAAAGAATCTCTTAATTTCTTCCGCCAGGCTACAATGGAAGTCTTGTGCTATATCAAGAACATTCCTTCAGTTATCGTTACCAATGACTGGTTCACCGGTCTCGTCCCTGCTTACGTCAAGCACGGCCATTTTGGAGACACTTTCAAAGGAACGAAATTCTTCCACATCGTGCATAACCTCGAGCCTACCTACGAAGGAAGAATGTGGCCTCAGCCTCACGAAGGAACCCTCGATTTCATCCATAGATTGCCTTCATACCTCTTCGTCGACCCGTACTGGAAAGACATCGTGCTTAACCCATCTCGTTGCGCGCTCTTAACTTGCGACCAATGGGGAACCGTCTCCAACTCTTACAAGGAAGATCTCTTGAAAGATTCGCCATTAGCCAGCATCCTCTCAAACCACCAAAAGCCTTTCGGTTTCCCTAACGGTATCCCAAAGGAGGCCCGTCTTGAAAGACTTATCAAGGTCTGCAATAACGACCACGCCGCTGCCAAGGCAGCTCTTCAAAAGAAATACTTCGGGTTCAAGGAGCCTGATGAGAGTGTTGCTCTATTCGGGTTCGTAGGAAGAATCACACAACAAAAGGGAGTTCATTTGATATTAGAAGCCGCTGAGCAGCTTATCAACAGATACCAGGGCAAAATCCAAGTAATTTCAATGAATTTTATAAAAACACTGATTACTTACGATAATTTATGTCTGATAGTTCCTTGTGGGAGGTCCAGCGAATTACAAGGATCCATATGGATCTTACTGTGCCGGCATGATGACTGATATGGCTCGAAGATACCCTCACAACTTCTGGGCAGCTCCAGGCGATTTCTTCATGGGTAATCATTATTACATTACTCTTAGTTTCATCTATTTCAACGGTGACTTTCGCATGTAGATGGCACATTAGTAAACGCTGGCTGCGACTTCGGTTTGATGCCTTCACTCTTCGAGCCTGGTGGCATCGTCCAACACGAGTTCTTCATCGGTTCAACCCCAGTCATCGCATTTAAAACAGGAGGTTTGAAAGACACTGTGAAAGAATACGATCCAAAAACTAAGAAAGGAAACGGTTTCAGTTTCGAGGATCATAAAGCCGGCGATCTGATATACGCTATCGAGCGAGCTATGAACATCTACAAGAGCAAGGAGGACATGAAACAGCTGAGAAAGAACGCGTTTGAATCCGTAATCGACGTCTCGGAGGTGTCCAGAGCTTGGTTGAAGGAAATGTACCGAATCTGCGGCAAGAGTTTCATCGACCCTGACATGATCAGAGGACATAAGAAGAACATCGTTAAAGACTGGGATCCAGCGAAATATAAAGAAGGATTGACCATCAGAAGACTCGAGCAAGAAGCTCAGGATGAGCAAGCAAGATTGAAAGGAATCAAATACCAGGCTCTGTACATGAAAGCAAGAGGAGACGCTAAGAAGGTGACTTTCAATTACCAAACGACTCAGCTTCCAAGGCCAAAATCTGTCTCAGTCGTTGGAAATTTCGATGACTGGAAGTCGCTGTACCCGATGCATTTCGACCCGCTCCTCAACAAATGGAATTTGACGCTTAATCTGCAGCCAGGAGAATATTAGTAAGATATTATCTTTTGTGATTTGATTGCTAAACTCTTTTTTCTCTAGTTACAAATTCGTTGTTGACGACAAATGGATTTGCTCTGATGACGATCCAAAGATCAATGATATCGAAGGAAATATCAATAATTATCTGATCGTTAATAAGTAGATCACTACAAATAGCATACATACAACACAGGCAAATTAATGAAGCAATTAAAAACAGTGTCGGTGTTAGGTGTTATTTTAAAATGAATTATTTTTCATACAGATCTATATTCTATCCCTTGGAAAAAGAATTCACTGTCTGAATGCAAACTTCTATGCACAATATAATGCTTTTGCTATGATTTTCTGATTAGGATGGTATCATCATCGCATAGATAGTTACATAATAACATAGGCAGGTCTTGAAAGGTCAACAAGACGGTATTTTGTGAATTTCACATATACAATAAATAATGAATAAGATTTGTCAATGCCTTCACTACAGAGGCATTACACCCCTTTGCAATAACTCAGAAACTATTACGATTTCTTATAAACTTATAATTATTAGATAAAACATTCAAATGCATCATCAAATCATCGTCGCGCTGGTTCGATCTGAGGAACGACCTGAGGGCTATTATGACTTTGATAAGACTTGACATCTATTCCGAATTGTTCTTTAAATTTCGGATTATGCTAAGGAGAACACCGTATTAGCTCATTGTAGAGAATCAAAGCTTACCCTAATGTCGTAGGAAAAGATCCCCAGGAACTTAGGACCTACTCTCTGTTGTTTTTGCAGCGCCTCTTCTAATTTCATCAGTCTTTTGCCTAAATGAGCTCTCAAGGTTTCATCCATAGTTTTCGCCATCTTTTCTCTTACAAAAGGCAATTCCGCCTTTATTTCCTCTTCACTCAACACTAGAATGCAACAAGATAAATTAGCCAATCAATCTCGTGTTATTATTAAATACCATCGTAGTAGCTGGTTCGGTTGAGTGAGGTGTCACCCTTTATCAGTTTCAATGACTTGCATTTCATGCAACAGAAAGTGAAAAATTTCTTCAAAACTTCTTGGGTAATGAATTTGATGATAAGAATAGCCGCAAAGAAGAACAGGAGAATGCTCAAGATGATAGTTTGATCCTTGAAGAGTCTTTCTCTGAGCCATCTCTCAATGTAGTACTGAGTGCTTGAATCTTGTGTGGAAGATCCGGTATTAATGAAGTTGGTGACATATTCATAGTTCAGCAGGTTACTGAAGATGTCCTGTTGAAACCTTAAGCTAGAATTTTATATCAGCTCAATTACGGAGTTTTCGAATATTTTGGAGTTTCCAAAGTTCCAGATCGAGAAGGCGAGATGCAATATGATTACATAGTATAAGACTCGTCGGACTGTGACTGCCAGGTACTCGTCGTATCCTTGAGGTATTTTATTGATACGAAGCACTAGATTTATGATAAGTGTTATGAGATGGAGAAGTATCTTAGAGGCATTTACAGAAGCACTTATCAGTCCAATATAGGAAAATGAGTTGCAAGAATGTGAAGAAGTAGAGCAGCGGGAGACCTGAGCCGTACAAGAAGCAAATGAATAACAGCGTGAGGACCTAGTGAGTTGTAAGGGAACGCGTTATTTGCAATTTGGTTTTACCTGAGAGTAGCGGGCGTCAAGATGGAACTCGTGTCCTGAATACAGGTTAACATAATCTTCCTGTTTCTTTTTCTTTGTCTTTCGCACGTCGGAAGTGCAGCCTGAAAATATTCGTAATTAAGTGATATTTCCGAGATTGGGAAGCAGTTTACCTCTATCACAGCGTCGGAGACATTTCTTAATTATTTGGGAAGCAAGCATTGTTAGTGGGAATGAAAACACGTTCATGAACATCGTCAGAAGCTAGGCAGTTGAATTAATTCAATAGCGCCCAAGGAGAAAGCATTACAATAGTTGCTCCCACAGCGTAATACCAACTGGTAGTCATATCATCATATTGGCCTCGAAGGAATGGAATCGGGGATTTATTGGTGAATTTTGCGCTGATAATCAAGATGATCAGGCCAGTATTCAAGAACTGGCTGATGAAAACTTTCAGGACCTTCGAGCCTAGCTCCTTTGTTAAGTTGCGATGTCCTTCAAAGCGAGCAAGAACTAATCCGCATGAAAATTTATTAAAAAGGATGTTCAGAGCAGTAATCGTTACGGCTATAGTATCCCCTCATTATTATGTTAATGATTAGAATTCCGAAAGCAACAACGAACGGGAGCCCAATTACAAGGGAATAATCCTTCAGCCAGGTCTGACAGAGGTATTGGTTTGACCCATTGACGTTAAATACGTCATTGAGTTTATTGAATGTGTCAGTCCTGCAGTAGCATTCAACGTACCCTTTTGAGGCTGCTCCGAGGGCGTAGTCAGCTGCGATTTCCTAATCAATGGGAGAACGATGTATATTGAATGTGATACAGAAATTATTTGTTACGTCTTTAGTCGCACTGAAGTCGGTGCAATCAACGGTTGGCCTGACATTGCTGGCGAGTTTTTGTTGCTCGTCTTTAATCAACACAATGATCGTAAAAGCTGGAACAAAGGTCAGTCCATTCATTTGAAGCATTCAGCTTACTGATAACCCAAAGCGAGATTGTAATAACAAGACTGAGCAATCTTCTGAGAAATTTTGAAGTGTTAGTAAGAGAAAGGTGCTCCCAAAGGATGTTCTGTGCGTCAGCAGCCGGCTCGACTCGTAAATACTTCTTCTCAAGACTTTATTACAGAAAGATATTTTATAAAATTTGCTATATTAATAATGCCTTACACTTGGAATGAATCTTTATAACAGCAGGAGCAGCAAGAATGGCAGCATTGCTCGAATGGAGTGGTGCCAAATTTAGCCAAAGCCTCGTTTCGTCCCTTTACTTTTTCGAACGTGACAAATGCGCCGACAACCTAATCCTCTCTTTAAGCGAAAAACTCAGGCTTTGAACTGCTACCTTTTCTTTTGGGTTGGTCATTTCCGCTTCGAGGTCCCTTCGAGCAGTATTAATTTTCTTGGTCAATTTCTCGATCTTCTTGCACATTCCTCTTGCTTTCTTGTCCTTAGTAGCTAAAGAATTGCTTATAAACTCTGGTAACGCATTGCATGTTCACCAATAGCTCGAACGTCTGCTAAACCGATTGACTCGACGTCTTTGTTTTCATTGAATTTCTTGACAAAATTCTTCAACTGAGCTTTTCTCTGTGCGTAAAAGAAGCCATGAGAGGGCAAATCATGCTTCACAAACCTCCTTTAAGAGTCGTCCGAGCTTCATCTCAAGCATCAATTGTGAATGCGATTGAGCTAATTGTACATCGACTACGTCAATCACGTTCTCGGGCTTTACCCCAACGTTTATCGCCTCCATTTCCATTCGTTTTAGGTAAAGCGATCGGGAAGTGGCTTACTTTTTGGAAGTGACTCCACAAGGCGGCTCTCAACTGATCGAAAGATTTTCCCGTTGGCAAGTTCAGAACTTCAACAGTGAACAGAGCAGACGAAAAAGACCTTTCTCTGATATAATTTATCGCTTTTTTCTCTGATATGCTCAAACTTGAAGCAAAATTATTTATTCAGGATCTGAACCAAAACGCGCTGAGTACGTGAACACCATCCATAAGAATATCAAGCTGATAATCGCATCACAAAGCGCGATAATAAACCCAGCAGTTTTGATCTGAATCCTCGTTGATCCCAGTTCAACTGTGCCTCCTATAAGCATTATTAGTCATTATACGAAACTGGAAATGCTATTTTTTGCAATATACCTGTACAATACGCATTGAAGTAGTATTTTTGACTCAGTATGTTGGGACATTCAGCTGTATCCCAAAATTCTTCAGAAATCGTCAATGTACACGAGCTGTTTCCCACGCAGTTTTGATACTGAGTCGTGATATTCGTGGTAGTTGCATTCTTGCATTTCGTTGCATTCCAAGAAAACTGCATGAAAGCTCAATGCCAACGGTTTCTTCGCTAAAAAAATACCACCGAGTAAAGATCGCAAGTGAGGTCGTTTTGATTATCAGACGCGTAGGATTCAGAAACTCCCCATTCAAGAGTTTCGTATGAACCCAATACCGCATCAGTATACGAACACTTGAATTCAATCACCTTATTCGTGTTGAGATCGCCAAGTCCGCAAGAGGTCAACCCACTGCCAAAAGAACCCAATGTAGTATAGTATAACAGCGATTTATAATCAATACTTTTATTTCCTAACTCTTGGCTCACTAATTCGGTTATAAGACAGAGAATATGTGGTAAAACCCTTACCTTTGGAGCTGAAATAGATGGAAGGCACTGCGAAAATCGAATAGAGTATGAAATAAAAGATAAGATGCTTCACGAATCTGAAATAGACAGCCATGCCGATTCCGAATTTTTCAATATCGCATTGTTTCGAAGTATAACAGCATAAATGAGTCCCTGTTGAAACTCTACAGCAGACGTCCCAGCAGGAAAAAGGAGACCCGTCTGGTTTTCTCGCGTGTGTTTTTCTGACTTTTTCCATCATCTTTTCAGTGTTAATGTCATTTACATGAATATCTAAGTCGATCTAGAAAGCGCTGGTGTGACACTTTAGTGTGAGGTTTGCGTTACAATGGAGTCATATTCGTATTTTTTCGAACTTTGTCGTGAATCTTTTCTCGAAGGGGAAGGATTGTCTTTGCTAATTCATAAAAAAAAGGTATGATTAGGGCTACTTAGTTGCCTTGAAGCTTACTTGCTAGAAATCATTGTGAAGAGATATTGTTTGGACGAGGATATATTGCTTTAGTTCTTGATATGCAGCAATATTTTGCTTTTTATTTTACAAATTTGAACTTAAATCGCAAATAAAATAGCTATCAAGCGAACTCAAGGCTGGAGTAGTATTCTAAAATTAGAAAAGTTTTAATCTCTACAAAAATCAGGAATTGTTGGAGGTTGAGGTACTGATGATCCTACAATGTATAATTAGAAAGAGAGTTTGGTGAACTGGATATAGATTCTATTTAAATTCAAGCCAACGGATTCCGAATGTTATCAATTTAATTTCTCTTGCCTGATTGTATTATTGGAATCTGATCGGTTTTATTTTGCGTTGAGTGTTGTTAATATCGTATTTTCGGGTTTATTTTGTGTTTGCTGGGATTGCTAAAGCTATCAGCAGCAAGGGTCATCAAGGATCTTAATATAGGTAACATTCGAATCAGTGAGGTTGAAGGATATGCATTTCTGCAAGCATTCATTGAGGAAAATTTCTGATAAAAAGATTTCTTGGTGAACGAGAATGGGTACTTCTTTAAAATATAACAAAAAGAAGAAGGAGTTAATAAACCAGTGTATAGCTGACGTGAATTTGATGCGTCAAAAAAGGTTATCTAAGTTTCCAATTTATTAGTAAATACGAAAACTGGATACTCTCTTTACTGACAGAGAGTTAGAAGATTGGTAGTGGATTTGCCTTGAAAAGGCAAGCTTTGTAAATTTTGAGCCATAGAATTTAGATGTCTTTGTAAGGCGGGTGCAATTTGTTGAGCCTAATCAAACTGTAAGGAGAGAGATAGATATAATGATCTTTAATGACCAATTTTTCAAGGGATAGTACTTGAGGAAGATATTACGAGCTCTCCATACTTAAGAATTTTTGTTTTCTTTTCTAAATTCATGGATGTGCTACTGAAAGCCTTGTGAGTCCTTATTATTCGGCAAGCATTTTGTATGAATGATATTGATAAAATAAACAAAAATTTAAAAAAATATGGATTTGCCGGGGATCGAACCCGGGGCCTTTCGCTTGCGAAGCGAACGTGATACCACTACACCACAAACCCATGTGATACTAAACGTCTGACATTTGCAGGCAAATAGTTCAGACCGTTAAAGATCTGAGGTCGGATTTGAGATCTTTCAGGCAAGCGCTTCCACAAGCTTCCAGCATTCAAAGTGAGATTCATTCTATACCTTAGCTACCTTGGAATTTTGTGTATGCATTAGTTCAGATGTACTCAACTAGCTCAATCTTGAGTCCAATGTGCAGCTCTCAGATACGAGAGTTATATATGGAACATTACTCAAGCCTCTCAAGATATGCCATTCATTCTTGAGCAGACACTTCTTAATTTTTAATGAATTATAGCAATTTCGAAATGTTTTTAGTGTAAAACAAGACTCCTTTTAATCGGTAATGAAAAAATTCTTCGGTGAATCATAGAGGCCACATTCATTTTCAAAATAAAGAGTAAGTTCATTTCAATTTGTTATAAAACGTGTCACAACATTAAAAAAGGAGTGCTTTCTTTCTCTTTTTGTTATCAAAATATTTATGCGTGTAAACCCAAGCGATTTCCCTTGAAAAAAAGTTCCAAACATTAACCACGACTATACTTTAGGTCTTGGATTAAGCGAAGTGAGCGAAATGGCATCATCGATTTTGATGATCTCTCCAGTGATAAAGTTCGCTTCATTTGAAGCGAGCCATAGCGCAATATCAGCTATATTACTTGGATCCGGCATCTTAATGATTATATCAGCCCATTACATTTACTTAATGATAAATATTACCTTAGATTCAATCTTCAGAGGCTTTATTGTCGCAAAGGATTCAAGATACGTCTGGTTCTCGAGAGCGGTCAACCCTTTCTTTGGATCACCTGCTCTGAAAGTGGTTTCAACAACAGTTGGTGCGACTCCATTGATTCTAATGAACATCAGAGCGATTAATAAGAGAATATGAGCAATAATAATCAACCTTATCTTCTTATCGGCCAATTCTAATGCCATGCACTCAATAAACATGTTTGTCATCGCCTTGCAAATTTATTAATAACGCCAAAGCATAAATTTTTGTCTACCTTGGCAACAGAGAAACTGACCTCTCCGTAAACTGGCGCCGAGCTCGAGTCCGCTGTCAAAACGACAATTGATTTGTTTGGCGCAGTTGATTGCTCTAGGAACGGAAGTGCCAGGCCGGTCAAATGCACCATGGCTCTGCAATTGATGTTCTGAGACTCATCCCATTCTCTCATTGTCAAATCATCAAGTTTTTGGTTTTGGTATCTGCCAGCACAGTGGAACACGATGTCAAGTTGACACTTAAACTGCTCAATGATCTATAAAACGACGAAGAGTGAGAAAATGCGTATTCTCTCGAGTTACTTTCTTGAAGCAGATGTTTATTTGCATAGGATCGCTAAGATCGTAAGCATATACGGATGCCTTAAATGGATATCTCTGTGCAATTTTGTCCAACTCGACCTTCGTTCTGGCCACCAAGGCTACGTGAGCTCCAGCTTCCAGCAGGTTCATTGCAATTGTTCTTCCAATGCCCTTTGAGGCTCCAGTAACGATAACTGTTGAAAGTCATAGCGCTATTTTCTTGAATGAAGAGCGTTTTTACCTTTAAGGTTAGTGAAATCATCGTGGTAATTTAAGCCGTTGCGAATAGTTTTCTCTTGGATGAGAGGATTTACCTCTGATACCTTTTGCTGAGGGGTGGTGGTAGTTGAAGGTTGCATTTTATTTTTACAAGAACGATTTTTTCTTCTGATATTCTCAATTTTAATTGAATAATTCAACTGAAACCAAAGTTATAAAATCTCGCGATTATTTTTTTTGTTAATTCATCTATCTGAACGCTGAGTCTAAGAGTTATGATCTTGCAATTCATAGAAATAAGATTTGAACTCAAGGGCTTGTCTGGGCATTAGAATAAATAATGTAAGGGCTCTCTTACGCTCTTACTAACGTAATAATACACAGCTTTGGGTTATTCGAAAACACGGTTTTTTCAGGCTAGATGAAGGGATTTTTTTCCCTGTTAAAAAACAAAAAACAGCTGAATCGCCTTCATGCAATACAGAGGGTACATTTATATGAAACTAATAAAATATGAAAACCTGGGAGATTTAATGATACCCTTTTCCGAGGTTTTAAATATACGGGATCTGAGCAAAATTACCATTCGGTATTCAAAATGTATATTTTTAGCCAGTTGTTTAGGCTACATTTATAATGGATTCGTGTCTTATATTGCTGTTTCCCATTTTCGCGTTGATCAACGCTTCATCCCTTTCCTCACTACTGAATGCGAAACCAGTGTGTCTCTTCTTGAGTCGTCTCGCTGTCTCTTGAGATTGCACAGGACTATTAATACAAAAGCGAGTTAGATTTTGCTTCAAGAGGCATATATTTTACATTTCGACTTCAACTTTGGGCTGTATTGGTTCCAGTTCGCAGATTTGTTGCTGACGATCTTCGATTTGCTTTTTAATGGTCTGTCTCCTGCTGATACCTAAACAACACGCTTTTTCAGCAGCCAATTGAAGATTAGACTTACCCATCCACTTGGTGAACGCGTTGTCGATGCCGTTTGTCAAGACAATACATAACACAATACCAAAATAGAAATTAGGGGATCGGAACAATCTTTTTTTTATCGTATAAGGTAAGTATCTCGGTTGGGGAGGTATGGTTACCTTAAGAAGTCTCCATAGAGATCGTATCTCTTGACCTCATTGAGAATGTAGAAGGTAAGGATATAGACGAGGACACTTCCCACAAGGAAGAAGATGTTCAAGAAATAAAACGTGTTGCTGAAGAGCACGATCTTGATATTCACAAGAATTACCACTGCGGTAAGACTCATCTGACCAGCAGTCCAAAAACCGTTCTCAAGGCCACCTTCAGCCTCGGAGCTGGCATAGAGCAGGCCGTAGTAACTAAAGAATTGAGGTAAGGCTCTCTCCTACTTACATCTTTTCAAGAGTTACCTGAAATAGCACACAACGACGGCTTGAACGGCTCCAAAGAAGAACCAATACCAGAAGGTTTTAGCGTTGAAAAGTTGATCTATTTGGGTTATTAGCTCAAATAATCTTCATAAAAATACTCTTAGGTCCTTGCATGTAGTAAAATGCCTCTCGCATGAGCTCTTTTGCATCGATTTCGGAGTCAAACACAGCATAAACGACAATAGGTGCAGAAGCGAAGAGAATGTTAAAAAATTGAATGATGACTTGGTTATAGATAACTTGCCCCGAAAAACCATTCAAGAAGGCGTACCTATTCGAATGAAACGTAAGAAAAAGAGGCACAACAACAAATGAAGGTACCAGAGCGTTGGCAGGACTAACACGATGTTTTTGAAAAAGTTGTATAGGATCAGATGGGAGTTCTTCCTGTAGCTCTCTCTTCCGTAGACGAATAGAAGACGATGAAGGAATCTGAACTCTCCTACGGCAAAATCGCTTGATCTGGCAGCCTGAAAGGAAAATCACTCAATAAGAAGTTGCGTAACTCAGAGCTGTTACCTGCTGGCCTTCGACGCCTCTCAGTCCGACTCCGACGTGAGCCGCGGTGATCATATTCACATCGTTCGCGCCATCTCCGATCGCAAGGGTGACTGCTTTCGGGAGTTCTTGTCTGACGAACTCAACGACCATCTGCTTGTGAGCAGGCGAGAAACGACAGCCAATCACAACCTTGCAAACCATAGCAATCTTCACAAGTTGCTTCGCGTAATGAGGGAGCTTTTTAGGATCTTCGGTGATTTTGATCATTGCTTCACCAGAAAGAATAAGAGCGTAATTCGCTTTCTCCGCAGTCAAACCCTTAGTCTAAATAAGTTAACCCCATGAGAAAATAATATAGTCGCTCTCTACCATTTCGAGATATTCTTCCAACTGCTCAGCGACAGTCTTTGTTTCTCCTGTGATCATTATTTGCTCAAGTTCATCGGTTAGCAGTTTGCAGGAATAAGCGATATTGATAGCAGTTTCAATTTTATCTCCTGTAAGGACCCACACTTTAATTCCGGCTTCCTTTAGCGCGCTGATAGTTCCACCTTTGAAAAAAAAATTAAGGCTCAGAATCCGCTTTTTCAAAGGTGATCATACCAACATTGACTTGTAGCTTGTCCTCGATCGCGGTCGCACCAACTAAATCAACTCCTTTTTCAATCTCCTCCTGCTTTTCAGCCATGAGAACATCTTTGTTTTCTGCAGTGCTACCCGTAATAGACTAGAAATGTCCCAATATAGGTAAAAATCTCATGGGTTTAGAACCGTTTACCTTGTAAGCAGCTTCCCAAGTCTCATATTCCTTCTCTGCAATAGTTCTTTTTCCGATCACAAGCGTTCGCAACCCGATTTTACCATATTCACTGAGGTAGTCCTTCGTCGTATTCCAGTCTTCATGAGTTTTCCTAGTAAGATAAAGTCAGTTATGAGTCATTTTATCTGTTTTTACTCGCTCTCTTTCATCAAATATTTTTCGATTATTGAATCAGCTCCTTTCGTGTATAGCACGATCCTATTCTCTTGCAGATCTCTCACAATAACTGACATCCTCTTTCTGATAAGAAGAAGTTATAAGAAGTGAATTGATTAGAAAACTGTACCTATCACTCGTGAATTCGAGAGTTTGCAAGTGTGCGAATCTGTATTCTTTATCATTGAACTGAACAACCATATTATCCTTCTCATCAAGGCCTCTGTACTCGACCCCGACAAATTTCGCAAAATTCAGGAGCGCCAGTTCATCCGGAGAAGACGCCTATTGCAATAACTCAATAATACTCAAAAAGCAAGAACATTTACCATATAATTTCGGGTTTCCCCTTTAACATCCACTAGAACTGTGTGGCAAATAGCAACTGCCATGAGAGCGTCAACGAGCTTTTTGTGGTTAGGCGAGGCGGGGTTATTGAGATCGTTGAACAGCCGCTGGTCCAAGAAGTCCACGTTCGTGACTTTTGGTCTCAGATGCGCATCTTTAAACGCTCGATTGGACCCATATTCTATATTTCTCGCGCAGAAATTCTTGAATTCCATGAAATTTTGCGTAAGAGTTCCCGTTTTATCAGAGAACACATATTCGACTTGTCCCAATTCTTCGATGAGGTTAGACGTGTTCACTGTAGGCTCGATGCCATTAGTAGCAACCAGCTCTGGGTCAACGGACAAGAATTTTCCTTGGAATAATTTAACAACTTCTAATGTCACAATCAGCGAAATAGGGACAAAATTCCTATTGAGAAATATGATTAGCATAAGCGTGAATTTGATAAGTTTACGTGAAAATCAGGAGCCAGTTTCCGAATCGACTGAACAAGTTATAGCCGTAGTTATGGTCTTTGAGGGCAGTAGTGTCAATGTTAAGGAAATCTAACTCGTCTTTCTTAATTTGGTACCAAGACGCTGCCCAGATAGCGGCAAAAATACAGCAGATAATCTAGTTTGGAGAAATATTATTACTACGGGTGCGCTGTTTATTCGAGTTACCTGAACAAGGAAAACGAAAACAATCTGCTTGCTCATGATTCTTTCCAATGTGCTTTTTTTAGGTCTTGATTTTATCGAATTCAGCATGGTTTTTGTCTCGTGACCTGTGTAGACGACGACTCCGTAAACAAATTCATAATTCTTTAAACTGCAGCCTCTAAGACAGCAATTGTAATCCGAAAGAGGATATTCCACGCCATCAACAACCACCTTGCCTGGAGATCAATTATCTGTTTGTGCATGTTCATTTTTCTGGAGATTTACCATTAAACTTGTAGAGATGCTCATTAGGACGGTCATACTTTATCACTCTTCCTTTCTGAATTTCAGCTGAAAGCTAAAACGAGCACATTGTTAGTCACATTAAAACGCCATTCGGTGATATTTACAGTGGATAGGTCAAAATTTGATCCTATTTCCTTTTTCGCGCCCTTGTGCTTGAGGTTGGTTTCACCATCCAGATTTTTTGTTTCTATGGTGCATTCACCTAAAATAAAGAATCACAGAAAATTAGAGTAGAGTAAGGCAACTCTCCTACCTTTAGGCGATGAGGTTTTTAATAGGATAATATCTGCGGGGAAAAAGTGATCCTCTGTGACCTAACGAAATGAATTAACGTCCAGATAGAGCCAGCCGGAGAGGCTACCTTGATTATATCGCCGACTCTGAGGTCTTTCCACTGACATTTCACGAATTTGTCATTGCGCCACACTTCAGTCGGTTTATTATTTTCGTCCCTATCAGCGAACCTCTTCTTCAGATCCTCCGCAAGATCTTTTATCGCGCTGACAATCACGATGAAGATTAAAGGGATAAATATGTAGGGAATGCCTCCAGATGTCGATATATCTGGAATCAGCTGCAGCAAGCCAACAAGCTATCCCCATCACAAAGCGTCAGATGGCAAAACTAACCACAAAGTTTTACCAAGAAGTATGTATTTGCGAGTTTGGAGAATTGCAGAAATAAATTTTTCGGCAAGAAGTTCCAGAGATTATATCTGCACGTCGAAATGCTGTTGTTGGGTAGAGCGAGGTCTTGATGACCGATCCTGATTTCTCGGTTTGGATGCATGTGTAGAGGTACCTTGCGCTTCAGGCATATACAATGTTTTTTGGTTGGTGGTAAGTTAGGGCCTAATTTTCATATATGGAATAGTATGCGTTATCGCGTCTGGTCAGGGTAAGAGGGAATTACTTTGTGCCTTTCTCATTTGATGAAGTATTGAGCTAACTTGACGGGAGTCGCTAATAAACTCTGTAACTAATTCAACTGATAATTGATGTTTATACGTAATAAGTCTGAGCAAATAGTAAAATTGCTTGGCAATAAATACTTCCGCGTTTGTTTATTAAATTTATGAGTCTTGCGTTCTTAATTGGAGGAGGCTAGAGTTAAAATTTGAGGCATTAGAGGCTCGCGGCACACAAACTTTCTCGTGTTCTGCTGGGAATTTTAGAGAAATGAAATTTGGCGTTATAGTTTTCTCAGAAATTAGGAATCGTATAAAGGCAAGGATATGCTATGAGAGGTTTTTAATAGTGTTAAACTGATCTAACTTATTTTACATAATGAAGTTATATAATGTGATCAATTATGTGATCACGGTGTCTCATAATCAGGCGTGAGATGATGATAGTGATGACAAAAAGCTAAGCACAGTCCGTAGAGCGTCTAAATCGTGGTATAAATTCGATGCTAATCGATGTGGATTTGCGAAGCAATTTCCGATTCATTATAATTAATACGATGCTAAAATAATTAATTTAGCTGGCTCAACCTCAACTAATGCTGTGTGTTGAGAAATGAAAAGAGTTATTTGCTGCTGTTGTTAAGAAGAAAAACCTGATACAAGAGAATCCATCTAGAGAAAGTTATTTCTTTCTTTTTTTTCAGGCTTGTTTGAGTCTATTATATAGTTCTCAGGGAATTATCAATTCGGTGGCCAACTGTAAAAAATTTGAAAAAGTTGGCTACCATGCTATTTACAAGACAAGAACGTCAGATATGAATCTCTTTCTGAGGAGAATATCCATTTGAGTATTTATAATAGCATCATACTCTCCATGAAATAACTTGGGATATCCACCTAAAAACGTGCTGTTCTATTGCCATTCTTATTCTTTTTGAGATTCGTGAATAGATTTCCTGGAATAGAGAGTATCTCAACCATGATCTCTTTGTATCTGCCTTTAAAAAAAAAAAAGGACTGAAATTATCAAATTAACACAGAAACAGTATTCCTTGTGTTTAACAAGGACCTGAGCAATTTTACCCCAGAAAGTGCCCTTAGAAATCATCTTCTATATGATTATAATTTCCATCACACCATAGTCATATTGGTAATTTATTCGTTAACTCTATACGAAGATTATTTAACTGCTCATTATCTTTTTAATTTTGAAACAAAGCCTCGATCTCAAATTAGCACAGGAAATTTAATGTCGGACAGTAATTTCAGCGAGCTCAAAGCAAGTAAGCACGACAAATTCCAGTCATTGCTTATAAATTGCGAATAGAAATTGAATATCTCAAGAGCGAGAGGAATAGCACAACCACAGAGCTCCTAAAGGACCGCCAAAACCTCCTCGCATTAGAATCGAAGCTCGCAGAGCTTAAAATCGAGCAAGCTGCGAGACAATCAGCATTGATGGAGAAGGAGAATGCGTTAAAAGAATACCAAGCAATTTTAGAGGCGGCAGAAGGTGCATATGAGAAGGTAAGCCACCTCTTCTTCATGAAATAAATTGCAATTTGCTGTGTTGTAGATTGTTAGTAACTCATTCAAGTTGGTGAAGGCCATTGATACAGAAAAATTGAATCTGAGCCAAAGACTTCGAGGATTTGTATGCATCATCTCCGTTTTTTAAATTAAAAACTTTTCATCAATAGAAGGATAAAATGATCCCTTGAAGACGACGAAAATGAAATCACTAGCACACTAAAGTGAAGTTTTTCGACGCAATACACCACGAATTTTTATTCTGAGCCCGTTGATTTGTCCTTCTAAGAATTTCTCATGTATTAATTTTTGTATTTCTATGTATTTTCCTTAACGAATTATTTCTGAGATTTTCCAAGTCTTAATATTCCAAAAAAAGCAAACCTTTTTCCTTTTCTTCTTGGTTACGGTTTTCTAAGGTTGCGAGACACAGCTGACTTCTTCGAGCAATGCTTCTTCGTAACGAACTTCTCCCTTTGTTAAATTGATGATCATTCTATAATTGTACCATATAGTTCCTAATTATAAATGGGCAGTAGGTGGCTTCGGCTCCTGTTTCTTCTGAATTCCCAACATTTCGTTAAAAAATCTGATTTCTGAGCTCTTTTTAAAAATTCTATGGACCCTCTTTAAAAATCTCATTTGAAGAATCTGGATTTCTTATTCTCAATAACAATAAAAGATACCTTATCAATATCTCTTAATTCTCAAGTTTCAGATAACCCGATCCAACAAACGTCTATTCCGTAATAATGACTGAGCCAGCAAAGACAGGAACAACAACCCAAGAGACTAAAGAAGCAGCGAGTACCTATTTATGTCATTACACTTGTCCATTCTCCTTGATAAATGCTTATTCTACTCACAATCTCGCCGCAGGAGCTCACACTAACTTGCCTAGCTAAAAAGGTCGACTGGGGAGAAATTTCTTCAGACGAAGAGGAAAAGGAAACCAAAAAAACCACTGGTCTTCAACAAACTGAAAAGCCTGCCAAAGTGAAAACTTCGACTAAGGTAGCGAATCTTCTAAAGCCAACCAAGCCAGCTAAGGGCTCCAAAACAGACAGTCAGAAAGCTGTAATCGAATTCCTTCCTTCATTGCTTAACAGGCTCTAGGCAAACGTGTTTGAATGTCATGATCTCGATGTAGACGACAGCGATGATGATTATGACGAGCCAAAGAAGAAGAAAGACGAGGGAATTTCCCTTAAAGAACTCCTGAAAGCAGGCGGTAGTTAGACTTGCCAACCTCCCCTGACCATTGGAAACATAGGCGCCCAGGAAGCTCAAGAAAAAGCAAAAGCAGCAACCAAACAGCTTTCGAAAAAGGAGCAGAAAGAAAAGGAATTAGCTGAATTACAGGCCATTATCCAAGAACTTGGACGTAATTTCGCGTTATATAATTTCTTTTAAATGGATATCAAGTGCAACCAACAACTGAGGAAAAGAAGCCTGAGACCGAAAAAACGGAAAAGCCTGCAGCAGGCGGTGAAAAGACAGCTGAAGGCGAAGAAGCTAAAAAGAAAAAGAAGAAGAATAAAAAGAAGAAAGAGCAAGGCGAGGAAACAAAAACCGAGGAAAAGCCTAAGGAGGAAAAACCAGCCGAACAAAAAGGAAATGGCACAGAAGAAACTAAGCCTCAACAACCAATTGATATCGAGGCAAGAATACAGGAGATCATGAAGAAGAAAGCAGCAGCAGCGAAAAAGCCTGAAAAGAAGCACGGACCTAACCTCGAGGCGGCTAGATTGGAAATTTTAAGAAGGCAAGAGCAAGCGAAGAAGACCGAGAAGAAGAAAGATTTGGATTTGTAGTGCCGAATAAAAAAGAAATTACTGCTTGACTGAATACTCAAGTTGCCTTTGTATAGAAACTTTTAATCATAGAGAGCCAAAAACTATCTATTAATTCCTTTGTGAGAGAATAAAAGCGCCGCTCTCTTTATCTAAAACAATAGCTCACATTTTGGGTTATTTTTTCAAAAACTGAAACGGAAAGCAGAAAAGAATTTCATAAACTGGAAGTTTTCCCTGTTTAAGAGTAGCGTAACTAAATTTATTGGCACAATAATAAACAAATAAATTCGGATAAGAGTGATATCGTCCATGGGGTGCTTAGGGTTGAAATCGACTGTCGCAGAGCTCGGAGAGGGCGTGCTTAAGCGCAAGATTCTGATGGTGGGGTTGGACGGCGCCGGGAAAACCACAATTCTATATCAGATGAAATTAGGCGAATATAAGCAAACGCAGACCACGATCGGACTGAATGTGGAGACGATAAAGCATAAAAACTTAGAGTTGCTAGTGTTTGACGTAGGGGGACAGGCGAGGTCGCTGTGGTCGTACTATTTTGATGATTTAGACGCACTGATTTGGGTAATTGATTGCGCTGATAAAGAGCGGATGAGTATTGTGAAGGAAGAAATCAAACGGGTGACGGATGCTCTGCAAAAGCAAGATTATATTCTGATGTTTTACCTGAATAAGCAGGACTTGAAGACCAAACTGGACACCCCAGAGGTCATTGAACAGACAGGATTGTCAGAAGTAGACGTTAAAGATGTAATTGTGCAAAAATGTTCAGCTACGAAAGGAGAGGGGCTTCTGGAAGGTCTGGAGAAGCTTGTAGATTACTTCAACGTGAAAGAGAAAATGTTGAAATCGCTTGCAGCAACTAAGAAATAAAGTTCGATGCGATTTATAATTGTATTTTTTAGCTGATAAGGGATTTGGTATTTTGCAGAGCCTGCCAGTTGTCTTAAAAAAGTTGCTAACGATGTGTGTGTGTATGATAAGATAAATCACCGTTTGAAAGTATTTCATATCTGAGCTCTATCAGAAATTTCTGATTAATTTGTATTCGGAAAGGATTGCCCTCATTTTCCAGCCCTCCACGAAATGAATTTTGTGTCTTCTTCGCTCTCTTAGTCCGATCTCTATGCATCATGTCTGAGCATGCACTTTTATTATTAAGAAAAGGATAATTTTCTGCGTTAACAATCACTTTTAATTCACTACCATTCCTTATTCAGACCACTGAAATCTATTACTTCGCGCTATTTTTTTAACTAGCAACCCCCGTGCGCAGTGCACACGAAGCATATATATTAAAACAAACAGGAAAATATGGATTCTTGCATTATATACATTTATTCTATTATTCTATTTTAACGAATCGCCGATCATATCGATAATTCCACAAATTTATTCCCAATTCAGTTTTACCAGAGTCTTGGGTTTGAATTTATCTGAAAGACGTACACATGCTTCGGGGTATCCACAAATGATCCCATCAGCATTTTATCTCTGTGTGTGTTCAAATCAGATGCCTGAACGGATGACCTCGGGTTGAAATTTCGCGCGCTAAACAACGTTATCGAGTCCTCCGTTGAAATTTCCACTTTATCGTCTTTTTTGTTTGGTCGCTCAGTCTCTTCACAGAGCCATTCTTCAAATTCTTGGCTTTTATTTCGGTAAATTACTAACGCATCTTGTTTGTATTCCTCGCCGCGGTCATTTTCACTGACGTCAAAATATCGGTTCTCAGAGATAATCGGCTTGCTGATGTTGTATTTTATTGGGCTCTTGGTCCTTAAAGGATCAGGTTGAGCTAATTTTGTGTAAAGTTTGGGAATCTCGATTGGAGTTTGGTATGAGGGTCGGGTATTTTGTGGAATATCCTGCTCCTGGGTAGTTGTTCTGGCATATTGAGAGTATTTCCCTGGCGTATATGTGCTCATCGTTGGCCAAGCGGAGGTGTTTTGATATGAATATGTCTTTGAATAATAGGAATTGCTCGCTGCAGTGCTAAGGCGTTCACCGTAGGAAGGGCTTGTGGTGGTCTTGGTGTAAGATAAAGCATTGCCTTCGGAAAGTCTCGAGCTGCGCCAGGCTGGGTTCGAGAGGTAACTGGGTTGTTGCATCTCGGTAACTTAAATTAACAAACAAAGCTTTCTTCGAAGTTTAATTATTTTTATTGTGTTTAAGTCTGCTGTGCATTAGAGTCTTTAATAAACTTTAATTATAGATTAAACAATTCGTTGGTAGTACAAAGAAGTTATTTGTAAAGAGGCTATGGACAATAAATCAATTAACCCTTTACTCGCAAATATCCTCCAGATTCTCGCACTTTCAACTCAGCCAGCCTTCAATCATCATAAGCCTGATTTCTTTGCTAATGGTTCAAGCTGCTGGTGATGCGGCTGATTGCCTTTCTTAGAAAAATAACAGTTGGTAGGGACAAAAGAAAAGAATCTATGGTTTTTGATAAGGATCCTTTTAGTGAAGGAGTCATTTGACTACAACTAGAACTATTGCGTGAAACTCTTAATTCTTAAGTTTTTTCTACATTGTTTGAGATTTGCACAGGAATCAAATTCCTATGGTGATAATAAAGAGAGAGAGAAACATCCTTATTTAATACTATGAATTGATATCATGCAATTTTATGCATCACATAGTTAATTTCTTCAAATCTCTTAATAACCTCTATACTGTTGTTCTAAGTCAAATTGCTGCACTGGAACACCAACAACCGGTTGCATGTTAGGCATGTAGTAGCCAGGTTGTGGTTGTGGCTGTTGAGTTGGGTAGACGTAGAACTGAGGATGCGCTTGAGGCAAAGGCTGTGCTTGCATGGTGTTTGGGTGGTAGTGATTTTGTGTGTATGCAGGATAGTAACCACCATTTTGGGGAGCAAATTTCATGTGAGCGTCACTGGCAATGGAAGAGTTATCCTGATAGAATTCCTGTGGCTGTCCGAAAGCATCAACTTGGCTCCCGCTTACGGTCGCTTGAGTAGGATAATTAGGGATCTGGTGGTGAGGGTAATGCTGCTGGCCTTGAATTTGGACATGATGAAGGTGACTTTGGCGGCGGATTTTCCTTCTGAATACAAAGCAAGCAATGACAGCAAATACTATAAGGACGACTTTGCCGATTTTCCATAAGTATGGAATAATGCCAAAAGACACTCCAGGCTGAGTAGTGAAGGTATTTCGTCCGATCTGCGGGTTGCCTTTGCGAGAAGAACCACGGTTATTTGAAGTATTGGCTCTGTTGTTAGTGGCGTTAGCAAAGAAGTTTTCAATGTTATCGAAAACATTCTTTACCGGTGCCGGTGCCGAGCTATTAATAGCACGTGTGAAGTTTTTAAAGACCGATGTTGTTGTGTTAAGCACCTTATTAAAGAGGTCGCCAGTCTGATTCTTGAGTTTGGTAACAGTGCTGCCGATGCTGGAGTTGAAAGGGTTGGTGATTGCTTTTGTGACATTGGTGAAGTTGAAAGAAGGAATTTTCGCCTTAGATGCTGAAGTGTTAATGCTGAAATTGTATGAGAAACGCGAATAGTTTGTAGGCTTGGTGGTGTTGAAAACAAATTGACTGGCATTTCTGGTTGTGGCATTTGTCCAGGCTCTCGTGAAATTTGGAGTATAGACTCTTGAGGATTGGTTCGTGTAGTTTGGTTGCTTCGCACCGTAGCTGTAGTTGGAGATAAAGTGAGCGGGGTTCGCTAGAGGCTTAGTAGCGTTGAAGACGTATTGAGTGGCATTCTTCGTTGAGTTATTTGAATAGTTCGCGCTGTGGTTGTAAGTATAGCTAGTGTGGTTCATCGAAGGAGGCTGAGGAGCATAGACTCTCGATGCTGAAGTGTTGAAAACGTAAGTGGTGTTGCTAGCATTTCTAGTGGTGACGCTTGTGTTTCTGAAGACTGCAGATATATGGCTAACTTTAGTGCCATTCTTCGTATTGAAGTGCAAGGTTGCATTCAGAGTGACATTGCCGTTGATGGAGAAATTTGTGTTTCTGTGATGTTGGGTGGCATTAGTAGTGAAATTTGCAATAGTTCTGTTATAAAGATGTTTTGAATTGTTTGCTGTCAGATTGATTGGTGCGACCGGGCGTACAGGCATGACAGGGAAAGTTGGGTGTGTGAAGTTTGTGCTCGTCCAGTTTTTCGTAGCAGAGCCATTGAAAGTAGCATTGAACTTGTGATTGAAGCTTGGAGCTGAGAAATTTCGGTTAATGGTCACATTTGAATGGCTTCTGCTTGCTGAGAAGGCTGGCAACGGAGCAACAGGCCGGTGAGTTTGGTTACCGTGAGTACCGGTATGATTCCAAGTGAAGTTTTGTGCTACAGCAACTGCTGTAAACGCGATTAGGAAAATCAAAACTTTTGTCATCTCGTGATTATATATTAAAAAAATCTTGACGCTCTCATTAAATAGCCTTGATTGCGTTATAATATCGATTCAAATTGCATTTTTAGAAACCACTATATCTCTATCGTCAGATGGTTACGTTTCGAATCCTTTCTCTCACTACCGTAGAGGGCATAAGTTTCAAATTTTTTTATAGAGAAAGCCTAACTCTTCTGTCCAAGAGCTAACGTGACTTTTCACTCCTTTGATAAAGACTACAATTCCTGCTTTCTTTATGGAAAATCCTTGTTGTAATGTCACCGTATTGCGCATTGGTTTCATCTGCTTATAAAAGAACTCAACAAATGCATATCTCTATTCATTTCAAACTTTGTAGTGAGAAATAATTTGAAATTACGAAATAATTCATTTTTCCTAAGCTGAAAGCATACAAGATATTATAAGCCCCAGAACTGAGTAGTATGTAGATAGGAGAATAATACGCTTTGGACAATCCAGTCAAATTATTTTCTTGAAAATAGAATGGTGGGCAGAATTGTTCTGCTGGCTCTGATAATTTAAATAAAATTTATCTACTCCTTGCAGATTAACTAAACATGTTTTCATACCGCAGAGAAAGCTCTGATCTCGAAATAGACGTCCCTCTACTCAAATTTTCATCAAGAGTATCTATCATCGACGACAAAACATCAGTGAGCCAATCTCTCTGTACATTCTTATCTTTTTTCGCAGAAAGCCATCGAGATCTTGAAACTACCTTCGAAAAACCGCACCTCCTTCCAAATCGAAACCTTGAAAGCATTTCTTCAGATTAAATATTTCGTTGATTTGAGAAACGAGCATGGGGAAGAAGTATTCAATCACGTACTGCAGAAAATGAGACATGAATTTCATCCCACTGGATATACCGTCTTTAATCATGGTACGAAAGTTCCCCCTCGAACGTATTTAACCTGTGCACTTGATGTGATATATGCTAGGCGAGAGAGGCAAATCGTTCTATGTAATTCTCAAAGGTACAGTGAGCATTTTTGCCAATGTCCCAAAGAAAGTGGTTCCGAATGATGCAACACCAGATGACCTTTCGCAGCTTTTTGAACTCGCAGAGGTGAATGTTCTTCGTTCAGGATCATATTTTGGAGAGCTTGCATTGCTTAACGATACGCCACGTACAGCAACGATTATTTGCAAAGAAGACACTGATTTTGCTGTTTTGGACGTCGAGGATTTTAAAAACATATTAGGTACATTGTTAATACCTTTCTTTTGGTGTTTGCTAACATTCTATTTGTTTTGTTTTTTTTTCGAATAGCTGCTCGAGGAGGTTGGAAAATCCAAAAAGACATTGATTTCTTGAACAAGACGCTATTTTTCTCAAAGGTGCAGAAGAGACAGATTTCGACGCTGATTTATCAGATGAAAATGTTCGTAATCCGCAGAAACACCACGATTTTCAAAGAAGGAGAGGAATCCAATAACATTTACATCATCAAGAAAGGCGAGATCAAACTTTTGAAAGAAGTTGAATTAAGAATCCAACCGACGACTCTCAGCTTGCTCGAGGATAACCAAAAGCAGAAAATGACTTACAAAAAGACTGTTGAAGTATCTGCACTGTGTTGAGCGATGGTTTGTTAACAGGATTTTACCTTTTGATATAGATTGCTATTTTGCTAGAGGGACAGAGTTTTGGTGAAGAAGATATCTTTTTAAACACCAAGAGACAGGTCTCAGCTGTTTGTGTCTCTGATACAGCAGAGTTGTTCGTTATCAGTGCAGAGGTATTCATAACGCAAAGTTTAACATAGAAAAATTAAATTATTTTATTTCCAAGGATTTTCAAAAAAGAATCAGACAGATCAGCCAATTCGGGTCTTTTTTCAAAGAGTACTGCGAGAATAAGATAAATTCGAGGGCGAAAAGAATGCAATATATCACAAACGTCCATGATCAAAATAAAGATTTCCTTTACGGAATCGGCGGGACACCGAACCAAGTACCGACGAAATTACAGGCTTCGCCGCCGAAGAACCGACGATATGTCTCCGCCAGTCCACACAGAAGAAAGTCGCAGCTGCTAACTGCTCGAGAGCCCACGGTGAATAAATCTCCGACCACGCACTTGGATCTCACCAAGGGAAATACCGACACTGAAATTTCACAAAGAATTACGACAGGAGCTTCAAAACTAGATAGCGATGCCTCTCCGACCTATAACCCAAAAACATCGACATTAATCAAACTGCAAGAAATCCTGAGTCCGATCTCCATAAAAGGCGAGCAGGGCGATTCGTTTGCTCAAAAGGTTTCTAAGGGAGCGACAGATGTACCATCGATTAAGAGTTTAGATCCGAAAACACCGAAGAAATTCAGCAAATTTAAGGCAACATCCATACCCATACCAGAGGAACCCTTGACACCTCGCTCGCCTACTATCAGATTTGACACAAGCCCTACTCCGATCGTGAAGACCGAGCTTGCGACTTCGCGAGTGTTTGATAGAGACAAAAGCCCTTCTCAAGTTCTCAAGACTGACATCGCGACCCCGAGAGTCTTTACCAACGATAAAAGCCCTTCGAAAGTCCTAAAAACGGACAATCCGGTCTCTGTGGGGAAATGTCATCATGCTCATGTCCCTGCTGTTGATCCAAACGCTTACCTTGCGAGTTTCCGCAGGAAGCATTTAAGTACTAAGCCGTCGCAGATTCTGCGAGTAGAGGAGATGTATGCAAAGTATGTCGAGTCCAAGAACCATTTGATGTCGGAGTTTAGAGAGTCTGGGAAATTATCGTTCGAAGATGCGTATAAAGGGTTAGAGGTACTGAAATCACATAGGAAGCACCCTCGCAAGCCGTCCACCGAAGAGATAGACCAGCCTCCAAAATTGAATCTAACTCCAAGGGAAGTGAGTATCCCCGAGAGGATCCAGACTCATAGACGTGCGCAGAGCGTGACGAAGGTGAGGCCTCCTGAAAAAATTAAGAATATTCATATGGAGCTGCTGAGGAGTCAGAAGAATATCTCGAGGCTAATTCGACCGAAGTCGAAAAACCCAAGTGCTATTGTGTCTGATAATCAGGGAACTGCCTCGGAAACAATCTTTCGCGCGCAGAGGGCGGTGAGTTTAAACCGTCCGGTTACTACTAATTCTGACCAACTGCAGCAGCAGTTACCGACAGAAAATATTTTGAATGCTCATTATGAACAAATAGTTCATGGGGGTGAGCAGAGCCCGGAGCATATGTTTATGGTGAAAGCCTACAGCTCCAATATAAAATCAACTATATCATAGTTGTGTAAATTTTTTGAGGTAGTTAGTTTTCATAGAGAAAGGTTTCTCGTATTATTGATAATTTAATAAATGATTTGATAATAATAATTTTTGCTTCTGTTTTTTTGATTGCTTACTTGGGATAGTTTGTATCATCAAACTTTAATCTCATTAGTCTAGAGGTCAAGGATTAATTGATGAAGTCATCATATGATGAGGTTCTATCATACAGCTACTATCAAAATA
>ENA-UOTX01000513-UOTX01000513.1-compost-metagenome-genome-assembly--contig:-NODE-513-length-40213-cov-14.904948_pt1 | contig 40213 bp, 23 predicted proteins | sample MGYA00238143_ERZ746982 | MGnify/ENA primary metagenome ERZ746982 (study PRJEB28758, sample SAMN06268862) | compost metagenome | isolation source: single cell | place: USA: California, Emeryville, Joint... | reverse complement strand
TCGCATTACTAGTGCTCTAAAAAACGTTGCTCTTTCCAGGTAGTTACTAATATTTGAATATTACAGGAACAGAAAATACCTTCCTCGAGGGTTATTTGCTCTTTGCAGGCTAAAATTTATTCCCTCTCGCCTAGTTTTCATTGAGCATCCAGGCGCAACATATGAAGATATTGGATTTCAAGAGTTTACTCTCTACTCATGAAAATTTTGCCGACTTTTCTTGCCTTTTCTAATATGAAGCCAAGTAGAGAAAAACTACAAAAAAGGAATTCAGATTCACTTTCACAACAAATGACGATAGACACCCGCAAGAAGAAAATGCTCTTATCATTGAAAAGAAAGAAAGAGATCTTGTCTTAATATTTATTTCAGAATAGTGTTTTACTGCTTGTTCTTTTCATTTCCTAATAAATTAAAAATTCGATTCGAACGAACGAACAATAGCCTTTTACAATTTTTCTTATTATCATTATTAATTTGAATACAAACTTAAGCTTCTCCAAATGTTAGTATTTAAAGACAAAAAGAAGTAGAACAATTTTGATTTCTCTGATCAGTCTGTATTCTATCCAGAAAGCCAAAACAAGTTGAAATTCATTCTGACTTATTTGAAGTCTATGACAACAAATAATTAAACGTATAATTTTTTCGATGATGGTTTGCTTACTGATAATCACCTGCTAAAAACGAAAAAAAAAATTTACTACCTCATTTTCTAAGATTTCTACTTGAGAGAATCTTTCTTTTTCGGCGAAGCCAACACATATTCTCAATTTTCCTTATTGCTTATTGCATTTTGATGGAACTTGACTACCTTTCTCCAAGAGCATACAGGTAGGGTCATATATATATATGCCTAAAAAATTCCCAAAGAAACAAATTGCAAATTCCTGTTTTTAGACTGAAATGAGAGTTTCATTTAGAAACATAGCCATTGCTTCGCAAATATATAAAACTTCAAATTATTAAGTGGAAATTATAAGTTTGGCCCTTAGAATATAAACTAAGTCAAAAATCTTAAGTTAACTAGTAAAGCATGATTTCTGTCCATTTTTGAAAAATCCAGCTTAATATCCTCCATCTTACACATCTATTGTAGCTGAGAGTACGATTTCAAAATCAGATTTTATTACAAGGAGTGCAAGAATCCAACATAATTTTATTTCGATACTTGTTAAAGTTAGCATCCAGAAAAGAAACTTCGATATCTACGCTGTGATAAAATGTATTCCGTATAAGATCTTGTGGCTCTGACATAATAAACTGGCTGTTATTAGATAACGAACTGAAAATGCTCCACTGAAAAAACATTTGGTTTAAAAAGAAGACCAATTATATAAAAATCAGAGTTCTACTCGAAATTTCTTAATGGAAATCAAAGTTTGCAACCTATCGATCAATATCATCAGGCAAATAGGTTGAATCCACCGTGAGCTTCTTTCGAGAATCGAGAATAGCTATTTTTAGACTATTTATTTTTAATTATTCTTAATTGCAAAACAAAATAATTGCTGGTTTAATTCCGACGAAACTAAAAATCAATTTAAACCAAGCAACCTACGAATAATGATTTTTTCCCCTTTTTGGCTGATGAAATAATTGATTAAATAAAATGAGAGAACTTCTCAAGAAATCAGTTCTTTTCAGTAGTGGAGCGTGGTAACATGACTGCTCATTTTTAATCAATGATCGTTTTTTAAATTTAGAGGAAGAATATTATCATATGAGCGTTTTTCAATCCGAAAATATAATATGAAAGCGTGATGTCACTGAATATTCTGTGATTTTCTCATATAATAAATTATAGGACTGTTAGACAACGGATTTTCTCAATGGGTTACAAGTGAGTGTGTATTGTTTGTCTTCACGGAACCACCTGAATGGCCTTAGAAATTGAATCAGAGGAAAATAGCACAATCTGATATTCACTCAGAAAAATTTTGAACAAAGGAACGAATAATCATAATCAATCAATCCACCTGCCTTGTGAGCAAAATGCCCCTGTTACCTGTACTCCTCGCAAATATCCCTGATAGAGTTTAAACAAATAAATTCTTATTAAATAAAATAAAATTTTGACTCGTAATCGTAATTCTTGATTTTAATTTTTGCCATGCTTCTGACTTGGTATAGATGGTATAGAGAGCGTTAAGACATAAATCAATAGATAAGCATGCATAACATTCAATTAGGGTTGAATTATAAAATTAATTGGTTGATAAATACTTGTGCTAATAAAAATTATTGGTCTAATACTTGTTTTATGCATGCTATTCGCTGCTGCTATCATGGAGGAATTTACCAATAGCGACCGAAATAAGGGTATCCATAATAGCCTCTATAGAATGGATAGCCCCGGAATCCTCCCCATCCGTATCCCCATTGACTTCTAAGATTGCTCTTAGCAGAGCTCGCCAACACGAGAATCAAAGCAAGGAGAAGGAGCACAATTGTGAATCGCAGTTTCATATTCGATCTCTTTTGATAAGCGAGATATGAATTATTTTGAACTCTCAATCAGATGAAATATTATTTATATATTAAATTATACCCACGGAGACTTTAATTTATAATAGGAGATCGTTCTCGAAAAACTACTCTTTCAGTATTTGTCTTCTTCAAGCTTCCTCCAAGAAGCACTCTTCCTACTGAAGACTCTACTTGCCTGGAAGAAGTGATTCTTGCTTTATAATTCTGTAACAAATCACTTTTTACTTTTTCGGTCAGTAGACAGTGAATCATTAGTTATTGTAGTTTAAATTTTAAAGCCATTTAGATGAAATGTAGAGTTCTGCCATCTTATCGGCTCAAAAATTTGAAATTCACTTAGAACTTTCATCTAATGAATCATTGGCACATTTTTCACTGCAGGAGAGAGTGAGAGGAAGGGTCCGTGCTTCTTCAAACCTCAATATTTTATTAAAGATTTGTTACTTGTTTACTTGTTCAAACAGTATTCAAGCGTCAAGGGGTGATTGATTAACTGCCGGCTTTAATCACTCAAAAAATTCGAAAGTACTTATCGAATATTTTTGTTAATCCTTTCTTATTATAATCTGTTGAGCAACATTTTCAATTGTATATCTGAGAGGTAAATACTTCTTCAAATAGACTACAATGCAGTAGGCCAATCTTTGCTCAAATGAGATGGAAATCAGCATAAACCCCAAAAGTAATCAACTATGAACGCCAAGAATATAGCCCAATATTGAACAAGACTCTGATGAGAACTCTGATGAGATTGGAAAACTTAAACAATGACAGATCTACGCAATGGATGAAAGAAGCTTCCTGTTGACTGCATCTTGAATCAGTGGACCTAACAAGTTCTATCATTAATATTATCTTTATTGCTATAGCTACTGAAAATCTGGTATGAGAAAACTATTGGTGTTAATTGTTGCTCATGCTTTCTCATTATTACTCGACAGTGAAAAAGACACATATAAAAAGGGAACACACACACACTAAGCAGCACGCATCAAAAGCTTATAGGTTAACTATTAATTATTAAATTCTTAATGAATAGATAATAGTTATTATTTAAGTTTGCTCTCTTTGCATGCTCTTTCGTTGTAGCTTTTGGATTACCAGCAAACTCCGAATGGGCAGCCCCAGACTGGAGGAACATATCCCAAGGGTGGTCTCCAGAATCCCAAAGGTCGTCGCCAACCCCAGCCCCAAGGTCGAGCAAAACCTAACCACTTAGACTCAGCTGTTGATCTCAAATTCGTTTTAACAGCTGTGACCATGCTTAGAGCCAACACAAGCAGGAGGTACAATAATGAGGTGAATTTCATATCAGAATGCGAGTGCTAAAATAATGTGAGAAAAAATGTATTTTCAATTTTGAAAGAAGGTTGTCAGAAGCCTAATTTATAGCAGAAGATTTCTTCTCGAAATGCGCCTCTTTCAGTATTTTCATGTCTCCATAACAAAACTCAAGAAGCACGTAGCCTACTGATTGAGAATCAATGGCGACAGGGAATATGATTAAGAAAACAAAAATTTTCGATTTAACTGAATCATTACACTGGCTTTAAACTTTTCAATGTGAATTAACAAGTAAGCTTTGAAAATATAAAGGTTGCGTCCTGCCTCTCAGTAAAAAAATTTCGTTTTCAGTACACTTGCTACTGTTTTTTCTTTAATTGTAGAAAATTCGACCTTATTTTGAGGCAGTTCTCTCTCCTCAACATTAATCCATTTCCTTCACTTTTTCCTTTTGAAAATTAGCATTCTTCTCGTGGGACAAAACAATGCGATTGTTGGAGAGCTCAGTGCACTAAGCTGATCATTTTAATAATTTAATTCTGCTTGCTTCCTTGTTAATTCAGCCAATCTCTTCAACGAACTGAAAATAAGACTCTAAGATTTGATAAATTATATTCTGAAATCTAGAATTTTCCATTAACAATATTATTCTCAAAATTAAAAAAGCACCGAAAAACAGTCACATTTCTCTGGCTCTAAAGATGCTCGTTCAATCTTCGGTGGTGTTGTAAATTCCTAAGGTTTGCTAATTATCTACGTAGCTATTTTTTTTCATGATTGATATGTTTTTTTTCATACAAGTTTTGAAATGCTTCCCATTTTTCTTAGGTAAATTTATTCACATAATACAATAAACAAATTGCATTAGGAGGATCTTTTCCAATCTCTGGGCGAGCTCTGGCTCTCCTCTTTTGTTGTTATTTTTCAATAAAAGGTACCATCAACAAATTAAAATTAGAACTTCAATTAGTCTTAAAAGCAAACCAGAACTTAGACCCACAACTCTAATAAGCCTATTACTGAAGTCTGCAACATGAAAACTATGCGCACGACTATGAAAAGGCAGAGAGATCCTCCCATAATATGCAAACGTATTCTTTCCACTTTGAATCATCATTACTGGCTATTCTTTTACTTAAAGTTAAATGAGTATTCTATTCGAATGAAAAATCCAACCTGACAACAATTTCATGTTATCATTATGGTTTGGAAAACAAATCGGAGGAAATATATAATAGGTGATTCTCAAATGTACGCAATTAAGTCGAAATAGTTAGATGGTACGCAAATAGGATTCAGAATAAGGAGGTTTCAAGACATAGAAAACTCTGATGGTTTAGTTAGATTTATCCTTTGGATTCTAGAAATAAACATTCTAACGAATAAATCTTTTTTATTTGTTACTGAAATTCACTTGTTACAACGGAAAAAAGAAATCATTTCCTACGCTACTTCCGAAAAGTTAGGGATGAGAGAATTCTTGGCTTAGGTTCAGATAGGTGAGAGGATATGAGAATAAGCTGATCCGACTATGTAGCCTCAAAATATTGGCTCTGGTAAAGATTCTATGGAGGACTTGCAAGCCTATGATTGGTTTTGGAATTGAGCATTGCAGAGTGTCAACGATAGAGAAGTAGAGGCCAAATGCCATTTAATTACTGACGAGAAATATTTAAAATTTCAAATCGATAGATGGAATTTCTTAGGATGTGAGTGCGAACAATCGAGCTTACCTGAATAATGCTCAATAAGAGAGGATTTAGTTCTACAAAAAGTCTAATAATTCATATCAAAAGTTTGATGACAGGTCCCTGAACTTTGGTTAGATGATATTATGAAAAATTGCTTCCAATCGGGTTGCAAAAACTTTTCTCACTTGGCCTACTATAAACTGAGCCCTTTTCGTTGCAATATCATTCATTTTTGCTATTTGAAGCATCTGAGCTCATACCATGAAGGCAAAGCATTGTCAGTTGGCACCAAAGAAGCCTTTTTTTTAACAAAATTTATGATCGGTTTAGGGAAAACTCCAAGACTCAAATCTCTTCTTAAAGTAAGAAATATTATGAGGAGGAGGATAAGAAGATGAGGAATCGAAAAAGATTAGGTACGAGATTTATGTTGAGGAGTCAGCAAATTCTATTTTCAAATCCGATTAAATTCGTGAAAGCATATGTACAAGTAGTTCTGAGAACTATACTGAACGAACGTATCATAAGTTTCATGACAAAGGAAACGTATGATCTTGAAGATTCTGAAGTTCTGGCATACTGATCTTTATTCATAACAAGAGCGCAGACTTAAATTAATTCTGCTTAGTCTAGAAAGTGAATACAGCTTTTGGTTTTCGAAAATTTGATTGGTAAAATAAACCTCAAAACTTTGTTTTCAATTCATCAACCATCACCCATAATAGGGCCAAATTGAACCTGTTTACCAAGAAACATAACCTATGATATCTTTGATGTTTACAATTAGCAATTTTGTATTGAAATGAGGATGTTTTTCAAACTTATTGACTCCTACCAACAGCTTTTCAAGAGTATAATTCAGAAAAATCTAAGGTGTCAGAGAAAAATTTATTCAGACCCTCAATATAGATATATTGCTCTGGAATAGCTAAAGTCAGCAAGTAGATATGCCTGAAGTTTCTGTCTTTGTTCAGTAAGCATCAGTGGTCTAACGGCATGATCGTTGCCTTCCAAGCAGCTGACCCGGGTTCGACTCCCGGCTGATGCATTTTTTAGTTTTATTTTTTTTCAAAGTCCAAAAAAGCCGTGGTTTTTGCAAATCACTAATTTATCCCGAAAATTCGAGAACTTATGCTTATGACTTCTACCACAGTTGAAGCGTTGGTATTCTCCAAAGCTTTTGATTATTATGCGAGTCAAATAGAAACAAGGGAGACACATCCCACAAATCATTTATATCAGAAATATATTTCGAATCTTAAGCCTTGAAATTCCAATATTCATATTATTTGCGAGAATTTGGCGTGTTATTTGAAGTTGCTAACCCAAATAGAGAGAATAATATCGATATCAATGGTGATAATACGATGAATCGAATGAATTCCTAATTAGTTTATTTGATTACGTTTACAGTATCAGTTTGAAATTTTGGGTTCTATTAACAAATCCACAAACTAGAAGGAATTGCCATGCTAAGATACTTAGCAACAGAATCTGCCACTAAAAACGAACAAAAAGGATTCTGCAACACAGCCTGCCAAAACCTATTGGTAGGAGGCGCACTTTGGATGTCTGCCATTGTAGGATTTGTCAGTTTTGTTCTCGTTGCACATCTGATTCGCAGAAATTTCAAAAGCTACACTGTACCAGCAATTCAAGAGAAGCTAATGAGTACCAATTTCACTTTTCAGCAGCAATGCCTTAAACAGTGCTCTCTTTACTAGTCTTCTTGCTCTATCTTCCCGTGATGATTTGCATTAATTGGCTAAACACAATTCTCGGAGTAATATATCCAATCTTTGCTCAGTGCTAAACATTTGCAATAGACAGATGAGACTCCTACAATTGTAGAAATTATACGACGAGCATTTCAAATGTGGGCATACTATTCTTTCTGGAAAATGACTCAGAATTACATTGAAGAGGAGGTAAATTTCTGGATTTGAGAGCTTCTAACTAAAGAACTAGCGTATAAGGGATATTCTTCAAAGAAAGATGTTTGGATATCACCTGCCTCCATTCAAATATTGCATACGTCCATTCAAATTCTTGACGTAATTTATGGCTTGAGTCATTCTCTTATTATAACAATGAGATAGCGAAGAGCATTTTAATAAATCAATGAGAAGAATTAGAATCTATGTCCTTCAGGCTCTAGTTTTCCAAGGAATTGCAATGCTTTGTGACGTGATGCATGATTATCATTGGATTTTCAACCCAGAAGCTGGCGCTACCAACGCTGAAAAGACTTTATTGCGAGAGAGACAAGCAACTTTTAGCTTTGTTTACCTCTTCGTTGAAGCTGCCTCGTTGACGTTTGGCGCATATTATATCTTAATGTACAATAAAATGCTCAGTGAAGAGTATAAGTACACAAATTGGGGATGGAAATTTATTATTTTTGGCATGTTGATGCTGTTGGCCAATTGGTGAGTTGCTTCTACTTGCAATGGCTCTTATTGGACTCTTTAGGCAATGGGTATTTTTGCTCGGAAAAAGAGAGAGCATCTTCGGATTCAATTTCGATACTAGTGAGGAAGTTTACCGTGAGGACCATCTACTGCTTAGTCTGAATGTAATAATGATAATAGCCCGTTGAATTGATCTCACTTATGTGTGTAGTGCATCTTGCTGGCGCCAGAGACACTCCTTGCAACAATGATATCTCTTCATGCGTTTAATCCAGCAGAGTTTGAAGACGAAACACGTATTGGATTCCGTGGAAAGAGTGAATTTTCGGGTTCAGGAAGAACTTCGATGAAGAGCAGCTATCATAATATAAATAATGATAGCTTGGAAACATTTTAACTGACTTGCATTCAATTTAAACAATAGTTTCATAAAAGAATTTGTCAATACTTTTGAAGTAAATGATCTTTTAAGCCAGTGGATTTGAATTGAAAATTCGAAATAACTAAGTAAGTCATGTGGTCATCAGTCATTCTTACCAACATTAGATGAGAGGGAAGGGATATGAAATTGAAATTCATTGATGAAGGTCCATCAAAACTACAAAATTTATTATGACCATAGCTTATATTTCAAAGCATTTTATTCTTTGTTACCTTGAACTTAAACTCAAGTGGAAATTACAATATCAGATATTCCGTAATCAGAAAATGACATAAGTTATTTGTTTTGTTTTTGCTGTTAGACTCATTATTTGAGAGTCATAAAACACAAGTTACAAGTGTGAATAAGAGCATCCTAATTGAGAAGCATACATATATAAGTTCAAAGATTAACTAGATTATAGCTTTATTCATTTATTTTTGTGCATCTGAGAACTATAGTCATATATATATATCAACTTTATTGTATGCATGCAAGTTCATTTATCTTGCAATGGAAGCATCCTAGTAGTAGATGCCCAAATTGCATGGATAGGTTCCAACGAGGCCATCATATCCGATGCATGGACGACCATAGTATGGGTAGCCATAAATAGGGCGACGAATTCCCCATGGACGACGATATCCCCAAGGGCGTCCAAATCTTCTTCCAAAGCCACGTCCCAGTCTTCCACCACGCACTATCTCGCTCTCCGAAGCACTGGCCAAACCCAGGATAAAAGCAACCAAAAAGACTAAAATTGCGAAACTTGGCTTCATCTTAACTTCGAAAATGTTAATATTTCTCCTCGGTAAAATTATTTATTCTATATTGAAAAGAGCCTTTCAGCGTCTGCATTTATAGTGTAAGATTCTTCTCGAAACAAGATCCTTTCAGTAGTTCTATGCTTCTTATTGGCATCAAGATGCACCAAACCTACTGAACACAAGCCCTTGCCGACGCAAATTACAATAAGGACGATCATTTTTTTTTCTATTTGACTGAATTTCAGATATCTCCAAAACTGATTTTCGCCTTGCCTCGTGAATAACGAGTCAGGAATCAAAAATGAATCAGATAAATTGAATCCCAGTGAAAAAATTTCCTGTTCAGTGTCGATTTTGCTGACTTTAAATTTAAATTCGAAAATGGTTAGTCTTTTTTGTTGAGATTCACTTTCTTCGGTGGAGAAATCGTCCGTTGTTTCTTCAGTTCCTCTTGGTGAACTCTACTTGTTTTTCTGGATGGAAAACGATAGACATGCTTTGATTCTTGGGAAGAATTTCATAATAGAACTGCATGTTTTAAAAGAGTTAATTGATTACTTATTAGATCAGTTATTCCAAAAACCAGACAAACGTCTTAGTGAAAAAACCGTTTTTAGATGAAATCTATTTTTCCAAACATTCCTTTGTTCTAATATTCGATCTCACTTTCTCTCTTCAAGAAGCATGAGTAATTTACACATTGGAGTAATGGAATGATTACTCGTGAGGGGAAAAAACTCAACATCCTCCTTTGTTCAAGATAATATCGATGAGTAGTAGATAGTTATGCACTTTTCTGAAGATTAGGCCTAGCTAGAGAAAAGTTTGAAATCTTTACAATAGCTTTTTAATATTCACCTGAAAATGGCGCTGCAAAGTGAATAAGGTTAGTGATGGACTAAATTATGTGAATAATGACTTAGGACCAAACACCTTTTTCGAAGAGAGTTATGAAAGCATCATCTGAATTGATATAAGGGATTACTTCAAAGAAAGAAGAAATTATGCTCAAAATTTGAGATAGTGTCATCTATTACTGTTCCGGCAGATGATGAGATTCAATTCTAAGAATCTAGCCTGCAAAGCTCAAAAATGTTGCTATAATAAAATGATGCTCCTTCTAGAAAATTGTAGGAGAATCTGCGAATCCAAATGAAAATCATTGGTCGTTTAATTGCTTGCCATAATTTGCTTCCAAAGTCCTGCATAAAACTGGGTGTTGTACAATTACTGTAATTAAGTTGAAGGAAATCACAAAATTTTGATCATTTCCTGGCTGCAGGATTCTCACGACAATGTGCAAACTATTTAACAGACGAACTAAATTGCTAAAAAGTAATTTTCTTAAGGGCGTTTTTTAGGAAAATATAGATGTGAACTAGGGCTGCTACTCTGAAATTTAAGATAAAACATTGAAAAAACTGAATCGCTAAATTAATAAGGGATGAACATAGTTTTTAGTTGTTGAATGATTCTATTTGGAATAGCATCAATCCTAATTTTCTTCTAACAATTATTTCTCAATGTTAATTGTCACCTCTACTTGTCGATTTAATACATCGTCTAAATCTCGCAGACCAAGCTGTTCGAGCCTGATACAGAAATTACCACACAAGAGAAGGATGCTTTGAGGATTTGCTTGATTTCTCAAGCTGATAAAACATTATCTCGAAGTTATCTTATGATCTGAGATGCTTGTTCTATAATTCTTCTCTCATAATGATTTTATTTTATATATTGTGGGGGCAACTTGGGATGTTACTTCCCAATGTACCTAGCCAATTTCAGTGGCTGGGCTGACAAAGTAGATACTTTTTGATCTTAAGAATTTTCAATCCAGAGCATAGTTTCCATCGACTGAATGATGAAAAGATATGGTAGAGAAAACGCCAAGTGTATTTGCTAGAAGCTATTTCAATGCTGATTTTGAGTAATATACTTGTACTAAGAAAAGATTGTTGCTGGGTATAATTCATGGGTTTAATTCTGCTGCCATACCTTTGAGTTATTATCATCTAGGATAAAGCAGCGTATGAAGGGTGACACAAATTACACAATTTTGAGTGCATGCACAAAAACATTATAGTTACGAATATTAATGGATTTATAAATTCTTGAGCAAAAGAGAATTAGTGAGATAAATTTGTGTCATGCATGCTATCTCTTTGCTTCTTGCAATGGACGGGAACTTTTAGTAGTAGATACCAACACCGCATGGGTAGGTTCCAACGAGGCCGTCATATCCGATGCATGGACGACCATAGTATGGGTATCCCCAGCCTCTTCCCCAACCACGGCCCCACCCGTGTCCATGTCCCCAATGTCTACCACGACCCCAGCCACCTCGTCCCCAACCTCCTCTACCCAAGCCACGGCCACCACGCCATTCGCTCTCGCTTTCACTTCTAAGATTCGTTGCGCTTGCAATGCTTAGGATCAAAGCAAGGAGAACTAACAAAATTGCCTTCATTAGATTTTTTATGAGTGATACTGTCTTTGATTATTTTTTTGATGAAAGGATTTTATATTAAACAAGTCTTCAAATCCAATTTATACTATGATATTCTTCTCGAAATAATTCCTTTCAGTATTTTCGTCTCAACGACTCCACGAACAATTTACAATGGCATCTACTGAAAACCGACAACCAACGAAGAGGATATGACAATAATCTTCTAATTTTCTTTCTTTTTTCAACAGATTGCACACTTTAGAAAAAGAAGATCTCAACTCCTTGAATTTCAATAACAAGTAAAATGTTAATATTGATCTAAATCAGTATAGATGCCTTTTTAAAAACAAAATACCAATAAACTTTTTCATCATTCTTCCTCTTCTTTAAAAATTGAGTATATTCTTTACCTTCTTTATGCTTAGTTGAAGAGCCAGTCTGCTTTTCACTCAAAGACAGTAGGTCTGTATGATGGAGAAATTCGAAGGAAATTTCAAAAGAAAATCACTGACTATTATTTACACAAATAATCAATTGATTACTTGTTAGACCAGTCATCACTAAAATAATATAAAAATCGAATAAAACGGGGCTTGTCTGAAATCGAACATCGAAAAAGTCATTGACTTTAATATCGTCAGTTTACACTCTATATTCAAGAGTCATTCAAAAATTCAAACACCAATTGCCTCAAAAACAGAAGGTCTTAATCATAAAGCCCTTATTTAGGTTGTAGAGAACAATGCGTCATATCAGTCCAATCTATCCGCTATTAACTGAAATGTTTCTCTCATTAAAAAGTGAAAAATATGTAGTATATTGATCTACAAATACGCTTCAAGAGATATCAGACGAATATATTGCAGCCTTAAGAACTAATCTATTTCAGGGAGGATTTTGAACAGATTTCGAACTGGTTTATTTTATTCAAAATAAAGTGAATAAGGAAGTAAAAAATTTAAAAAGGGACTAAAATTTTGAAAAATTAAAGAATGGCTTGGTTCACGATTAAGAAAGCTTGTGCTAGATCGCATGGAATGCAATTCAATTACTTTTTTCAGAAAAAAGACTATTCTTTAGTCTTATTGGTTAAATCAGAGTTACTCCAGGCACCATTTGATACTGTCTTGATACTCGCTCTACCTTCGATTCGAATAACCGATAAAAAAATAGAAAAGGGTTATGATAACGGCTCTGAGAGAGAGAAAAAAAAAAGGAATGTGCTTCGAATAGGATTTAAACATCTCATGAAACCAGTGAACGAGGCTGCTTTAAGGAGAAAATCTTCTCTAACAGCGATTCAGTCCAAATTGGGCTGCGGTGATTCAGTTTGTTAGCATTAGCTGAAAGATCCTACAGTTCTCAATCTTGAGGATCTTTTGGCGAAGAAGTATTGACAGAGAACCCATTAAATGGGCTTGAAATATCTTAGCAGCCTGTCGTTAAATGTACCCAGATTATGCAAGAGTACAAAATATTAATATCAACAGTAAAACAATTTTTGACCTCGAAAGTTTTAGCAAGTGTTAAAACAGTCACAGTCACAGTCACAGTCACAGTCACAGTCACAGTCACAGACGCAGACGCTGACGCTGTAGCTTGTGGTACTAAACGTGTGATTGATGCTACTGTATGTGGCTATGATCTTGCTACTATAGCAGTAAAATGTGGTTGGCTGCATTATTTGCATTCTACTTACTTTCTTCTCAAGACGCTTTTACAGTGTCACCTAGATTCGAATTTATGACATTTTGGATATTAATGAGATGAAGTGAATCTAAATTTAATGATACTACTACTTCCAATTTTCAGAACGATTTTGTATAGATAATCATAGAGGTACATTAAATAAAATTCACTTTCTCTCAATTTGAATGAGGTAGATTGGAATGAAATTCTATCATTATCGTTCAGCTCAGTGTTCTCACGCGTATTGTTCTAGCTTGACTGAAATTTTTTGAATCTCGCATTATTAGCAAACGTTGTCAATGGCGCAGGTTTTATCGATGGTACAAGTCCTGGGCCAGTGGCATGATGCTGCGACATTGCAAGTAGCAGGAACATTGCAAGACTTTTCGATCTTGCACGATTTGGGTACTTTGCAAGATTTAGCTGTTTTACAGTTCTGGAAACCACTCGCGAAACAATTTGCGACAGTATCCCATCCACATACAGCTCCAGAAGTGATAGAATCTGTGCCGCACTTGATTGCATCAGTGACTGTTTCCCAGCCGCATTCAGCACCCGAGGTCACATATTTCATGCCGCATTCTACACTAGAGGTAACAGTCCTTGTGCCGCATTTTTCCATATCAGTGATATAATCAGAGCCACAGTACACAGCCTCAGCAACTGAGGCAGTACCGCATTTTGTGCCGTCTTGGACTAATTCAAAACCGCAGGTTACCTTGGATGCCCAAGCCATTGCTTCAACAGTATATCCGCCTACCACAATAAGACCATTTTTGATGTTAGTTGCCGTGGTTTTTACAGCATCATCTGTGAATGCTGCGAGTTGCTTATCTACGAAAGCAATCACTCTTCCTGTCTCATCGAAGAGTTCTTGAGCTTCTTTGATCACCCAAATCGCACCGTTGATGAATCCTGTGAAGAGTTTAGAAATTGAACCAAGGTTCAATTTGCAGCTAAACTTGGGACCATTATATTTGAAGGTACACTGGAGTGAAATGGTGCTGCTACTTGGGATGACAGTGGTGAGAGCTCCTACTGTTGTTTGAACAAGTAAGCTGATTTCTTGAGTATTCACCATGAAGCCAAACTCATTTTTCTCAGATTTTCCAAATGGGGTCAAGCGACCGATTATATTCGAGACGCTCAGCCCAAATTCTTTGAGAATGAGGTTGAGAATACCACTCACCTTGTTCAAAACAGGAGACACAATATCTGAAATCAGAGCTGGCAAAATATTGTTAGCTCTTACGTAAATGTAAACACCTGCCTTAAGATTTTGTCCTGAGGCGAGGGTAGCGGGGTATGTAGTTGCATAGAGAGTTCCCAAACCCAATTGGTATGGTCCCAAGTCTGGAAGTAATCCTTGAGTTTGGCCTGCCAGAGCAAGGGTTATTTCTGTTTCGAGTGCGACAAGCATAGAGAGATTTCCAAACAACTGGAGAGCAACATCCTGGGCATTGTTCGCGGTGCTGAGTTTATTCACCCAAGTTGCCGCATTATCCATAACCTTGATCACACGAGTCGCGGAACCGGAGATTTCAAAGACTTCTGGAAGGCCGAACATCTCTGGGTCAATTTCGAGACTTATGTAATCATAGTAATTTCCACTTATTTCGACTTCTTCGACATTTCCCGTGAAAAGAGTGGTGCTTTTCACAAATGAAGCGGTGAGGGAGACTCCCAGACTTACTGTATCGAGGCCAGCATCAAGGGCCGTTCCAATAGCGTATCCAACACCTGAGCCACCAGCTGTTGCGAGGCAAGAGAGAGCTCCTGCGTTCGCTTGGATGCTGAGGGAAGGAAGACCGTTGTACGAACCCATAGCAACGCAGAAGGAAGCCATGGTTATTCCGGGTTCAGCAGAGCAAACTCCGCCCGGAACAGGAACGTTGAACGAGAGAACAGAGTATCGGGATGATTCTGGCAAGAGCATCGCCGAGCATTCATCTATTTCTTCAGTGATATATGATCCATCGAAATTCCCAAGGCAAGCATTAGAGGAAGCGACGTCTCCAGTGTAGTCATTGCTCTGTAATGCAGTGACTATCGAATTGACAGTTGTGTCAATAATTGCTTTTGTCACGGAATTGGCGCCTGAGAAATGCGAAAGGGCCGATGTCAAGGTGTTTTTGATAGTGTTCAGATTGAGGCATCCAAAGTTTAATAAATTTGGGAAGACGCTTGAGAGGGTGGTCTCTGGAGAGGAGGAGAATGGGGGTGAACCTGGAGTCGAAATAGGACTACCGCTTGAGGTGACTGGATATGCTGTACTGGTGACAGCAAAATTGCAGATACCCCACGATTCGTCATCGGTATTATCATTGAGTGTCGAAGAAAAGACAAATACCACATAACTTTCAGTGTGGTTGAAACCGAAAGTAATAGTTTCGTAAGCATCCGCCCATTTTTTGTGACAAGTATTTGACGGTGAGGAAGCTCCACTGTAAGTTTTAGAATAAACTTCAACGCCATTAGCAATTATCGTGAAGGTTTCTGAATCCCAAGAATCAATCCAAGCCATCTTGAATGCAACATTTATTCCTTGGTGTGTGCCAAGTAGAATTCCTGGAGAGATTAGCTTTGCTCCTTTGGCGTAAGGCCCAAGGTATGTGTTTCCACCACATGTAATTTTCGAGTATCCTGCGGTGTATGTCCATCCGGCTTCATTAGGAGGAGACGAGCAGGCGAAAAAGGTGGTAGTGTTAGAAGTAGCGGTCTTGGTGAGGGAGTTACCAGCTGAATCGACTGGATATGGTGTGGCAGTGATTACAAGATTGCAAATACCCCATGATTCATCATCAGTACCGTCATTAAGGTTAGATGAAAAAACAAGGGTTAGTGTGCTTGCAAAGTGATTGAATCCAAAAGTAACTCGTTCGTAAGTATCACTATACTTACTTTTTAGGCAAGTGTTTGGATTTGTTGAATCCTTGTGATTGTGAGTTCTAGCATAAACCTGAACATCGTCAGCAGTTACCTTGAAGGTTTCTGAATCCCAAGAGTCCATTAAACCGAGTTGAAATGAGACTATGATTCCATGGTGTGGGCCAACTGAGAATGTTGGAGAGGTAATCTTTGCGTCCTTGCCATAAGGCCCGACATAAGTGTTTCCAGCGCAAGTGATGGTTGAGAATCCTTTAGAGTATGTCCAGTTAGTGTCTTGAATAGGACTGAAGCAGGAGAACCAGGTGATAGCGGTTGAAGAGAGAGTTTCCGTAGAGACACTGCTAGCACACAAAGTGCCCAAAAGGATAAGGAGTAACAACTTTGAAGTTGATTTAGAAAGTTTAGTCATCTTTGGAGGGTGATTTGCAGACTTGGCAATTTTTTTTGATATTATAAGAGCATATTGGCGCCTATATATATCCGAAGGCTTAATTTAAATTAAAACAGAATAAAATTTAATAACGACTTTCCAGAACTTTTTATCTCAATTGGAAGTTAGGACATTTGAATACGGTATTTGAATAAAAAGATATTATATCTTCCTGATCTTCCTGAGCATATTCAAAAAGTTAATTTTAAAGAGAGCGCTAATTTTAACGTTGCTCCCTCACCAACTGACGTTGACTTGCACTTTTTGTTGTCGATATATTGAATCCGTAATTGCTTTCCTCACAAGTTCGAACTGATCAAACTAATTCAAGCAACCATTGGAGAGAAATGGAAAATTCTCGAAATAAAATATGAGAATATTGATCTATTTTCTGAGTTGGCCTCAAATTTTTCAATGCATCCAACAATATTCTTTCAGAGTCTTGAGGGATATTTTTGATCCTTCTCGCAATGGAATGAGTTTTCTTTTAGTAAATAATTTGATATCTAATTTAGCATTGTTTTTCAACTAAATCGGATCTCTTATTTAGGTTTTTTTCTCAACTGAAGCGGTTTTTTTTTTTTCTTGATGGAAAGCTACATGCTTGGCCTTTGCTGAGAGAATCTCCCACGCTTTCGCACTCTTGAAACTTGCTTTTCAGCTGCTCTGCGCAAATTTACGGAAAAAGAGGCAATTTCCTTGGCTGGCATTAATATCAAGAGCCAGAAAAGGGTCTCTGAGAGAAAATCTAGATATATGACAAACGACTCCTCAAATCACTCAAATTCAAGCCATGAATGATACTCATGCAAAAGAGAGTCTTTATGTCGATAATAATTGTTCAAAGTGCATCTGATTAGCAACACAACCAGGAAATTAGAGGATATTTTTTTCGTCATTCTAAACTAATGATAAGGATATCATAAGAGATAATACTAAGGAAAATACGAAAAACTTGGACATACTTCTATCATGTATAAGCGGGCAATTTTGCTAAAGAGGGGCGAGTGTAAGTACAACCACGGTTGAATAAATCATATTTCCTTTATGCACTACAGTGCTAATTTAGTCGCCCAGAGTACAGAAATATTTTCTTGAGATCTTAATAGCAAATCTTGAACCATATGAACGACTTAAATCAAGCAGAGAGTTGAAATAATCTCCAAATCAACTCATTTCTCATTGATAGAAGGTCTAACACACCAGAAAACTAATTGCTTAAAGGAGTGAAGCAGCCCTTTTTTCCGTTTTATTTAGATCTGTTTTATTGAAGTTTTATCTAACTTAAACCAAACCTGTTTTTAGATTTTGTCATTGACTACGACTCCAACGAAAACCAACCCTGATAAAGCCCTTAAATGAAAGAAAAAACAAAGTTCGTTCTTTAAAAGCTCCCAAGAACCACTTTGTATTCAACGTTTACGGTTTCATTAAAAATGTCGAAATCTTTCTCCAATGATAACCGAGTTGAATACTTAACGAACTCCAATTCCAGCAGTAGGCCAAAGAAAAGAAGTTTTGCATTACTCGGGCAAAGCTTAACTGTAGACCAGCATCTCAGAAGTTTGTTGAAACCTCATCTAATCTATCTGATTCATAATTGCCACGCATATTTTTCAAATTTTGAGAGCCTTGGGAGACATGCTTCAACTTTTTGGGAGCAACAAATTGTCAATCAAAAGGAATTGTGATTACTCATAGCTTTTTTGTCTTGAGAAGATTATTAGTTGGAGATTGAAACTATTTTCACATCACGCATGAATTTAGGAAATTAATTCGAGTTTACCTCTAACTATTGATTACACAGAATTGAATATGCCTCCAACACACAAGAAAGATAAAGTTCATACATAAGGCATACTGCTACTACGGCTGTATTTTTTATTAACGAATATTGATTAAGTACCCAAGAGTTGAGTTTCACAGTGACTATTATTATTTCTGAAGCATTGATCAATATTAAAAATAGTTTAAGTTATATTAGGTGATTGGATTTGAGCGAACGTCTCTACTCTCTTGAAACGTGGAAAATTTCATAAAATCGCTCTCAAATCTCTCATCATTGATAATTTATCAATATACTGCAAAATTCACATGCAGAAAGAAATTCTACCTATTCTCTCATTTTTTAATACTGCTGGGTGTTCAAAATTAACAACTCTGTATATATTCATGGTTTTCACATCTAATCAAATCTCTCTTCTCATGAGCTACTCTCTAAAACAAAGCAGTAGATTCAAAATTATGAGACTCAGAATACCAAGGAGATGAAAAGAACCAATCATGTAATTATACAACTACTTCCAACATCCAAAACAATTCTTTGTATGGATAACCCGCAAACAACAACAAAATTCGTTATTTCTGAAATCTCAACTAGGTAATATCGGAACGGAATTTTTGATAAATATCATTCTGTTCGGTTTTCTGGGATGTTGGCTTGGCTTGGTAGATGTTTTTTGCACATCCACGGGTTGCATTATTAGCAATTTCTAATTGTACAAGTCTTAGGGATGGCACAGGTCTTGGGCCGGTTACACGATTTTGGAATATTGCAAGTTTTCGGCACTTTGCAAGACTTAGCTTTTTTACCAGTTTTACATTTCTTTCCCTTTAACAAATTCTTGACGCAATTCTTCACCGAATCCCATCCGCACTTAGCGCCATCAGTAATAGTCTCAGTTCCACACTTAGTACCATCGGTAACTCTCTGTGAGCCGCATAGTACTGCATCGGAAATACTATCAGTACCACACTTTACAGCATCAGTAACAGTCTCAGTTCCACATTTTTCAGCGCTTGTAACTGTTTGATAACCACAGGCTATTTTCTTTGCCGCTTCGGAAGTGGAATTACTAGATTCCAATGTCGAATCCAAAGAAGAATCCGCTTCAGACATAGAGAAGCTTTGTGAAGTAGAAGCCACTCGAACTGAAAAAGTCTGAGCACACAAAGTGGCCAGAAGGATAAAGAGCAATAACTTTGAAGGTGAGTTTGAAAGTTTAGTCATTTTTCGTGGATGATTCGATGAATTTGTAAAAGTTTGGTGATATTATCTGACAACACCTACTCGATCTTAAATACCCGAAGGCTATGAAAAAAACCGAAAGCTGTCTGGTGGAAATAAAGCATAAAATGCAACCAAAAAACGAGTGCATGACTGCGTTACAGAAAAATTTAAAATTTACTCGAAAGTTTTCAGTTTTCCTTTAAGAAAAGATACGTTGAGCTATATTTTAAGCGATCAAGGCTTTATTTGTAAAAGGGTCGAATTTTAGAAATCTGAAAAAAACGTAACTCCCAAAGCGTTTGAAGGGAAAAATCTCCATTCAACGCGGAAATCAATTTTCCAGAGAGAAGTAAGATCAAAAAATATGTTTTAGAAGTACTAGAGGTCGGGAAAGAATTAGATGGGGATCCTAACAACAGAATGAATAAAACGAGAATAACGTGTGTTTAAATTATTTTAAGGATTAATTTGATCTAGAGCAAGGAAAGGGAGCTCGAAGGAAAATAGATCCCGCTAGAACCAATTTCATGGCTAGTGCAGGATAGAGTCTATGTTGTCCGAAACCCCATTACAGTTATCGAGATTAATTCCTGTGCAGTTTTACTCAAATTATGAATTTTCTGGCTGTCTTTTCAGAAATTTTGAAACAAAGTTGAGCTTGAGATATAGAACCGCAACCACACCAGAGTTTGGGATATAAATTTCCTCGAGATTAAATTCTTTAAGCGAATTTTCAAGAAGTTACGCATACTTACAAATGAAACCTGATACTAGCTCTTTTGTTGCATTTTACTATTGAAATTCCATGGTCATGGTTCTAATTGATTTTCTAATTGGCTAACTAAGCATTTAATGAATCTAAGAAAAATTGAAGAGTCCCAAATGAATTCAGAATGACGAGTTAATTGTTAAGTTGGCGGATATTATTCTATGTATCCGTCAGGGAAAGAATTTGCTTATTAATTTTGCCCTGATGATGAATCGTTTTTTTTTCCAACTGAAAAAAATCGTTCGATTGACGGAACTCTCGACGTACGAAAAGTGAAATAAACCGACAGCTTTCGGTTTGAACTTTCCTGAAAGGACCCTCAATGCTCTCGCCATTGTTGAGCCTTGCTTTCATTTGGTCCTCGTCATTCATTTAACAAAGGTTTTGGTGTTTGCCACTGATATCGAGCGCAATCTCGGAAAAGTTTCCATGATGAAATTCGAGAGAAATGCCAAATGATTCTTCTACAGGTTACTCATTTTCAAGCGATAACATAGAATGGTAAAATGGTTCTTTATCTCTTCAAGCATCGAAGTGCGAGTTTAGATACCTTGTTCACAGAAATAAGGAATCACTTGGGGGAGGGGGAGATAGTTTATTCGTGTTACCATGCGAAACTGAAGCCGAGAGTTGATAAAAGTTTCGAAGTTTTAATGTTCATATCTAGTTTACCTGTCTTCAAGAACATCTAAATACCTATTATTTGTATAAAAGCTATCTCGCAAACTTTAGCTATGTGAAATAATTCTGAATTGTAATCTGAAACCATATTTCCTCTCATAGAAAAGAAAAACATTACAGCTGAGTAAAAACACGTGCAATTTTTTATGAGATAATTGCTAGCAGCTTGGCTTCCAAATCTTCCGAATCACTCGGCATCACCTGGTGTGCCCGTGCTAGACACAAATTGGTTATATTCTGTAGGGTGCTCAAAAATCACGGAAGAACTTATCTAGGTTTTTATGGTAAAAAAAAAATCGTCTCTCCAACTTTCTCGGTCGATTTACACGCAGAAATCGTAGTATCATTCCAGATGACTTTGAATATCCTTTGAATGGAGAGGTTTATTCTTGATTCTTATCCAAGATCATATTCTTAATCCAGAGCTATTTATTATGTACTCAAGGATAAATCATTTGAATGCTTGATTCAACTTTTGCCCTCAAACGTATGTAGAAAAAGGAAAATCTTTTTCAAAACTCCAATAATAACTTCGTTCAGAATTGAGATCTTTAATTCAATATTGATTGTATTTTACAAGGCATTTGCAGCAGCCATTAGCTATAATAAAAAAACAGAGGCATTGTTCAGCATACGAAAAAAATAAGAATGTGATAAACAATGGAACAATTTGTAATTGTAAATTCAACGGGATTTCAAATCAACGGTGATGAGTTTTTTTCTTAAAAGGTGTATGCTTTCTGCTCGAAGGCAAATGAGTGTCAGGGAAGTTGCTCTTCAATTGATTCGATTTACTCTCAAGTTGCTTCGTCACAACGCGAAGTCTTGTCATTTCGTTCAACAAATAGACTCTTGCAGAACCCGTGAAGCACTGAATACATAAAATTCCTTATTAATAGAAAAATGAGTGCCATTGTTACTTCGTATTCGGTGGATCCTTGAGCTGATAGCCTTTCCTTCGGAGATCGATTCAAATCTTTTTCAGGAGAATCTTCCTGCGGATGAGTGAGTAAATTAATCGTTTCGAGTTGTATCTTCTCTTGGTCCAATGAATCTACTTTTTCGTTTTCAAGATCAAAGGACTTCAGGGTGCTTAACAGATTGTTGAAACGTTTCAGCGAACGCAACTCAGCTCCTCCTAATGCTCTCTTAAACTCATGAAATTCCATCACATTTTCTTCCTTTTGCCTATAAATGGTTAAGAGGGCTAGGAAAAATCAATTAAGATTGATTAAAATACTCTTCTTTTGGAAATTTAAACCCTTCTTTCTTCGTAGAAATTGTCATTTGCTTATCCTGCTCATTGCTGGCAGTCTGTCGCTCCAAAACATAAGAACGCGATGAAGCCTTTGAGTCTGAATCGTATGCATTATCTGGCAATTTGTCACGATAGTCTCTAAAACTACTTCGATATTCTAGGAAAATAGTATTAGATTAGATATATCCCATTTAGTAGCAAGAAACCTTCTTGGATTTTAATTTGCTGTGGTTGCTCTCTCTGAGGATTTCTATTTTGAGCCTGATCTGAGTTCAGTGTAGAAGGATTAAAGGTCGGAGCCTGCTGAATTCTCAGGTTATCTTGGAGAGCTGCTCCTGTAACCTGCGTTTGAGGTTTCTGACCTGACTCTATTCTTCTGGTAAGATTCAAAACTCTAAACTCGCCTTGACTTGGTTTCTTTGGATCAAATCTAGGATTGTTAGCGTTGTCTTTAAAAGGAAAATTGGGCTCTTGAGACTTTTCAAAGTATCCGACATCTCTAGAACTATCCGACTGGCCGCCAAAGTTTGGAACGTTAGCTTTATTGCCAGCTCTGCGCTCGGATTCAGGAGTTAAATTTCGATTTCGGATCGCTGGACGCAAGGTAGGTCTTTGAGGCTGTTGTCTATCTGGTTGCGCTGCTTTTAACGGTTTGCTCGTTTGAAAAGGCAGTCTTTGCGCATAAAATGCTCTGTACTGCTGTAGCTGATCAACTGGTTCCTTTGCTCCAGGATTCGAGGAATTGAACTGGGAAGTTTGCCATCGACCTTCATCTTTCTTTTGAGGTGGAGAATGCTTATTTCGTGATTCATTAGACTGTTCAGAGTCCTTGGAAAACCTCTTTAGACCTATTGATTCACTCGACAAGCGATTTTTGAGTCCTGGAGAGTTATCTAGTTCCCAGTTACGGCTTGACGCTATCCTTGAGCCCGCTTCAGATTCTTGCTCTCGAATCGTGGGCATTCTGTTTCTCATAGTATTTTCACTGTCATGCATTACTTCATGAGGAGTTGCTTTTCAAATCAGATGTGAGGAGGGAAACTCTATATTAATTTTACCTGATTTCAACTGCTCTGCTTGTCTGTGGTTGGGACTATATCTTTGATCTTGGATGAGGACATCTCCCAGTTGCCTCTTCGAGTCTCCCAATTTCGCTTCTTCAGGAGAGAAACCTCTTGGCTGAGGTTTGCTGTGAGAGTATTGAGTTCGGGAATGACTAGCTGAGGATCTGAGCCGGCCCCAGTCACCTGGAGTCTCAAAGGCAACTTCAAGAAACTCACTTGATTTACTCTGCTCAAGGTCTGCATTGCGCTGAGGCGTCAAATAGTGTTCGTCTCGATTCTTTTTTTGAGCATCACTCACAGCATTGAAATCGAAATCCTCCGCTATATGCCTCTCATCGTAATTCTGTCTCATGATCGGAGATATTGTGTTAGGAACCATTTTGTTGAAGTTTCCTTTATCGTTTGTAAATTTGTCATACTGCTCAACCTTTTTGTTCGGGGCACTGCTTTTGCTTGCTTCGGGTTGACGAGCAAACGAATTTCCTTGCTGGATTGTTTGAGGTCTAATACTGCCAATTCCTTGTGGGTAAGTAGGCGTTTTGTTTGATCTCGTATTTTCTCCATCAGAAAACTCCTCGTGTACTCCTGGAATATCGCCTCCAAGTTTCATTAAAGGATCTGAATTCAGATGGCCGAATGTGAATTTTTTCTCTGATGAGCGATCAGAATACGGACGATATGGAAAATCTGCTGCTTTTTGATCTGATGTTGGGCTCTTTAGGCTGCGGTAAGAGTTAATATCCGTTTCGGCTGATATCTCAAAAGGTTTCTGCTTCATTTGTGGGCCTTTAGACGAGTAATGGAGGGGACGCTCCTCTGTAAAACTAGCTGGATAAGAAGGACCCTGCCTAAAATTTTCTGTTTTTTTAGATCCTTGCTGATATTGCGCGTTAGCTGAGCCTCTGCCCAAGTCAAAGGAATCAGGTGCATATTTGTTGACAATATCATGAACGTTGTTTGGGTCGTTATCGAAATTATTATCTTCGATGTCTTGAAACTTGTTTGCACTCTCTGAGAGATTCTGAGAATTGCTCATGCGACTTAAGTCAACTAATTTCTCCTTTGTTTCGTTGATCTACCCAAATTTATGTAAATAAAACTGACAGTGGGCTCAAGTTACTCTTTGAGTGATACTTCGAAAGCCGTTATTCCAATCCGTCCACGACACGCGGCCATCTCGATCCTATTTGAGTTGCGATTGAGATTTAATTGTTGAAGAATGATAAGTAACTTGGTCCATGAAATCAAAAAAAATTTTATGCTTCTCAATTTGATCCGAGATTCCTTTCTCGACAAGTTTTCGGGATAGCTCATCAAGGTAAATAAAATGACTATTGTTTGAGTCGAACACAATAAACGCGACTTTGATGTTGCCATATTTTTCCAATATTGTCTTTTGTACCTACCAAACATTCAAAATCACAATGAAGTTATTGCAGTGTAAGGAGACAAGGTACTTGCCAAATGTATTCTGTTTCTAAAAACTCGATTAAGAGTTCCTTGGAATGCTGAGATCGTGCAGAGTTCATCGATGAAAGCTGACCGAAAAATTGAATGATTTTATTTCAATCAAATTTTTTAACGTGTTGGTCGCTTTTGTTTAAACTTTATGATTCAAAATGTGAATGATGATCAGAAACACATTTAGTCGATGAGAAAAAGTTTAAATTACCCCCTTCTACAATCATTTTAGACTCATTTTTCCTTTGAACAATGTTGTGAATCCTTCAGTCTCAATGGAAAAATACGAGTAATTTGAATATTGAAGTAAACTATTACTAAAAATCTGATATGCTTACAATAGCTAAGTTAAATCTGATTTTTGGTAACGAATGTTGGCTATTCATCAATAACACAACAAAATTAGCTCGACAAAAATTATTATGAATATTATGAATAAGTTCAAGTCCTAAGCACTGCTCTCGAGAAAAAAACTGATAAAATTTATTCGGTTTAAGTAAAAATTGCATCCACATTTCATACCACACCGTTCTGAAAAACGTGAATCTCTAGAGTTGGACATGCACGGAAATGACCTTGCGAAAAAAAGGGTAGTCCCTCGAATCTCATTCTCAACTTAAACTTCTCATCATGGCAGAATTTAAACGCATTCCTCGTTGATCGATTTACAATCCGACAATATTCGAGAAATCCGAAAATCGACCGTTGCCAAGGAGGTACAGACAACATGCATTGTCGCTTGATTGTCTGATTTATTTTCTTGCAGAGCGTATAAATGAAATCGACCGTGATAATCGCAAGCTGTTTGAGCGCATCACTGGAATAAAGAAAGGCAACTTTAACAAACAGCGTAAATCGATACACTAAAGAGACAACTGATTTAGGAAATAGATGATGATTATTTTGAACTTCAGCAAGATTTTACAGCAAACCTGAGACGGTTCAGAACCAATCTCAAAAAGAATAATGCCTTTGGATTGCCGCTTGAAAAAACGAAGGAGCTCAAATCAATAATTGCAAAAGAGCGAAAAAAATTTGCTGCTGCAGAGCTTTCAGAAAATTTGCCAGCAATTGTGCAAAAGGTCACATCAACTCTGATAAATCTAGGTGCTTTGCAGCATGATCAAGATGATCGAACCCCCACACCTCAGCAGACATTTGAAAAAGATTCTTATAGCTCGTCCCATCATCTCCAAAGTAATACGGATATTAGATTTCTCTAATTTTGATAATTTGTTGTAAAGATCACTCATTTGAAGAGAAAAGAGAACCTGGGCCTGTTTATGATCAAAAAGTCGGGAATATTACCATAGATGCTGGTACTATTCGCCCCCCTCGTCAAGAAAAACGTTCTCATTCCACTGGTCGACGAGGTGATAAATACGCAACGATTCAAAATAAAGAAAATGCGTATTTTTTACCAAAAAGTCATACTATTACAGCGAAAAAACACGCTGCCAATCAAGGTAATTGGTTATTGTTAGAAAGATGGATGTTATCATTTATTAGATAGCAGCATCAACGACCGTGACCCCACAGAAAACCGCAAGATTGTGCATAAGAAAGTTTATAAACTACAAAAGAGTGTCTATCTAGTTGAGGTCTCGAAATTTGATGGGTAAATATGCTGATGATACGTTTTTGAAGTGAATCGAATTTATTCGCAGCTTTATGGCTATAATGGCAATAGACCAGACATTGAAGACGGTAGCTATGAAAAAGATTTATGATGATCAACTGGTGAGCATATTGACAGAATTTAACTATGATATTGATCGTCTCTGCTCGCATCTGAAAATAAATGGAGATCAAATCCATATTACATTTCCTGACAAAAATGAGCTTATCGTAGAAGTATTCAATTTGTTCCTAAGCAAACCTTTATTGATTTTTTAGCCTGAAGCTCGGCAAATTTCTCATCATTCAAGTAAGCACAGCAATCACAGGTCGAATAGGAGCTTCGAGGAGCATTTAATATTAAACAATGATCAGACGATGACTGTCGAAAAGAAACGATTTGTAGATAGAGAGCGCATAGAGAAGCTTGCCAAACCCAAGCATACGATCGCACAAGTGCTGGGATTCTCAGAGGTGAGTAATGTGAGGCCAGGAGCTCCTGCTAATCAGCATATACTTCCATCTGACCATCAGCAACAGCACCAGCAATCTTCAAATGAGAAGCAGCGTTCAAAATCGCAGCCACGAAATCAGCCATTAGTTGTGGAATATTCAAGTTATGGTCGTAAAGCTAATGATATGCAAGGAAGAGAAGGACATCCTCCACCATTGCCATGGACATTCGGGAATGCTCCTAAAATAACGAGACAGCATCATGAATCCGAAGTGCAAGAATCTTACGCTTCTGAACCGACATCGACCATAGAAAGAGAACCCAGACTCAAAATCCATCCGAAGCCAATCACCACTCCTGCAATGAATACCCCAAATAATAGCGACATGCAATTCTACTGGGAGCAACGCTCTGATGCAGCTAATAAACTCTATGATGATACTGAATATGCCACCCGATTTCAAATAAATTCTAAACCATTTGCTCAAAACAGACGGCTATTGCCTTCAACGAATGGAGAAGATTCAATTCCGGTTCAACCTATTCTTGAGAGGAAGAAACCCGCTGCTGAGGAAAGTTTAAGGAAAAGTGAACCAGATCTTCCTTGGGAAGATACTGTTCCGCTAGCCTTCGGTCGTATGGCTGCGAATAACCAGACGCCAAATGATAGCTCAACTTCACAGAAAAATTCCATAGTAAAGCCGACTGGCATCGTTGAGTCTCAAAAACAAATACCAACAGTTCAAACCGCCAAGAAAAACTTAGCAGGAGACTCTAAAGATATATCAGAAGTTAATAAGAATCGAGGAAGAACAACTGCAGATGCTTCAGGAGAAGGGATGAACGAGGACGAAATAATCGAAGACCTGACTAGCGTTTCAGGAGAGATTGGCCTTCGGAATAATGGCAAAGTAGTGCCAAAATCTAATCAAAAGGGCAATACGCAAGGTCCATTAGGAAAAATCAATGAAGATGGCGATAATAGTGGCTACAACGTAAAGGAGGATGCAGAAGTCACAGAAATTCAGGAAGAATATAACGATAATTACATTACAATCTTCGATGATAGTGAAGATGAAGACGATCCTGATAGAGAACCCGTGGTGGAAGGTAAACCCACCAGCAAACCGCAGGCTACGACGATAACGCGGAAAGAGTATATCAATCCTTTCAAATCAGCAAAACCTCTTGCAAAAAACGACTCTCCAACAATCCAAACTAATCAAGGGTTACTGCTACCGATTGATAAGAAAGGAAACGATGAGAAAAATTTTCATAAGGCTTTAACACCAGATTTTACCAATGAAAAAGACACGCCTGTCAATAATAATCGATATGAGAATATCCATTTGAGCAAAGCCGAAGATGAAAGTTTTGGACACGGTAACAAAGAGAATCTAAAGCTTAATTTTCAGCAAAGCCAGGCTTCTTTGAGAGTCCCTGGAAAGGAAAGTAATCGATATTCGACAGTTGAAGAACCTGGTGAGGAGAATAGCACAAAAAAGCTTATTTCTGGTACTCAGCCTCGTGATGAAAAGGAAGAAAGTCAGAAAGAGCTGGAGTTCACATTAGGAAACAAGAATTCAGAAAACAAGAAGCAAAATTTGACATTGGTAAATAACACACTGCACAATAGTCAGCAAAGCGATCCATTTGAGTCCAAACCGCTCATCTTGAGAAGTATGGAGAAAAAAACCCCTGTTAAACTTGTTAAAGAACCCCAAGAGACTTCAGAGAAATTGCCAGTACTTCTCCTACCATTTCTGCCAGATGTAACAAAGCAGGGATTGGATGTCAATAAATTTACAAACGCAAACGAAAATCTCCGTATCGGAGCGAAGAAATCCGAAGACACGAAAATCTTGGATAAAGAAAAATCGAATGAGTTCGAAATTGAAGAAATTGATCTTCCTTGATTACTGTTTAAAAATAAGAGTTTTTCCAATGTAACAAGAACACTGATTAAATCTGGCCATCTTTGGCAACATTTTCCTGTAAATTATCATTGACACTCTCAATTTATGCTAGTTGTATTTGTAATCGTAGTCAAACAAATAGTTTGATATTTAACCAAATATCTGGTTTCTTATTTTAAGGGTTTCGTGCTTGATTTCAAACTATGTGTATGCAAAATGTGAGAGCGTCACAAACCCAAGTTTTTTTAACTTAGAAATGTCGCCGTGGATCGTTGGCGCTCCTTTTCGTCGCTGAATAGGGCTAGGGGAGTCGTGCTATCTATAAGCTCGCTATTAGACTTATTTGTACTCACTCTGACAACCTCTCCGAAACACAGTCAAGATCATCGTCGTTCTTTCACCCTTAAAATGGAATAAAATAGGATCTGTCACTTAGAGTCAAAAGCAGTTTCGTTGTTTAGTCATCGAATTTTTGAATAGTTCAGATGTCTATCTACTTAATCTCCTTAAATTCAAGAACAATAGTGACACTAAGCTGCATAATGGATATTATACTGAATCGAATTGAATCGGAAAAATTCAGAATGGATAAATTCCAATAGTTGAGAATTTACTGACAAAAAGCGCAGAAATTTATAAGTTAGAATAGGATAACTTTTTACAATCGATCTGAAGCCGTCATGTCCATATTCGACTACAACCACATGGAATGACCCTGAAATCTCTTATTTCAATCAGCACAACAAAAGAAGACTTATAAACGCTATTTGGGATTTTTTTAACCTGTTAATTTTTGATTGGCTCGATAACTTTGTTCTACTTCCAGAAACTGGATGGAAATTAGAACATCTCTTTTTGTTCCTCTGAAAGAAGAGCCTTATAGATACCTTAGAAACACTCCTAAACACACCCCATTGCCTATGAACTCGAATTCTGCTCAGTCACCTCATTTTTTGCCAGCACAAAAAAAAAGTTGAATTCGTTATTGGTTCACCTTATCAAAATCTGATAAATTCTGATCTGATAGAAGCACCACCTAAATCGCTTCTATTGCATGATTGGTGTATTTAAGTCAAAATCACAAAAAAATTATAATAAGCAAATCAGAAAGACAATTACTACTTAACTATGAACCAATTCGGATCAAGAGGTAAAACTGACAAAAAGGCCAACACTGCGCCGCTCATTACTCTCTATATCGGCGGCCTCGACAAAGAAGTTACTGAAGAACAACTTTGTAGTTATTTCACAAAATATCGATCGTTCCGATTCCTTCGAATCCCCAAAGACGAACAGACTCAAAGACCTCGAGGGTTCGCATTTGTAAACTTCACGAACCCTGAAGATGCTGAAATGGCAAAAAACACTTTACAAGCTCAAAAGATTGGAAGAAATCCAGTCAGAATCTCATACAAAACCAACGAAAACGTCACAAACTCACAAGTTAATGCTTTCATTCCTAAAAAGAACGAGAAGGAAGCAATTAAACCAGTGTCCTCTTCAGCTAACACAACGAGTCCATCAAAGACAAAGACTGCTGAGGTTGTTAAGACAAACACAAAGGTTGAAGTTGAAGCTAACGACAAGGAACTTCAGAGCAAAATTCTAGAGTCTTTACGAGTAAAATTGGCTAAGTTCATGCAATTGGAGAAGCAAAAGCAGAAAAACATTCTTGGAGAGTTGCTCTATCCAAAGGTCGAGGCTGAGGTAGGCTTGAGATATGCTCCAAAAATCACAGGAATGCTTGTTGATTTCGAAGTGCTCAGTGTCCAAGAAATTGTGGACTTGCTTGGAGATCGAAACTCACTACTTGAGAGAATTAAAGAGGCCAAAACCTTGATCGATGAAGCAGTGCTGAGAGTTCCAATCAATAGCTCTGCTTAGGTAGATATAGTCCTATAGCAACACAATTTTCCTGTGTATTCCATCTTTAAATATGTGTCTGTAAACATGTAATTTCAGTTAGTGTGTGTGTGAGAGTAATAGCAAAATAATCTTTTGTATCGCCTTGAAAAATATGCGATCTCACCCAAAATTTGTTCCTCTTTCTCCTTCTTCTTATCTTTCTCGAAAGGTTTCGAATAATAAGAAGATTAATAACTTGTAGTTCGGTATTTCAGAATGAATAAATAAATAATTTGTAACGAAAGGATCAACAATTCAATGAAAAATCATACAAGATCTATTCTTTATTATAATACAATAAGAACGCAAAATATCACGCCCTATCTAGATCATTGAATATTGAATCGATTTTTTACCTATAGAGAAACTTAAAATAATGAAAACTCTAATTGGTTATAATCAGGCTTGATCACCTCCGGAGCAATTAAGAGTTATTTCCTAAACCTGGAGCGGCTAAAAAGCCCAAATCATACATGTTATGTACTATGGTTTGTAGTTTGTCTAAAGAAAAAGATTTAGATGAACAAACATAGCAAGATTTGATACTCGCATGATACTTTGGACTGATCAGTACAAGGCTTCCTTTTTCATAGCCACAGATAAGATAACTGCAATCTAATGATGGTGATCAATATTAACAAAAATAGGAGGAGAGAAATAATACCTTTATCCAGGTAAAAGTGATTAACTGAAGAGTTTTTCAGCCTATTCTCTAAGATGAGCATTGCTTTCTTGGAATCATCAAAGTCTTCGCTCTGATCTTTGTAATCTAACGGCAATGTTGTCAAAGGTTTCAGAACGCGGTCTCCCAGAAGGTTCAATGTCATCAGCGGTCTTTCTTTCATCGACAGCAACTAAAAAAAGTTCATCCAGTTAGCTTTATTACGGGAACAATTTACCAATATTGATTTCGATTTTTCAAGGAACGATACATGACGGATACCAAGTTGTGTATCAATATTGCATTCACCAAGATCTTCTCCATTGAAGCTGTTTAGTGTGTTAGGTCTCAGTGATTCACAACAAAAGAGAATTACTTGAAGACAAATATCCGATTGTTGTATTTATGCTCATAAGACACCGTCACAACAGCTATTAGCCCATTATCATCGATTAGCAGCGACTTAATCTGCTCATCGGCATCAAGTTTCGGGTAGCAAGTATAGAGGATCTTCTCTGTGATAAGACAGTGAATGATCACGACTCCCTCCTATAAATCGTAGTAGTCAGCATAGTGAAAATGGAGGATAAACGTACCTTATCTGCACTGACTAAAATACCCAAGGAGCTCTGAACTGCCAGACAAGTGACTTCGCTATGGTGTCCATAGATAATCTGTTTTGGTTTCGTTGTGTTCAAGATTCTTTGGAACTTTTGATCGAACCTCCAGACGGATATCCTGCAGTCTTTTGACCCAGCGATAATTAGGTAGCCTTTCTCATGCTCGCAGCAGGCGACGCTGGTTACCAATTTCTAAGAAATCAAAGAATGATTGAGAGTTACTAATGTAATGAGTTAGAGAGCTCGTACCTTATGGAAGTTGATTGATTGCTTGATTGTACCTTCCAGGCCTATTCCAATCTGCTTATTGAAGATCTTGAACGAGTTGTCTTGGTATCCTCCGATGACCATGTAACTGTTTTCAGAGTTTTTCGCTCCAAAGGTCTTCACTTGGTTGCTTATATTGAAATCATCGAAGATGACCTTCCCCAAGTTCAGATAACCGGTTTTATCTTTTTTCTTAGACCATTGGAACGGTTTCGGAGATGTAACCGTTATTTCATATGGTATGTCAAAGAGGTCTCGATTTTTGAAGATGATCCTAAGTGATTTCTTATCCATGTGTACCCACATAATTGGATTGTCCTCAAACGTGTGTAGATGAGAGACAACGATACCACGATCATTTTTTGGAATGCTCTCCAGGCTTTTCGCGTCCAAATCTGATAATATGAAATCAGCTGAAGAAAGTCGAACGGCTATCTGTGACAAATCACGTGGTCTTCTTTCAGGGTGCTTTTTCGTGAACAACTGAATGGGGCATTGACCAAACTCGCTCACTTGACACAAAAATGTGGTCTGGAAGTTCCTATCTTTATTCAAGAACCATTGCTAATGACAAAAATTATGAATATTTCTAAGCTAGGAGATATATTGAGTATTACCTCGTATGTCAAACTGGTGAACATATTGTACGCCTTGAATGCTTCGACTCCGGATTGTTTGTACCCAAATATCAGGTCGATCCACTCGTTGAGATTCTTCGAGACATAATCACATTCCAGAGCTTCACGGTGCTTCATAATAAATTCTTCTGGTGTTTTAGCCCACGCTGGGAGTTCGACCGTCTCGATTCCTTTCTTTCCGAAATCTATAGTATTTCTGATAAAGCTGTTAGAGAGAGAGATTCGTTTAAAAGAGCTACCTATTTTTTAAGAAATTCGGACAGTAGAAAAATTCAGGCACAAGCTCTTTGAAATTTTGCGTGTTGTGCGAAAGACGATAAGCCTCCCAAGCTTTCGGGATCGAAGCGAAGATTCTGTTAACCTCGTCAAACTTTCCGCTTTGGAGCTTTATCTGAAGGGATGTAAATGGCTCAAGTCTAACCAGATAGTCCATAATATGTCCTCCCGTTGAATAGTGTGATCCAAACATAAATATATCTTCTTCTGCCAACGCTGCCTTTAACCGTTGATCGAGTTTCTCTTTATCCATCATATCGACCTCTTCTTCTGACATATCCATCATATCGAGCACTCTCCTCTTCAATTCTCGTCTCTTTTCTTCTGTCATTGCGCCTATGGGCAGTGATAAATCTCTGAAGATCCTCTTCTGTTCAGCCTCATCCCTCGTATTCAGGTTCAATTCTTCGCACCGATAATCTGCTATGACCCACGGAAATACCGGATACTGACTTAGATCATTGAACGAGCGCCCAGCGTACATATTCACTTGGATCAAGTATTCAAAATTCGAGATTTTTCCTTCGATCCAGCGTTTCTGAATATCGGTTTCCATGAAGGTTTCCTTACTGCAAATCTGAATATCTTTGTTTCGTAGCTTGAACTCAGAGAGGATTGCTTTTAAATAGGAGTTGGAAAATACGTTGAAATAATAAGATTTATTATCGTTCGTGAATATCTCGAAAGCGCATTTCATGTAATTGTAACGTCGCTGGTGAATCTGCCGGATTTTTTGATAGTTCCATGATTTCTTTTTCGTGCTGGTGATGAAATTATGTTTCATCGTTCCGAGTTCATATAACTCTCCTTCGGGTCTCTCTCCCGGTAAAGGTCGGAATGTGAAATAGTTCTCTTTTTCAGACATTTCGATCTCACCCCATATCGCTCCTCTGACTGTAATTCTCTCACATTCAAAAATCTTTGCATCCTTTTTCTCTCTCCGCTTCTTTTGGCTAGGAGTTGCATCTGCACTCGTAGTCTTGGAGAAATTTCCTGGTTCTGTCTGCTTGAGGTCAGATTCTGAAAGAGAGTCTTCTTTGACTTCTTCAACCAACTTCTCAGGTCTCTCCTCATAGAAATCGATAGTTTCCTTTCGATGGCGCTCAGGCGAGTTCGAGGCTTGGCTAGTTTTGGTCTCTTGACCTAGGTTCATTGATGGAACCTGGCCCATCATAGACGTCGAGAAATCCAAATTTGTCATTGATTGGTCAGGCATTGGAGTAGCATCGTAAAAAGTAGTTGCCACCGTCATTTTCAGTTCAGAAAGGTTTGGAGTTAGCTTCTTTTGATTATATCTCACCTCTTCAAAAGTATCTTTGTTTAGATAAACTGTTCTTGAGGCAACCTTATCAACCTTCAATCTCATCCTACGACCAAGACTGTCTGCGATTTTTCCATATTTATATCGGGTGAGTCCCAATTCTCGCTTCTCAATCTGCCACACACCTCTTTCATCAGTAAGCTCCTTTTTCTTTTTGATCCATGCGTTAGTGACTTTAATTCTATTGTGCTCTTCTTTTTTCTCGTTCTCTATAAGGATATATTCGAACGGATAAGATAATCAGATAATAATAAGAAGTAAAACCTTGCTGTGTTTCTCTCTTCTTCAGCGCCTGGTTTCGATAAATTGCTTCTTTTTTCTGGAAAGACTCCACCATTTCTTTGTTGGGTCTATTGCGCATGCAGAATATTAGAAGATAATTCTCTATAAGTTAGAATCTTTTACGTTATTTCCATCACAAAGTCATCGTATTGCTTCTTCAGGTCCATGAATTGCTTTTCAATGCGAAGCTTGAAGTAGAGGAAGTTCAATTTCTTTATCTATTACATTGAATGAAAAATTCGTAGTTAGTATCAAAAATCAGTGATTGTAATGAGTTACAAGTCTTGGAATTTTTAAACTGCTGTACTTCAGCGTGTGGTTTATCTCACTTTGAAGCTCTTCTCGATGAATTTGAATGAACGCAGAAATAGCTACAAGTATTTCTCTGGGGTTCTTAGTTATTTTTAAGCCTGCCGATCCACTTTTCAAACCTTTAGATGCAGAAAACTCGGGATTGCATAAAGCGAATAACTCGTCTATTTTTAATTTCTTGTTTAGTCGATTCGCTTGATTGTCAGAGAATTTATTTGTTTCTTGCTTTTTGATTTGACGAATCTGCTCACCATGATATTCACAGACCTTTTCGAGTTCCAATTTAATGGCGGAAAAATTATTTTTATATCTAATTTCAGTTTCACCCAGATTTCTCTTCGAGATACTCTGATTCATCGGTTTCTTGTTCAAACACCCCCTGGTGCTATTTGTATCACTTACATGATGCATACGCAAGGTATTGTTGATAGCTAACCCTGCAAACGATATTATTTCAATCAACAGCAAGACCAACTCGTCAGAGTATTTATTTTGCGATGAACCGTCTAGAGAGGCAAATCCATTCGGATCTTCGTTGGCCTTTTGGACCTCGTCGGTCTCTTTGTTGTTTTCCGAGCCTCTAATAACACTCGAGTCGACCTTTGATGCATTTACTTCGGAGTAGATTAACTTAAAGAGTCCATTGAATACAATTTCGTAAATTAGCAGCAATTCCTAGCAATCGGGTTGTTAGCAAAGCAATCGTTCAAAAATTACCTTCTGGACGAGGAGGTCGGGCAATTTATCTGCATTCGCAGAGTCGACAAGAGACGTACTCATATCCTTCTTTACCTCTGAACCTGGATAGCGTTTTATCGCGCTTATCATTAGTTCCTTTAAAGGATGAGGAGGTCCATCTTTTGGTTTATCTTTCATTCCACTTCCGTGTCTCGAGACGTTTGGATCAGAGGTTCTATCATTTTTCTGAAGCCCAAGAAGAACTGCGCAGCATTTTAGCAAACCAACTTTTTCAGGTATAATTTTTGCATTTCGGAGCACCGTAAAGATAATCGTCAACATGGAAATAAGCGGACCACCGTTTCTGTGACAGACACTTTCATACTTTTTCATTAAAACGTTTGAATTTATCTCTGAGGGTATAGATTTCATCGGTGGGTAGATCAAGTGCAAAATCTGCGTCTCGTATAGAAAATCGAATAAATTGCTTATAAATTGCACAATTTGAACTTCATCTTGTTCGATGGTTGCCCCTATTTTTAGAAGGAAATACTCAAGGTAGTAAACGAACTGACATATGTTTGGCACTATCGATTTTTTTGTATTGTAACTCTCAAGTTTTTTCTCAGTCATAATTTCAGAGTTCATCTTTGATTCCTCAAGGAGTTTTTTCTGACTTTTCTCTCTGTATTCCTTCATTGTGAATTCAATCGGTTTGAGAAGCTTAAAGAAATTCTGAGACACTGTTTTTTGGTCCGATTCGAATAGATTTTCAGTCCTTTTAGAAATCTGCTCGGTTGCCCTGAGAGGAATCGAGTTAGAATATGAGCTAAACTCGATTAGAGCAATTAAGTCGAAAACACGTTGCTGGTCATCTTCGAATAGCGCAAAATTTATAAATTTTCTGAGAATCTTTTGAACAGTAGCACGTACGTCTCCATCCGAGGCGTCTCCATTCGGATCAAGGTTAAGGAGATCATGCAAAAGATGCAGGTAATTAGGAACTGTAACAAATATTTTCATGCTATATCGGTACCCAAGGACAACATAAAGCTCTTTTAAAAAGCTTTTCCTTTCTGAAAAATTAATCTGTCTTCTCATAAACTTCTCGAAAACAAGTCCAATAGCCTTTGGGTCTTTTCTCAGCACCGGAATTTTTTCAAGTCTCTCATTCTTTCTTACTTGTACGACAGTTCGTATGAAAGCTCTGTAAGTCAAAGGTTCCATCTCGTTTAGGCAGTAATTATAGAGCTTTAGATAGGTCGAATACCTGTCTCGATACGCTATATTTGAGTGAATTAACATCAAAAACACTAAAATAGACACTTACCTAATTCTTTGTCACTGGCCAGATTTACTGAGGCACCAAATAGAAAATCTGCAAGAAGAAGGTTGGCTTTACGCAAGCTTTGCTCATCGAGCTTAGGATTCGCAGATTTTCCATATTTCTCGCCTGGCTGATTCTCGAATATCAGTACTCTTGATAACTGAAGACAGCAGTATAGTAGAGAGTCCAGTTCCTCTCTAGTCAGAATTCTCTCGTTAAGACTTGTCAGACGTCGTCTCGAGTGGGAAGGCACTGATTCGCGTTGGATCTTTGCGTAGTATATCATCGCGATTATTACGTCTTTAATGTTGTGCTTGTGGAAGCTCTCCTTGACAACTTCTACATGCAATTTGTTTTCTGTGTCCAATACCTTCAAAATAATTTGGAGAAAATCGAGCAGAAAGGCTGTTGGACAGCAAGAAGCGAGCGATTTTACGATATGCTCACATTCTTTTTCAGTCACTTGCAAAGGATCCACTTTCTCCTTTTGCTCTTGTTCAAGTGTGAGAGCTGTAACTTCCAACGGATTGGAGAGAACCTATTGGATATTTCAAATGAACCATGTCATTCATTATAATCTCATTACGTAAAGTATTGTGCTTCGGATTTTTTCCTTGTAAGCGGCTGCTTCATTATCCTGTTCATGCGCGCCGTTCTCAATAATGGTATCTTGGTCTTGGGCTTGGCTTGACCATGAAGGTAGCGATTGTCTCATTCCTTGAATGCCTATAAGATAGATGTTACAATACAGATTGTACGAAGAAACTAACTCGTCCTGGGTCGTGGAATCCCTGGTGCTTCACCTTTCATGAGAAGCTGAAGTTGGGACAGAACAGAAGTGAAAGCATAGTTCTTTTTGAAGTGATGATAAATTAGCGGATCTGTTAAAGTTTCATTGGCTCGTTCAATGACCAAGTTCTAATCGAAGAATAGTAAATTATCTCTGTAAATTAGCGAGAAATTACCTTAATGCTGAAACTGCAGTCTTTCCAAATATCAAAGTTCAAAATCACTTGCATAAACCCGCGATACCTTTCCTCAGCGTTTGGAATGTTCTTTATCAGTTCGACTAACCTATCTACGACTTCTTTGCTGACGCCATATTTGGAAACATACTTTCAAAACAAATGTATTAGAAACCCAAAACCTAAATATCATCTTTACATTTTTTAGCAGTCTTGCAATGAACTGGAACCCGTTATTCTGACTGAGGAATATCATAACATCCTCACTGCTGCTGCTTCTGCATAAAACTTCTACAATTCTGATGATCTCGCAGAGAATTCTATGACGAGATTCTTTTTCAAATTTAATTTCGTCGAATTGATTTAGCAGCTCCAGGACATAGAGAATAATCTCTATGTTTCCAATAGAGAAGAGAACATCTTCAAACCTCCCCTTTTCAAGATAGGAGACTCCTTTAGCTCTGATCTCATGTTTTTTCTCCACCTTTCTTTCAAATATGGACAATCTGTTCCTCTTATTCTTCTCTAAGTTTTCATGGATGCTGATTATACTATGCGTGTTTTTGTCATCTCGTTTGCTCACAATCATCCACTGATTTTCTTCCTCAGCACCGACTCGATTCAAATCAGGGAAAGTGTTGAGATTTAACAGCGCTTGGGCCTCAAATTGCTCATAATCCAAGAGCTCGACGGTTTTTGGCGCAAAGAATGATATTATACTCTTTCTGGCTTTCTTCACCTCAATCTGAGGCGCTTTTTGTAAGTTAGCGTTTTCACTCCTCGCTTTCATTTTAAGGGCAACATTTGCCATTTCTTCTTCCGAAAGCTCTCGTTTAATCAAGTAAAACTTCTTAATCTGTCCGCAAAAACTATTTTCGACTGTCAGCATACTTTCTTCTTCGTACCTGAATCTAGGAAACTTTGGCGGAGAGGTTCCGATGCTAAAATCTTGCACGTTTCCGAATTGATCTACAATTTGCGAGACCGCTCCGTTGGTGCTCTTTGCAATTTTTCTAATGATCTCTTGAGGATTTTTGTTGTTGTTCACAAGGTGCATTTGAAACTAGTCCAATAGAGTGAGAGTGAGAAGTCCAGAGTATAATCAGATAATTACTCCATTTTTCGAGGAGAACGTTAGGAAAATTGTGCACCATTCGTTCTCTCGTGGACAATATTCATAGAATTCTCTATATTCTTTTGTGACGGATCCCTCCTTTTTCTTTTTGCCCTAATTAATAGTAAAACGGAATTTAACACAATTTCCTAATGAAGAAAGTGTTACTTCAAGGATAAGACAGCGTTTCCGGTTCTGAATACCAACAACAAGTTCCATAGTAATACCATTTCCAGCGATACTAAAGATCCTTGGATAAAACAATTCGTTGTTGTCAACAACTGTCACAGACTGTCTCATCATTTTTTTGCTTGTCATTGCTGATCATTCCCGACGGCTTTGAGTTTTCAAAGTAATTGTGATTTATCTCGATTGGAGCTTCGTAGCTCGCAAGGTAGCTTTTGCGAAGTTCGTTGTTGTCGGAGGAGATATTATCCTTCAGGATCTTGTAATTGCTAATCAAGGCTCTTCTATCGCAAGAAATAGCATTTTCGATACGGAAGGTAATTAAGAAAGTCAGGTTGGACTTTAGAGACTGATTGAGGTTTGAGATGATGATGCCTGAATGGTCACCGCTAAAATTTATAAAATTTTCATTGTCCTCGGACCTAATGGATTGTGTTAACGAATGTGATAATACGAGATTTACTTCACAAGGACATCGCGCAGGATTTTCAGCGCATAGCTCATGGTCAAGACATAATTATTCACATTACGCATCTTTTCCACGAAATCGTTCATTGCGAAATCTGAGACCAGTGTCTTTAAGTAGTTCGCGTGATAATCCGAATAATTAAATCGAAAGGATCGCATAAATGCCTTGATTTGTGACACATTGACGCCCACACGCAATATGCAAAAAATTAGATGTTTTAGCAATTTCTTGTTTTCGAGATCCATTTCAACCTTCATGTACAGTATAAGTCTTTCCAAGATCTCGCTTTGAGAGCAAATGCCTGCATTTGATAGCGAGTTTTCCATCATGCTTTCGAGGATCTGGAGATAAAATGATTTTACAGTACTGCTGATGTTCCATTCAAACAAGCATTTCAGCAGGGCTGAAACAAAATAGAGTTCTTTAATAGGGATATAC
>ENA-UOTX01000512-UOTX01000512.1-compost-metagenome-genome-assembly--contig:-NODE-512-length-40221-cov-15.293718_pt1 | contig 40221 bp, 23 predicted proteins | sample MGYA00238143_ERZ746982 | MGnify/ENA primary metagenome ERZ746982 (study PRJEB28758, sample SAMN06268862) | compost metagenome | isolation source: single cell | place: USA: California, Emeryville, Joint... | reverse complement strand
TCACAACTTTTAAGAACATAATAATGATTATGTCCATTTTCTTTATAGCCTTTCTAGGTTATTGTATGCAACAAGGAAGTTAGATATAAATTTTTAAATGAAATCTAACGGACTGATTAATTCTGAATTTTCTTCGTAATCATTGGCGTTTTTTTGGCTGATGTCTTAGAGGAAGCAGACAGAAGTTGAGGCTCCTAACAGATTTCAATGAAATGATGAGAACTAATCGAGTCAGCAATTTTACTATTCTCAGGAAAGTTTTCGCAATGAATTACTGTTCCAGACATAAAGTCAACCAATTTTAAGATATTATCAGATGGTACACTCGCAAGCGTTGCTCCATTCGGATTCCATCTCACGCAGTAAATGTCTAAGTTGGTTCCAAAAATGTTATTAGTAAAATATTTTCGAGTGTTCCTACCTTTATGGAGTCCTCAATAAGTTTAATAGTTTTCATAATTTTTGATTCACGTGATCAAAAATTATAATTTGTCCCATTAACCCAGCTAATGCGAGCAAACATTCCTCACTTGGACAAACATCAGTGGTCGCCAACTTTGAAAATCAAAATTTTTCTTATCACAAGTTGAAGAACCGTAAACTACTAAATAAGGATTGTATTTATTAGCATTGCATTACTTGTATTCAATTGGACAGGATCCTTCATCGTGGAGAAACCTGACTGAGACCGCCGATTTGAGGTCGCAACAGAGATCGAAAAAAAAAAGAAAAAGCTTTAAAGAAATGGCCTAATGCTTAGAAAGTGTATATCAGAAAGTAATCGTAAATTCGCGGAGTTATAGCATAGTCACTTAGCTGGAGCAGAACATGTTGAAGAGGTATTTTGAATACCATTGCTAGACTTTCTGCAAGAGAATCTCATTTCACAGAAATAATAACTCAGAACGCTATTAAGCATGAAACACTCTCTAGCTACAAGGTTTTCGATGATTGATAAGTTACGAATTATTCATTTTGTAATTTAAATAAATCAGAAATATTAATAAGAAGATTAATCGCATACCAAGAGAGATGCATCCATTTGAAAATGAAATATAAAAGCTGTCTAATTATGGAAAGTAATATCTATGTGCATTATATTTACCTTTTCGATGAGTTAGTAAATAATTCTCTTAACACTCTCTTTTACCAATATTTAAAAGGTTCACTGTGAGCTTAAGTTGGTGTTTTGACCTTACGTTAAATCACCCCGAGATTCAACTTCTCCCTCAACCATAAGAGAGTGATGGTTTGTTATTATTAATGTTTTGCTGACGATCCATTTGTTTTTTTCTATTTCAAAGTAAATTTTAGAATAACCTATCTTGCTTGTGTGGACAAATATGTTTTGGAGGGCGGGATACAGTTCTTTTATTTTTGAACGGGAGCTTGAAGCGATACTGATGAATTTTTTTCCCCCTTTGATTCGTCATCGTGTCATTTCAATTTTATTTCCTTTTTGATTGGTCAGGTGAAAAATGAAAACTGCCCGGAAACCTAACTCTGAGGAAGAGAAGTATTTGTGGCATGCAACCTCTCCTTTTTATAACAACATATCAATACCTTACGATGTCGGTTTAAATGAACTTGCTTACGAAGCATCAATCCAATGATAAGCATATTTTCAAAATTGATTTCTCAACTTCCTATTTTAGGAGTTGTGCTGGTTCTGCCTTCACTTCGAAGTGCTGGAATAAAGTCGTATTTCCATTAAGAGTTAAAAAAGAAGCTAGGATAAGTAATCAATGTGAGATAAACTAGAGAAAATGTTTTGTAATACTAAGAAATTCTCAGAACACTATTCCAAGTTTTCAATGGTACGTTACGTTTTCACCAATAAAAAATCCGTCTCATTGATCTTTTTGCAAAAAATGTTCAGCAGTGATATTCAAGCTATTACTACCACTTCTACATCCTTTGCTTCCATTTCTGTGTCAAGATCTCTTTTATCTTGTAATACTCTTAAGTTTTATATCAAATTAATAGTACAAATCAAGAAATTGAATCGTCAACTTATTGTGAATTATTATTTGAGTTTTTAGATATGAATTATGTTTTCGATAGAATAATGGTTGTTCTTATTGGACTATTAACTCTTTTCAAATATACTTTGATCTCACGTAGAGGAGAGAGACTCAAAAATACCATAAAATGCAATCAGTGTCTTTATTTTATTTCTATTTCATTGAAATATTGCTTATTATCTTTAAGTCTGAGTGAATGAATAATACGGCTATCGAATTCAGAGCTGAGGCAATCAAAAATAATCCTCGACTACTAAGTATTTTCTTGGAGACTGCTCGTAGAGCAAGATAGATGTAACTAAACTGAAGCCATATCAGCAAAAGAGGTTGAGCAGCTTCAAGTTTCATACAAAAGTCGTAGGTATTTTTTCAAGCTAATGCTGTTAACCAAGTAACACGATGATTCTAATCGGCGAGGAAATGATTTCTTTTGAGGTCTTATGAAATAATTTTAATATCAATCTCCTCTATTATTTCTTTTTCCTTTGCTTTACCAAAGAAATTAATTGCTATATCATTTACAGGCAGAAGTATTCATAATCAAAGAGTACGCCTTTTTTGTTACCAATACTTTCCTGAACTCTTAGCTGTTCAAGTTTAGTAATTTTTCAAATAGTTTTTCATAATCTGAAATTGTTCATCGTGATTTTCATTTAAGGGAATTGCCTAGTCATCAATAAATCGTATAATGATTATTTCGGAAGTTTCTTGCTTCCTTAGTGACTAGTATTATGCGTTTGACTGAGCGAAGCACACTGAGCAGATTGGCGCTTAATGAAGAAGAATTAGAACAAAGATTGAAAGAATTTACCATTATTTGAACTCTTTCCGGTATAGAGTACCTTTCCGGTTTTAAAGTCAATTATTTTTGCTGTCTCAAACATGGTGCAGCATGCAAGCATATTTCCACTGGGATGCCACCTGACACAAGCGACATCTATTTTATTTGATAAATCCGCATGTTGATGAATTGATAATAATTGAGGAAAAAACAACAAACTTCCACAGGTTTAAATTTCCTGCTGATATGGAAAAAGGCAGTAGTTCTTACATCGATAGACTTTGCTAAAGGTTTTGGTGTTCGGTGTTTGCTTACGTCTGTCATATATCTTGATATTGCCCCTCTCATCACCTACTGCAAGCAAATTTCCATCACTTGGGCAGACATCGATTCCAGTGATCGTCGCTATAGAAATAGTCAAATCGAATATATTTCAAACTAAAATTTAACGTATTTCCATAAGATTTTTCCCAATCATTCCAATAAGAGTTTTCTTTTCGACGTCTAGAATGCCTAAGTCCTTATGATCATATTTGATGAATAGAAAAGGTTCTCCAATAGTTGTGGTCCATCTGCAACGACCATAAGCATCTTAGAATCAATAATATCAAGCTGATTGAAGTAATATTACCCTCTTCATAACTCATAGTACATTTCAAATGGGATTTGTATTCGTTGGTGTTCACATTTGTAATTACACACATCCCATATCGGTCGATCATAGCCATTGACTCTCCCATGGGATCAAAGTCGAGACCAGCAATACAATTTCCTGTTTAGGAGTCAGTAGATCGCAAAAAACAATAAAGGCTCTTTACCATCAGTTTTGAGACATTGAGTAGGCCACTCCGATTTTCTATAGAGCTTGGCTACATTTCCAGGCGTGGAGGGATCGATTTTGAAGAGATTATAAGCAATTTTCCCTCCTACTGAAGATGCAGCAAGCAAGCTTCTGCGGGAGTTGTAAGTCACATCTCCATGTCCTGCACCTAAACGAAAAATGTGATTAGGAGTGGTGGAATGTAGAGATTTTCTTCATTTAGAAGGAGAGACATTCAGATATAGACGAGAAGCATTTATCCATCAATTAATATTTTACCCATTAGGAACTCTTCAAAAGCATAAACTTTCCTCGCTTTTCCTTTCTTCGAGATGTCAAAGATCCACATGCTGGCAGAAGACCTCCATTCATATTGAAGAGACACCAAAAGGCTTGTATTTGGAATTTCTTTTAGAAAGGGATTCGTGTAGTCTGGGTTTTCAAAGTGTTAGATCCCAAATCAAATTCAAAAGTCACAGCATACCCGTAGAACGGTTTTTGAGTCGGACTCCATTAAATTGGGCGTGCTCTTGCTTCGTCTCGAGATCGATGACACTAATGTTATTACTCATCTCAGTACACCACGCAAACAGTTGGGAATATCGACACTCTACACAGCAAGAATTATTTTACATAATGATGATTCAAATTTGACGACAAAGAAGATTTTGGTTTTTATTGGACTCTCAAGAGCCTGAATTAGGTGAAATTTTGTATACCTCTTGTATTTTCCTTTGCCGGAGTGTTTCCCATAGATTCTGCAGCTGAAAGTAACTTCTTTTTGAGAGATTCCAAATAAATTTATTCCAATTTTTATTTAGGTTTGATTAATTAGCTCACTCTCTAAATATGATGTAGAATGCATAGATCAAAATAAAAAATTTTGTTACGGTGGTTTCATAAGTCCTTTTGAACGTTGTAACCGTTCGGATCATCCGTAGGCGATTATCTCTTGCTCGATTTAGAAGACTCTTTAGAAACAACTTTAATAATGTTGTTATACTACATAATTTTTCTTAAAGTAATGCAGACGATACGGACTACGTTGAGGCAAGGTGCTGCCTTACCTAAAACAAAAGTTTCACTCACTCAGATCTGAAATGAAGGAAGGACTACAATCAAATATAGTTGGAAAATTATTCGTAAATGTGAAGAATAAATACTAAAGTAAAGATACTCTAGGTTGATTTTGGTAAATTTCTATTCAAGAGGACTGGAAATGAGCATTCAACAACGAAGTTACTATTTTCATGAAAATGCGGTTAAGTGTTTCAAAAAGTCGTGTATCCCTGAGATTAAGATGCTTTGAGAGTATTTTTTTCAGTCCTTCTGAGCTGAGAACTCTAGAAATTTTGGCTTTTTCTCTTGATCAGAAATTGTGATTATAATAAAATGCTGCTAGTCCAGTAAAATGATGATGATGACTAAATGCAAAGAAATTATTCCCTTTGAAGTGATATGAAATAGTTTTTAATCTTAATATTCTGTATTCTTGCTTGTTACTTTTCATTGTAAATGAAATTAATTGCTTTGACATTTATATGCAGAAACATTACTACTCAAAGGGTATTACTACTAAGGAGCATGTCGTCTTTAATACTTTCTTAGAATTTTCAGATAATTTCTCATTCTTTAGAGTTTAATAAGATGGAAATTGTTAATCATAATAACATCAAAGACTTTTGTTTAGTCATCAATAAATGAAAATGGTGATTTTTTCCCAAAATTTATTCTTTCCAAGCGGGCTTGTATTACGCATTTGGCTGAAGGAAACAGACTGAAGGTAATCCTTCTACATCGAGATCTATCAGGACAGAAATTTCGAAGAATTTACCTCGATGTCGACTTTTTACATTCTCGAGTACCTTTCCAGTTTTAAAGTCAATTATTTTAGCTGTGCTTTCAGTGGAGCAGCTGGCAACTACACTCCCAGTGGAATGCCACCTTACACAGTAGACCTGATCTAAATTATTTGATAAACACGTCAGTCATCATTGATGAATTGAATTTCAAAATGATAATTGAAGAAGAAACAAAAAACTTTCATAAGCAACATTGTTTTTGCGTTTATGGAAACACAGCAGTGGTTCTTACGTCGATGGACTTTGTGAAATGTCTTAGTGTTCTGTGTTTTCCCACGTTTGTCATATATCTTGATAGTGCCCTGCTCATCACCTGTTGCAACCAAATTTCCGTCACTTGGGCAGACATCTATCCAGTAGATCGCAGCTAGAAAAATAGTAAAATCAAATAAATTTCAAACTAAAATTTGACGCATTTCTAAGTGATTCATCGCAGTCTTTTGAATAAAAGTTTTCTTTTCGATATCTAGAATGCCTAGATCCTTTTGATCATATTTTATGAAGAGAAAAGGTTCTCCAATATTCGTGGTCCATCTGCAACGACCATAATCATCTTAGAAACAATAATATCAAGCTGATTGAAGTAATATTACCCTCTTCATAACTCATAGTAAATTTCCAATGAGATCTGTATCCATTGGTGTTCACATTTGTAATTACACACATCCCATATCGGTCAATCATAGCCATTGACTCTCCCATGGGATCAAAGTCGAGACCAGCAATGCAATTTCCTGTTTAGGAGTCGGTAGATTGCAACAAACAATGAAAAGGCTCTTTACCATCAGTTTTGAGACATTGAGTAGGCCACTCCGATTTTCTATAGAGTTTGGCGACATTTCCAGGCGTGGAGGGATCGATTTTGAAGAGATTATAAGCGATTTTCCCTCCTGCTGAAGGGGCAGCAAGCAAGCTTCTGCAGGAGTTGTAAGTCACATCTCCATGTCCTTCAACTAAACGAAAAATGTGAATGTGAGTGGTGGAATGTAGAAGGAGGGAAATTTGGATAGACGATGAGGAGCATTTATCCATAAATTAATTAATATTTTACCCATTTGGAACTCTTCAAAAGCATAAACTTTTCTTACCTTTCCTTTCTTCGAGATGTCAAAGATCCACATGTTGGCAGAAAAGCACCAACTATATTGAAGAGACACCAAAAGACTCGTATTTGGGATTTCTTTTAGATGGGTCCAATTAGTGAAGTCTGAATATCAAATTGTTAGATCCCAAATCAAATCCAGCAGGGTCAGCATACCTTCAGAGAGATTATTGACTCGGACTCCATCAAATTGGGCGTACTCTTGTTTCGTCTCGAGATCAATGATACTAATTTTGTTACTATCATCAGTACTCCATGCAAACAGTTGGGATGGTCCGCATCCTACACAGCAATAATTAAATTAAATCATGAACAGAGCTTAAATTGGGTGAAAACCTCCTGTATTTTCCTTTGCCAAAGTGTTTTCCATTGATTCCGCAGCTGATTTTTCCGAAGTAACCTCTTTTTGAGAGATTCCAAATATATTTATTTCAATTTAATTTAATTAATCTCGATTAATTCGCTCATTAAAATGAGCGAAGGATGTATAACAAGTATATAGTTGGATAAATAATATGAAGGAGAAAATCGAAAAGAACCATACTTTAATTTATTTCTCAGGGGATTTGGATGAGCATTCAACAACTCCGTTAATATCTCAGATAATTAATTGTGGTGCATTGAATGTAATAATGACGCAAATCGAAAAAGGATCAAATTCCGCAATGTAAAAAGAAAAGTACTTTCGATTTCACAGCTTATTTCCAGAAATCGGTGACATTCCTTTTACTAGTAGCGTTGAGACAAAAAGCACTGCTAATCGCAGCTAGATGTTTAATGGATAGAAAATTCAAGAGCAGTTTTTCATTGGCAACATTAGAGAGAGGGCTGTTTTTTGCTACATCTCTAACAAGTTTCGAGGGAATTTTGCTTGTATTAATTGGTTTCTAAGGAAGGGAATAATATATCTTATGAATATTCGAACGTCATAATATTAATAATGATCTCATCTCTCACGACTTAATTAAATTCCTTTCCTACTCCTTTGCGAATTCTTTTTTTGCCTTCTTCATGAATTGTTTTAACTCTCGTCTAGAGGAAGCAGACAGAGTTAACCACAGCTATCATATCAAAAGGATAAAAAATAAGTATTGCTAAAAATTGTTGTTACAAGAGAGAGGATCCGGAACAGTATAAATGGTCTTTCCTGTTCCAAAATCAATCAATTTTGCGGATGAGTCACGTGAAGCGGTAGCGAGCATGTTCCCGCTGGAATTCCATCTCACACAATTCACACAGCCTGAAATATCAAAGATTTAGATCAAAATTGATAATACTTACCTTTATGAAGGTCACCAAAGACTTTGACAATCCTCGATTCACGCCGATCAAAAATCTTGATATTTTGGCCAGAGCCGCAACTTGCGAGCAGATTTCCGTTAGTTGGGTTGCAGTCTATCCACATTGAATAGCCTAGTTATATTCAAAACTCAAATACATCATTATTGAGTTATATACCTGTGTAGCTGTCCTCAAGTTCAATAGAATCTTCCAAAAGTCGAGTTTTCTTTTCGACGTCCATAACATTGAGCAGCTTGTGCTCGAACTTGATGTACAGGATTGGATCGCCACCGCTGGTACTCCATCTGCAACGATTCGAGTCACCTATAACAGAAAAACTAAGCACGCAAGAGAATCTTCAAGAACAAGCTACTGATTTTAGCTCCTAAAGTAGGCTGAAAGATTCTATAGTTAGTTCTTACATCCGTAATCAAACACGTTCCTTGGTTACTGATAGCCGCAATAGACTCTCCACAAGGATCGAAATCTAGACTGGTCAAGAGTCTCGCTAATTATGTTCATTAGATAGAACCTTTCATTGAAGAAAGTGTAATAGTAACAAGAAACTCAACTAGTTATGATAAGTTACGTTTTGGATCGAATGTTGATTCTCTTATCAATGTGACGCCATAGCCATTTGTGTTGCAATTCCATCCGACTTTGAAGAGGTGATAGCCTGTTTTGTTTTGAAGAGAAAGTCCACCCAGGACACCCATTCGTGCATTATAGGCTATGTCTGCGCATAACGCTTCTACTCAAGGATAATGGAGAGAAGTAATCGGGAAAACCGACGAATCAAGACCTTACCTACTTTGAATCGAGAGAAAGAGTAAATTTTCTTCACTGTATTGTTCAGCGAGACTTGAAATATTTCCATGGAAGCGTGTTTTGACGGAAGTGGGGCAGACTGTAGAGAGACAAGTAATCCTGTATTTGGTATTTCCTGGAGACGACTGAATATCGAATTTGCTAAAGATTTCAAATCAGATTGGACTCAAAAGAAATCAAATACAATCATTTGTTTGCGCTGCATTTCCGAAGAATCTGAGATACTTTTTCTTTCCCACTCCGTCGCTGATGGTGATGACGTTAGATCTGCCAGAGCTCCAGGCAAACAAATCGGTATAAGAGGTGTTTGATTGTTTATTTCCCATGGATTTTTTTAATCCTTTTCCTTTTGAGAGAAAAATTGAGTTTATTGAGTCTAATTTAATTTCAATATCTATTTTAATTCTATCAAAGTTAAGTATGATCGGCTGTAAATACCTACAGAACAAGTGGACGGCTCTTTTCAAATTACTCCATGGTTTAAGAAACAGCAAATCTCTTCCTGATTGATGTTGAAGTCCACAAATAAGACACTTTTGCTCCTTTTTTCCGATTATGGAAAAACAATGAGTCAGCAACCATCTCCAGCACCAGAACTGCTCGCTGAACACTCGAAAAGAAAACAATGATTGCTATTTGTAAATCAATAAATCGCTGACTTAGATATTATTTCGAAATCATTTAACTCAGTGCGAAAATCAAGCGCAGTATTGGAACAGCAAAGGAGTCTTAAGGCAATTTTCAATGCAATACGACAAAACTAATTTAGAGAGCTTTGATGAGCTCTTCAAGCCTCAATTTTTCTTGATTTGAAAAAAGCTTTTCCTTTTATAAAATTAATTTACAAAACAGACTGCACAGGGGTAGCTGCTGAATGAATTGTAAGATGTAAAATGAAGGTGAAAGGTGGCTCAAGGAGGAAAAAGTTGAGGTAATGGGCAAGATTGGCCAATCTCGGTTAGCATAATGGCAAATATGACCTGAGAAGTTCAAAGGAAGGATTATAGCGAGAATGCAAATTATGGATGCTGATTTAAAATATTTTTCAATTAAAGCTGACTAATTTTGCTGTTGATTATTAACTATGACAGAAAACCTTTTTTCAATGTTTTCTCTCCCGTTTGCCTTTATTTCAAATGATTGCAAAGCCTTCAATGTGTTTTAGGCAAGAAACAATAACTGCGAATGAGAATATGTTGAGAAATGCTCAAATTCAATTTGTAATATAAATTAGCGAGATATACTAACTTTTTCCAGCTATCGGAGTCAACTTTCAAAATTTAATATTGACGAATCAGTGGTCGGTTCGTTAGGAACTCTGAATTAATAAAGATAATTTATAATCATTTATCTTCCAATTTTGTAGGGAGCCTTTCAGGAGCTTTTACCTCAACAGATTTAATAACTCCAACCGCCACATTGCTCCCCATATCTCTGATCACAAATCTCCCCAGAGGAGGAAAATAACTAAACGACTCCACACAGACCGGTTTCAATGGTATGAGCTTGACTATGCAAGCATCACCCAATTTCAAAAATTTCAACTCTTCAAGTCCCTTTCCAGTTGCCTTATCAATTTTGGAGATCAATTCAGCGAATTTGCAAGTCACATGAGCTGTATGAAAATAGCAGACAGGAGAATAGCCTATTTTGATTTGTCCTGGATGATTTATGATGATAACTTGAGCAGTAAAACTGCTAACTTCACTTGGAGGATCATTCTTCGCGTCTCCACCCACATATCCTCTCTTCAATTCTTTCGGTGAGATTCCTTTGAGGCATAAACCGACATAGTCTCCGGGGCCAGCTTCTGTTATTGTCTCATGGTGCATTTCAATGGATTTAACTTCAGCTGAGACACCACCAGGCGCGAACGTGAGAACCATCCCAGGTCTGACTACTCCTGTTTGAACAGTTCCTACCACGACAGTACCTATGCCTGGGATTTTAAAGACGTCTTGAATGGGGAAACGCAGAGGTTTGTCTGTTGGTCGTTTTGGCGGAATAAGGTTGTCAAAGCCCTCTGAAAGCGTTGGACCAGTATACCAACTCATATTCGGTGATTTCTCAACGAGATTATCTCCTGTCCATGCCGAGAGCGGGATGAATGAAACCGCTTTTTCAGTATTGTATCCCATCTTCCTGAGGCTTTGAGATAGCTCCTTCTTTAGTTCATCAAATCTCTGTTGAGACCAATTGACTCTCTTATCGTCCATTTTATTGATACAAACGATCAATTGTTTTATTCCCATAGTGAAAGCTAGCATAGAATGCTCTCGTGTCTGACCATCTTTCGCATATCCCTCTTCAAATTCGCCTGGCACAGTCGAGACGAGAAGAACAGCAGCATCTGCTTGTGAAGTCCTTGTGATCAAGTTTTTTGTAAAATCGCGATGGCCAGGAGGATCTATCAAAGTTAACTGGTATTTCTCAGTTTCCATTTGCCAATGATCTACGATTGATCTGTCTCTTTCAATATCTCTTTCTCTCCCACCCCTGAGCGCGTCAAGTATGAATAAATGCATTAATGACTGTTTTCCGCATTCTTTTGCTTCTTTTGTGGCGTTCTCAATCGTTCTTTGGTCTATTTTCCCGTTCTTGCAGAGTAGGTGGCCAATAGTGGTTGTCTTCCCGCTGTCTATATGTCCTATGAAAGCAATATTTAGATGTAATTTTTCTTTTGGTATCATCAGGTCAATAAATACTTAATTTTGACTGATCCTACAAATGTGTTTCTTTAAATTTCGTATCAGAAGATTCTCAAGTTTAATCAAAGTGTAAAATCGTTGCTTTTTGATTTACTACCATTTCCTTTATTTTCCATCAAGTAGGGGAATTTTGTATTCAATAGTCCTATTCCAAGGTCAGTAAATGTATATTATCCAAAGGTGAAAAGCTATTCATTTGATTACTTTTTTATCATGAAAGATCTCTAATTTATTTCTCTAACAGATGTAAGTTCAACTCGTACGAACTGTAAATGGTTCTATCTTTTTCTTGCTCGGGATTCTTTCGTTATCTTTAAAGTTATTTTTCAACATACTACGTAGGTTTTCCTTTCTTTCCTCAAATTTTACTATTCCAAACATTAGCATCCAGAACCAGCCTCCGTGATTGCTTCATGATTTATTTCGATTGATTAACCTCTGCTGAGACACCGCTTGGAGCAAAAGTTAGAACCATTCCAGATCTGACTGTTCCTGTATGTTGTAACAGTTCCTACCACAACAGTACCTCCACATGGGATTTTAAAGACATCTTGAATGGGGGAATTGAAAATGTTTTGTTCTTGCAGCTTTTCTTGACTTCTACAGAGAGGCAAAACTATCTAAAACCGCTTCAAGCGTTGGACCGCCAACTCATGCTCGGAGATGTCTCAACTAAGCTATCTCACCCGTCCATTCCGATTGCGGAATGACTGAAACTTTACCAGGATTGTATCCAATCTTTTTAATATATTGCGATATCTCCTTCTTAATTCCATCAAATCTCTCTTGAGACCAGTTGACTTTCTTCTCATCGATTTTGTTGATACAAACGATCAATTGTTTTATACCCATAGTAAAAGCTAGTAGTCTTTCCTTCTTTGCTGATTCCCGCTTCAAATTCACCCGGTACAGCTGAGACCATAAAAACCGCAGCATCTGCTTGTGATATTTTTGTGATCAAGTTTTTCGTATATATCTGAAGTCTACGGAGGCTATTAAAGTAACTGCAAAGTTGAGAGTTCCTATCATCCAGTAATGAACTTTTGTTTACATCTCTTTGCATATCGTTTGGCCTTCCACCTTCGAGCCACACATACTTTAATTCCGGTTTTCCGTAATCAGCTGAGAATATTGAGACGTTCTTAATGGATCTTTATCTATTCTTCCAATGTTGCAAAAGAAGTGGCCAATGGCAGTTGTCTTTCCACAAGATATATGCCCCAGAAGAGCTACATTCAAGTATATTTTGTTAGCTGGCTCCACCAGAATCAGAAAATATTGAATCAAGTTTATTTGCTAATTTGATCAGTAAAATCTCATCAGAATTAGTGTCCTACCACTTTGAAAGAAAATTTTAGAGGAAAGACACTTGCACTCTCAAAAAAATTGATCGATCGAAAATATAGAATTTACTGCTTAGTAATCTAAGCCAAAGAAAGAGTCATACAGCAAAGAAATATGAAGTTAACGATCGTTGAGGTATCGCAATATCAAATTATCAATCAAAGATTACTTTTTTTAGCAATTTGTAGGTTCTTTTATAAATTTTTTGATCATTCCTCTCCTTTCTCTCAAGTCTTCAACCTGAATTTGAGAAATTTACACACGAGCGAGGGTCTATCTAAAATTTCTTATACTCATTTAAGAAAATATGAATGTTACGAAGTGTGACTCATAAAATTACTGCAGTTATTGAGAGTCTATGCTAACAGACATTTTTTCAGCAGATTTAACTATTCCACCTGATACAGTACCAAACATATTCCTCATGACAAAGCTTACAAAAATCCATGCAGACGGTCTCGATGAATCCAGCATTGCTAAGCAAGAATCGTTGTTTTTCTGCAAAGCATTCGATTGGATGAGAGTATCAGAATGAAGAGTATCCCATTTCACACTTAAATTGAGATATTTATTAACTGTAAAAAGACATAAGCACTTTTTTATATACTTTTTTCAATTCTTTAGACTTGTACTTCGATGGAATTTCGAAAAGTTGAACAATAGATGGAAATGGTTGGAACTTCAAGACCTTCAGCCTATTTCCTCGTAAGTTTTAGTTAATAGATCTACCCTTGTAGACTACATGATTATGAAGTACCCTTTTTAAATTTTATGGGGTCTTCTCTGATACTCTCGATTGTAACTTATAGCTTGCCTCAGTCATCCGAAATCTCGTTTTATTGTCTCAAGCACTCAGAGGTGACTACCTATTCTGAGTCTTAATCCTGAAATCTTAGAAGATTTTTTTGCCAAAACATCCATTTCTTTCTCAAATTTACTGCATAAACATTAATGACATGTTCGTCTAGTCCGAGCTCTTGCAAGCGATTTATTAAAATTTATTTTGCAGTTGGTAGTCTGCAGCAAAATGACTGGTAGCAGTGGTAGGAACAATTTATTTCTAGGCCTAGCGCTTTTATAGTATTGTAGCCTATTTAAACTTCCAATGATATTTCATTAGTATTAAATAAAATTTAAAAAGCATGTCTGACGACTCTGATTTCCAGAAAATTTTCTTTAATGGCTTTGACGAGCAACTCACTATGAGAGCAAGCAATTTTGAATCAAACGGTTTCTTCAAACGGAAAGGAGACGAATCTCCAGAACTATTTCCCACTTTAAACACTGAGCTAATGGAGAATAACCAACCATTCTTTAGCAACTTACCTCAACATGCATTCGTCACCCTTGGAGCTGAACCTTTACAAACGGATTCTCTCTGCTCACATAATCATTGGACAGCTTTACCAATATCTTCCTCTTATATCCCCGATGATCACCAATCAGTCTCGAAATATAACTATGAGGGAGCAATTCAGCAGAATAGAATGGAAATATCCAGCGATTACTTCCAAATTTATAATCATGATGAATATTATCAAAATCAACGATTAGTAAATACCATAGATGAAGAGGAAAGGAGAGAATGCCAATACAATGAATCATTCACAGGGAAAATCTCTCCTGAGGAAGATATCTATATGGAACCCCTCAAAACTCCAATAAAACAGAATCTAAAGGCTTTAAAGCCAAAGGACTTAGAAAATACGAGAGAGAAAGCCTTCACTGAGAAAGTAAAACATAAAGGTAGCACAAGCCGAAAACGATCATCATCAGACACTAAAAACGTAGTCAAAAACTATGGAAAAGCGATTTGCTCTTTTGTTATCTCAGATATTGCTCGACCTTATCGAGAAAAACTACTCGAATCTTTTGGTGTGACATTTGATGCTCTGAGGGATTATGTTTTGCTGTACAAAGAGCAGATCGACAGTATTGTAAGTTTTCGGTGGATGCTGGTCGCCGACGATTACGATTCAGTGGAAATCCAGAATATTAAGAAAATATTTCGAGCTTTAAGCGAAGTCTTCGTGAGAGACTTTGCTGTAAATTGGATAATTACTGGGAAATCGAAGAATAAGCAGACGCTCCTGGAATTTCGGTTCAGGATGCTCCGAAGGATCCAAAATCCAGACAGTTTCTGTTTCTTAAAGAATTTTAAGTACTAAAAAGCAAGATAGTTGAGGAGTTAGTGCTTATAGATGTCTAAATTGGATTTAATGGAACATTCATAATCAATCATAATAATCTTCCCATAGAAATCACCTCTTTTAAATTGAGTAGCTTCCTGTCATTTGTAAAAGTGCAGCGTCTAAAAAATTATTTTCTGGAACGGGTGTGGATTATTTGCCTTAGAAGATTAGCCCATCAGAGGCGGTGAATTTTGAAATTTTAATCTCTTGCTACCTTGAAGGGAAGAAAATTTTCTTAAGACTCTACACAATTCTTTGAAAATGGTAATATATATATGAAACTCTTTTTCAGCTCTCTCATCAACGGAGAATCACTAATTAACTTAAAGTTGGATTCTCTATTAAGAAAGAGCTACTATGCAACGCAAAGGCAACACATGTAAGATATCTCTATCAAATATCGAGTTCTTAACAATAGTTTCTTGAATATTCGTCACTATAGCTACAGATTCTTGCTATATTATTATAGATTTCACATTTCTGAAGTAAATCCTCCACAAAATTTTGAGGCTGTGCTTGCGGAGTTATCATCCTGAATGGGAGGCCCTCAGGGATCACTCTTTGATAATTCTGCTGCATATTGCCTAAATGCCAGTAATCTTGAGGTGGTGGCATATTGGCACTGTAATCCCCTGCATTTGGAAAAACTCTTTAAGGAAAATATCACCTTGATTAACTTACCTCGAACTGGCAGAAAATAAGGTGGATCACATCTTCTAGCACATTCCTCTGTCTCAGGAGAAGTTTTTGGTTCTGCTGTGAAAGGGCGAGTCTATAACAAGTTAGAAGGTTTATTAATAGTAATAGCTTACTATATGCCCTTTAGAGGGTCTTTTCAGTTGATTTTGACGGAATTTTTGTTCATGGCTTCGGCATTGATTCGCGTCACGAGTCTTCACAAACTTAGCCATGTCTTCAAAGTATTTTCTCCTTCTCCTTTTGATCTTCTTGCTGTTTGGTTCCAAAGGATCGGGTCGAATGGTGACTGGCCGCTCGTCATTATTTTTCAAAAACGCCAAGAACCGGCTCTCTTCTTCCAGACTCCACTTCCCTGTGCTTGTGCTTGTGCCTTTCACGCGTTCGCCTGCGTCCTTGAAGGCTTTGAACCCTTTGCCCACTGACTCCTTAAAATTCGGACTCAGAGGCTCTTTTATCGTAAAATCTCCTGTCGTGCTGAACATCTGGTTGACCTCTGCCTCGTTGATCATACCAAGGTCACGAATACAGGGCGAGACTGAGCTTGAGTAATGGCATTTGGGCAGCTCGAAGCTCAAATTTGAGGAGGTGTCCTCTGAAAATTGGGGATAGTCCATCGGTTAATTTGATTTATGCCACAGCTACAAAGAGATTATAATTTATAAAGCATTAATCTCAGTCAGGTCATAAATATCCGAAATTTATGTTTTTATAGATTGATTGCTTTTCAACGAATTGCTAAAATGGTTTAGTTAAAAATTAAAGTCGCGAAGGTCCTCAAGAGCACAGTAAAAACCAGCGCATCAGTTTAGGACTTGAGAAAATACGCCGAGAATGATGCAATTTATCATCGCGCTACTGGCAGGAGGATATTCGTCCATGCTCGACACTTGAAGTGACATCATTGGGTTTACTCTAAACTGGGTTTTTGCCAAAAGAATTCGCGTAAAAAGCAGAGGAAACCGTTTTTAGGTTCGTGGTTCAATAAAAATAGATAAACCCGTCGCTAAAGCCTGTTTCTTGAAATTCTTTTTTTGCAACGAAGCTATTTTCCATCACTCAATGAACTTCGTCTTAGCAAGTCGAGATAAGAAAAATTAGCGCCTCTTTAAGTACTAAACTTAAATCGTAGACGAGATATAACGGTTGCTCCCTAAATCGGCTTCATTTTCGCTTGAAAACTTTTGGGAATTGGGAATATTACTCTTTGAAATGAAGGCGATTGAGGTAAAGCGACATAATTGGGTTAAACTCAATAGAAATGAGACATATAGAAGTACCGATCGAACTTTTTATCATTTTGGGTTTACCAATGGAGGCAAATATATTTTTTCCTCTAGCCTCTATTGAACTACTCACAATTTGGAGTCCCCAACAGCGTAACGCTGGAAATATATGATGTTATTATGCGATTTGGTGAACAAAAAATCATGATTCTCTCTGTGCCTTCTGTTTGGAGAAGGAAAGCATACCTTACTTCGATTCTTTGTACCTGGGTATGACTCTATTGATTTCTAATCATAATACTCTTTTAATTCAGGAGAATGGTCTACCCTGACAAGACTTGAAGAAAGAAGGCTCCATGTTTTTATAGCTGACCTCAGCAACACAAATACAAATAGGGAGAGATTGGTCAGCCCTATATATAATTGGACGCTATCGGACAATATAAACTTCATGGATTTCGAAGAGTTTAAATACGACTATTAAAATAAAAACACGTCATAATTGATTATTCTTCTCAATGGAATCGAATGCTAAGGGCAGTGTCTATTGATATCTTCAAAAATAGCCCAATTCACTAGTATTGGTTCAGTAGCCTTTTCAAACCAGGAAAAATGAAAAGTAGCGCAATTTACTTATCTCTTCGGCCCCTTATGCAAATGCAATCACAGGCAAAATTAAAATTCCAAAAACCCTAGGAAAATTTTAAGGGTGGTGTCCTTCTCGAAACACTAAAGAGATTTGATTCACTTTTTAATATCATGAAATTTAAAAATTCAATGTGTAAATTTTGTAATTCAATTGCTTAGTAAAAGGCGAAGCGGATGATAAATTTGCATCTATCTACGGTTTGTACATTGAAAAGGAGCTAAAGACGTTTTTCTTATTTTTCAAATGGCATTTTCTTTGATATATTTGTGGAAATGAAGACAATTCTAGTATAAATTTCCAACATATCAATATGTTAAATTGTTATTGAAATTGTCCCTTATTTGTGAAGTTTCATTTGTATACGATCCCTTTTCGAAGTTTCATTGAATATAATTTATACAAATACCAAACTAAATTAGGATTCGTCATTGAGTGTTACCGGAGATACCTGAGTCTCAGTTTCATGCTCGCTCATAACCAGGCTGCTTTTTCCCCCTTTCGCACCCGCACCGTCAGAAGAATGCATAGATGCGAAGGAAGGCATCGAAATCCGCATCTTTTGCGAGATTCTTAAGGAAATTCTTTGAGCCTGATGGCTCAAACTCACTCGTATCACGGCGATAGTAGTAGCGATCGCATTAAACGAATATCCGATCGCCAATCCTAGCCAAATCCCACTGGTATATCCTTCCCTTAACGTCCCAAAGACAAACGCTAGCGGAAGTCCAATAAGATAATACCCAGTGGCAAAGATAATGCAGGCTGTGTGTTCCTTGCCAATGCCTCTAAGAATCGACGTCATCACCAGCGTCGTGAAATCTGCAATGATAGAGGCAGCGTAAATTCTCTCAGCGTTCTTAGTAGCGTCTATCACCTCATGGTCTGTCGAATAGAGCTCTGCGAATGGCTCATTTAAGAAGAAAAGCGCAGGTGCTTCTATGATGACAAAGATCGCAGTTAATATGTATCCGGCTTTCATATATTGCTGCGTTTTGTGGATATGTCCTTCTCCAATAGCATTACCCACGTAAGTTGTAAGGGTAGCGTTTAGCCCTAATGGAAGCAGGACCATCACTCCCATTACGTTGTAATTGAGGATCTGTGCTGCCAGCTGAACTGAGGAGTAAGACCCAGCGATCAGCGTCGCGAATTCAAAGGCAGCGAAATCGAGATAGAGGATGGCTCCAATGGGAGCTTCTTCTTTAAATTGCTTGAATAGACCTCTGAATGAGTCTTTTTTGAAGAAGAACAGCGTCTCTTGGCAAGGGTTTTTCACGATGATATAGAGGATGAGGAGCGCGAACAAGAGGATGTAAGTAATCGACATAGCCACGCTGAACGCGACTACTTTGCATTCGATGATTTTCATAATATACCCCAATAAGAACCAATGTGAGATAACCGAGATCGTTTGAATGTAAATAAATGGAGTGTAAATGTTGTGTGCCATCAAAAAACTCTTAAACGTGTCATAAAGAACTGTGAAAATGATCACGATGATCTGGCATTGACAAAAGAGTCCAGCTTCCTCGGCCACAGAGTCTTCCACTCCAAAGAGTTTAAACACGTGCTCTGAGAAAAACACGACGGGATACGTTCCAAAAGCGATGATAAAACGCGTGATGAGAGCTCGATGGAAGGTAATGCCAACGATACGATACTGTTTTGCACCCATTGATTGAGAGCAACTCGCAGTGGTCCCAACGTTGAGTCCAAGGATGACGAAAAAGCTAGTAGCTCCAAGCCAGGTGGAAGCGAGGCCAATAGCCGACGTAAGATCAGCGTCTCCAAGCTGACCAGCATAATAGTAGTTGAACGCCCAAATTAGGACGTTTGAGAGATAGAATGCGAATGTTGGTATTGTGTCGAGGAACAATTCCTTAACTGCGGTGCCGAGCGGCAAGGGTTTCTCTTCGTTGGTTGACAAGGGTTGCTGCAGTCCAGAAAAATCGTGGACTTGGGTATAAGAGGCTTCTGAGTCTCTGGCTTCCATTTTTAATTTTTATCAAATTTATTAGGTTATTTTGGAATTCTAATAGACAACCAATTGGTAATGAAGTCAAGCGTTGATTGATAGATATTCTTTGTTGACTATCAAAAATGAAAGCTGGCAAAACTTATAAAACATCGTGCAATGAATAACCTTTTGCTTAATTTCGCCGAGGAGAGAGGAGCAGAGCTAATGTGAGTCCTATTTCTTAAGACTTTACAGAAATTAAAAAAAAAACGCTAAACTCCAACATTAACAAAGAATGGGTGCATGTGAAAGGCTATAGTACTTAGTATCTCCAAAGAGGACTTCGCTAAAGCAAAAAAAAAAGTTTTTGCCTTATGATATTCTGTGAGTCGTTATTGCTCTGCTGAAAATTTTTGTTTTCAGATTTTACTCAAGAGGGGCCCATTCTGATCACCATTTGACCACGCCAGAGAATTATGAAGTACAAAAACGGGTCCTCGTTGTTTATTTGATAAACGCGCTCTACTTAGTAAAGGTATTCCATTAACAACAATAGCCTGAGTGAATCTTCCATTTCGGTTCTCATTTTTTTGACTCCAGACGTAGCTTGGCTCACTGATGTGTTAGGAGACTAATTTTGCTTGAAAGGTGAGCTTCAAGCCATTTTATCAAATGTTTCTGTGATTCTCGATTTGATCCCAAGAAAAATTATTAAACGAATTATGTGAGAGCTTAAATGCACGGCCCGAAGGTTTCCAACAATAAACTATTTCTAATACTGCTCAATTTCCAATGGGTTCAGATTTCTTTAGACCAGAATGCGAATACTGCTCTGTGAATGGCCTCTGTGCTCCTTTTCTAGAGTGCTGGAGGACAGTTATCTTAATTGCGTCTATCATAGGGGGTGTCCTGCTTCTTTGCATTACTTTCTGTCTGATATATGGTCTCATGAAACGAAGAATGCGTGGGATGATGAAAAAGAATCATATGGTGAAATTCAGCAAACAAATCCAAGATCAAATATCAAATTTGCAAACTCTTGAGAAAAACTTGGCAACGAACAATATTGTGTTGAAAGTTTTTCCAAAAGATGAGCAAGAAGCGAACTTCCAATATGCTCCTTCGCAAGGCTGTCACCCAGGCGGAGTTGAGCAAGGTGAAAAAGTTGAGAATGCAACTAATTTCCACCTGTATGGTCAGCCAGTTGCATGCTAAAAGAAAGGGAGCTTACAATCTAGATGCTGACTTCAGCAATCATAATTAATGGCAATAATTAACTAATTTGAATTAATTGAGATCAAATGAATGCTTTACTCTCTCTCTTTCTTCGAAGATAATATCATGTGTATTCCATTTTTTAAAAAAATAGACAAATCATTTTACCAAACGAGGATCTATGCATAAACTCTTCATTGTCATTTGATGCTCTTTCCAACAGTATTATTTCACTTGTGAAAAAATAATCGTTATTTCAGGGCTTCATTGAAGTTAGCAAATTTATATTTTCTTAATTATCGATATTTATAGTCAGTGCGATATTCACAAGAGAAACTCAAATTAAAATTGTCACATCTTCATGCAATTAATATTTCCAAATCCAAATAGTTTGCTCGTCGCTCAGAGCGGCAACCAATTTCGCATTTGGACAATATAAAAACTTCCTCGCGTCAAAATTGTCGAAATTCGAAAGAAATTTCTCTTCAATCTCTATTTTCTCAAAACCAACGAGGCAAGCCCTTCTTTCATCAGTCACAGAAACGACACCTCCCCCATCCAAGCATAAAAACTGAGAGAAGTCTCCGATTTGTTCATAGAGTCTTTTATCTCGCAAATTAAGTCCTCCATCAATCCAATAATTATAGAGTCTGTAACAAATCACTCCATTGTAGTCTATCTCATTCTGTAGATAGATGAACCTTTCAGTGCTGAGAGTCCTCAATAATTTGCAAGGAACTGTAATGAGCTCCTTAAGCACGCATTTATTGACCACATCAATGAGGATGAGAGCGCTACAATCCCTTCTTTGAAGGATCAATACTTTTCGACTGTTCAATTGGGCATGGTTTACAGAAACGAAATCCGGAAGTTTCATTGTAGCAATAGGCTTTTCTTGGAATAATTGCCAAAAAGTAAGCTCACGTGATTCGTAAGTCCAGGTTAGTATTTGATCATTCATATAGCAAAAACCGACCCATGAGGCTGCCGGAAAGATGGATTGGAGCGTTGTGGTATGATTTTTCATTGATAATAATAAAAGGAGATTCTCCTGTGATTTCATTAGAATTAGATGCTCGTTATTGTACCGAATTAGGATTGGGTCGGGGTAGCGATAATCATGAAATGCAATACGAATTGTTTTTCGGTGTACGGGGCGGACTGTTCTCAAATTGAAATAGATTAGTTGCAAACTTTCGAATTTCGGAGCGGAGATTATTGCGATTGGATAGCGGTACACCAAGAGCGTCCCTCCTTTGGGAGGACCATCGAAGTCTCCATTATTGTCCACTTGAATGACTTGATATGCTCGCTTGACGGGATGATATCTGCCTGCTCTTTGCATTAAATGTAAGAAAAGATCAGCCGAAATTCGATAAATTAATGATCATGTCAGAATTATTTTTTCCTATTAATTCTGAATTCCAGTCATAGTGAAAAGAGTTGGAAGGAATAAACCAATTTGAAGTATTGTTTCTTGTATAAAATGTGAAATAGAATAGAAAACACCTTTGATCTAAGGAAGTACATCAATGCATAAGCAGCAATCTAATTGGGTGTATCAATAATCAATTGAAATACAAAATTAATAGATAGATCGGCACGTTGCTTTTATTCTAGTTCATGGATTCTCTCTCTTATTTTTGAAGCATGAAAGTAACAGTAATTGAACGATTCTATGTGTGTTATTGTTATTCTTTAGTTTATAGACCATTATGAGCTCATCAGTGTAAGAGAAGGTCAACGTCATTATAACCTTCTGTTGCAACTAATGAATCTGATTAATATTTCCAAATCCATATCGCGTTCTCCTCTGTAATTGAAGCAACCAATTTGTTCTTCGAGCAGCGAACAAACATGCTGGCATCGAATTTGTTGCCTCTGGAATGTAATTTTTCAACAGCTTCTTCTGTATCGAAATCAACTAGGTAGGCCTTTGTGCCATCAGTCAGAGAAATGAGGCCGCCTTTCTCCAAGCATGCAAATTTAGGACTATACCCTTTAGATTTATAGAATCTTTCATCCTGTAAATTGAACTCTTCATCAATTCTATAATTGTACAGTTGGCAAAGTCTTATTTCATGGATGTCATTTCCATATAATAGATAGATAAACCTGCCGGTGTCGAGAGCAGGCACTAACCTATAGGATTTATTGCTGATGGTTTTGAGGACTCATCTATTTGTGACATCTATTAGGAGAAAAGACTTGGAAAGTTGTGTTTGGAGGACCAGCACATTCCGATTATTAATTTGTACATGTTCTTCACGTACAAGACTCGGAAGTTTCAGTGCACCGGCCGGAACTTGTTGGAATAAATGCCAAAATATAACCTCTCTCGATTCGGAAGTCCAGGTAATTATCTGATCATTCATATAACAAAAACGGATCCATTTACTATCCGGAAGTTTGTATTGGAATGCTATGGAGTGAGTTTTTAGAGATAACAATGAGAGAGAATCATTTTCTGTTATCATGAGGATGAAAAATTCATTCTTCTGTCGGATAAGCATCGAGTTTAGTCTTTTATCCCTATGAATCGCGACAGGAATGATCTTTTGTTGAAGGACGCGAGCTGTTATCAAATTGAAATAAATCAATTGGAGAATTTTCTTTGTTTTCTTCGGAACACAGACTATTGCGAATGGATAATGGCAAACAAAAAGCTGATCTTCTGAGAAGTAGTCTTCAATTTCTTTGGGCGGATAGATTTTATGTATTTGCTTTGTCGGATGATACGAAATTGCTGCTTTCTGCATTGAAAGTGAGGAACTCAATGTTACAGATAATGTTATATAATTTTAAATTCGTTCAAGTTGTGTGCTTATCTATTAATGATATATTCTCACCAGAAATCTGGCTTGAAAATGGATTTCTTAATAACACTGGATAATTAAAGTGGATGCAAAATACCTATTAATTGCTGACGATAGAGAAATAAGCAACCGAAAAGCGATTATATACCTCAGTTTCTGACTAAAAAGAAGCTTAATCTGACCGTAGTGCAACATCTATTCCATTATGAGTTGCTAGCATATCTTTTCAATATCCAAGTCTCTTCTCAGTCAAATAAGCTTAGATTTGCCGTCTAAGAGAGTCTAATGAATACTCTTATAAGCTCTAAAATCAACATATTCAAGCCCGATCATTTTTTGATCTCGAGACCAACCTAAAATTTATTTTCAAGAAGAATGAACTCTATTCATTATTTGAATATTAATGGATAAAATCAATATTTCCAAATCCATAATGCATTCTCTCTTGTAACAGTGACAACTAGGTTTTTGTCTGAATAATTGATAAATCTTCTGGCGTCAAATTCGTCACCTCGGGAAATGAATTTCTCAACCGGCTTTTCTTTCTCGAAGTCGATGAAGAAAGCTTTTCTTACATCAGTCAGAGAAACGAGACGTCCTCCATCCAAGCTGACGAACCAAGGGCAGTAACCTGAATAGCTATATATCCTTTCATCACGCAATTCAAGTCCTTCATCAAAACGGTAATTGTACATCTTGCAAAAGCTGACTCCTTGCATCTCCATATCATCTAAAATATAGATAAAGCTCTCAGTGTTGACAGCTGTAATTAGTCGATGAGCCTTAGTGTCGATCTTTTTGAGCACTGATTTGGTGACGACATCTATCAATATAAGAGACTCGTATTGCTCAGTTTGAAGGATTAGCACATTCCGATTATTCAATTGCACATGCGATTCATTAACTAAACCTGGAAGGCTCAGATCACCAACAGATTTTTCCTGAAATAATCGCCAAAAAGTGACTTCTTTTGAATTGTATTCCCAGATTATTATATGATCATTCATGTAACAAAAACGGACCCATGGGCTATCTGGCAGTTTCCATTGGAACGTTATGGAGAGGGTTTTTAGAGATAACAAAGATAGGAAATTGTTTTCCGTCAGCATTAAGATGAAACACTCATTCTTCTGACGGATAAGTATTGGACTTGGTGAAATGTACTCATGAAACGCGACAGGGATGATCCTTTGTTGAAGGACACGAGCTGTTCTCAAATTCAAATAAATTAGCTGTAAGCTTTTATCTTTCTGAACGAAGATGATGGCGATTGGATAGCGGTAAACAAAAAGCCGTTCTTCTTTGGAGTAACGAGAGTGTTCAGCAAAATTGTTAGCTGGATAGACTTCATAGGCTTTTTTGATCGGCTGGTATATGCGAGCTTTCTGCATCGGAAATGAGGATATTGATGTGTTAGATGGTGTTCACTAAATTTAATACACATTCAAGAGGTATTCCTATATATTAATGTTATCCTTATCAGAAATAGGTAGAGCAGATCTGTTGATAATGATGAATAATAATGGATGCTGAATGTGAGGAGGAGAAGAAGAACAGAGGCAACTTCATGCTAATAGGGTATTAATCATGACGGTACTTGTTGATTTATTTTATATTGATCGCTTATAGAACTACAACAAATGTGATTTCATTACATATTGCAAAGACAATTAGATTGGCAACGTGCTTCAAGTGAAATAAACTAATTTATCATATAAGTTGTGAGCTATGTTATATTTTTCACTACCCAATCATATCACATCTCAGTTAAGCAAAGAGATTAGATTTACAGTGATACCGCGAAAATAGAATAATCTGCTGATGATTTCTGTGATCAATTGGAGATAGCCAAACTTTTTTATGATAACGATTTGTTAGAACAGCGTATATTTTCTTCTGAATTGAAGGGAAACTCATGCTTGAATTGAAGAAAAATGTGCAAACTAACATTTCAGATCCGGTATCAGTGCAGTTCTCGACAACATCGGACCCATCAGTAATCTCAGGGACAACACTCTCCAAGAAAATAGATCATTTTTACTATCAATTGGAAACAGATGAAATTGAAGAAAAGGTGGAAGAAAAAGAAGATAAAGGTCTTGGAAAATTCCTTGGGGATGGCAAAGGGTTCATTGTAATCGATGATGAAGATGATACCTGATCGATTAAGGGGTGAATGGATCTATAGGATGTATTGTGGGGAGCTAACTTAGTTGTCTGTAAATACTAATTGAATAATTGTAAAAGATTTGTAGCGTTGCTTATGAAAAATAACAGCTGTTTTTTTTATTTATCAAGAAGAAAAAAAGAATTTTGCTATAATTTTCTTGGCACGTTTTAAAAAGTAGTTGCCACAAGATAGCTAAACTTTGTGTGGAACTGCTCATTATTAGAGATTGAAGTAAATGAGTAAATCTAGGGTTTTCTCTTTATCAAAAATTCTCTTTTATTCAATAAATGTTGCATAGTAATTAGATGAATCGGAGAGAATCTACATGGCTAACATATCTAGGTGAGATCAATAAACCTACTTTGCTTATATTTCTGCGAATTTACTACCCTCTGTTAACTTAGATCTAAGACTGCTGCGAAGTAGAGATCCAACAAGAACGAGTCATTCACATTGAATGAAGTGCACATATTTTCGTCTATACATTTCCAAAAAAAAATTTTTCTTGTAGCATTTTCAAGCAGGTGGCTTTATTAATGTTGCCATATGCATGGTTTCTTTCCTGACAATGAATACTGGACAGCAATCAATGCACCCTAGTGATGCCGAGAATATTACATCAAAAGAAGTTGAATGGTTCATTCGAGTTTAAAAAACCAAGATAGAGTATGCTTTCATAAATAAATGCATAGCTATATCTACACCCCAAATCCGATTCGAAAAGCCTAAAGTTATTGTCATTGCATTTTCCTAAACAGATGAAAGTATCAGAACAAACAACAGGTTTGTTCATAATTTAATTTTATTTCGTGAGACAAGATTCATCCACATTATTAAAATAAATTTGATCAGAAATGGGCTGCAATGAGGCTGCATGTAAAACTTGGCTTTATACAACGGGCTATCAGCTAATGGCAGGATTTCCGTGGGCAATTGCCTTCTGGGCCATGAGTAGTAAAGTAGATGCTGATCAATGCTCTGGAATTCCACTGTTATTTGTGACAGTTGCAAAAATAGTGTTTACTGTCACGACAGCATTGAGCATTGTGGCGATACATGTCCAATATCGCATTGAGAATAATTCTTTGAAGAGGCATAAAAAGAAATGCTACCAGCCTACACTCTTTTTCTTATTCACAGCTATTTTCTTCTGTTGGTTTGCAATGTGGGTCTTTTCTTGGGTGGTGGTTGCCTTTCGAGATGATTGCGTTGATAATACAATGAGGCTTATTTGGGGAGCAGCAATTTTTTTCACGGTGACTGGGACGGTCTTTTTCGTGGGGTGTGTAGCCATCATGATCGGGGTTGTGTGGACCTCTGGAGTAAATTCATATCTGATATATTTTCCTAACTGTTCTGTTCTTAGTTACGTGGGCATTAATCGAAGAAGCTGCTTTAAATATATTAATTATATACATATCAAGCAAAGTGCACACATATTCGATCATGACAAATCATATGATATCTGCTTCTATTATTATTCTGAAAACAAAGCACCAATCACCATTATTGTACTCCCATTTACTATCCTCAGATTTGGATTCTTTTTAAACATCGATGAAAAATTTTGTCTTACAAAGAGTAAGATTATCAAACGGATATTCTAAAGTCCAATGATGTTCGTTTCTTTATTGACTGCATCGATAGGCGAAGGGTTATATCTCTATTCCTAATATTACGTTTTCGAACTGTGGTCTTTTTTTCTCGTAGCTTCACTGAGTGGTTTGTTCCGAATTCAATTCAAACCAACTTAAAAAGATACTGATTATTTATTTTATCACATCAGATCACTAATAAATTGATTGCATTGAATTATAAGGAAGCATCAGAATTAAAGCAACACATCTTCTGTTGGTTGAGATTTTGTCTCACTGTGATTAATTAATGCTATTGAAATAATTATTTGATCGGAACATGCGTTGTTTCAATCATTCCGAATTTAGACAGCAGTTATATCACTCATTTCATCGCTTTATTGTCGGATTTCCATGGGCAATCACTTTCTGGGTTATGAGCACTAAAGTGGATGAGGGTCAATGCTCGGGAATTCCACAGTCGTTTGTGAATGTTGCATAATAGTGTTTACTGCCACAACAATATTGAGCATATTGATGATACCTGTCCAATGTAATTATAATGAAGACTCAGAAGACGATGAGACTCGGAAGAAGAAACTTCTTAAGTGTATTTGCTATTTATTCATGCTGGTTTGCAATGTGGATCTATTCTTGAGTTGCGGTTGGTTTCAGGGACGATTTCATTGACAATACAATGAAGCTGATTTGGGCAGCAGCAATTTTCCCATTAGCACTGACTGGAACTGTCATAACTTTAATTGCACTAAGTTCTATCATTCTGATTCTCTTTGCAGTAAAAAAAACACATTGATTAATGATTCTTTTTTAGGGAATATTCAATTTTAAGTAAGAAGACGAAAGTTCAAACAGCACGGTTACCATTCGCTAATTCAATCATAAGAAATTCTGCTCTTAGCTAGAGAAAGACGGAAAGTGAAAAAAAATATTGCATTCAGTCACTCTTAGTGGAATAAAATCACTCGAGAATTCCATTATTCAGTCGACAGATTTAAATGAATTTTCCTTTGACTGGAGTGCATTAAATTGGATCAGTTCTCTGATGAGCCCGTACAGAAGTGGTTTTTATTGCCAAGATGAGCCTTACCTAGGCCGTTTCTATTGGTGTTTTAAGCATTTTAATTGTAAATACTTATTATTTATCAAGTTTCTCCATATATAATTGTAGGAGGTTGTTCCTCTTTCGTAAGCACGAGATTCGAAACAAATTATCAATTAGAGAACCATTGATGTATCTCCGAGGTGAATATACAACATCTCCACTGCGAAACTACTTTGGTCACCTCTTAAGACTCTTGGTTTTTATCTCAATAGCACATATACTCCAATAAGAGCTGATTTTTATTTCAGAATGATGAAAATATATATGCTCCAAGAGAACAATATTAATGAATAATTTGTATAACTAGCTGCATTTATAGATTCGCTTGAGTGGGTTGAGAGGACATCACCTTCTTTTTCGGCATAAGGTATACTTGCAGAGCTGCCAATATTATGAAAAGGATAGACATAATAATCACTCGTTGTTTCTAACAAAAAGTAATCCCATCAGCAATTCACAGGATCAATGAAAATTGATACCGGAAATGGCTTTTTAGGGGTAGGATTCTCAGCACTCTTCGCTACTTTTTTGAGTGCCTGAGCTTGTTTCAGGAGTTCTTGAGGATCCACAAAATTCAATTTGACGTTTCCAACAGTCTGCTGCTCATTATTGTTGATAATTTTCAAATCAACCATCAGCCGAATTTGCGCTTGTATGCTCTTTGTTATATAAGCCTCTTCATCCTTGATTAAAAAGGACTTACCTGGTTTACTCGTCTAAACATCTTAGATTCATCAGAAAGAGAGAGTTGAAGCTCAGCAGCCGGCACTTTATCCTTAATAACCTTAGGAATTTTCTAATTAGAGAGTTACAAATCTTGCGAAATCCAAAGAAAATGATACCTCAGGTGAAGCCAACAGTTCACCGCACTGATCTTTCGTAAGCTTAGGATCAACCTTTTGGATTTTCGTGGTCGCGCCCTCTCTTATTTGATTAAGCAGACCAACTAAGCAATTCAGCCTATCTTTCAAGATGTCTTTGTATTTATTCCAGAGTTCGTTGTATAAATTCATCATGAAAATTGCATCTTGTTTTTCCTTTGCGAATCATTATAGGAACACATGGAAGATTCAATATATACTAATTCAGTGTATCGGTCTGTAGCTTGTTTGCCGAGATCACCAACGTCATACTTAGCTTTGTTAATGGCGTTTTCAGATTTTTCCAACTGAGTTTCCAGATCTTTAGATAATGCTAGATGGGATTAAAATCGGGATTAGGCCTCTCGCATGTATGATACTGTTTGTTTCCTTATAGTCCGCGTGAATTTCCTGGATTCGGGTATTGATTGCTTTAATTCCCACTAAATCTGTATGAATGCGCTGGAATTCTGCAGCAAAAGTGTCAGCAAAGGTTGGTTCAGGGCCCTTTTCGTTGGCAGGTCCGTAGACAGTGGTCTTTTGTTAGGAGATTATGCTCTGAATGTAAAAGTGAGTTACTTTTTTGGTCGTGGCCATTTATTTCCGATTTTCCTTTTTGGTTGTAGCTGATAATATTAAAATAAAAACTAATAAGAGAATTATGCTTTCAAACTGAATGAGCTAGAGAAGAACTGAAAACGCAATTTCGTCTTGAAATTCCTTTAACAGAAATGGATTTATTGAGAACATTTTACCGCTTATGTTTAAGGTTTATCCTTTGTAATTCTCAGTCTATTTAATTTGATTTTGAGTCCGAATAAAGCAATAGATCTAAGAGGAGAATTTGAGACAAGAGAAAATCATGATTATTCTGCAGCATTTCAGTTTATTCGCGGTCCTTTTTTTATCGACAATAATAGCTTCTTCTCTAATATTTTGAGCGTCGGAAGAAAACACTTTATTACTTTAATCTCTTCCTCCATGTTTGCTGGAATCCATTCCAAATTGCATAAGAACATCCAAAACACGTATATTTTTCTATGTGGTTTCCTTTTTGAAAACTGCCCTTGCAATGTGTAAAAACTCAAAGAAAATAACACTCTCAGCCTCTTCAATTCTCTCCTTCATGCTCTTTTATAGTAGTTCCCAACGCCATGATGCGCTCGCACACTCACTCTTACACTCGATCATCTGCCCAATTGAACTAACTCAAAAACACTTCGAATTGGCTGATATAAATGATTAATTGTTTGCCTCAGTGAAACCTCACATAAAATTTAAAGTTTTAAACATTTAGTTGAGTCTTGATTTAAACACACTCATAAATGTGCAAAGCAGTCTACGGACTTTGTAGTCCTATCCTCCTCTTCATCCTGAACCTACAGATGCCTGCATTCGTCTCTAATGTGGACCACTTCTCGTCGTATCTCCAAAAATGGTCAATACTCGCTATTTGCTTTGCTGACCTTGCGATTTTACATACAATCATATTTGTTGAGATGAGAAGCATCAGAGTTATCTTCACTTACACGATAAACTTCTTCGCTCTTGTTTACTCTATTGCCGCTATCACGACAGAGACCGTCCTCCAAGGAACCTACACCATCAGGTCCATCTATCTGCTTATATCAGTGGTCATCATAGCCGTTGTCCATTTAATGATGTTCTTGCTCATGGCACTGGTAAATAACTATGCAAGCAAACGAGTAATGAGGAGAATCGTCTCTGGCTACCTCGGGCTCGCGTTTTTAGCTGTGCCTACAGGGTTTTTTATCATGTCTCTGGAATCTAATGTCGAAGGGCAGCGTTTGTGGGCATATTTCGCTTATAGTGCTGCGATAGTTTACGTGATTCTAATGGGGGTCTTTATAAAGCATGCGCCTCAAGCTTCAAGCTATGGAAATTCAAGTTTTAAATGCAGTTGTGCGGTTATTTTAACAAATTTGCTGATTTTTCCGGCTATCGCAGCTTACTGTGTGTACGAAGGGCTTTTCAAATTTAGAAATACTCAAATATCGGCCAACACAAGCTTTAATTTCATTTTTCTTGGATTCGTTATTGCACCAGCTGCCTTTTTAACGAGTATTGTGACGGGCTTTACGTGCTGTTTCTCAGTGGTTATCTCATCACAGATGGACTCAGATGCAGATGAAGATCCTGATTTTTATGATTTTGAAGAATCGTTGCTCACTTCTGAGCCGCCGGAATTTAAGAAAAGTCTCTTGGAAATCGAATTTGAGAATTGCAAAGGAACGGATTGTGCTATTTGCTGGGAAGAGTTTCAAACAACTGATAAACTGATTGCAGTTAGGGGATGCAATCATACATTCCATACTGATTGTATAATGATGTGGACTGCAAAGAAACAAAATTGTCCTCTCTGCAAGGCATCGATAAAAAAAGCCCCACAAAAGATTTCAGAAGCATAGGGAGGTTATGAAATGTGTTTAGTTAGATTCTTACAACGTTGAAATTTCATTTGTTGTTGTTAATTTTTTGTCTGTACATGAGCTATTCTAAAGGACATCAGGTATCCAAATTTCTCATGCATAAAATTGTGTATCAAGTAGACTATATATATATTTTGATATTTCCTTTATCTTCAAATTGTAAAATATTGTCAAAGATTGTTGGATCAGGAGATCGGAGATACTTCAAATTATCTAATTACAACAAGTAGCGTGGAGAAAGATGCATTCATATCTATATTTTATGAATGAAATCTTATAATTCAATCCATTATATTAATTCTTAATTACTTTCTTGTAATATTAGGATAATACTAATATTCGTGCAGCTATAAACAGATATATAAAGAATGAGAGAGAGAAGAATGTCTAATAAGACTGAATCTCTGAATCTTGCGAGTCTTTATGATTTCCTTCTTTCTTGAGAAATCCTTTGAGTAGGGGTAATGCTATAAAATTTCAGCCAAGCAGTTCATAATAGATAGCTAGATAAATTACTAAGTGGGCTTTGGTCATCTAAGTCGCTCTCCCTTGCGTGCAGCATTATCGCTCTCCTGTCTTTGCGTTCTTTAAGGATAGCTCGCTCTTCTCGGTCAGTTGCTCCTACAGCTCGAACTCCTCTTTGCTTATTGATTTGATATTGAACTGCAAACCCAATAACTCCCAAAGCCCAGAGCATTCCAAGGATAAACGGATACAAAGGGTCAATTCCATCAAATACTCCTTTGCTGATTGCCTCAGCTGTCATCATCTCGCTTAAAAATCCTTTCCAGCCCAAACAATAGCCTCTCATGGCAATGTAACTCCCAATGAAACTGGTTAATACCTCAATCGCTAACTTATACTTGTCTGATTGGTAAAACCCATGAAAGAGCACTCCACAAAGGACGATCATACCAACCTCGGTATAAATCAAATAATATAACCCAAGATTCAAGAAAATAAGCACTGTATCGTAGACTATCAAACTGCAAATGTAACCACCAACACTTCCAACAACAAAAGCACCGAGCCCTTTATATTTCCGGCAAAGATAGCCGAACAGCACTCCGATTAGGCAAACAAAAACATCTAAAATAATTAACACAGACGTCGAAATCATCGAATGGTTGGCCTGGATAGTTAAAGGAATGAGATACACCCACAAGGAAAGTCCCAATGCAAACGTGGTAATCCTATAGAAGCGATAACCCAAAAACAAGAAGTATAATCCGATAATGATGAAGATAACTGCGAATAAACCAGAATGAGACTGCATAAAAAAGAAAGTATCGCTTGTTGTGATGATTGGACAAGCAAACTGCGAAAATGCGTTCAATGTGATAGTTGATCCAGCTGTCTCGATGGATTCTATGAAAAGACGATCGCTTGAGCATCGTATCTGGAGCTGAAACTTGTAAGGTATCCCGTTAAAAGGATTTATAGGCCCTTGTGCATAAGAAATTATCACACCTTGATCAGGGTCTGTGTCGTTCAGAGGAGCGACCTCAAAATCTGGTGAAATAGGTGCAATAGGTTTACAAAGCTGTTTTGCTGAATTTTTGATTATTGCGTATGATGACGTGGGCATGTAGCATGAATCTTTGGTGGGTTTACAGAAATTGAATTCGATAAGATCCTGTTCTTTAGTGTAATAAGAGTAATCTGAATTGTTGCGTATTAATGGAGCAAAATTGTAGAAGGCGCCGTTACTTTCGAGATAGAAGTGGCATGTTTTCATCATATTCGAAAGAACGCTTGTTGAAAGACACCAGAAGAAGACCCAACGGAAAGGATCTATGCGGGTCATTGGTGTAAATACACTTGGTGGATTTACGGAATAAAATTAATTGCGAGGAAATTTGACACATTGAATCAGAATTTTCTTTCGAAGGAAACTCGCTAGAAATTATCTCGAATTGTTTGAGAGCAGTAAATCTATTCATTTCTCCTTAGTCTTTTATTTACAAGTGGATTGTATTATATCGCCTTACTAAATGACTCAACTTATTCTTTTTTAAAGCTGTGCAAATAGAAAACAAAAGGTGTAATATCGATAATATAGGTTTTGTTGACTGACGATTAGTTAATTTTGAGATAATATCATTACAAATGGCACGCAATTGTTACGGTTTTTTTGAGATTGTATATTGATATTGATAGAAATCAATTTCATGAGATATGTCATTATATACAAAAAAATATATATGCACTTGCGTGACTTCTGTAATCGTGCTGGTTGAATTTTCGTCTTCTTACTTAAAATCGAATTTTCCCCAAAAAAGAACCATTGATGAATGTTTTGTTTTTTACTGCAAAGAGAATCAGAATGAGAAAACTTAATGCAATTAAAGTTATGACAGTTCCAGTCAGTGCTAATGGGAAAATTGCTGCTGCCCAAATCAGCTTCATTGTATTGTCAATGCAATTGTCCCTGAAACCAACCGCAACCCAAGAATAGATCCACATTGCGAACCAGCATGAATAAATAGCCGCGAAGAAAACCACAAGAGTGCATTTAAGAAGTTTCTTCTTTCGAGTTCCGTCTTCTGAGTCTTCCTTATAATTACATTGGACAGGTATCATCAAAATGCTCAATCCTGTTGTGACAATAAATACGATTTTTGCAACATTCGCAAACGACAGTGGAATTCCCGAACATTGATCCTCATCCACTTTAGTGCTCATGACCCAGAAGGCGATTGCACATGCAAATCCAGAAGATGAGTGATGGAACGAGTGGTATAACTGTTGTCTAAATTCGGAATGATTGAGACAGCAAATATTCCGAACAAAAAATCTCAACCAACAGAAGATGTGTTTAATTCTAATTGTTCCTTATAATTAAATGCAATCAATTCATTAGTGATCTGATGTGATAAAGGTTTGAATTGAATTCGGAACGAACCACTCAGTGAAGCCAAAAAAAAAAACAAAACCACAGTTCGAAAACTTAATATTAGGAATATAGATATAACCTTCGCCTATCGATGCAGTCAATAAAGAAACGAACATCATTGGACTTTAGAATATCCGTTTGATAATCTCACTCTTTGTAGGACAAAATTTTTCATCGATGTTTAAAAAGAATCCAAATCTGAGGATAGTAAATGGGAGTACAATAATGGTGATTGGCGCTTTGTTTTTCATAATAATAACAGAAGCATGTGCCATTAGATTTGTCATGATCGAATATGTGTGCACTTTGTTTGATCTATAATTGATATACCTAAAACAGGTTCTTGCTTCTTCGATTAATGGTTACTAATCTAAATAACAGAACAGTTTGGAAAAATATATCAGATATTAATTTACTCCAGAGGTCCACACAACCCCGATCATGATGGCTACACACCCCACGAAAAAGACCGTCCCAGTCACCGTGAAAAAAATTGCTGCTCCCCAAATAAGCCTCATTGTATTATCAACGCAATCATCTCGAAAGGCAACTGCTACCCAAGAAAAGACCCACATTGCAAACCAACAGAAAAAAATAGCTGTGAATAAGAAAAAGAGTGTAGACAGGTAGCATTTCTTTTCATGCCTCTTCAGAGAATTATTCTCAATGCGATATTGGACATGTATCGCCACAATGCTCAATGCTGTCGTGACGGTAAACACTATTTTGCAACTGTCACAAATAACAGTGGAATTCCAGAGCATTGATCAGCATCTACTTTAGTGCTCATGGCCCCGAAGGCAATCGCCCAAGGAAATCCTGTCATCAGCTGATAGATCATTGTAAAAATGCAGGTTCTACATGCAGCAGCATTTTGTCGCATTTCTGATCAAACGTATTTTGATATTGTTATTGAATCTTGCCTCACAAAATCAATTTAAAATACAACAAACAAACCTGTTGTTTGTTCTGATACTTTCTTCTGTGTAGAAAAATGGAATTACAGTTACTTTAGGCTTTACGAATCGGATTTGGGGTGTAGATTTAGCTACACATTTATGAAACTACACTCTATCTTTTGTTTTTTAAACTAGAATGAACCATTCAACTTCTTTTGATGTAATATTCTCGGCATCATTAGGGTGCATTGATTGCTGTCCAGTATTCATTGTCAGGGAAGAAACTATGTATATGGTAACATTAATAATGCCATCTGCTTGAAAATGCTACAAGAAAAAAATTTTTTTTGGAAATGTATTGACGAAAATATGTGCACTTTATTCGATTTCAATGGCTAGTTCTTGTTGGATCTCTACTTCTGAGTAGCCTTAAATCTATGTTAACATAGGGTAGTAAAATTTACAAATAACAGAGTGAGTGTTTTTATATTTATCTTTTGTTTGTTGCTTAATTCTGTGGTTTTTTTAAATATTTTTTGCGTTTGTTACATATTTTTTGACTTTCATTCAAAAGCGTACGAGTATTTTTCATAAAATTATTAGTATTCTTCCCTATGATTTTTAGTTTCTTTCATAATCATATGATTCTTGCACTCTGGTCCTGCCAAAATAGCTACCAACCAATAACACTGATTATGGCTTATCTCCTGCTTGCAATGGTAGCAGTGCCAGGAGTGACTCTCTTTTTCTTTGATTCTCTAATACTCATAATATGACAGGAAGGCACCTACGAGAGGAGTTTAGTTCAACAGATCAGCCAATGACTTTGTGTGTGGTATTTGTGTTGATAGACTAGCAATTGGAGTATGAATATTTCTGGAAATAGCCAACTAAAAATTTCAAATGCCAATTAAAAAGGCAGAAATCTAGTACAACCAAGTGCATAATCGAAATAAATCATGGAAAAAATAAGTAGGAGCATTTGAAATGTACTAATAAAGCAATAAGAGATCAACAAAGTCATTATGGGCTCTAAATAGTAGCGATTAATCAGAGGCTTAGTGGGATTTCCGACGAAATCTCTTTATCATCTGATGAGCAACTAATGTATTCAGAAAACTTTGAGAATTACTCGTATGCCTCAGCTGCGAGTGCCATGATGAGACTTTTCTTTAGACAAATTCCGACTTTATCAAATTAGAAAAATGGTAGAATCTCAAAGTTCACGAAGGGCACTTGAAAACTGAGAATGAGGAAATAAGAATTTCCCCATCTAAAGTGATTTCGATATGAGTTCCAAAGACCAATTTACTGTCTGCTTATACGTTTGAATGGAGTTTCAAAGAGAAGCAATCATTAATTAAAGCCTAATAAACAAAAAAGCCTCAGAAGATTCTTATTGCCAAGGTCTCCTTAGCGAGTTACTTCTTAAAAATGAAAACCTTTCCTCTTGAAAATGAATTTAATAGGTTGGAACTTATTCTCCTCTCAAAAATGAAAAAAGTCACAGGAATTCTGACTTAGCATTTGAATTTTTCACATGCAATAAATAAATTATTATTAAACGAAGCTTTGTTATGCCATGACTCGGAGTCCTAAACTCATTCCTGGTGTAATAAACCAGGGAAGAGGTTAATTAGTAGCTATTCTGGCAATTTATCTCCCTTACTCTGCAAGATTATACTGATCTTCCTCTGCTGTGTGGACTTTTTTCCTTGATATCTCCCAATGAAGACTTTCTTACTCTGATTTTAGTCGTAATTCCTGGTGTAAACCCCAACTCTTTGTTCCCAGTCAGCGTCTCAAAAGTTACGTCGACGGAATCGGCACACAGACAATTGTCTGCGTCGAGTTGGCGCAGACAGCCTTTTCGGCTTATCACATATATATACAATAATTTCCAATATTTTTATTCCTCTCAAAAAGTTATCGGCAACTCTCAAATATGATATTACGTTGTTTCGGCAGCATTGATTCTCTTGCTGAAATTCTAAATAACGGACAAACTTATTGTAAGATTAAGGCCTAATTTAATATTTGAGGATGTGGACTCTTTTGAAAATGCATTTTGAGTAGAAGCTTCTTTGCAGCTGAGAGTTTCTTGAGCCAGGGGTAGCGCTAAGCGCAATTTGGAAAATCAAATCGCTTTGAGTCCAATTTAGAAACTTAGATCAGCAAATTAATTTGAAGCTTAGAATCGATCCTAATGCTCTTTCGAAATCACAGAAGAGAAAATTCGTTTTAAACAAAATTAATAAGGAGTGATCCTAAGAGCCTAGAAATTTATAAGTTCTAGGCGGCTCTTTATTCTAATTAAATTCTCAGCTATTTAATCAAGATCGATTTTGGTAATCAAATAAAATTTAACATCTCCGATCTGCTATTAAGAAATTTGAAAAAGTCATGCTGCACAATTCAGATCAGAAAGAGGACGTAGTCGTTGAAGAGTCGAAGCAAATTAAAGAGCCTGGAACGCAAGTTTCATCTCAACCAATGCTTGAAGTAGTGAAACAAGCCTCGGGCGAAAGAGAGCAAGACGCATCACTAAAAAAGAGTATCGTCATTACTGGTAAACTCATTTTCAAGGCTAAGCAAGCTCATTTACCAAAATTTTCTAACCTTCGATAGAAGAGACAACCATGAACTCTCAAACTTTACTTGCCTGGTGCTCGTATAGAACTAACAAGATCGATATTGCTGACTTCAACACTAAGGAAAGTTATGCAAGTTTTAACGGAGCTAAAATTAGTGACTCACGTAAAACACAGCTTTTCAATTATTTGAGGCTGATATGCTGTAATATTTTAGGGGATAGTCGGACCCTTCTGAAGGAGATACCAAACACAAAATTGCTTGTATCTCTGCATCAGAACTACTATGCGTCAGCCAATATGGTAGTGTTTGACATATCAAAAAAAGATCAAATCAAGGAAACCTATTCTCTTGGTGAAGTCTCAGGAGGGCGTATAATTATTTTTTTACTTTATCTTTTGAATAATTATCTTTTCTCGCTAGGCACTGGTTATGGAGATATAACATATAACTCACGTAGAGGCATCCTTGGGGCGGTTCCTCTTTATGGAAAAATTTCTTACCATCTCTTTAATGTTGGCTCTCATGTCTCCAAGACCAACGATATTGTCAAGCTTATCCGCAAGTCGAAATGGCATTCTCAATACGGTAAACATCAATCGTATATCGATACATCTAATTTACTATATTCTTTAGAGGAATACATAACCGCGCTTGATTTCAATCCAACAGGAGAATATGTGGCTACCATTGACAAGAAAGGTGTGTGCCTAATATCAGATGTGGACAAGAACGACTACAGTTTCCATCTAAAATGTCAGTCAAGAATGTTCGGAGGTAATTTCGAATGCTAAAATATTTTCTCTCTCTGCTACACTAAAAATAAATCATTAAACTCTTGGCGATATTAATTTCACTTACATCAATAAACTCAATTATTAGACGAGTTTGCACGCTGCAGATGGAGTACTTATGCGGACGAACCACTGATATACGTGAAATACGACAAGAACCAACTCAATATCCTAGATGCTGAGAAGAAAACTTTCAGTTTAAAGAGTTCGGTAGAACTTGACAATAAGTGTAATTATAGCTATATTTTTGTTTTTTCTCTTCTGCAAATTCGAATCTTTTGCTTTGTACATGATTCGTTTCCAATTTATTCTGGGAAGAAGGACAATATTGAGATTATTTTCATGACTTTTTTCCGCTTTACTTCTCTTCATTTCACTATCTAACTTGAGAATATTTGGTCTGTAAAGGTTTTACATTCTGGATTGATGTAAGTCAAAACGATGGGAATCTACTGGCTGCTAGTGACGTGGCTGGGAATATCAAGATATTTGATAAGCGAAGATCGAAGATTATCAAAACCTTTTATGTCGTCGACTCATGTAAAAATATGGGTCTGTTTTAAACAAAGATTTAACGTTTGAATATAACCTCTAGCATCTATTAACTGTATACGATGGAGTCCGAGCGGCGATAAGCTCGCAAGTGCTTCGGGAGATACAACAGTAAACCTGTTGGATTTCAAAACAGGAAAAGTGCTCTTTACTTGCAGCACTTCAGATGGGAGTAAATTACCTATTTCAGAATGCATGATGTCATTCAAAAATTATAAAGACCAGGCCAATTCAGTCTGCTTCATCTAGGTAAACAGGAAACGAAAAGGACCCAGAGAACAAGAATTACTCTCAAGAATGTCGGCCAAACAGCACAATACAGATAATGACTCTATGAATTAGGTTAAGTAATCCTGACCTTAGGACTTCTAATCATCCTTACGTCTAAATATTTTTCTTCTCATTCGTGCTTATCTTAAGAAAGAAATCCCACTTTGATAAGAGTTCCGAACTATAAACAAACAGACAGCACAGCTGAATCATTAGCATAGGGCAACGCAACACAAATTACATCTCCAGATCATAATAGGTTCAGGATTGGCAAAACAAGACAATAGATTTGTTACATTATTTTTATTCATTCAAGCAATTGATATATTGTTAGATTGCCAACCGACCAGAGTTATCAGGAATAACAGCAACAATTCTCCCAAACAACTTAGATGCTGACACTTGGATCCAACACATTACATTATTAACCACACAGATTCTCTGACTTCTCTCATGGGTAGCGGCATATTGTCATAGCTTCCAACTACCCATTTAAAAGTCAATCATTTTTAACCCATTAATGCAAAAAGATTCATTTCT
>ENA-UOTX01000511-UOTX01000511.1-compost-metagenome-genome-assembly--contig:-NODE-511-length-40284-cov-5.950606_pt1 | contig 40284 bp, 24 predicted proteins | sample MGYA00238143_ERZ746982 | MGnify/ENA primary metagenome ERZ746982 (study PRJEB28758, sample SAMN06268862) | compost metagenome | isolation source: single cell | place: USA: California, Emeryville, Joint... | reverse complement strand
CTGTTGTAAATTTTTTAGTGATTCAAGAAGCTGCGGGTTAGTAAGAAGCTCCGCGATTTGGGGATTTTTTAGCACCTCAAGGAGTTGAGATAATTTATTAGGATCAATCCCTTGAATGCTTGATTGATTGGATTGTGGTGAGGGTTGCTGCAGCTGAGGCGAAGACTCTTGCGATTGAGCTTCATTTTTGACGACTTGCTGAGTTAGATCTTGGCTTTCCTGCATAAAATTTTGAACCTGAGGCTGATGCTCTTTTTGACGAAGCAACTGTTGGTTCTGAAGGACTTGCATTTGGTTTGTAACTTTTTGAGGTTGAGGAGTTTTCGCAGATTGAGGTCGCTGGCCAAACTTTGTCTTTGGTTGTGGAGTTGCAGGTAATTGCTTCTGCTGTTGCTGACTGCTAGTTGGTCTTTGCTGTTGTCTTCCCTGTGTAGACACTGCCGACTGTTGCTCTTGAGTTCGCATCTGACTCATTTGATTTTGGAGCTGATCATATTGGTGTTGAAGATCCTGAACTCGCATTCGCTGTTGATTTGAAGAATCCTTATCTTCCTTTGCTCCCGCCTGAGACAGGCCTTTCTTAGCATCTCCTCTTAGAGATTCTGATTTTCCAGTAGGTTTTTTTTTCTCATTGAAAAACTCAATGAATTGATCAATATCGTCATCCTTCTGAGCCTCAGTCCTTGTCGACTGACCCAATGGCTGTCTTTGCGGCGATCCCCAAATTCTTGACTCGAACTCTGGCTGATCTCGGAGCAATGACTTCTCTTCGTTTGGATCACTCTTGACACCATCAAAAATCTGCAAGAGTTTGTTAACAACTAACTCAGGAGCCATTGTGCTCGTTTCATCGCTGTTCAAAAAGTGTGAAATTTCTTCCAGCTTCGAGAGCTTTCCAATCAATGCATGGTCCAAAGACTCAAAGAACTTGAGGATAAAATCTGCAACAATATTCTGATGCATCGTTTTTGCGACCCTTTCGCTCTTAACACCAGAGATCTCATGCTGATCAATAATCTTTTCTAAGCTCTCTAAGAACTCAGCGATCGTTTTCACCTCGGTCTCAGCTTTTTTACACATTCGCTCGAAGCTCGCGCTTAAAATTATGTTTTCAAGAGGCTCTTTGGGCTCAACATAGGCATGCTTATCTCTACCTTGAGTAATGTTGTAGTACTTCTTCATTTTAATAATGTAATCAGAGAGCACTTCGAAATCTTCAATTGGCAGCTTTTTTTCGTGAATGAAGTTAGCAAGCTCGAAAAGATCGAATGCATTTTCTTTAAACATGAACTTATGCTGCCTGAAATCACGGATGAACTTTCCAATGAGAGTGAGTTCCTCAGTTTGGATTTTCTGATTCTCCTCGTTTAGTTGAACAAGCGGGTCTAACTCTAGAATTACAAAAGGCGATTTCTGATACTCTTGATTAATAAATTTCAAGAGGAGTTTCTTGTCTCTCCATAATTGATTCTTAAACTCTGACACTTCTTGGAACCGTTGGATCAGGTTTCCTGAGTGGTTTCTTCCATACGAATCTATCACTGCCTTCATCTTCTCTTCTTCCTCTCTGCTGCGGATGATATCGCTCTTCATAGCTTCATAATTACTCTGAAATCAATACAGTTATTCAATGCGTAAGCTTGTCAGTTACATAGAACTCTTTGATGTAAATTTTGATGTCCGCGTTACGTTGCTTGACCATCTTCTCGCTAAGGATGTATCTTACTTTGTATCTTTCTTTCACAAATTTCTAGCAGAGAGATAATAATGACTTTTATGGAACTTAGTAGTAGCGATAAACTACCTTGTAGTTGTAGAAGAACGCACGCATCGAAATCTTCTCTACTGATATCTGTTGTGGTGGCTGTCTTTTCGTCAAGATGCTTGATCTCACTAGGGATTTTTCAGGAGATCCGGTTGAGACCACTTGGATATGAGTCTCAGCAAAATGGTCGAATAATCTCCTGATTTCTTCTTGATCAGAAGGGGTAAACCCCATCGTATAGAGAAAGTCCAAGAACACTGGGAATTCAACTATTTTCCAATTAAGATGAGTTCGAAAAGTCGAACAATACCGTATTTGTCCTCATCAACAATGGGCTTTTTCCCGCCTTCGGTAGCGCTGTCAACAAAAGAGATATTTTTCTTTTTGCAATACGCTTCAAAATGCTTAGCTACATCGTCTTCAGCTTGAGCTTGCCCTTCTGCGGTGTCTTGTGCGTCTCTCTTTCTCTTACTGTTAAAAAAGTCGTACATTCGTTTAAAGAAGGTTGACGTAAACTCTCTTAAGTTCTTGCAAAGGGTAATATAATTAACAACAAGCGATTTGCATATCATCTTCTTACAGCATTCTCAGAATAAGCTTGCACTCGTTCTTCCTGGGTTAGCTTCTTTGAAGCTGAAAGAGATGCCTTAGATTCGCCGAGTTTTGTAGCAGTTAAAGATTTATTAAGGACATCTGCGTCGTCTGGGCGTTCATTATAAATCCTGCGCTTTGAGAAATAATTGCAGCTGAAGTTCCAAGTGTCTGGATGATCAAAACGATAATTTTTATTCTTTCCCTTGGATATGACTTTCTTGATGTAGATATACGGATTGTAAAGATGTTCAGGCAGCGATTTCTTCTCTGCAAATTTCTCAGGACTTTTATATAACAAAACACTTATTTGCCAAGTACTGAGAATGATAATTACTAAAGCTTCATTGATTTAGGTGAGAGATAGCCGTCTAAGTCTGGCCGATCTTCTGACGGCGTACTAGATTTGATTGTATGTTTCACAGAGTTATGAGGAGCCTTTGATTTTTTCATATGTAAATCCTGTAGCGAAGGTTAATTCTTGCGATTCGCTTTTCTTTTCTGATTTTATTTCTGACAGTTAAAAAGAGCTTCAAAGCCTTTATTTCTATTATTGTTAACAGCAAATTTCGAGCGTAAAAAAAAAAAGAATTGATAAAAAGCATTTTAGAATTTTCTCAATCAATTCATTCAGGGTCAACTAATGACATTTTCCGAATTAATACAAGCCACAAGTGCCCTGTAAAAACTTTCTGAGAGGATTCAAAGTGCGGACTTGCCGGCTTCTCTAAAATATTCGTTGTTTCTTCTCTATTTGCTAAATTCTCTGAGAAAAATTATTTTTGTGGGCGCTAGCTCTCAAATTCAGAGAATAAGGAGGATATCGATCGCTTTAACTTGAAATTGCATTAATGACAACTTTTCTCTAGTGTTATAGTAGACTTTATTTTTGGGTTCATGGCGTTTATATCCCACAACGAACAGTATTGCAAATTTGCCTAATTTCAGCATTGATCATGTTCCAACGTCCCTTAATCGTTTTCAATTGTTTCTGTTTGGCATATTTTGTTTTGATGATCCTTACAAATGATGTTCTGGAAATTTCTTCTGACCATTCAGCTTTTTTTAGCGAAATTTGTGCCAGAAATATGAGCCAAGCATGATGAGCAAATGGCATTGTTAGTCACTTTGGCTCTTATATTTGAAAGAGCTGAGAAAAGAACTTTTTGGTTTGAACACTGAAAAATTCTAAGTGTTGTTCTATTTTTCCTTGCGTCAGTGACTCTTAATTAATGAGAATTAAAATTCTACTTATCCAAAGGCTTGTCTTACAATAATTGAATAAATGAAAAATACTGTATCAATTTTAAGTGAATATTTTAAGACAACCGAAATTTGAATAATTGCAAAACACGCCTTCTGTTATAATAAATTTTGATTTTATTGAATTCGCCTTTGTCCGTTACTATTCGTTGAAATACAAGTAAGTTGCCCAATATGATTCAGTATGTTTAGTTAAATTAGGCAATGAGCAAGAGTAATACTGCTATTGAAGCGACCCTCACAAGAACCCAGTTGAAGGTCCTCCAGAGTATCCTCCCAAAAGGATTTAGTCTGAAACTTGTCGAGGAGAGTGCTGCGAGAGAGAAGACTCCTCCATCAAAAAAGAAGCAAATCAAAGCAGTAAAATAAGTCTTCGTAAAACACAATAATTTAATTTATTTTCAGAAGGGAGAAGCTTTAGTCAAACATGCTCGACCTGATTCAAAGGCTAAGACCGCACCCAAAAGAGCTGTCTCGGAGAAGAAAACCCAGCGAGCCTATCCCGAGCCGAAATATAATGATGTTGATTCCTACTCCAAAGCGAAAAAACCAAAGACGATGTCAGACGGAATTAAAAGCTGTCTTGCAGTCGTCCAAAAGCTGAAAAAGAATCCAAACGCATACCCATTTTTATATCCTGTCGATAAAAACCTGGTGCCAGATTATTATGAGAAGATCCTCGATCCTATGGACCTTTCAAAGGTCGAGAAGAATCTCAGAGATGGGGTTTATTCTTCTACTCTAGAATTCGCCAGTGATGTCCGCAAGATATGGAATAATGCATTCATTTACAATGATGAGAGATCAGAGATCTTTCACATGACGAAGGAAATGAGCATTTATTTTGAGGAGCTGTTTAAAGATGTGGAAAACATGGCACTTCCTGTAAATAGCAACAATATCGAGCAGCTTCAGAGACAAATCGAACAACTTACTGGACTTTCGAAAAAACTACTGGAGTCAAATGCCCAAACGAGCTATGTTAGATCTCCTGTGGCATCCGTTAGTTCTCATCGAGTGTCTAAATCACCATTGGATAAACCTATGACACTAGAAGAAAAACGTCAATTGGGTGCAATGATCAGAGATCTCCCTCAAGAATACCTTCGAGGAGTATTTCAAATCGTTAGCGATGCGCTTCCTGACTCAGGAGCAAACAACGAGGTTTTGGAGTTCGATCTCGATCTGTTGCCTGTTCGCAAGGTACGCGAGCTTGAGAGATATGTAAAAGCAAAAGTTAAACTTACAAAGCAGAGTCAAGCTAAAAAGAAAGGTTCGAATAAAAGAGGACAGGTAGAAAAATGCACCCTACGATGAATTCCTAACTCAACGGTATTTTAGGCCACAAGTGCAGTACAGAGACAAGGATTTTCAGATCTCGCTGAGCCGCCACAGCAATACCGTCCGATCCAACAACCATACCCTCAGGATTTGGAAAAAATGGATGATAGTGGCTCTGTTTCTAGCGAATCATCATTTATAACCGGTACTAGCTCATTCAAATGACTTTTTAAACTCATTTTTTTAAAAACTAAATTAGACTCTGATGACAGTGACGATGAGAACAAGAACAGAAATCGCCAACAAAAAGTAGGATTTTTTGTTTAAAAAGGAATGAACATCTTATTACAGAAGATTTGAGTCTAAATTCATAATTTTCGAGCTCCAATTAAGTATAAGTCAGAAGACTAGGCTTCTATGTATATATTGCAGGTAAACTACCTCATTTTTCGTTTAGCTAATAGCACGTTGTAGATTCAACCTGAATCTGTGAAATAAAGGTGAAGTTGAATGAGTCTTTTTTTTTCGCTTCCTTTTAAAAGTGAAGTTTTGTTCTTGAGAGTGTGTGTGTGACTTTGAAAGGAGAAATATGACGTTTTTCTTTGTCTTAAACTTGTTTTTTTATCTTATTAGATGTGAATATGAATTGTGCATCCTGTCGTACTTTACATATTCAATCTAATCCCTTAAAGAAACCTGTATGTTTCACGTCTATAAATCTGAAAAAAAATTAAATACCGTTTTGTATTCTGACTGCTGGTAAAATTTGGATAAATCTAAGTTTATTTATTGTATAGAGGCCTTCATTTTTCGAGAAATGCTGCAGAATTTATAAGATTGCTATACTGTGAATTGACCAACGAAAAAAAGTTCAACTCTCAAGCATTTAATATTTCATAGATAGATAGAAAATTTGAGATAGAATGAAAGTACCTTGGCTTGAATTCACACCTCGATTCCAAACATAATTCGGCGGAAGATTTCACATGAGATGCTTTTTTATTTATCCGTTCGATAAATAAAAACGCCATTTGGACAACTAGAAGCAATCTCTTGAATGGACAATTGTATTTTGGAGTTGATCGCAGGCTCAATGTGAATTTTGAAACATCCTTTGTTGTCTAAAATCCGGAAAAAGGTATCCATAGCTTCCTTTACATATACTACAAAGTAAGCAGACAGCCCAATCTGCTTCAAATTTGTCATCCTAGAAAGTTGCTTCAGTAATTTCTCAGGATTGATAACTTTATTCGAAGTGAGAAAGAAGCTTAACGTTTGAAGTTTCCTAAATCTTTGGAAATATCTAGCTCCACCACTCTCCGCTGCTGGAGTATAACTCACGTCAAGGGTTTCTAAATTCTTCGCAAACGCAGATTTAGAGAGGGCCTTGATCGCCTTTCCTGTAATCTTCGTCAGAGGGAGGAAAAGCTGCTTTAACTCTATACAATTTGCGTCAATTGCTAGCACTTGTATTCCGCTATCTGTAATTCCTGTTCGGCCAAGATCTAATTTTTGAAGATTCTTGAACGCAGTGTGGATAGTCAAGAACTCTGTCCACCGACTGATTAGAGTCCTTTCCTTTATAATTGTATCTGCTAACCTGATAGTTAAAGCTTTCAATTGAATTTCTGAGTGGCGAAGTGCCTTCAGGTTTGGTATGTCTTTTGAATCAATATTAAAGCTGCCAACGTTCAATTCAACCAGTTGATTGAAACATTCGTTACTAAACAAATCCTGCAGACCTCGATTACTTGTAATTCGTAATTTAAGGACTCCAAATAGCACGCATATTCTTTATTAATCGAAATAGTCCCTGAAGGAGGAGCTGTATTTAAATTTCGCAACGACGCCTTTTTAAGTCCCCTAATGAAAGGCTCATTGAGAAGCCGAAGATAATCATTTGGCTCGGTACAAGGATTTCCTGTAAGATCCAAGTCTTCCAGTTGTGGAAAATAGTTTTGAGTTAGCAAAAGCTTGAGTCCTGGCTGATCGATTTGATTATAAGCCACTGACAGGCGAATCAGTTTGTTATGCAGGGGAGATTCGCATAGGAACTGCAGAGCTTTGGACTTCAGCTTAATTTTTTGAAAACTCACATCAAGGTCAATCAATGTATTTGACAGACTGACTGACTCAGCAATGTATTTTACTCCATTATCGGTGATTTGACAGGAAGAGAGATTTAATTTGCGTATGCTGTGAAAATAGAAACTATCTGCGATTAAAGCAATCTCCATCGGTCCAATATTGGCTCCAGTCAAGTTGAGTTCTTGGATACTTTTCAGGGACTTCACTAGGCAAAAGTCTTCGATAAATTTGAGAGAAAGAGGATTGTTTTTGAAGCTCAATGCCTGCAGATTTTCAAACTTGGCTGCTTGGAAAAATTTTAACATATTTTTCAAGTCTTTGAAGTTAGAAAATCTTATTTTCTGAGCATTCGCCTGCAAACCGGATTTAAATACCGCCATTAACTTTTTCTCGGAGTCAACCTGCAGCACCGCGTATTTCTCATTAGGAGGGGTAGCAGTTGACTCAGTTTTTCTAAGGGCCTTTTTTGGTGACGACTTTACATTCGGCTGTGTGCCCGTTGACAACTTATATTTGGAATTAGAAGGCAGAAAACCTAGCAACGAAGGATGCAACACTTTTTTCGTTCTCACTTTCTCCATGAATGTAATTATCTCAGCAGGAACACTCAGCTCGTCTTCGAAAAATTTACTGAATTCTTGAGTTTTCCAATCGATTGCTTGGATAATTTTCTCGAGTTCCGTTTCCCGCTTAACAGTACAAACAAGAGTTGCTAGAAGCAGGATTTCCTGGTCAATTTTAGATTTCTCTTTAGGAGCGATGGGATTAAGTTGATTATATTTCAATGAGCCATCTTCCATGATAACAATTCTCTCAAGCACGTCAAAATCGAGATCAATGAATTGCTTTTCGCAGAAATAGTGGAAAAGAGAGAATATCTCGTTGGCGATATGTGCTATTTCTTCTGAGCTCAGCGGTTCGTCCTTTCTGAAGACTAATTCTTCCTTCAAGGTGGATGAATAGTGGTCTCGCAATGCCCAAAGTTCTTTTCGTTTTCCGGATGTGATAGCTACCTTGTGATATTGCAGAACGGTGGCATTGTATAGAATTTTCCCATGTAAAAAATAATCAGAGTAATAATCCGAGCCGTCTTCGTCTAGAACACGACGGAACAGCTGCATCCTATGTGGAGATGGTAGTTTTTGCTCTTTATGTTTCACTATGTAAGCAATCTCCTTTGCATTTCTTGTAACTGTCTTAACTATACTCCATTCTCTAAAGTTACATTCGTTCATTTCTCTTTGTTTTGTTTTTTTAAAATTTTGAATGATTACTCAAAAAATGCAATGGCATCAACAACATAAATACAGATGTAACGGAATATTGAGACTCATAGCGCCATTATAAGATTGACCTCCATATTAAAAGCAAGTTAAAAAGTTTCATCTTCTGGCCAATCGAGATCTTCAACACAAATGTATCTAGTAATAATCTCTTGATTCACTTCATACTGAAATTCTCTAAATTGTCTCCAAGTGATAAGTGAAGGATTGAATATCGCCACAGTGGTGTTAGCTTGGCTCGAAGCGTCATAGATGCAATTGAATAGGCCATTGTTTGTCTCAGTTAAAGCCAAACATTCAGTGAATTCATCTTGGAGATACTGCCAATCCATGATGAAAGCTGAATCATAAATATTAGTGTCGTTAAGTTCGGAAAGTCGATTGCAACTGTTAAAGGTTTCCGTCGTATTTGCTGTTTGCTCTTCTTCTTCGGTGGTAGTGGCAGTAGTTTCTCCATATTCAAAAATGCTTGTTTCCGAAGAAAGATCCTCATCGGTTGAAAAAGCAACCATTTTAACCATTGAGTTTCGCTTTCTCGTCTGTGACTTTTTGGATGACATCTGAATGAAACTAAGAGTGTCAGCGTAGTTCTCCAAAACATAATCCTTCAATCTCGTGTTTGTATCCTCTGGATATTGGTACTCAAGAGCATCCTGGTAAGCTTCAGTAAGGGTGTTTTGGGCTGACTGAGCGTAGGTCAGATATGTTTGTGTAAGATTCACGGTGGTTCCGTAGTTTTCTTTACATCTTAACCAATAGTTCACTCTGAATACCATCCGGCAGAGCTCTTGTGCGAGAACTTGATGTGAAGAAGGGTTCAGAAGCGCGTCTGTAGGGTCAGTCATCGTGCCCAAGTGGAATTGAGCCATCAGGGCGAAAAGGATTAGTACTAGTGCACTTTTCGACATAGCGCTGCTTTCGTTTTATTAATCGTTATCTAATTAAATCGTAAACCTCGTCCGAAATTGACTGAGTTATCCTTGTAAAAGCATCTCATAAACGATCTTAATATTGCATTGTTAAGAGGAGTTTAGATTCAGATTAGCAAACTAATCGGATAAAGAATTTTCAAAATCTTTTCATTCTTTCTCTAATCGTAAAAAAATTCACAAATCAAGAATAAATCTCCTAGTCATGCAGGCATGATTTTTGTTTGGAAACAAGAAGAAACATGCAGTTTAAAATTGAATTGTTGTTTTTTTAGATAAACATGATTCTTAATTGGGATAAGACGTTGCTCAGGCAATTTCTAAAAGAGTTCATCTCTGCTCTGAGAGAGTAGAAATTAGTGCTTTTCGTGCGTTGAAACTTATTAAAAACTATGGCTCCCGTACTAAATGCTAACTTTAATCATTGCTATTTCGACCTCTTGACAATTCAATAACATATTGGTCGCAGTTTTGTCACTTCTATATATGTATGAACTCTAAAACATATTTTTGGCTTTTCGAGTTGATAGTTTTTTTTTTGAGATGGGTCAATTTCTTAACTTCTGTCCTATTTGTAGTAAATTTTATTTCGTATCAACCAAGCGTTCCATAATAACAATCTCAAGAGCATGATGAGTCAACAAGGCGGTTCTCTCAAGAACGCAGGAGGCGACCAAAACCCAAATACAAGTTTGGATGGAGGCATGAAAACACAACCTGACACTATGAAAATGGGAACACAACAAGATGTTGATGATGGTCCAAGGAGAGTTCAGCAACGGTTCCAGAGCTTATCTCTGAGAGACTACTATGACACTTCTGCATTAACAGTCATTTTATCAAAGGGACTTGAAGAACTTGCAAGACAAAGGTCCATATTTCACTCATTTCATTATCTTCATGATATTGTAGGCCTTCAAACCCGGTTAAATTTCTTGCGCAATATCTCATCGAAAATGATCCAGATGGAGCTATGTAAATTGGTTTCACTTCTTACAATGATGGACTTACTTACATGTAACCTGTACTCGTAAACTAACTAATGTTTAAGCACAAGTTGCATAAAATTACTTGTCAATCAAAAAATGAAAGCACTCTGAAAGAATTTTCTCCTGACCGTAAAAAACCAAAAACTGTCAGCAAAAAACCGGGGTCTTGCTTGGAAGTCAAGATATTAGTAGCCAACTTATGAAAATAAATACAATACTCACAACATAGCATCTTATGAGACTGTGGTTTAGTTTGAACTGATAGAGATTGTTTTTAACAGTGATAGGTAACTAAATAATAAAGAGGCTTCAATACAGAGAAAAAATACACATAGTTATGATTAAATTGGTTTCTTATCTTTTAAAGCTGCTGCTGTTGCTTTTATCTTCATTTCATAGGCCTCTTTGTCTTCTAAATACAGTTTGTTGAGAGCTGCATTAGCCGGAGACTTTGGATTCGGCTTCTCTTGAATAAGTCTGCAAATCTCTCCAATCATGAGAATCATCGTAACTGTAGCTTTGTAAGTAAGCTCTTTGTTCACGAGATCTAGGCATACATCTCCACTGTTATAGATGTGTATGTGCTCGAAATCTTTGTCAAATATGAATAGAGGAGGTGACTCTGGGTAGTCATTAGGGAAGGAAATGGTCGCGCAGTAAAGTCCACCTTCCCAAATCGTTCCTTTCCTTCCTCGGATACCTAACCTCCATTCGAAATCAGAAATAAATTCTATTTGAACTTCATTTTTGTCTAAAGTTCCGATTTCAAATGAATTCTGAAGTAATTTTTTTTCATTCTTAATCCGGAGGACAGCAAGCCTAGCTTTTCTGGAATCTTTCTCGATGGTCTGCCTCAGCGAAGGATCTGAGAATTTTGACTCTTCGTTCTTTTCAGAATTCCGTTCGCCTTCACTAATTTCTCCAATTTCCTTTACAATGACGTTACTTTCCATTGAGACCGATGGATTATTGCTTCTTCTGCAAATAGTTCAGCAATTTTCTGTTCACTTAACAATTGAAGAATTATTATAATGGTATCAGAACTCAATCTATAAACATATTATAAGAATACAAAGACTTTGAATTTCAGGACAGATTTTTTTTTAAGTTTGTATTATCCGATCTGTCCTATTCCCTTCCAAATGGATGTCATCAAGCTAAAGACGAATTCGTGTCTCTTTTCTCTCCTGAAGAAAGGAAATCATAATTTCTGAGGTCTTCTTTTCTTAATTTAAATTCAGGAAGCTCTCTAGTTCAAGGTGTTTCGATAAATTTTGCTATTCAAATTTTAAATTGTGAACTTTGCAGAGATTTTAAACCCCCACTTGGAAACCCTTTTGAGACAGGAACGAAGGAAAGATCTCACTTCGAAATTTTGCTCAGGGAAAGATTGATATTGATTTTGAAATTTCGAAAAATAATGATTTTAAGCTGAAAAGTTTTGGTTTTTTTTTAATTGCCTTGCGGATTAAACCTCTCTCGAGATTGAAGTTGCTCTAGCTCAGAAAACAAGCATTTTTAGTGCATATCTGTTTTGGAAAAATACACGATTAATGCGGCAACTATACATAGTTATCCTCCAATCCTAGAGGAGGTTCGCTTTAACCAGAAGTCATTTTTTCCCTACTAGAGGGGCAAACTAGCTCTTCAGTTCACCGAAATGACTTCACATGTTTGGCTCGTAACTCAATTCCCTCTTCTTGTCATATTTCTAACAAATTATATGGATTCGATGCACATGAAACCTTTTCTTCTACCTACGATATGATCAAATTGGAATTCCTCATATCAGAATATGGTATATGTAGTTGTTAAGCTACAACTCCCGCGATAATATTGTAATTGAGATGTGGTGCCAAATGGTTTCCAGGCATAATTGCGCTACTCTTATCATTATATGCGAAGGAGCAATTATTTTAATTCCAATTTACTCTTGAGCTAATCATATATAAAAGGAAAATAGACTCTTCAATAGTAGAGTGAATGTCAAAAGTAGTTAAAATTCTGTTGATTGCTTCAGCCACAATCTGTATGGCTGCTGCTCTCACGCATCGTCCTCTGAAGCACTACTTTAATCATGGCAACGGCATGCCAACTCACGAGGAATACAAGCAATACTTCAGAGAATGGCATCAAAAGCACGGCGGTCCTCAAATCCAGCTTACCGCAGACCGCGAAGCAGTATTCATTCGCCGCGTCCAAGAGATAATCAAACATAACCAAAATCCCAAGAGAACCTTCAACCGCACGGTTAACATGTTCACAGGAAAATATACTTCTGAATTAATAGGAACCACCCTTATGCAATCTCAAGACTGTAAGCTCACAGATGATCCAATCAAGCCTTCCAAAGGCTCTGTAGGTATTCCTGGGTACTACTTCAACTGGAGAGACAAATCTGTTGTTACTCCAATCAGAGATCAACAGAACTGTGGTGCTAGCTACGCCTTCGCTGTCGCTGCAGCCACCGAGTCACATTGGGGTATCAGAATTGGAACTCCACCAGTAATGACCTCAGAGCAGCAACCGATTGATTGCTCTAGTTCCCTTGGAAATTCCGGATGCAATGGAGGTTTACCTCACAGAGCTTTCGACTATATTCAACAAGCCAGCGGATTGAGCACTGAGAACACCTACCCATTTGAGGCTCAAGATGGAACCTGCAGATTCAGTATGCAGAATGTCTATGCTAAGGTCTACAACGGCTCTGTCAATATTTACCCTGGTGATGAGTTGGCTGTCTACCAAGCTCTTAATACATTCGGCCCAATCACAGTCGGACTGCAAGTGGTTGATGATTTTCTTGAATACGACGGTGGTATCTATCAATCAACTGAGTGCCAAAATACGACTCAGACTGTCAATCATGTTGTGACAATTGTTGGCTATGGTACCGATACTAACACTGGTATTGATTACTGGAGTGCGAAAAACAGCTGGGGCACCTCCTGGGGTGAAGAAGGCTTCGTGAGAATAGCAAGAGGAGTGAATATGTGCGGAATTTCAAACTGCGCTTCTTACCCTAACATCAACTACACGAATCCGATCACGAACAGCAGCTCAGGGGTTTTCGAAGACACTATGGCAGCTTTTATGCTCAATATGATGTATTGATAAAGGAAAAACGCACAGGAAACGAGCATGAAAGTTAATCAAATTCAATGAAGAAAAAGTCGATCTAGGAAATTTAATCATTAACAATCTTAATATTCATTTAATTTGATACGAATTATGCTCACAAAAGTATATTCTACAAGCATTTCTCGCTGCCATTTGCATTAGTACACAAACTGGTTGTTCCCTCCCGATTTAAAAAAGTCACCATAAAAGAGACACTTATCAGCTCTGATAATGCCTTACTCAAACAATTCTTTACTGATACCGTATAAGCAATGTATAAAAACAAAGTTGCTAATTGCGGCTTAACCCATGTTCCACACATCAGAGAAAACATGAGTAATTGTTGCATTTCTCTTTTTTTTTTCATACCAAATGCGTATAACAATTGAAAATATAGATCAAATAAATACTCTCTTAAGTGATAGATTTATTCCTCCTCTACAAAGTATATGAGAAGGTCTCTCAATTTTACCATTATACAATCCAAACCAAATCTCCTAAAGTCCGCTTATTTCTGCACAATAATCCGCAAATTCTCTTTCTTCTTGCTCAAACTGCTCTAACTCAAGTTCTAACGCATCGAAGTCCTCACGGAGGTCCTCTTCTTGTAGCATTTTAATCGAATATGCTATCAAATCATCCAGACCTACACATCAAATCGGTTGATAAAAATAAGCTCATTATAAATGATTACTCTCTTGTGGTGAATCGGCAGCTCTTTGATTTTTCAGTTCCTCGATAAAGGCATCAATGGAAGTTTTTAAAAAATAATCTAACGCCAAAATGTCAGCAACAAACTAATGGTACTCTCATTACCTATATTATTCTCCAGGAAGTTCTTTCTTTTGGAGTCAAGAGCATCATATCTGTTTTTTCTTCTCATTTCTAACGCATTTCTCAATACATGCTATAAAAATCGTATAAATCAGGTTTCTTTTCACAAAGCTAAAGCTTACCTCTTTGATGAGCTGTCGCGACTCATAAACTTCCCTCGAATATCTGGTTTCGATCGGAAATTCTTCTTCCATAGCTTGATTCAGCATATCTAGGCCTTCAATGTTTAAATATTTCCGCTATTATTGTGAATATTTCGCTCAATCTGATAAATTACGTATTTTGAAATTTCCCACCATTATAAATTAACTACTATAAAAAATGGCGGCACATCAGCAAGAGAGCGATTATTTGAAACATGAAGACTAAAGCAAACTCTTTTCTATCAAATATAGCAGTTTCTCTTTATGTAACTCATTATTTAAAGCATAATCTCTGACCGTCTTACCCGTATTATCCTCATGTACTAGCAAGGCTTTGATTTGTTCTGGTTCTGCTCGCTTTTTGATAGTTTTCAACAAATTTAATAAGATCTGTTCATCGAAATAGTTTTCCATGGAAATCATCAAAATATTTTTTCCTTGACTGTTCATAGAGAACAGACTCTCGGTGGATATCAGAAGCAACATTTTAATAAATTCAGGGTGCTTTTCTTTGAGTGCTATCGCAAGCAGTGAGTTTCCTTGTTCATCAGCTAGCGCGTCTGATTTGAACTTTGCTTCTTGGGAGAAAAACCAAGAATCGTCGTTCTCTTTTAAAGCTATGAGAAACTCCAGAAGTTGTTGAGGATCTGAATATTTCTTCGTTGGATTCAGCTCTTTGTTAAGTTTAATGACATCCTTGCTGCTGATTGGTACCCGTTTGGTTGACTCGTTAGCAAGCAATAACAGAGGGTAAATGGTGCCTCTATTTTCTAAATATGGTATCCACTGTAACATTTCTTGATTTTCGGATTTCTGAGCCAATAACTCCGTTACTTTGCTGGTAGAAATCCATTGTGATTCATATCCGTAATCATTTACTTCAAGGTTCGGAATCTGATTTTTGCTCTCAGGTTCTGCGTAGAAAACTATTTTTACGTGCTCTATAGGGCCTTTGGTTATGGAATATTCAATTCGAAGGATTCCTTTAAGTTCAATGTCGATTCCAGTTTTTTCAAAGGTAACTCGTGTGGCGGTTTGGAGATGTGACTCTGGAGGGACAACAACACCATCAATGAGTTGCCAAGTCTTGGTTTCCTTGTGTTTGACAGCAAGCCATTTACCTTCAGAGTTGCGGCAAACCACTACTACACTGCCTCGTAACTTAAAATATTGGTTCCTCATAGCAAACTTTATTGCTGTATTTCTAACTGATCTTTTTAGCTGATTTCCCATTTATGTAGAAACTGACTCCGTCTTCTTGAATTTAATGAAAATTTTCGAAATGATCCAACAAATAAGATTTTATCTTACAATTCAGTCTATATTTTGAAGCGTTCCAAAGCTAGTTTCTAAAAAAATCTCTTTTATACCAGAATGGTAGCTCCTCCTCTGAAATTTTGGACTTAAATTGTAATATATTATATCAACGCTTGCTTACTGTAGACTGACAGTTATGGAAGTTAACTGAGGCTTATTCAATTATCATCATCTCTCATCGTATATTCTGAAAATATAAATAGATATAAGTCGCAAAGCACAGACCACTATCATTCATTGGCGATAAAATCGCTGCGAGAATGGAATGAAATATTTGCGGTCGTTACATAGACACGATAAAGCTTTTGACATTTAATATTCCAAATCCAATAAATCTGTGTCAGTTAACCTAATATGAACTCAGAAGATTCCACTAAGGTCGATAAACTCCCCGAAGGAGAAGAGCTAGAAGAGGATGAGGTAGAGGATGAAGCAAACGACGAAGCAACTGATGAAGCAAATGACGAAGCAAACGATAATCAAGAACCAGCTGAAGAGGACACACTTAACGATTTTCAATTACTTCTTGCCGATGCTATGAAAGACGTCCTTTCACTAAAACTCCAAGATAAAGAATTTGATGAAATAATTCTTGATGCCGACAAACTTAACCAGTACTCACCAGAGGAACTGTATGCTGCTCTCGGGAAGAAATACCGACGTATGATGCAAATTGTTGACGAAGAAGAGGAGGAAATCGAAAAACTTGTCGATCAGAACCAAGAGCTTAAAGAAGAGATGGATGAGCTTGTCAAATTCTCGGAAGAGTTGGCTGAAAAAGTCACTCTCACTGTGAATGGCATTTTGAAAAGCAATGAAAAAATCAGAAGTTCAAAAAAAAAGGGAGGGAATGAGGCCGTTGAGAAAATGAAAAAGATTCTTGCTGAAAAAGAAGAAGAAGCTTATTCACTTCAAGTGAAACAAAAGACAGTCATTGATAAATTTGTCTTTTTGCGTGAAAAACAAAAGGAATATGCTGCTCGAGCAGAAGAATCTGCTCGTGCAAATCTCGAGTTGATCGAACATGCTAAAGCTATGCAAGATCAGCTCAGGGACTCTGAAGTGGGAATTCTTGACAAGCAGGCAGAGCTCCAAAACTTGAATAAGCAGAAGAGAATTATTGAGGAGAAAGTCAAGCAAAATCAATGGAAATTGGGAACGATGATTGGCGTGATGTCACGCAAGAGTGCCTTTAAGAGCAAATATTTTGAAGAGTGTAAAAAGATTCACGAAAAATATGCAAATTCGGAAAGGCAACTTCAGGAGATAGCGGCTGAAAAAGAAAGATTCGAGAAAGAGCTTGCGCAGAGGAAGTTTGAAATTTTGCACGTATACAACTTAAATGAGGAATATGAGAAGAAATGCAACAATCAGAAGACAGTTGAGAGCTTTTGGAAGTTCCAAAAGAGCAGAAACGCCAGACTTGTTGCTGAGCAAAACAAAATAAAAGAAAATATTAACGAGATTGCACCACAAGCGAAAATAGATTTAGATCAATTGCCGACGCATTCATCAAAAGAAGACATCTCAAACTCACAAGGAAATCAGGTCATAGCAGAACGATCGGAGGAGGAAGAAGAGGGTGCGTCTTCGAGGGAAGGAGCTGAGGAGTTGATTGCAAAATACAAGAAGCATGTTGAAGAAAATTTCAAGAAAATTGAGATTCTGGAAAAAACAAATGAGAAAAGGGCTGAGGCAATAGAGATGCAGCGAATGATCTTGGCAGGATTGCAAAACAAATATATTGACAAACTGCAGGAACTGAAATCTTTGACAGCAGACTGTGAGAAATTAATGATAGCTACAGACGGATTAGATGGTGATTTGGAAGTTATATTGAGACGATTCCAGCTTATTAGCGAGTTTCTGAGGATGACAAATCAGCTGTTGTCTCAAGCTAGGGAAGGCGATTTGGAGGATGAAGAGGAACAAGAGCCTGATGAAAATGAGCAGGCTGAAGGTGAAGAGGAGGAAAGACATGAAGAACGAAACCAAGGAGAGGATGATGATGAAGAAGCAGAAGATATGCAGCAGCAGGAAAACAATGAAGAACAAGAAATTGAGGGCGAAGACGAGGAGGAAGGTGAAGAAGAAGGCGAAGAAGAGTACGAATTTGAAGAGAATGGGGAGCTTAATCAAGAACCAGCGGAGAATGAACATTCTGGATCCTATCAGGAAGGCCAAGAACAATAGCTCAGACTGAGCGATCATTCTAATTAGCAGAGGCATTGTTAAATGTAATTAATTCCAGCTTAGGCAGCCTGAACAATGAAAATATTGAACAAATTCATTCAAGAACTCTCCGTTTTTCAAATATATTTTTTTTTATTTACGTGGCTTGGAGCCCAGTTAACTCGTTTTCAATATTATTACAATGGCCATGATTCTTCCAGAAAAGCTGGCTATATGTGATATTCACAGCAATTTTCCTCAGAGAAATCCATCAGCTTTTCCTTACGCTAAACATTCAAATGAATATTTTGAAATGAATAAGGTCTTTGAATACTTGCTACTCTAACTATCTCAGCAATGTAATACCTATCGCTTCATTATCGACAATTTGAATATTATGAAAAGTAATCGGGTCTATTATATAAAACAATTTCGAGTAATGACTGCACAGAAAAACCTACTAAATCCATTTATTTATTCTCTCTAAAGTTGCGCTTTTCCCAAGAATCTCGCACATTTCTGACGCTGGAATTCCTTGATGGCTTCCAGACAGCACAAATCGCAGCAAATCGTAAACATCTTCATGTTTTAATGTTTTTCGATTCTCATAAAGATACGTTCCAAGTACCTCTACAATTTTGGCTGCTTTAAAGTTCTTTTCTTCCAATTTAGTTTCAAAAAGCTTCTTGATTGTTTCTAAGATTTGAACGCTTTTTTCCATTGAAGCGAAGACTCTTTTTATGCTCTTCTGAGCTTTTGGAGTATGAAAATCTGGTTCCTTAAAAAGAAAGCTCCAAGCGCTCAGCTCATCAAGACTTTCAATAGTGTCTTTGAACGATTTTATAATGAGAATCCATGTGCTCCTTGAAAACTTTTCAAGATCTTCTGCCTGAACTTTCACATGCTTTGCAAACATTTCTTTTACCCATTTAATTAGAGCTTCTTCGTTCTCGGAAAGTTTGGTTTCTACACCAGTCATTTTATTAAATGGCTTTAGTTTATTTTGAAGGTGGTATTTATTGAAAAAAGCAAGTTTTTTAGGGTCCAGAGCAGTATGAGCTTCGTCTATGGCTTTCAGATCGAACTACATTTTTATATAGTTTGTTATCCGTGAAATAGGGTTCGTAGCTTACCATTGCTTCCATATCTCTTAATGAAAGGAGTTGATCTTTATACATAGCCACTATTTTTTGTTCTTCATCTTCAAAAATTGGTTTCCATCCCAGGAGCCCAATATAGTTGACAATAGCCTCAGGGAAATAGCTCCTTTCCTAAAAATGACATTGTTAATCTGCACTTAGATCTTTACTCATACTCTATAGTATTCTATCGTTTTCAAGTGTTGCGGGGCGATTTTTCCTTCTTTGGACTAAATATTACCCAAAAAAATTAGATACAGAGAGAAAGAGAGAGTGTAACGCTCAGAATTGCTGGTAAGTGCGCAAAAAGAGGAGGCCTGAAATCTAACGCCCTAGGTTTATAGTAAGTCTAGGGATAACAATAAGGTTAAGTTACCTGTATAACAGCATAGTGGTCACCAAATTAGGTAGCAGTTCCTTTATAAAAGAAAAGTGAAATTTACTGTGAAAAGAACATGATGATTGCATACTTCTCCTTGGATAACATGAGTTATTTGCATGTGATGGTCGTCAATAATATTAGAGAAATAATGAGTTGGACGTCCATCCTGTTTTAATATGATCTGATCATCCAGAGTCTCATAGGTGTATCGGATTTCACCCTGAATCAAGTCACGAAGGGTAACTGAGCCTTTAGAGGGAGCCTTTTTGTAATTTTCACATCAAGGATAAGAAGAAAACTTTATTTACTGCGAAACGAATTTGATAAGGCGTCTTTTTCAGCAATAGATCGTTTACTTGAGCTTCAGATAGGTTTCTGCAATGGCGATCATATTTTTTTGTCTTGCTGATTTTCTTTTGCTCTTGCTCAACGTGCTCTAGTCTTTCGGGAGTGCAGAAGCAATGGTAACATTCTCCAAACTAACCAAATAAGTATTGTTCTCTCATCACAGACCAAAAGCAACCTCTATTAATCGATGTGCCAATTTTGAATATAGCTGCAACCTTTTTGATTCGTAATAAGGTCCTAAAGGCGTCTCTTCATTAGCTCCAGGCCCTAAGGGAATAAATCAATTCAAATGAGTTCGAAAATTTCGAGAAAAATAGATTCAAATAGCATTTTTTGGTTGGTTTTGAGTTGGCGTGGACTTTCATAGTAGAATTTCCGCGTCATAGCAAAAGGGTATATACATTCATATATAATGAAAGTTTGTTATTCAGTAGATTTGATCTGCTCCATCCACTCCATTTCACAAAAAGATTGTATCCATTGTTCTTAAAAACAGATTACCTTCATGCCATTCAATCCCTGCCCATTTAAGTTGCTGGATAAGCTCGTCAACTGAAGTAACTGGCTCGTGGGACTAAGGTGAAGAGGCAAAATTGGTGAGCGAAACAGATATTCATTCATTTACTAGATCTGAATCTTCTATTCTAAGGATGAATTTGCCGTTATACTTTTTCGCGAACAGATGATTGTAAAGAGCCGTTCGAAACCCACTGATATTTAGCTGCTGAGCCAGGTTCTGCGAGTATCTCACCCGAATAGGGAGAGCTTTAGATTGTTTACTGAAATTCCGTTTAATTATATTGGATATCATGATTCAAAAAAATTTGGATTTGCAGTTTACATTGGAATTTTCAATAATAAGAAAGAAAGAAATTGAAATTTTAGAGAAATTCCAATGCAAATAAATTCGAGTTACTTGTTAGTTGTTGACTGAAAAATGTTTCAACCCATAAGCTGAACTACTAATCGATTTAAAGTGAAAGAAAGGAGGTTGAGAGAAGGAATTAATCTTAGGTGATTAATAGCTGAGTTTGGAAAATATAAAGCCTGCATAAAAATACGGAATTTCAAAGCAAAATAGTAATTTAGCTTCTTTAAAGTGGTTATCCTCAATGATACCGGTTAGGAAAAGATCAAGCTTTGAAAAGCTTCTGATAAATTATCTCTGGTGTGCTAACATCTCAGTCGTTGCTGAGATCCCGTCTTGATTGACTCCTAGACATTAGGAGAAGCTCAAAATGTCTGCCAAACATCTATTCTTCTCCCTCATTACAGCTAGAAGAACTAGAATGGAGGCTCTATAATCTTCTGATCACCTTCTTTTAGTTTCTTTTCTATCAGCGAAGAGAATTTTCCTGGGTTGCAGGTTTTTTTCCAGATCCTCCCTCTTGCGTTTGTAAACCAATTCTGAACCTAGAACAATTTCTTATAATTGAAAGATGGGTAGAATAATACTTGTTTCAGTGATATACCGCTGTCTCTGGCCAGTTTAAGTTTCTCTTGGGAATTAGGGTAGGGGTCATTGAAGTGCTCAGTTAACCAGTTTTTCAGAACTAAAAGCGCTTGCTTTGGGATTTTGCTCTTGCCCTTTTTATTCTTTTTTTGAGTAGGAGCATGGATATTGCTAATTTTGTCTTCTTCTTCACTTAATTCCATGGCTACATTTTCCAATGACTCTGGCTTCTACTCTGGAGATGATCTCAGTAAAGAATTATAATATACCTCAATATTGATTGAATCTAGGATTTTTTCATAGTTTTTCTTGAGTTCCTGCTTTGTGTCAGAGATTAGCTTATCGAGCTGACTCGTCGGGAAGTAATGATGCATTCCATCAGTATCCAACAGTTTTTTCATTTGAAAAATGATTTCATGTGCTGAATCAAAAAAGTGTTCTTTGGCTTTGAGTTTTAAAACAACTCTTTCATCATCCTAAGATATCAAAGTCAGTAAACTCCATACTTTCAAGCAAGAAAATAGCATTTGTATATCAAAGGAATCAAGCAAGTTCTGTATTTTGACTTACAGAGTCAGGTTTTCGAGTGCTTATGATTTCTTCATTTTTTTCTTGAGTAATCTCGATCAAGAACTCTTCAATATTGTTGAAAAGCATGTGGAAAGTAATCGCTTTATTCGTTTGGAAGGCTTTAAAACTGTGTCATTATCTTAGTAAAGTATGATGTTACCTCGAATGTCGGATGTTTCAAAAGTGCTATTGAGAAAGTTATGCATAAGAGAATATTGCTTTGAGTTAGGTTATCTGGTCCGCAATGAAGAAATTCTCAGCTTAAGAAGACATTCATGCTCTAATTACCTTGTCTGGAGGACTTTTTTTCTGTTTACAAGCAAAAGAATAATTATTGAGTTTTGAACTAAACTAATTCGGTGTCTAAATTGATTGAATAATTTGTAGAATCCCAACACCTATGGTTTTGAAGTAATAAAAATTAGGTCTTTTAAATTTGATTGACATAATTGATTTTTGTTTCTTGTCTGATCAAATAAACTAATCAAAAGTCAAATTAAAACTCATTTAATTTTCTCACTGAAGAATTTTCAACTTACTTAGATTAGATAATTTTCTTTATGAAAGTCTCGATATCAAGAGAGATGCTAGAGATAATCGCGTCGTTTTCTCTTATTATTTTGAATATTGAGGAAGAGGTGGTCAAAACAACGAAGCACGAAGGATTTCAAAGACCCATGACACTAATAAATTTTCAGAATTAAGGAAAAGAACCTGATTTGCATTCCAACAGAAAGGGTACTATGTAGTGAAACAAGAGCCTGAAGAAATATAGTAAGGCACACCACCAATGAATGTGCATTCAAGAGTTCATCGAAAATTTATACATACTGTTAAAAATAATTCAATTTGCATCTTCAATTTGATTTGGAATTGGCTCTGATAGTTCTAAAATAGAAAATTGCATCGACGATTTTTCAAATGAAAAATCCTTGACCAATATCTCTGAGATTCCTGAATCATTTTCTTCTTGTTTCATTATCATATTCGGATTATTCCTCCAATTCCAGAAAATCTTTTATGAAAAGTATAGAATGATCTACCCAGCAATTTTCCATTAAAAAAAAATGTGTGTTAAATTGTTCCTAAATTATTGAACTGCTATGATTGCTGTCGAGGTTCAGCCTTACTAACCCTGAGAAGAGGAGGATGATTTTTCGATTCTCTCTCCTTTCGCAAATTTCTGTATCAAAAAACAAAACAACGTAAATTCGTTTCTTCGAAATAACTTCTGAATTATTTTCGATGGGAGCAGCGGAGAGGAGATTGTTGTGCAGCAATTCGTCGATACCCCACAAGAATTCCAAGGTGTGAATTTGAGTTTCGAAAATACTGCTAAGAATTTCGTGATTGTCATAGATTATCTGAAGATCAGGATGAATACCACTCGTGCCGATTTGTTCATAATCTCGGCAAAAACTTCCTTCTGGCAGGCTTTTTGTGTACGATAAGTTATGTGTCAGAATTTGCGTTGATTAATTCCAATTTATCCCAACTCAATTTATGTTATCAACTTAGTTACAGACTTTTTATCTTGAGTAAAGTATTTCAATAAACTCCGATGAGAGCCCACCTTGCTGCTTTTGTGTTTTGCTTCCTCGAGCTAGCAATAGAGTGTGCCAGAGGCTGTAGCATGGTTACCTTTGACATTGACAAATATTATACCTGTGGCTTGGAAGAAACTGATGAATTTACAGTGGATCAATTCCCTCCTGATTTTGGAGGAACTAGGAAGCTTACGTTGGGATTCTGGTTCCAATACAAGTTAGAAAACGCTAGTCTCGGCTGGATAACCCTCTACAAATTAACTTCAGACTACAGTGAAAATTTCGCGAGACATCCTGCCTGTTATCTATCTTGGCAAAGCAGTACTACTACCACAATAGTGTGCAATATGAGACCTAATGAAGTAAACTATGGGTCTCAAGTCAATTATACGTTTTTTGTTCTTGACAAATGGTATTTCATGAGTACTGATGTTGACCTCGATCAAGGTGTTACCAATTTCAGAATTCTTGATGCATCCAAGACTTCTGCTTCTGATGAATCCCAACTCATTGCTTATGATATGACTGCCGCAAACATTAATTTCACGGGGTTTAGCTATGAATCTCCAGACTACAAGCTTCTTCTCGCAGGAGACATCGCTTTTCATAATAAATCCTGTATGTCTATTTGGCAGCTATTCATGATTACTGGATTCACTCCCTCACAACAAGACCTTTACCTGTTAGCGTTTTGTCTCACTCTCATATCACAGAAATATGCTGTTCAGCCTTATAATGTCTACCAAAATATGTTCGACTACTCTGAATCTCAGGATGATACTCTTCTGCTTGTGAATGAAAATTCTCCATGGCTGTCATGGAGTGCAAATAGACAGTCATACTCATTCATTTAGATCCTTCAGAAATGATTTCTCCAGCTCTCAAACTTCCTTTATCATTTTTGCACCCAAACGGAACTCTTTTCGTTTCAGTGAGAATTACTTCTAAAATAATGGAAGGAACTCAAGACACTTGTAGTACTTATTGGCTTCTCAGAAGAATAAGCACTTCGACCTCACAAACAATCTTTGGCATCGGAATTTCAAAAGGTCACGGCTTAGTTACTATTCAAAAAAGTACTACTGATATCCAGAGCGATTCAGGCCAGATAGATCAACCAAAATATACATTTAATACATGGGAAACGCTTTATGTGGGATGCTATGAGCAATGGCTATCTGTCACTTTATGTCTCTTTTTCTTTGAAAATGATAGGAGTAATCGATATCATTTGCGCTTCGATTTAAATAGTATCTATAATGAGAACGCTAATGGCATAAGTGATACCCTCTGGTTGGGCTCGTCAACCCCAGGAAGTGCAGTGAGCAGCAGCACCACCTGTGGAACCATAAAAATAATATCTCTGTCAATTAACCAAGGACACCTTCCTCTTCCACTCGACGGCGACGGATGTTACGGAGGATGCCAATTTAGCATAACTTCAAACAATGACTACTGCTATGTACTTGATTCAAGTAGCAGCGGCGGGGGCTCGGCTTCATGTCCCTCACAAACAGCTCAAATCCCGAATCATCGAGATTGCATACCCTGTCCATTGGGATGCTCAGCTTGCACTTTTAATGATCAAGATAATCTAAATGCAGTCTGTACGGAATGTCAACAAAATTATACCCTCACTTCTTCATCCTCAAGCTTCACTACTAATTCTTTTGGTATCTGCTCATGCGCTCCTAATTATTACTTCGCCATTGATTCCATTACAAATCAGGGATTATGTGTCCCAAAGACTCACATCGCAGTTTCAATTACACAAGCTGGCTCATCGAGTTTCAGTTTTAATGTCGAATTTCCTATTGCTTTTTATTCCAGGCAGAGTGATCTGTCAACTCTCTTATCTTCAATCAGAGTAGCTCTCAACGACGAAGCTCTCTCGACTGCAACATTAACTGCTGTCACTACCAATCGTATTTCTCTTTCTTTCAGTTGGATGGCTAACATTGAAGTCGGCTCAAACTTGAGATTAAATTTTTCAGCGTTCAATCAAATCGAAGGGTTGACCTTGCAAGTACTTCCTTCTACAGTTTCGTACACATATACCACCGGGTATATCTATCTTGATGATCAAACTTTGGCTACACTGCAGAGTATTGGTGAAGCAACTGCAATTGGCTCCATCGTTCAAAATTCAGGCGCCGACTTAATTTCATTGATCTCAGGAGGAGTTAGCAGTGCCGCGATTTTCTTATTAGATGCTATTGGTGAACTCGAGTTGTACAAGTATCTTAACATTGAATTTCCAGCAAATTTCATTGCATTCTATGAATCTCTTTATTCGGGGAATAATACATCCATTCCAAACGTATTCGCCACAATAAAAAGTGAGGGCGGCGGAGATAATAATAATGTAGCTACCACATCAACTTATTATAAATTCAGCGAATGGAACACACCAATTGTATTTCTCGATAAATGTGGCGACGGACTTGCAAAGCAGATTGTTGCTCTGGCTTTATGCTTGTTGACTACTTTACCAGTCTTGTTCTGCTTCAAAAAGGATGATTCTTCAAAAATGGAAAGATTTTTCACAAGATTGAATCATATTTTTCGGTGGAACATGGTGATATCATATTTCCTTGGAGATTTCACCACTCTAATTGTCCACATCATGGTTCAATTTCAGGAGCTCTCATTTAGTAATCTTGACAATTACTCCATTGCATCTGTGGTTGTCAGTGTACTTATCCTAACAGCGTACGCCATAATTTTTGCAGTCGCTGCATATCAAGTGAACAAGAAGAAGTTAACAATTCCTTATTATTTTACTTCAGCTCGAAAGAAATTAAAAAAAAGAATTGAAAAAGACAAATTTCCTGTCAGCATGGCAGTATTCCAAGAAGAATATAATGAAGATAACAGGTTCGACAAGAACTTCATGTTCGTAATGAAGTTCCAAGATCTCTTGGTCTGTGTAAACTTTTTCTTTTTACAGCGGGCTCCTCTGGCTCAGTGCTATGTTTATACGTTGCTTATAGGATATTTGATAATCATCACGTTGATTGTGAGACCATCTAAGTCATTGCTAAGTATGATTGGTTTACTCTTCAATGAATTTGGAAAGTTGGTCCTTGGGATACTGGCTATTATCATTGCGAGTGATAAACAGACTGGACATTTGCTGAGTCAAAATATGATGCTGGTGATTGGCAAAGCTCAAATATACACAGTGATAACTATCTTCGCTGGAAACATAGTGCTTACTCTGGTAATTATAGGAGGGGAAATATTGAAATTAATTCGTTCGATGAAAAGTAAAAAACGTGGGGAGAACATCGCAAGCTTGCATAAGCCACGAAAACTTAAATCCATAAGCTCCTGAAACTTGCATATGAATTAAATTAAAAAATCAATTCTCAACATTTTTTTCTTCTTTTATCCTAATTTGTATAGTCCGAAAGATCTGTGGGGAATTGATGACCAAAGTGAATTGGCCAATCAATTCACGTTTGTTTTTTACTCAAAATTAGTAATCAATTTTATTTTTGTCTTTTTTCAACAGGAATATGGAATTATATGCATCAACATTTGATCTATTTCATTTTGTCAGTTTAACATAATCTAAGAATCAGAGTAAATCGAATTGCCAACAATAATAGAAGCTAATTTAAAAAATCTTTTTTTTCATAGCAGGTGATCGATTTTTCTGGCTTTTCTTCCGTGTTTTCTTTTCTCTTTTTTGGCCTGGAATATTTTCGTCTTGATTCTCTGAATTTTTTAATTGCTCAATCTCCATTTGAAGATTCGAAATCAATATCTTTTGCTGGTTACGTATATATTCGCTTTTTTCGAACGAGGTCAGCAGCTTTTGATAATCACTGTCGAGTTTTTGATACTTATCCAATTCTATTTGTAACTTTTTTACTGTTTTCTGCAGAGTTTGATTGTATTGCGAAAGCTCTTGATTCTTGAGGCTTTCCTTCGTTCTTTCATTGCGTTCTTCCTCAACACGCCGATTTAAACTGGTAACCCGCTTATTTAAGATATAAATTTCATTGGTTTGGAATTTTTCTCCTGATGGGCCTCGATAGCTGTGTCTTCTGGCTGAGGAGGGAGATTCTTTCCTTGAGTTTCTTCCTGCAGATAACCTGCCAGAAGAAGTTCGTCGGAGTCTCTCTTTGTCATGTTCAAGCTTGATGCCTTCGCTCTCTATCTCTTCTTTAAGCTTAAGATTCTCAAATTGTCTGCCTGGTGTATGGGAAGAAGTTTTTTTTCCTCGACCTCTGCTTCTTCTTCTGGCCGACTCATGTTCAGAATCTGAATCTGAGCTGTCTGAATCAGATCGTTTGGAAATTTTCTGACGATCAGTACTACCCTTGCTGGAAGAGAACTTTCTCTCATGCGATATTTTAGGAGGGATTAACTCTTCGTGTTGTCTTTTTGCTGATTGTGGAGGTTCAATCTCTGAGTGTAAAGTTTCTCTTATAGAAGGCTTTTTAAGTATTGACGTTGGCGAAGCAACTGATCTTATAGGAGATCCCATCTGATTCACCATTTTCTCCATTTCTATGATCTTGTTTTGAAGATCAAGGAGCTCCTCTTGCATCCTTAAGCTTTTGTTTGAAGATTCGTTTACGTCAACTGTCCTATTCAGTCCTGAAGGAGCCTTGTAATGTGAGTCTTTTGGGGGCCTCTGCAAAGAATCGGTGTTGCTGGATCGACTATTAGTGTTAGTATTGGTAAAAGAAGAGTCCAATGTTGGTGTAGTTTCTTTATTTTGAATTCCATTCAGCTTGATTGAGCTGCTGTGTCTTGAATTTTCTAATGAAACATCCTCTTTGAAGTTGTCAAGCTCTTTATCGAGGATAGAGTTCATCATGCTGATTTGGTCTGCTGTAAGACTTGTATTCATTGTTGGCTACTTCAAATTTTCTTAAGAAAAAGTTATGATTTAAATTTTTTTCTGTTAGAAAAGCAATCTTTGAATAAATCCATCGACATTCGATCACCGTTTGTGTGCTTATATTGCTAACCATCAATTACCACTGCAGCTGCACAGAATGAATTTGTTATTAAACAATTTTGAGAGACAAAAAATGGTTTTAGATCTTGAATCAGAAGTGACGCATTTGTGGAATAGCGGAAACTAGATGTAAACCTTACCATCTCTTATGCGATGTTTGGAGATCAAATTCACATTTCATAACTGTAACTAATCATTTTTAAAAAGCAAATCTTGAGACAAATAGCTAGAATTATAGCTTACTGAAGAAACAAGTCATTTCACATAAATGAAACAGATTAGTTGCTGTTTGGTTCTGGAAAAAATCCAAATGATGAATAAGGATGGTGTAATAGGGTTGTTTCAATTGCACAGTCATCATTAGGAGATTACAGAGGAATAGCTTCCTTTCCTTCTTCAGACTAACGTTTTTCTCAAATTCAAGCTCGATTGAATCGACACAATTACCTCTAACAAAATTTTTACTTAATTAAGATTTAACATTGGACCTTAACATTTATTTGCGGTCGATGTTCCAGTACTTTTTTTCTCAAGGCACAAAGACCTTTGTCAAGTACCATCAATCTCAACTCATCCCCCCCTCTCACTCAGCGCAAGGAAAGGAGCAAAATATTATCTGAACTCCGCAAAGCCACCGAAGACTTTGTACTGCAAGAGCAGCATCATGAAAGTTTTCGGAACACTTAACTACGAGTAATGGATTACTTCTCATGGAGTCACTAATTCTATCAACAGGAAGAATTTGCCAAAAGGAGACAGCATCTCAAAATACACGGCATTATCCAGTTTGAATAATTCTCTGGCCTTTGGTGATTTGGGCTTGATCGCTTTTACAAGCCTGGCTTCACGTAACAGTCCTATTTCCAGCTTTATTTAACCTCATTTTCATCTGTAGTTGGGAGCTCTGAGAGAGATATTATGTAATTGACTTACTTTTCTGGACTTATTAAATCCTAATTCACTTATAGAAATCAACTCCTCGAAAGTTTGTCACTAGGAGTCACAAACCACCTGCAATCTACATGCGCAATACTCAAGGATCTTTAGTTTAGAAGCAAAAAGCACCAAAACGTTCGCATCGTACCCCTATCTACATGAAGCCAATAACAATCATAAAAGCTTTGTTGTTGATATACATGTAAATCTATTTCGCTTGAACATATAGGGTGCTTCCAACAACTCATCGTTGAAATAAAAATATGAGGATCTAGTTTTTCTGATAGACTAACAACAATTTGCTATATTAATCCTTGGTCAATTACAAACACAAACAAAGTTAGACTCACAACGCCAAATATAATCAAAAATATGAGAGGGCATGCCTTTCTTGTTCCGTCTTCGATAGGAACGAGTCCTCCCACACTGTAAGCAGCTAAGACACCGTAAATAAGCGCCATTAAAATTGCTGCGTTGTTTGTATGGTAAGAGGTTATCAATGCTATCAGTAGCATGAAAATGGTAATTAAACCCACTGACAAAGCTTGGAATCGGGCGATTTGAGGAGTGACGAAGTTCTTCCAACCCTCGAACAGAATCCCAATATGTGCTCCAAGCAGGCCAAAAGCACAAGAAACGCTTCCCACGGTTCCTGATGATTTGAAAAACGAACCGCTTACGTTTCCAAGAACACCACTGAGAAAGAATAGGAGTAACAATTTTAGAGGTCCGCATTTTCTTTCGAGGAAAGTGCCCAAAAACAGCTGCGCTCCTGAGAAAAAAACCATTTGAGGAAGATTTGAAAACAAAAAGCAGCAGGTGATGAGTCTGTAGTACTGGTGGCCTCTCTGGATGTAATAAGGAAAATACTCTCCAAAGGAATAAAGAACTCCACTCTTTATCGAGAGAAATTTGTTCGATTCTATGTCAGCTCCTCCGTAGAACAGCATGGTGAAATAGATAATGATTTGAATAAGTGTAATCCAAAAAATTGCAGTTTTAATCTGGAGATAGTGCGAAATACCACGTGTCATTGTTTTCAAGAGATTTTCTTGACGTATGTCAGAGCTGTGCGAAGCTAAATTGCATATTAGACTGAAGTTTTGGGAAGAATTGAGAGGTACTTGTAATAAGATCGATTGATAAGCTTTCAGAGTCATTGGGAAAGGCGTTCAGATAGGGTTTGTTTGTTGCTAAAATTTTGGCTTGATTTGAAGTATCCGTCATTAGTGAGAAATAGAATTTATTCTTGATATAAAATAGGGAGTTTGGATCCTTATTTAATTAGTAACTGAATATCAAGCTCGGTTAGTTTTTTTTGTAGAATTAAACCTCTTCCAAGCAATTGCGAATGACTTGAAATCATCTTTTTTTGCTTTTAAAGAAGTGAATCAAAAGCCTTTGATGCTTGTAATAGAAACAGTTTACTTTCTAATCCAAAAAACTATCTATATCAAACTCAAATGTTATGTGTTGTAAGAGAATATATCGTATATTTCAGTATTTAAAAGCCATGGTGTAATAAATCAATATTTAAACGAATGAGATGAAAATCAAGTGCAATAATTTTCATGATAGCTGTACGAACATCATTGCTGATGAATTAACTGAATCATCATATTCATAATATAGTTAGCAGATTTGCAATAATATCATGTGGTCTCAGACTTCCCAGCCACCGATTTACTCTTATATCTCATTATAAGAGCTTTCGAAAATCTGTTATAGTAATTCGATCTTTATCGATTCCCATGTTTTTCACCATACCTACTCGATTCTCAACAACACGCTCTTTGCAGGAATAAAATACCTTCGATGATATCTTTATTAAGCGTTTCAGAATCTGAAGCCAAATTTTGCATCAATTTCAGAAGACCTTCTATTGATATAAAACCTTGTCTTAAAAAGAAATTTTTTCATCTCTGCCACCAGCATACCAAATTTACTTGTTCGTGTCCAAGTATGCGAATAGAGAAAGTGTAGCTTCCTGAAAAGAAGCTTCAAAGTTCTGATACTCGCCAGTGAATGATTCAAAATCCAGTGGAAATTTCGTGAAATCAGATTCTGTTTCTTCAACACAATCCCCACAAGGAGTTTGCTTTCCCTTTATTTTTTATAGTCATTCTGAGTTGAGTAGTCGATTATTACTTCCTGCGCAGGAGTGAGTGGTTTCTTGATTTCATTTTTTGATTTCGATTTTAAGCAATTGCCTTTTGGATTTTCGCAGCATCGGCATCGTCGAGTAAATGGAGTAACTGAAAGATGAGTTCTCTTCGGCGCTTTGCAGTGAATATTTTTTTTCTTTGGTAGTTCGCCTTTCTTCAAAATCTCGTGATTCTTTGCTTTTTGAATTTTCTTATCAATAACTTGCGCTTCCTGGAGAGATATTGAACCATGGCTCTTTGAATCGAGATAATTGAAGATGATTTTCTGTTCGAGTTGCGCCGCTCTCATCTTTTCGATTAAGTTTTATAAATTGAAGAATACAAGTCAGTATGCAACGTTATCTTTTGTGCTTACTAAATTCACATGAGAGATTCGTTCTTTTTGACAGCAAATTTAATTTTACAAGCTATGTTTCCAATAAAAACAATTGTTGGAGAGAAAAAAACAAAATGCTAGAACTGACTGTCAAGTGAAAATAAGGAATGTCATAAATTCTAGCCTTCTGGATCAGAATCAGCAAATTAGTTCAGTCATTCTTGAACCATACTTTTTGTTTGCAATGATATTTTTCCAAAACTCCGATTCATGTCTAATATTCGATGGTTTTATGTGTATAGCTCGTAATTGGTACTGCTAGGGGCTTCTTGGTGTTGCTGATTTACTTAAGTATTGTAGTAGTATGAAAATTGAATTTGAGACAAAGGTCATTATCTCCTCGAAAGCTAAAGAATATCGAGAGATGAGAGGGAATAAAAGATTAAATACAAAACTAAATGTGAATGAAAATTAGCGAGTAGCAGCTTATAGGACGAAGAAAATAGATAGGATTATTGTTGCAAAGACTCTTGAGTCAAGCACCACTCCAATCCCTCAGTATTTGATACATTTGCACAGATTCAATCTTTCATTATTGTTTGCAATCCAATACTTATTCGAATCTTTCCCTCTACAGCTCATGGCCTCATTACCTCAAGAATAAGACAATGGAAATTAATTTGGATACAAAAAGTTTTAATTCTCAAAAATAAGTCTCTATTAACAAAATTTATTATGATAAACCAGTGTCTCTTTCAAGTAGTGGATAGCAGTGGAGGTAACTCAGAAAAGCAATTCTTTTCCTCAATTATCTTCTTCTAGGAACTAAAGTATATGATTACCACCATGAATATCATGTACTCACCTACGAAGCTGGTAAAATCGATAATTTCAGCTGGACCACTTAACAATTCTCCAAAAATCCAGGTAGCTATGTCGTACTTTGGGATTTAGACGCAAACAAGAAAGTTATGGTGCACCCTCACGAATTCAATGTTTCTACCATCTTGTTTTTTGGCGCAAATCAAGAGTATCTCCTGTCCATCGATAACGGTTTAGCTCCATCGATGTTCATTTCACTATGGCAGTCATATACTTGTCTTCATCAAAAATATTTACCTCGAGGCTTAAAAAACCAACCTGCTATCAACTATTACTGTGGCTATTCAAATGCAAATAATTATATGGTGATTGCTGGAAACTATCCCGCACAATATACCTTTTCAATTTGGTATTTCGAAGGTGAGAAATTGGATATGCTGCTTGAGAATAATGAGGATACACTGGCAAACTGTTTGGGAGTCCATGTATTCGAGAAAACCTCTTCGTTTGCATTTGCTATTGTAGAGAAGAGGTGCATTAAATACTGGAAGCTCGATGGCAAGAAGCTGTTACTTGTGAATCGTGTTCATGTGAAAGAAGACATCATGGACACGCAATTGAATCCAGACAAAAATTTTCTGCTTTTTTTGAATGAGCATGGCAGAGTTTATATCATAAATAAAGAGGTAAAAACAATTTGATTGTAGCGTTTATTAACAGTTTTTCTTCAACAGGGGCAATATGTAACCTCTTTAGTACACTCGGAGCTACTTTTTACATGTTTGAGTATCTATGAAGACTATCTTTTCCTTGGAACAGCTGAAGGTTAAATAGCAGCGTTATTGGCTCTTCAGCTGAAAGCATTTTCTCTGTTTAGGGCAGATCGAAATTTATCAGCAACATTCGTTGCAATTTCTGAAAAGCATGAAAAATTTGAAGGAAAGCATTAGTAGTGCCCGAAATATCCTCAAAACTCAACAACGAAATGCGGAGCAAGGGGAAGAGGGTAAAACACATTCAAAACGCAATCAGCCAGGCATTGTCTCAAAGGAAGGTGACTGCATTAAAAAGATTATTGTTGCAAGTATCATTCATTAGTCATGACCTCCTTTCCTCATGAATAATAACAGGACATCATGACCTTGTCTTCGTGCATTATCATGACCAAAATCTATTTTGTTATAACTATATGAACGACAAGATTGACTTTTCCATAACTGGTCATTCCAATAGAGTATTTTCGGATGTTCCCGTCTCTCAACTACAAATTCGTTAGGTTCAGCACATCCATTGGAGTCCAGGCGATAAGAAAATCTTTGTTTCATGTGGCAACGACGGAGCTGTCCGAATTTGGAATTACATTGGAGATAGATGGATACCATCCCAAATTGAGATTCCGAGTGAAAAAAGCAGCACGTAGTCACTTTCTTTCTGAGTGATCCTCCTAAAAAGTTTTCTTAGTCATCCTATGTTGGGATATCCTAACAGTTTCTACTCCCAAAAGCAAGGGCCACTCAATCTTCTGAAGGATAAAAAATTCACTTATAAAATTACTGCCATGGAAGTCGATTGGCAGTCTGAAGAAATTTATTTGGGAGATAATCTCGGAAACCTCATGATATTCGATCTCAAGGCCGGTAGCATGAAGAAATCTGTACCGATCAGCGGATTTAAGATTAGTTGCATTTCTATCTCATCACACTATCTTGCAATCACCCAGAGCACGGGTCACACCTCGGTCTTTGAGAAAAACTCGAATTTTGAAAATTTCCTTAAATTGGAAGAGGCGCATGCTGAGTCTAGCATCAAAACGAAATTTTACAAAGGTGTGCATCTGCTTGAACCTGGAGTAGAGCATTTGACGAGGAGAATGATGGAAAGCCCCAAAAATTCCTCCATCAGGAGCGAGAAGCAGCAAAAATCTTCTCCTCGAAAAACACCAAATAATATAGAGACTGATTCGAAAGTGAACGAGTCATTAGCCGTGAAAGCAATCACTATAAATAATGTTAATACACTGAGGATGCATGAAATCCAAAAAAATAAGGATTCTCTAACAAGTATCCCGCTTGTGAACTACTACTTAGAAGGTATACATAGTCACATCCTGAGATACAAGGGAAATTATTATTTCTTTCAATGAATAGGAAAAATCCTGGATGTAGAAATTCATTCATCGAATGATTATTTGGTGGTATTGTCCAATGATGGGTTTGTTAGCATCTTTACCCTGACAGATGGTGAATTAAGAGGCAGAATCGAAACAAAACCTTTCAGCACGAGTAACATTCATATGTTGGGAAGAGTTTAACATTTAAATGATGCTAGAAATAGCACTTGATCCTGCAGGTCTTTATCTCCTGGTTGCTTCCCCTTCTCTTCTAAGTAAAAGTATGAAAGTTAATAAATATAGTTTCAATCTGATTGCCTTTTGTAGGCGCGCTGAATGTACAACCTGGGGAGCAACCTTTCAAAGTTTCGGATAAGAGCTCTCTAGCAGACAAGCGGAAACTAGAAGAGAGGTTTAATTTAGGTAAATTCTGTTTTTTTTAATTGAGAATGAGCTAACGGTACTATAGAGCAAAGCCGCGTTTCTATTTATGAATTAGGAACAGGAGAATTTCTTGGAGAGGTCAACAGAGTTGGGGTCGCGACAGCCCTTGCTTTCTCCTTTGATGGAAGTTTTTTGGCAATTGGATCAGATAAAGGTGAATTAACTTCTGTCTTAAATTAAGCCAAATCTAAATTGTTACATCGTTGACTCAGGCCAAATCAATGTCCTTGGGATCGATCCAAACTTGAGAGAGAATATTTTTGAGGTTCTCGATGGAATGAGAAAAAATCCTCGTTTCTGGGACGATTTTCCTTTGAGAATCGAGCAGCAGCCCATGTAATAATTTCTTGAATGAGTAAGTCTTAAATCTGTTGATATTAGGGAGAAGAGTCTGAACAAAGGGTCCATACAGTATCAGCATGTTGGAAGAAAATTTGATCAATTTCCAAATATTGTCGCTGAATCATTTGAATCCACTAAGAATCAGCCGAAAACGCATAAATTTACCCACTTCAGGACTGCCCAATCAGTGAAGCAATCAAAAGCTTTTGCTTATATCAGTCCACCTTCATTTGATCCCAATACCCGAAAGGAGTACCTACAATCTTCGATCCCTCAAATCAATGTTAAATCGTAAATATGAGCATTATCTTTTTATTCACTTAACATTTCAGTCCTAATGGCCATTATTCTTTGATATCGAGCAATAATAAACAGGGATTTGTCCCAAACATGAGAGCAGATCCCAATAAATTTAGTGAATCTAAACCTTTAGTTGGCACTCTGAAAGACAGCGAGAGACAGAATCAGACTCTCTCGAGTCCGGACAAGAAGTCGCTAAATATTCCGTCAATTGCAAGTAACTTTCTTTATCATTTTTTCTCATTAAGCACTGTTACAATTAAGCGCGATCCCATATTGACAGAGCTAAAGAAACAGCCAATAAGATAAGAGAAATGAATTTTGCTTACGTAGAGAGCATTGAGAATCAAAGCTCTAAATTCCCTCAATTATCTCCTTCAAGGCAAAAAATTCATAGGGGAGTGGCCTTTGAGTCTCGTGAGATCGATACTGAACTGGATCCGATTCTCGGCAAACACCCGGATCTGAATTATGATCGTCAATCTTACATGGGTCCTTCTGGAAATGTTCGGCCTGACCCTTTAGATATTGATATTGATGCCTCTGCAAATCAGGTCAAAGCGGATCCAGATAATATCGATGACAATATCAACGAGACTCTAGGGAGAGAAGAAAAAAGGCATTATCATCAACCGCAGCAACTTTACGAAAGCGACTATCTCACAGATATGAGTATAAATTCAAATTTACCAAGAAAACCTCGGTTAAAAGATTCACTCAACAATTATGTTGACTTAAGCGCTGAGAACGCTGGCACCGTTTTTTCTCAGATTAATGAATTTGAAAAAAGGTTCAAAAGACAAGAACAAGACTAATGATATTTAGAGTTGACCTATAGATATTTCTTTCTATTACTTTCTCTGTCTATTAACAAATAATATCATAGCGGCGCACATAGTAATACTTCAAATTAAGGCATTGAATGAATGAAAAAGCGATTAACTCAACTTCAGGCTCATAAATACAATCAACAATATATTGACAATAGTCTTTTGAGTTCTTTTTTCGTTTCTAAAATAGTGATCGGACCCTACTAATTTGTGTCTATATGTTTTTATGTTGGAGGGACGTATTTTTTACCTAGGTAAACTTAATCATTTCTCATTTTTTCCATTATGCAACTCATATAAATCTCATATATTAAACACGAACTCAATTACTTATTGAGCGTTTTGTTATCATATCCTTCATGTCGACCTTACAAGAGGAGAAGAGCAGAGATGATCGCCAGCATGAATCCAAGAATTGGAATGATGTATGAGCCATCAAGAAGGAGTCCAACTTGAACTGACGTATAGGGACCATTGCCTTCTTTATTATTGTAGAGAAGGGTGTAAAGGCCTCCATTTGGAGCTTTAAAGAAAGTGTGCGTGGAGGTAAGACTGATGGTAAGGAATTGGGTTTTAAGTATAACCTGTCTGAGATGCTCAAGATCCCAAATTTCATAGAGGTAAGTGGTATATGGGAAGTCGGAAATTGAATCACGTAATATGAAACAGAGATATGGTCCATAGGCAAGCATCTCGGAGACGGTAGAAGTGGTTCTGGGATAAGTGACTAGTGGAGCAAGACTGGTGGTGTTTGTTCGAACGTAATAGGTAACGTTAGTCAGAGTGCCGTCAGAGCAGAGTGCACCGTAAAATTTCTTGTCAGTGACGTATGACGAGCAAGAGTAAGATTTGTCAAAGGAACCGACGTCGGTTGTAGTAACGGTTCCCTTGCTGACATCGACAATAGCTTCTTTTAGGACATTATTCTCAACCCAAACAGCAAGAATTTGGTTTTTGTTGAGAGCCTCACCCCATTTAACATTCAAAGAATTCGGTTTATCCATAACAGTTGAGAGAGTGAACTCGGTTCCAATAGCTCCTGAGCCAATTTGGAAGCTAGTGACGTTAACTTTTTTATCAGCAGCAAGGTAGAAGACGTAAAAAGTCTTTCCAATCATGACGGATTCAAGGTTGTTCGGGGTAAAGCTTTGGTCGGTGTTTGAAGAGATCTGGAGTCTTGGGAGAGGAGAACCACCAGTGAGTGGGATTTGGTAAGCTCTGAGTTGTGGAGTGTTGGTGTCGTTGTCACTACCAATCCCGACAGCGTAGCCATTGTAGTAGTAAAGGAGTACAGGTGCGGTGAATTGAGCAGTGGAATTATCTCCGATGGTAGTCAGAGTCTTAGTATCAATTTTTCTCCACCAGAGGTTCCAGTTATTAGCAGAGCTGTTTCCAGAGTTGTATGAAAAGAGCTGAGAGACAAGATGCAGATCACCGCCGGTGATGCTGGCCAATGCAATGTAGGTTTTATTTGTGAAGTTGGTGTCACTATCCTGAACAACTGTGAAAGGGGCTTTGATAAAGTTTTTTGTAGAGAAAATAGCAAAAGCGCTATACAAAGTGAGCGCTAAGGCAATGGCAACGAAGGTATTTCGCATCAGTGGGTGCTTCTTACTTGTTTTAATTTATTAATTATTTTAGTGTCTTGCCTATTTTAGATATTCGAGTCTGTGTCGAGTAACTCATGTGCTCCCTCACAGTAAATCTCACAGTAAATATACTGTGAGGAAAAAGTTCATAACTCCCAATAATACAGACAAAATAACATGAGAGTAAAGTAATCGCAGTAATTTAAAGTATATAAATAATTAGTATTGCCAAGCGAAATGAGCCATTATCGAAGCGCTCTAACACTGGTGGAAATTTAGGAACTGCCATACAAGAATGCTGGGTTGCAAAATTAGCCTTAAAGAAGGTTAGAGGCCTTGGTTTTAGTATCATAGTCTTCGTTCTGAAGGGATCCCAATTTTTTTTTTTTCAATAAAAATGAATGATGAGAAATTGATCTGAAATCGTCTTAATGTTCCGAATCCTTCTCTTGAATAGGTCAAAGTTAGAGTGAAACGAAACACAATCTACTCCTGACCTCGTTTTTTTTTTTGAGGCGAAATTTTCTATCGCATCTGGTAATTTTAGCTCTAACCGGTCCAGAAATCCTATTACACTGCCGTATATGTCAAAAAAGCGACGACGGGAGGCGCAAATCTATAGAAGGTATCTCATTTTTTGTTTTTTAGGATTTGATGCTAAATTCTAATGAGAACGACGTTCCGGAAGTTTAATAGAAAATTTAACATATAAGAATATGAGTAGTCATATCCGTGAGTGAATTTCTAATGCGAACATTACCTAGAGCGTTCATCAAATTATCGATTAGCACTATTGAAACATTTCAATAAATTATTTGCTTTTGGGTTATTGTTGAAAATAGAATCTTCCCTTTTCACTGAACTGATTATATATTCTGACCTTTGATATAGACTTTCACAAAAACACTTGGCCAGGTTACAGGAAATTCAAGCATTCATTATGTAACCCACATGAATGATTAAAGATATTTCAGTTAACTAAATTGGCTGTGAGTTATTTTCCTTATTTTTTATTGTATAATCTTAGAACAGGAAGAGACTGGCTATGATGGTTAACAGGAAGCCAAGAACCGAAGAAAGGTATGAACTTCCAAGGAGGAGACCAACCTGAACATTGGTGAATTGCTTGTCATCATCCTTTTTGTCCCAAAGAAGAGTGTAGAGACCTCCCGCAGGAACTCTATAAAAGCTGAATGAGGAATGGGAGTTGATGGTCAAGAATTGAGTTCTATTCTTAAATGGGGTCAGTGTCTCGAGGTTCCAGATTTCGTAGCTGTAGGATTGCGATGACTGTGAGGATGAAGACACTGAATCAAGAAATACCATAGCGAGGTGGGGTCCATAAGGGAAGGTGTTAACAAGGGCAGAAGTATTTTTCGAGTACTGAGCCAATAGAGCAAGGCTGGTAGTGTTCGTTCTCACGTAGTAGTTTATGGTTCCAGCAGAGCCATTGGTGAACGAGCAGAGTTCACCATACCATTTCTTGTCGGTGGCATAGGCTGAGCAATCGTAATCTTTATTAAAGGCGTTCACAACCGTTGGGGTGGGAACAGTTCCCTTGCTAACATCAATAAGGGTTTCCTTGAGAATATCATCTTCCTCCCAAGCGGCAAACAGTTGACTGTTGCCCAAAGATTCACCCCAAACGACAGACAAAGTTTTAGCCTTGTCGAATGTGGTGGAGAAGGTGAATTCCATCCCAAGGGTCGAAGAACCAATTTGGAAGCTGGTGACATTGACCTTTTGGTCAGAGACCTTGTAGAAGATGTAAGCAGTCTTTCCAATCGTGGCAAAAGTGAGGCTCTTCGGAGTGAAGCTTTGATTGGTATTAGACGTGATTTGGAGTCTTGGCAGAGTAGCACCACCAGTGAGAGGGACTTGATAGGCTCTCAGTTGAGGGGTGTTGGTGTCATTATCACCATTAACGCCGATAGCATAGTTATTATAGTAGAAGATAGAAGGAGGAGCGGTGAATTGAGCAGTGAAATTGTCTCCAGTAGAAGCGAAAGTCTTGGCATCTAATTTTCTCCACCAGAGGTTCCAGTTGCTGGCAGAGCTGTTTCCAGAGTTCTTGGAATAGAGCATAGAGACGAGATGCAAGTCACCAACAGTGATGCTGGCCAATGAGAGAGAGGTCTTGTTTGTGAAGTTAAGATCGCCTTCTTGAACAACTACGACGGGAGCCTTGACGTAGTTGTTGGTTGTGTAAGTCGCAAGAACACTCGTCAAAGTGAGTGC
>ENA-UOTX01000510-UOTX01000510.1-compost-metagenome-genome-assembly--contig:-NODE-510-length-40417-cov-6.811874_pt1 | contig 40417 bp, 23 predicted proteins | sample MGYA00238143_ERZ746982 | MGnify/ENA primary metagenome ERZ746982 (study PRJEB28758, sample SAMN06268862) | compost metagenome | isolation source: single cell | place: USA: California, Emeryville, Joint... | reverse complement strand
TATTTCCCCAGATTTCCGGACAACTTTAGCAAAATGATGACCCCCGAAACTGCAACTCCCAGAGAACAATTGACAGCTTCTACTTCGATTCAAACTCAGAGTAACCGCCAATACAACTCAAAAATACCCACATCTGGGTTTTTCACGCGCCCAACAACAGCAACTATGAGCCATCAAAGGTCGTCTACTGAGCTCTTGATTGATCCGACAGCTCACCGGCCACCTCCCAACCTCGTACCGAAATTAGCTCTCAACTCAGTAGCACTCAGAAACGCACTTGCTAAAGAGGGAATGAATACCGCCCTTGTATTCCTAACAGATCGTCCAAAGACAGGGCAAAGCGCAAAATCAAGAACTCCCTCCAAACTTTCGTTGGGTACATCTTTATTTTCAGGAAAATTGACTAGGCCTGGCACTGCTCTACAAAAAACCGACCGTGGATCATCTCCTTTCAATCGACAAGGTTCGACTGAGCGACAGTCCAACAGAGATGGTCTACAAATAGGAGAAATTAAGCGAAGACCCACCTCAGCTGTAGTGACTAAGTCCAATCAAAATTTTGCTTTAACAAAGGCTCATCATGGCCAATATCCACCCACTCATCTCAACGACGTGGATGATGATGATAATCCTCATCAATTGGATACGCTGGAAGATCCTTTGCTCGATCATCCTTCTCCAATATCGCATCGAAGAAGAGACTTGTCTCCCCATGAAGAGGATTATTTTCAGGTTAATTATGGAGCATTTACCGATAGACCTCACCAAAGAGATCCGATCGAAGGAAACTTGACGACTTCGCAAACAGAAGAACTAGAGCAGATTTTAGAACTTGAGAATCATTTACAGAAAGATCCAACCAATCTCGCGATGAGAACTGAAGCTACTGATGAAAGGACAAACACTAGGCCACTTATTTCAGAAGATTACATAAAAAATATAAAAGGACCACGCAAAAATTTATCAAAAGAACTTGTCGATTACTTAAAAGTAACAACAAAACAAGGTCCTCAAATGCAGACTGAAGGAGCTTTATCAAGGAATTCAATGAGTCCAGGACTCAGGATCTCTACGAGATCTCCAAAAGAAAATTTTATACAGCAAACTGGCGACGGATCTCCGACCCCATTTTCTCCTGTACTTGGAGGCATCACACAAATGTATTCAAATAAAAAGAACTCAAGCGAAAAACCTGTTATCCAAGTCCAGGCCAGATTCAAGGTTGCAAAAGATTTGCAAGACTTTAGAAAATTGGAAGAGGAGGCTGCTCGAAAGATACAACAGTTTTATCGTCAGAGAAGGAGCAAAAGACAAAAAAATAATGATGTTGAGGAAAGCTCTATTGAAATGAACCGCCAAATCACAGGAATAGGAGCCTTTGGTAACCTCTTGAAAGGAGTAACTGAAATTGCAAAGGCATCCAATGAGCATATGATAGGTCAACCTTTTCCTGGAGGTCGAACTAGCGTGCATACGATGAGCTCCGTTTTAGATAGAGAAAGTATAGTGCACCAAGAAACTGAGGGGAAAAAGCTAGCCAAAATTCCTGATGTAAAAGAAGAGCACATAAGGCAGAAGTTTTCTGATTCATTTCAACTTCAAAGAAAGAACGAGAGCTCCGTAGAGATTGAAAAGAGTCAATTCTCTACGATCTCGGACAAACTAATAAAACCTGAAACCCCTAAAAAATCAGCGAATCAGCCATTTTTGCTCAATTTGTTCAACCCAAATGTCTTTTCCGGTGACAACAGCCTACAACTTTCTAAAAATGAGATAATAAAAAAAACTATATCGAACCTTCATAAAGTTGAAATGAGTTTTGCGAAGCGGATCCAAGGGTTTGCTAGCTATTGGAGACTGAAGATTAAGGATATAAGTGAAAATGAAGGAACTCTGGTTTTCAATACAATATTACAAAACGAAAAAGTTAGCTTTGAAGTGAAAAGTGCTATTGATTTCAAAACTGCCGAAAGATTAATGTTTCAGTTCTCCGTCTGGCCTCTTGTTGCAGAGTCAAAAGGTCTACAAATTGACAGTGAAGAGTCGCCTAAACGTAGACGTAGCAGCAAAATATCAGAAAACGAACTATTTGGTAACCCTGTCGTCATTCACGGATTTAAATCTCAAAAAGAGAAGAAAAAGATGGGAGCTGAAGAGGAAATTAGTCTTCGAAGGGTATTGGCCATGCTCACTCAGTTAGTGAAATCAAAAACAGCAAGATATCGGAAGAAGAATGGTTATGTGCTACAAGATTCAAAGACTGACCCTGAAGTTGATATTGTGAGAAAAAACAGAGAAGAACTTGAATCATATAAACGCAAATATGCTGAGGCGATAAAAAAGCTTTCTACCTTCTACGCTTTTCATAGTATCTTACATGAGCGAAAGGATTCAATCATCTTGACATCAACAGACACACTCTCACAAAGTTATCAAAAGCGGAAAGAAGGCAGAAAAAATCGCAAACTTATTCACACACAAGTTGTCAATACTCAAGTCAAACCAAGTTCAATCGAGATCGATGATGAGAATAGCAATACTTCCTTGCACCTTGCCCCACAATCGATAGGTTCTCATACATTACTGAAGGAGGAGGAAGAAGAAAAAGAAAAAGAACACACACAGGATGCAAAGACTACTGCTTTAGAACGAAAATCATACAAGACAGCGGTGACGCAAAAGAAAGTCCTACAACGCGGGCACCATGAAAAAAAACGAACAATGACTATTACTGATCTTGGTTCCTTTCGGTCTGGAAAGAGTCGGAAGCTTCGATCTGTGACATCATCTAAGCAAGCCCTTGATAGTTCTCCTTATAATAATGCAAGTCCTGGTGGAAGATATTCAACAATGGAAAGAAGTCAGCATAGCAATAAGGTAATGGGCTCTTACATCGGATTCCTTACAAAGGAAATTGAGTCTTATAAAAATCCTTTCTTAAAAAAGTAATGATCCTAGTTCAAATTAGACTGCTAATCTCTCTCTTTTTTTTTTGAATAGTGAGGTAGTTCTTCAACTCATTGTAAAATCAAATCATGAGCGTGCACTCGTCTCCTTGAAGGTTGCTTATCATCAAAGCGCGGCAGATGAACTTATACTTTCTCGCAATGCTCTTGAGTTTGTATTCGAAGCTGAGAAGAATGGAACATTATGGAGTTCTGTGTTCAGGGTCGATTCCAAACAATTTTTGAAGAGAATAGCACCGAAGATCAGAGTTGATATGCGGAGTTTTATAATTAATGAAGGATTTTCTCCGACGCAAAAGAAGCAATTGATTAAATTTTTGCAGAAGAATCTGATAATCGAGCAGTCGCAACTTCAGCTTTCGAAGCCAAGCAAATTGAGTCAGTTCCGAGTGCTAAAGAAGCCGTCAACCGGCTCCATGGGTGATTTTAGCACTTTCATTAGTACAATGCGACATCAAAAATCGCTACTATTTGAAGCTTATGAAGACTACGAGCAAGTGTCTCATCATGTTAGGCGCACAACAAAGAGAGGTCTGGCATATGTTGGAAAAATGAAAAAGGGCGCTGACATTGTCACTGAACATAAACATTCTCGAATACTAAAAAGAAAGCAAGCTCATCAGGCTCAAGAAGAAAGCGATTCATTTACAGAACTAATCAATAGTGATATTCAAGTGCTGACTCTTGGTGATCTGAAGTATGGAGAGATCCAAGCAGCACAAGAATTTGTGAAAGAAGCAGGTGCCGAGTGGTTGACCTACTACAATGAAATTAGATGTGTCTCTTATCGCAGATATTATTATACTGTGAGACTCCATTCAAGCGTGTACATGATACGGCTTGAATTGGTGAAAGTTCCTGAAGGAGAGGAGATAATAGTTAGCATGTATCAAACAATCAGCAAAACCATCAATTATACTGTGATCAAAGACAAGCGCACTCAAGTAACTTTCGATCATCCACTCATAAAAAACTAATCCCATTTTGCATAGGAGAGAATTATTACGATACTTCAGATGAAAGATAGTGCCAAGCTCCGCGATGAACTCTTGCTTCGAGTTCTTGCCTTTGATAGGACGATGGTGGGAAAGAAGTTCGTTGTAAATGCGAATGCAGCTATTGGGTCGTACAACAAGAAGTTTGAGTTAACTCCAACCAATCTGGCACAAATCTTGATCTCGAATCGCGATGAAGGTCTGCCAAAGTACGGCATACAAATTAACAAAATCTATAAAAAAGGACATATCAAGTTCCTTGGCGATTGCTATCTCACGATAACCACCTACAGAATCGCTGATGTGACAAAAATTGACAGCATCATATGTCTCAGGTTTGAAATCACTCCGTTCAACTCGAAAACCAAATTCTATAAGTTCCTAATAAATTCCAAAGACCTCGAGTACTATTACAATATTATCCACACCGAGGATGAACAGCAGAAACATCTCAAAATAATTGATATCATTATTAAGAAGATGTATCTTAAACGCCAAAAAATCTACAGCGCAATTGAGCTGCCTATTCGGCACCATGCAAGTCTGGCAGACTCATCTCAAAGCTATGCTCTTCGAAATAGTTTTAAGCAAACCTTAAATACCTCTTCAAATCGAACTGCTAAAACATTTGGGCGCTTTTTGGAACCAAAGATCCGAGACAGCAGAGTTATAGTCCAAAAATTAAAGAGGGTTTGTGGTCAATATTTGCTATTTACAATACAGAAACACAATATTCTAGATTACTGGGCGATCAATATCTACAACCCGAAATCATGCCGTCGATTTGTAGTTTCTTTGTATTTTTCAGACATCTTGAACATGAATCCAACGTTTTTGGATAGCATGAGCCCACCAACACTTCAACAAATCGCCCAAGAGAGGTCATCGATGAATGACTACACTCGTTTCTGTGCTTACTATAATCAGTTTCAACAAGATAAAGTCACCCTCAGTCAGTCTAGTCAACCCGAAAATGCTGCAAAGAGCTTCCAGTTGTTAAGCGACACTCAATCAAAAGTTGACGCTCATTTAGATGAGGATACCGTCGGATATAGTGACAAGAAATTCGCTTTTATGGAAATCAAGGTAATTATACTGTCTCTACTCTCGCACACCTTTGAACTTTTTATTATTATGACCAATTAGTTCTGGGAAAATATCATTGAATCAATCGAAATTCTTGGAGGATCAAGCAAAAACTGTATACTGAAGATAGATACATTCAAAGGAGTGTTGCGAGAGCAAATGTACAGAGATATCATCCGTGCCACTATAACGACGGAAACGATGATGGAAGTATTTCTCGAAAACTCTCGAAAGAAATTAGACATTCTTGAGCGATCTGAGCTGATTCCTGATGTCTATATGCCGAACTATACAATCTTTATCAGGATGACATCTCTACAGAAAATGCACACATACAATACGAAATTTACTCTTGAACAGGGTATCAAACTCTATGAGAAGGATGAAAGTGTTGAGAGAGTCCCTCTCCTGAACTCTAATAATAAAATTTCCTTGGCGAATGTTGCACTAATTTGCAATTATATGGTTTACAAGAGTAAAGTGTGGAATGTTAGCTCTACTTCCGAGGAGCTTATCAATGCAAAGTCCTCTCTCAACAGGCAGAAGGTGTTACCATGGACGAACTTAGGACTCAAGTTGAATTGCAATCTTGACCTCCAGCTTAGAGTTGATGATCAACGTGTATTTGTTGAACGGCTGTTGATTTACAGAGATGTATTGTCGCAACTGCCTCTACAGATGGTTTCAATAGTGTTTTATGAAAAGAAGGACTATTTTATGTTCTTTCTATACGATGTTGACTCGTGTTGGGTTATCAAGAAGAAAATCAGAATGAATGAGGTGATTGCACATCTCCCTTATGTCAAACAGATGCTGGAAGCTCAACTGTATGAGGAACTCGGAAAGAGGATGCTTCAAACCTTCAAAAATCGTTTAATATTGCATGTATATACCTTTAACCCGATCAAAGAGCATTAGTCGAAAGAGGGCGATTTCTTTTCGAAAGACAGTACTTGCTTTATGATTTATGATGGTTAGTGTTACTGTTCGTGCAGTCATGTACTTAGCTTTTTCACTCATTATGATCTCAAATATCATTACAGATGTATCTATACTTATCTTTAGATTCCCTGCCTATCGACATCTCATTTTGTGTGGAATAAGTGATCATTTTCAATTCACAAAATCGATGTCAATTAGTCAAATTATTAGTGTAAGATCTACCATTGCTGTACTGTTTTATTTTCTTCCCATGTATTCTTCTTCTCATTAATCTTTCAAATAACAATTTGTATAAAGGGATTAATTTCATCTCTCCTTTTTATATAATAGAGAGCAGAATGCTCATGAATATTACTGAGTCAAAGCGGTAGTAGATGTAACTCAATACTTGGAATAAATTCAGACAAATGTTTAGTTTTTTAATTTCTCCTTTGCAGTAGATAAGATTTCTTGATCATTTCAAATGATGCCTTTTCTAATCAGACATTTCCCCAAAACATTAAATCTCTTTGTCTTCTGCTCTGAATTTGATCATAAAATAATCGAAGTATGAGAAATATTTATCTTCCAAACGAAATAAACTTGATTGTTTGACAGGGTAATTTAAAATAGGACTCTATCATATATATTACAGATTAGAGGTAGGTAAACCAGCAAAATCTGACGCCTTTTACTTTTAATGACAATTCCTTTAACCTAAGTTTTTTTTCCAATTCACTCACTTCCGCAACAAGGTTCAAAAATGCATTTCTGAGCCTATTTCACAAGACTCTAACCAGCTCCAACTCATTGGCTCTATGATGAATATTTAAGATGATGAATTCTTATCTAAAATTTCATATTTAGGCGCGCTTTATCAATTTGCTTAATTTGATCAAAAGGAGGGAAAAGAGCAATTATATAAATAAAATGATTAAGAAGTCAAGGACAATCACTCATTGCGAGAGCAAAAGTCTCTGGAATTACACCTTGTCTCCAGGTACAACCTTCTTATGTGAGTACGAAGTATTAATAATATGCAAAGGTTGGAGCGATGGTGAAGTCACTATTCTCAAAAAGGCTTTGATGAAATTTGGCATTGGTAGATGGAAGAAAATCATCGAGTAATCATACCTCTCTCTCTCGAATAAATAGTAACTGTCATCAAAAAGGTCTTCTTGTCTTCCAGGAAAAAGTATCGGTCAGATCTACATGCAAACACAAAGACTCATCGGGCAACAATCTTTAGGAGGTTAAATTGTTTCATCTAAAATGGTCTCCAATTTTTTCGATAGATTTTATGGGACTTCAAGTCGACTTAGAGAGGATTTTTAAAGACAATTCTTTGAAAAAGGTATTCATCTTATTTTTCTTAATCTCCAATGTGATGTATTAGGATGTCAAAAGGAAGAACAACTGTATCATTAATACAGGTGATAACCCTTCCAAAGAGGAACGAAGAAAGAAAATAGCCGAGAACAAAGCAAAGTATCTCATTTCTTTGTTAATGGAGAATGTATCATTTATTTAGGTATGGCTTATCTGCAGAATTTATAAGAGCAATTAAGCTCCCTCGATATGCCAAAGGAGTGAATCTTGAGATCTATAGTCTGGAGGAGGTTTGGATTTATCTTTTCAGCCAACAGATCCTGATCACTATTTCATAGATTGAATCTGACAAATTTAGTACTTTTGAAAAGCTAAAGCATCTTACTACCTTGAAGCGATACGTTGATCGTCGTGTTCTTCAATTTAGGAGCAAAAAAGGAGGAAAAGGTGAAGATGATGATGGTGATGGTGATGTTGACGATGAGGATACAACTCAGAACCAGTTCGATCCTGATGAGCCTGTTATTATCAATGTCACTCTGAAAGATGGAAAATGGACTGCTTCATAGTTTTAACTTGATTCATATAATATTTTGAAATTTGTAGTTTGAAACTGCTTTCAGTAATAATGTGTAGTCTTTTATTTCAAAGAAAATAGCCTTTCAAAAAAATAAAATAAACTCAATTTCAAAGCTGGCTTTTTATGAATTAGATGTGTGAGTGGACTACACATTACTTGAAATATTTCGAAATATATTCGGTCAGTTAGGACGCAAAAGTAGTAGCGACTTTTAGCGTCCAACATTTCGATTAGAACGTATTCTTACTGTTTGAATCAAGGGAGCCGAGCATTAATTGCATTTGAACGATAATTTTGTAAAGATAACAACCTTCAACCTCTTACACCTACTGATATATGGAAACTACGATGTGACACTATGCACCGCAATGCGAACTACTACTGCTACTTCGAAGATTCTGATCTGTATACAAAAATAAAGAGGATGAAGAATGCTTACTCAGCATCATCGTCGTCGTCTTCGGCATCAGCTTTGGCAGCTTTTCTCTCGAAAGTCATTTTGAGTTTGCTCTTCTTCAACTGGCTTCGTGTTTCTTTTGCGCGTTTAGCAATCTCATTCTGCTCCTTGAACCCTTGCTCAGCTGTTGTTTCTTCTAATTTTTCGTCATCGAGTTCGTCATCGTAAAAGCAAACTGCTGATAATTTCTGACCAAGGAAGATTCTTCGAACCATTTTGTAGGTATTAGTGTTGTAAACTCTAATGATAATACTCAGCATATTGAGTGTGGTCAAGCTTTTTACCTTAAAAATCGATCTAAGCTCACAGTAATTGCATAAGGGAATTTGTTGCTGACGCTGATGTCTCTGACAGATCCTGTTCCTCCTTTCATTTTCCCGCAAAGTTCCAAATCTAAGAAAATTCAATAAGATTCATGATCGTACATAGTTATTTCATTTTATACCTTTGCGTGTGTCAAGCACAAAGACAGCACCTGCTGTATCAGTAACATAAACGTAGTTGTTACATGAACTCATAGCGATACGATTAAGAGGGAATTTCTCATCTTTCATTAAATGATCGACCTTTGGACGAGTATTTGATTGTCTCAGATCATATAATCGCACCTGATAAGCCAACATTATACTCATTCTTGTCTTCGAGAAATTTTACCTTTCGGTATGCAGTCGATACGTAAACCGAGTTCTTATCTTTAAAGGCGCAGTCAAGATCATGGATTGGGACTTGGAGATCAAGATAATCATTCGGCACCTAACACGAGGTATATATTAATTGATTTTCACAGGTGGATTAATTGTTACATTTTTTCCTTTCCAAATAACTTTCTTGTTATCGATGTCTAATACCTATATTACCAGGAGAAAAACAGATTAGGTCAAAAAACATAAGAATCGTTTACCAAAGGGTTTGCGTCTTTTGACAGCACCATCAGGTTCGATGTGTTAAATTTATTCACTCTTGCGCGTTGTGGTGCTGGAGTTATTCCAGAATAAACTAATATGCTGTTGATCGAGTTTTATTAAATTACGGAAGATAATGAAATGAGTACGGGTCATCTAAATAAGGAGATTCTTCGTTCCAACCGAGCTCCAATAACGAGACATTTCCATTTGATTGAGCAACGACAATATTATTGTTCTCACCCGAAAAATCTAATCCAATGACATTTTGGGCTTCTCCCAGTTGTGTCTCGAACGCGACAGATGCGTCGCTAGTATTGAATAATTTTACAATTCCGTTCGAATAGGCTCCAACAATGTAGTCCTAAAATATTTTTGTTTTGTAAAACCATGAGAGATCATTACATCATTCAATTTCAGGATCCCCTGAACCAGAGAATCTTTCGCTTGTTCTCCAAAAGTACTCTTGACCTTGTTTTCTTCAACATCAACTAACTTGATCAGTCCAGTTTCATCTCCCGATATGATCTTCATCGAATAGAGGTATTCAGATTGCCACTTATAGATTCAATTTGACTAGCAAATAAAAGTTTATTCCTTCGCAATAGCCAAATACAGTAAATTAGGCAGCAGAGTAAATTAAAACAGAAAACACAGAACAGGTAGTTATTCCCAATCAACGCAGGCTGAAAGCAAAATAGGGGATTTCTATATGCAAGGCCAGGAGGAGCAAAAGACTGATATGACAATGAACATAGAGAATGGAGGAGGCAAAGTCAGCGAAGTAACATTTTTCTGTCTTCGCTAAATGAAAAAAAAATTTGTTCAACAGAAACTAGTTCAAGAGAAGTTAAGTGAATTGATGGGTGAAATCACAGTATATGAAGTGCTGCCTCCAAATTCTCAAGTGATCATGCTTCTTATTCGATACATGAACCATCATGGACTAGGTATTGGTGTTAGACAAGTTGTTCTCGCTGCATGACACCATGAATGTGATGCTCGAAAACGATTCTGATGAGTGCTATATATGGAACTCTGACCAATTCAGCTACGATGGGATCGTGAGCTATACTGACCTCGTTGAAATGATTATGTACATCTATGAAAGCATTCAGATTGAAAAGTCCGGTAAGGAAGAACTATATACAATCAGACGAGCTTAGCCTCACAAAATTTCTATTAGAGAAGTTTAAGAATGAAATAAAACCAGAATATGGAAACACCAACATCGAAGATCGAAACAGGAATTATGGATTATATGGATTATGTAATGATATTCACTTCATTATTTCTAAACCGGCTTTAGATAGTAAGAAAATTGCTGAGTATGCTGAAGGAACTTATGCAAAAAAAAGCGTTGCATTGAATGGGCTAGAGATGTCAGAAGAGATCACGATTGATAAAGAGTTCATGATTCAAGAATTGAAAATGATAAACATTAAAAATTGGCAGAACATAGTATCTGAGAGTGTAATTCACAACTTTCAGGACGTTGAGCTTATCATTTCTGGTGTTTTGCATTAGATTTTATGGAGGCCTCATAATATCATCTACACGTATGTAGAGGAAAAATTGATAGATGCTTGTGCGAAGATGAAGAAGCATAAGTTACATCGAATTGCAGTATTCGATCGAGAGAGCCAGCTTATTGTTGGAACACTGACTCATAAGGATATTCTCCTCTTTCTGCTTCAGAATTTCTCCAAAGAGATGCATAGCATATTCAATTTTCCAATCAAAGAGTTCAAATCGTTGCAGTTCCCTTCAACTGTCCACACCGGAGATTCTAAGCAGCAGCTGCTCAACACATTTGAGACTCTTCTGGCTTACCGAATATCATCTCTACCAGTAGTATATGAAGAAGGGAAGTTCCTCGGACATATTCACAAAAAGGATTTATACTATGTTATAAAAAATTTTGAGCTCGAAAAGGTTTGCTTTATTTTGATTTGAAATGAATGAAATCTTTTTCGATTAGCTCTCAAGAACGAATGAAGGTTTCTTAGAAATAATTCGCAAAGAGACTGGGTATAGGAAATCGAGTCTAGATAGCCTCGAATGGTTTTTTTCACCTGATGATGCGCTGATTGACTTGCTTCAAAAGATTGTGCTTGCTCCAGGACTGCGTCTATTAGATATAAACAAGCAAAGCAGAAAGTTAAATGCTATAATTACCATGTTTGACCTGTTCGAATTTTTGATCCCATTGAAACTAGAGGAACCCCCTCTGGCAGAAATTCAAAGTCCGCTCCTCAAAAGACCGCAGATGGAATGATTGAAGTGAAAGGCCCAATTTTTCAAATGCTGAAAATAGACAAGCAGAGTTAATACACTATTCAGCAAAAGTTAAACAAGGCTTATAATTTTCGCATTGTGGAATGTGGTCAGTCATATCCGATCAGTCGAGTACTCGATGCATATGAAGACCAAATAAGCATCGATATCTCTCTTGGATAATTTGTAATTTTACGATTGATATTCATGCTTGAATGTCCTTGATTATATTGCGCTTGCGAAATTTTTACAAAATCAAAACATCTTTTTGCGTGTTAATTTGCATTAATATAGATAGACTCCAAGTTCACGCTTCTCCAATTATTTCAGCGAGAGTGTGGCAATATTGAAATTCAAAATTAAAGAGAAAAATTAAAGAGGAATCTCGTTCTTAGCTGTCTCATTGTTTTTAAGAAAGTGAATGTATAATTGAAAATTATACCGAATCCAGCAAAGAAGATCTGAAAAGTCACTTCCAACAGCAATCAGAGCCTGTTGTTGCTCGTAAATAATAATTTAGATATTTACAAGTAGAGAACTGTAGATGGCTATTTTAATTCAACTCTTACCTAGTAACTCTTTTTGTGGTTATTCAGATCGGTAGACTCAAAAGAAATTCCAATGGGGCAAGTCAGAGTTATAACATTTTTTCAGTTCCAAAGAATATAAGCTATGGCTAATTTTTGGGAAATACAAAATTAGAAACGAAACAATAAAAAAAAATGTTGTCTTTCAATGTGAGAGAGAGAATGCAACAAATTTAGTTTCATTCTGGTAATTTAATAATACAATTTTTCCATGGAATCAGTGTTGATGATTTCATTCAGTTCGATAGGAAGGGAATCCTTACTTCTGACTCCATAAAGTACAATATCAAGTATGAACTTCTTTCCTTTTTTATTTATGAATTCTGCAAAGTATATAAGTTCAAGGGAATTTGAAAAGTTACCCTCAATGTTTTGACTATTGACAAATTGACAGCAGATTTTGCTTTCCTCAACATAATTTACGAGAAAAGAGGCTTCAACTTCTTCATTGTTATCTTTAAAATACTCCCAAAGTTCCCTTATAGAGTATTCAGGAGCTGAATATTAATAATATCACTTACTTCTTTGCGGCTTCCAGAGTCATCCCGAGATTTTTTTCGAGCGAACGGATTGTTACCTAAGCATCTCAGTTAGCATCTAACTCAGCATGAAACAAACCAATCTCTTCTCTGTAATCGCCGTCTTTTCGATATATTCTCTGAGTTCCATCAAGTGATAGATTAATTTAGTTAGAAATTGTGCTTTTCTGCTGAATCTGGGCAAAAATTTAAAAAATCTTTGCTCTATCAAATTTGTCAGTGGAATAAAAAGTTCAGAAAGATTTGCGACTCTGATCGAGTTCTCTTATTAATAAAATGTTAGTTCTCTTCATCTACATGCTTATAGCCCTACTTCCTTACTTTAATTAGTTACTTGGATCAGCCTTTTGAGACGGGATGGAATTTAGTGACACCTTCAGAAAAAAGCCTACAGTTATTGGATCGATGTTTTTACTTCATTGTTTTGATCTTCTGAATGATTGACGCTTTTTCAGAAATCCAAGGAAATTTTATCATTTCTAAGGCTAAATGGCTATTATGCAATCTGGATGAATTGATGAAGATTTTCAGTACTGATCGGATGTGCAAGCTAATTGGGAAGAATAATGAAAGACAGAATAAATAATGTAGCTGCTTGTCATTTGGTGGCAGTTAGCCTCAACTGAGAGAAGTTGTAATAATCCTTCTTCTTGTTTAGCCTTGTTTTGAACTGCTATCTCCCATTACCTGTCACTTGTTCGATAAACAGATTATTATCATTGCTAGCCAACAGAAAAAAATCTCAAAAGGAATTGCCGTTAATCAGTTTTTAGATTTCGACTGAATGATTGCAAGAAATGGGTTTTCTGAAAAAAATAACTTCTTAATTGCTTATTATTAAGAAACGGATATTCCAGTCGCTCGTTTATAACGGCATGCTCCTTTGAAAATATAATAATTTTCAACTCGATACGAAAAGGACATCCCGAAATCAAAGAAAAGCATTATTACTTTATAAATATCTCGATGCCTTTTGACCATGCCACATACAATCTCTTTTTAGATATTATCAATGCGAAAAATGACGATGTCATCTCTAAATTTGAAGAGCCTGAGCTCGACGTTCATACCAAACTGAACAAATACGGATGGACCCCTTTGCATGCTGCTGCTTATAAAGGGAATGTCACGCTAGTCAAATATTTTTTGGCAAAAGGAGCAAATAAAGATTTCGAAAATATGAGTGGTAAAACTCCAAAAATGCTCGCTTTAGAAGAAGGACACACTGAGATTGTTGAGCTGATGGAACAAATTCAATTTCCTCTTAGAACAAGAGAGGAGTCATGCCAACTTTCAGAGTTTCAATCAGCTTCTTCCAACTAAAGAGAAATAAAGAACATAGAGTGTTACTACAACGATATAAACGAATTAGCGGAAGGGTCAGTCGATTTATTTGTCACCTCAACCTTCAGATTGCTTGCAACAAATACTTGCTAGTTCGTTTTCAAAGAAACTATGACAGTTTGCAAAAATGTGTATTATATCTTTGTCTTCCCAGTATTAGAGATGATAGCTTAGGATGCAAATTCGCACTATATATATATTTGCTTATGTTTGAAAGCTCAAACACATTTCTTTCTATTGCCGATTGCATACTCAACTTCATTTAGATAGCTAACAAAAAAGCATTTTGAAGTTTGTTTATTTCAAATCAGGTTTAATGTAGGATTTCTCTTTCATATTTTTCATTAAGAACGTAGCGAGGCACTACTAGTGTGTATTTTCAAGCTTCTACCCCAGAAGTGCAGGGTTTATGCAAAAGTTATCAGAAAGAATATCAAAATAGAAACGAAATTAACGAATTAGGAGGCGTTTTTTATTTTATGTACTAAAAGGTATTTTCGATCGTTTTTTTAATTTTTGGCTACGATGTTTTCTTCCCATTCCTTTGGATGATGACGATTTGGCTAAGGATCATTGGTGAAGAACATATTATACTGATACCACTGATATTGTAAAGAAACTTGAAATCAGAAAAATATATTCCATAAATAATGTTTTGTTGGTCGAGAGCTTTTTCGTGTAAGTGACAGATCGCTGAATAAATTTTGCTCAGGTTTTATTATTGATCTTGAAGTGGATGGCAATCCTTGGAGCTCTTTATCGATAATACCATCATTCAGAAAAATAGATTTTAAGTAATCTTTTCCACAGAAACCTCTCCTGCAATATTCAATACTCAAATTCCGAAAAAGTTATGAAGGAGAGTCTGAAATCCAAGTTTGCGGAGTATTTTGTATCCTCTCCTGACTATTTTCGAAGGAAACACCTAGTATATAACATTCATGAATTAGTACTTATTAGATGCTAAAAGGATCATAAAACATTCAGAAATACATTGGAAAAAAATAGGAATCTCTCAATATAACAACTTCATTTATCTATATTGTTAAGTCCTTTCTTCGACGTTTTGAATGGTATAGATTACTTTAGCTTTTTGATTCTTTCATTAAAACATCTATGAAAGGGAATGGTACTTCACATTTTACTCTCTATCTGCTGAGTGTGTTATATCCATTTCCAAATTCTCTAATAATGTCATTTAGTTCTACTGAGCACAGAATGCATTTTTTTGGTCATCGGCTGTGCCTAATAACCTGTACCTGTGACACTAAATTACTGCTCTTCGATACGAATTCTCATTGGGTTCAGTTTTAGTTTGATGATCACACATTCTTTTTTCCTCCATTAGTTGTTGTTCAAAAAACACATTAAAAATTCCCAGCTGAACATCATGCAATATACCGTCCGCTCAAATTCTCCATCATACTAACTAACTTGCACATGCGCACTTCTAAAAACTACTATTTCTATCGTAATTTGTTCATCTCACAGGCTTGAGGCAAAGCAAAAGGATGAATGCAAAAAGATCACAATCGTGTAAAACAAATGAATTTGCTCTAAGCATAACAAAAATCACATAATGCATATGAGCTATTTATTAAGCTTATCGCAAACCTAAAATTCATCGAAGAGACCCAAACCGCCTCCCATGTCGACATCCTCATCCTTTGGTTCTTCCTTCTTGGCTTCTTTCTTGGCAGGCTCCTTCTTGTCTTCTTTCTTTGCGTCTTTCTTATCTATTTTCATATTATCATGTTAGAGAAAAGCTCAAGGAGAGAATTGAAAGGGAAAAAAGTGCAAATATTGAAAAGCCTTTAATAGTACCATCTTGAGCAGCAGCTTTGGCACCACCAGTTGCGGCACCGCCAGCACCGCCTGATCCTCCGAGTAAGAGTTCAGCGACGTTTTTGCCTTGGAGAGCTCTTGCGAAGAGACCTGGCCAGTAGGCATCAACTTTGTTTCCTGAGGCAGCGATCAATTTGTTGATTTTCTCGCTGGAGATTTCCAATCCTTCGTCGTAAAGGATCAAAGCAGCGAAGGTGCAGCTCATTTCATCATGAGCAGTCTTGTCAATTTGAGCGAATGGGACGGCCATTGTGATTTTGTTTTTTTTTCAAGCTATTAAATACGCTTTAGATAAAATCAATTTTGATTTTTTTACAATTTAGATCTTTGATAGAGTTTATATATGTATGAGTTCAATTAAACAAGACTATTTAGTAATTGTTTCATCGAATCAGAGCAACAACAGAAATTTTAATCAGAGTATGGTTCTATGATTTGTAAAATCCAAGTACTTCATATTTTCACAGAGAGGATTCAGATCTCATATGTTTGTTGCTCGAGACAACTTACTTTCTATCGAGAGTGAAGTTTGCAAACGTATAGCTCTAATTATGTAGAGATCTTCGTAATTTTATCGGCAAAGATTAGCATCTTGTTTGTGTACACTTAAAGTTAGTCTCTAATTATACAACTTAGAAAGAAACTAATGACAATCTAGCAGTAATTTAAGTTTAGAATCGAAAATTGTTGATACGAAATGATAAGCAAAACTGATCGAAAGAAATGAATCTCAATGAAGCTACGAGCTCTGAATTCGAAGTTTTCTAAATAGTGAACGTAAGTTAACTTCAAATAGCAGGTATAAAAATTACTCAATTTCAGCTTGGACAAATCGTCTCTTATTGAGAAGTTTGTTCAGCTCAGGGTCAGTCTGCAAACGTGTCGCTAATTTCAACTTATCATATTCATTGAGATCACGCTCTTCCAACTTCACGGGCTGTTTTAATTCTATCAAATTGTTTCAGTTGGAGATAAGTGACCATTGAATCGGTGAAGTACCTTTGCGTTTTGCTAAATCAGTAAACATGACTGAGGAACCTTGTAGAGAGAGACTGTAGTTTAGGTCTGAAAGACCCTCTAAATTTGAGTTGTTTCTTAATGGAGTCGCAATAGTATTGTCTCGGTCATCGGGTAGATTAGCATTTCTCCCAATTGCTATTGGATATTTAATCACGTAAGATTCTTCAAGTAGCTCGATCTCTAAGTAAATTTCAGCTTATTTGGTTAAACCATCAAATGTACTCAAATTATCGTATTGGTCAAAAGTATTTGGGAGATTAGCTCGTTGCAGTTTAATATCCTTATCTGCCTTTGTATCATTCTCTTTTTCATAACTTATGTTATGACTAGAATGCTTTTCTGAAATTAGGTCATCAGAAACTTCTTGAATGGGTTGCTCTCTTGGATGAACCGTATCTACTCTACTTTGAGTAAATGGCATGCTTGGAGCATATTCTTTCTTTTGAACGTTGTCATTAACTACTTCAACACTTGCAGGGGAAATGACCATTTTGCCCGAAGAAGCTTGAATCTGAGTCGCGTATTGTTGCTTGAGCTTGGAGAATCTCTCTCTGAAATGAGATTGCATTCGTTTCCGATGAGCCTCAAGATCTGGAAGTGTGTCGCTGAGTATTTTCTTCCTTTTACCTTCCGAATGAAGCGGTCTTCTTTCCGCTTCCAAGTTAGCAGTATTTGACTTCTTTGTGACAATTTTTTGTTGCAACTCAACTGGAGGAATACTAGCAGCTGTCAATTTGCTCTCAGGGAATTCAAATTTCCTTTCAGGAACCTCAATTTTCCTTTCAGGAACCTCAATTTTCTTTTCAGGCACCTCAATTTTCCTTTCAAGAACCTCAATTTTGCGCATTTCTGATCTGAGAGTCTCAAAAATTTCCGATTTGCTTTCAGCCTCATTAAGCAATTTGTTTTCAGTCTTGTCATATAGATTGTTATCTCTTTTTGCTTCTGCTCTAAAATAGCTTTTTGGCTTATGTAAGGTTTGATTTATTTTTTCCAAGGCATCTTGAGTATCATCAAAATTCTTTGGTGATTTAAACCGACTGTTTGGCGACAATCTTCGTTCTGGGTCAAGTTGACTCAGGTCTCTCGATCTCTCAGTATCAACCGGCTCAACTAAACTATCATTGGTATACTGCATCTTTTCTGCTTTTTCGCGGAGGCTCACAGAGTAAGAGTCACTCACCCTCAGTGAATCAAGAGATCTTTTTGAGGCATCTATTACAATGTCACACAAAGTGATGCTGAATAGAATACTCTTTGATAAGAATGCAGACTCTGCATTAAGGTCGCTGTCCGATTTACTCCCTAAGAATAGTCTAAGATGCACAAGATTAGCAGTCGATGTGTTGTTTGAACGCAAATATACCGGCTTTTGATTTTCGAAATAAGATCATCAGTCTCTTTAATTTCTTCTTCGTAATCAGTCCTCTCCGGCGATGAATGCTTCAAATGTAAATATTGCTGCTCCACCGTACTCCAGTCGTCGTATTTCAACTTAATTTTTTCAATTATCTTCGAAACATCTCCTATAACTTCAGACTGCCTTGGGCTTAGCTATACAATGCCAGGAACAATATAAAGGATGCAAACATCTAGATATTTTATTCACTTTTACCTGTCTGCCTCTGAAAAATTCACTTTTCCCAAGGTGTTCTTTGTCCGTAAATCTACTAATCACTTCTTGAGCATCTATATACAGATTAATTTGCACGAGTTTGCATGCGAGTAACCTAAATCCGTCCCATGAATTTGAAGATTGAAGTCATTTATAAGGCCGTGTAAGAATTCCCGATGTTTTTCTAATTTAGAATTGTCTTCTAGCTTTCTATCCGCGAAGGTGTCCATGTGTGAAATCACACTTTTATTTATTTTTCATAGTTAACATCAATAAAATTTCTATTTCTTAATTTATTTAACATCCACTTCAATCCTTATTTCCTTTCTCAATAAGAGTTTCATTCAGAAACGTTGAAAAAATATAGATAAAAGTTATTCTTCTTTCTTGCAAGAGGAGGAAGAAGAAGAGAAGGTGAGCTAAGGTTCACACATAAGTTTGAAGAATTATATTCCATCCATTATCTTAGAACTTTACTCATATAAATCTTCGAAAAAGCTTGCAGATAAGATTTAAAAATTCTCAATTAATTAAATTCTGACAGTCAAAACGAATTCTTGATGATATCTTACGGACTTAAGTAATGCAATTTTCCATTCTGTTAGGTTAAAATCTGTTTAGCTCCTTTTGGGCCGATGGAATGCAATCTTCGCTGGCTATTCGAAAACTTTTAAGCAGTCCAGATGTTCAAATTGAGCAGCTGCTAGATGAAGACGGCATTCAAGCAGAAATCAAGTCAAATAATCGCAAACTTCTTGATTAGTAAGAGGGAGAATTAAGTTGAAATGATGAGTATTGTCGCTCTAGTGTCTCAAGGGAAGATAATTTAAAGAGATTGATAAGGTATGTAATTGAGGAGCCAGAGGTTGCCGCAGACTTTGATCAAAGGAAGACATATAAGTAAAAACAATCTTCGACTTGTGTTAACACACATATTTTGGGAATATCAGATACCCATTCGTTGCAGCTGATATATTGAGCTCTGACTCATCAATTATAACTTCGTTGTTCTTTAAACCAAGGAAGACTGAAAACGATTTTGACGAAGAGGAGGATCCAGATGGAGAAGTAGTAACCGAGCAGGAAGGTAATCAATACTTGAATGATTCAGTGAAATTTTTTGGAAGAAGAACCTCAAGTCCCAGATGACACTTTCTTGAACCTACTCTTCAGTTTTCTAGACCTAGAAGGCAAACTAAACCCAACTTCTGCAGGCTATTTCTGCAAAGTTGTAGATAGTTTACTTACAAAATGTTCCGATGATGTAAGAAAATGGTTGAAGACGCCAGAAAATAACGAGCTGGTTTCATTAGCTTATCATATATCTTTACGACAGAAAACCAGAACTTCCCACTAAACTGACTGATAAAATTGTATCAAAATCAATTGCAGAACTGTTGGTGAAAATAATTACCATCGAGACTAGCTTTTCATTTGAACCTCAGTACATAGTAACTATTCACGATTACCACATGAATGAATTCTCTCCAGGATCAACGAATCGAAATTATCAATAGAGTAATCGCAAAGCTCTCCAAAAATCACGATATTGAAGTAAGCTCACTCTTGAACACAAATCATATTGTTCTGTGGATTTCAAATTGGAAATTGATAATGCTGCTTTCATCATATGTCAAATCCTCTCAAAATATAAATCTATGAATGGTTTTGTGAAAATCATTTCAAACATTCTTGATCAGGGCACCATCAGTACATTTTTTGAGTATCTCACTTCAGACGTAAATACTCCTTTGGCTCTCATTTCAATCTTCTCAATATTTTCCTAGAATCCACCTACTGTTACCGCAGTCACATCGATTTTGAGTAACGTTATCGCCTTTTATAATCTTCAAAGCTCTTCTGAAAAGACGAAATCAACATATGTTTCCATTCTCGATGAAGGTAAAATAACTCTAAATAGTTCAACAATGGAACGCTTCTAGTTTTTGAAGAAGGGATACCCGAGAAAACCGAACTTCCAACCTTTGATGAAAGCACTCCTGTTGTAAAACTATTAGCTTCAAATATCGAAAATATCCATCTCATTTGCAAAACTGCAGAGGTATTGCTACATAAATCTAGTTTACCAGTATCTTATTTAGATGTAATATTTCAAGCAACCAGAAATCCAGAACACAATGAAAAAGATGATCAAGCCACTAGGAATAACTCGATTAAAAATGATTGAACTAATTCATCTTGCACTTAAAATGAATTTAACGCCTGTAACAGAGAAAATCATAAGCAGTGGTATCCTCAAGACAGTCTTGTCATTATTCGCCGAATATGAATGGAACAATATGCTCCACAGCCAAGTTGGAAAGATAATCAATGCTATCCTTGATGGATCATCCACAGCTCTCAAAACTCACGTAAGGTTCTACGATTAACTATGGATTTATTATTGTATACCTTCGTAGCTCATGGAAGAATTGAATTTCTTGGATTACATCATAAAACTTTCGAGTTCACCTGACTTTGCCTTCTCTGAGTAACCATTTTTTTGGAAGCTACGATCTACAACGCATTTTAGCAAGGAGGATCGCAAGATAAGAAAGGGATTTGTTGGATATTTAATTCAGATATCAAACAAAATTAATGATACAGCAGATGATTATCTCAAGTCACAAACCAAAGCATGTACGATTTGAGTATTGCTATAAGGACTAATATTTTCGATTTCAGGTTCCGACTGGAGTATCTTTGTTGAGCAATTTTTAGGTCCTTGTAATACAAAAGCAAAAACCCAACTTGGTGGGCGAGATCCTCGAGTGAAAGTTCAAGAAGAAATTGAGAAGCAAGATGAATTTGGCGGTCTAAATCTGCCAGTAGATGATCCATCTCCTTTATCCCTATATTAATTATGCTTCTAGCGTGATTTCATGCAAAAATTCTCCAAATATTTCGCAAGTGTCGCCGGGAACGATGATGATGATAATGATGAAGAGTATTAATTTCACTGGTTTTTTAGCTATATCATGCTCAACAGCACTGACAATGATCGTGAGTACGAAAGTAATCGAGATGATTATTTTGATGATGATGAAGGCGATGATGATGAGGGTCCCCAACACAAATCTGAAAGCCATGACCGCTACTATGAATCCAACTCAAAACATGCAACTTACATTAAATTCTCTTCACATAGAAGTAAGTGATGTCTCAGTTCTGCTCCTAACACTGCTGAAGTTACTTCAACTGACAGACAAGAAGATGAATATGACGAGGAAGAGAAAGAAGATATTGGTTATGGCCAAAAATTATTCGCAGGAAGAACAATTGAACACAATCAACTAGGATCGGATATACACCTTTTTCATAAGCCAGACAGCGAAATAGAAGATGAGGTGGAAGAGGAGAAGTAAATGAGTCTCGTAACATTGAACTTAAATCTTTGATAGTGAAAAAGAAAAGGATTTCAACAATGCCAATTTTTGGAAAGAGCCTAGCCTATATTCCGAAGACGATGTTCTAAAAGAATTAGGTTTCTATGACGAAATAAAGGCTTTAGCAGTTTAACTGAAAGAAAAGTCTAATGAATTCAGTTATATCATTGCAGCGTTGTAAATGAAATGTTTATCACAATAGCAACGTCAATACTTTTCTGATTGATATGTTTTTCCTCTGCAATATTTAGTTTGGTAAGAAGAGTTAGTTTCAGATCAAAGGATAAATGACTCTTAAATTTCAAGAATATATATATTAAGGTTCATGCACCATTCTTAAAAAGAAGCCATTTATTCAAAATCAGATCTAGCTGCCTGATAGCACTGACGTCTGGACTGCACAAAATAATATTTATCACCTTGAAATTTTTGAGATCAACGAGTAAGTATGAATTTTAATTGTGAAAGCGGTCTGCTATCGTGGTCAGAAAACAGTAAGAAACTAACAGAATTCAGTCAATGCAAGATGCAGGTAAGTAATTGTTGGCAGCACCCATAACAAATAGTCACGCTGAGTAAAGGTGGAGTTGTGTCGTGAAAATTTCCCAACACTCACACCAAGTGTATGGATATAGTTCATGTAATGCTATATCCCTTGAATAGCAAGCACAACAGTAGGAATTATGAGCATGTTTCGAAATATAATAATATCCCTTATTCTACTCTAATGCCGCATCGTTCTCACAACACAAGAAGATACTATTTGCTAATAATAAAATTTCTAATTTTGGTTCTGTACAAAAAAGAATTAAAATTATTCAGACAATTTATCCTAAGCAGAGATTGTCATTAAGTTGCATATTCCAGCAAAATTTGCCAACTAATTGAGATTACTTAATGATTAAATTATGCAATGTGTCACCTCAATCTTTAATTCTGTATTGGAGTTGCATGAAAAAGCAGCATCAATGAAAAATTATATAAGCAGATTGGTGTTATAAAACTCGATATACCATAATACAGCTGTTGTATCAGTCCGAAGACGAGCCCTTTATTTTCCTATCAAACACTCAAAAACTTTTTTCTTCACTTCACACAAAAAGAAAGATACAATATACTCTCTCGAAAAAATTATTTAATTTATTTATTTATGAATTATATGTTGATCGCGAGGTAAATTAACTCATTGCAATAATCATTTATAATTGAAAATTTATAATTACACAAATATCTGAGAAACGAAAAGCGTTTCAAGTAACACGTTGCTCTATACAATGAAAGTTAAAGAGCTCATTCCGTTTTTCATTTAAGTGGAATAGGGCTATGCAACCGGAAAATCAGTAAATAAATAAATATTTACAACACTGAACGTGCCAAGCTTTAAAGCTTCGATTAGCCGATTGCTTTCATAACTTTAACTTTCCAGATACAACGTGAAAGAGGTAAACGGGTATTTGTCCACACTGTTGTTGCAAGGGAGAATACTGGTATTGTTACTTTTATGGTTTAGGGTTGATCATAAATAACCTTCACTGACCTGTTTAAAGCAATTATCAACAAATATAGATAAAAAAAATCAGCTCTCTCAATTCAGTTTATTGGTAATATAAAATTAATCCATGCGTGCAAAGAAGAATAACCCTACATTAACCAATCATTAATTTAACTCTCTTATTGAATTAAATATCAGGCAGAAACACATTCTGCTTTGTGGATAAAAGACTAAATCAATGCAAAGGAAGATACTGATTTGCATGTTTTCACTATGCAAGATAGATACATACACTTGCTAGATTAATGCGCATGAGCAACGGCTTGGGAGCTTTTTAAATACTATTTCATAGGAGAATCATGACAACCTTCGACTAGTAAATAGTAAATGGAAGAGATTTGTGAGATGAAAAAGCTGTAAGAATATACTCAACCTTGAAAATTGACTACCTGCTAGTCTATTCTAATAATAGAGTTAATTAACTAGAAGGTCTTGAGAACCTCTCTTAAATTGGAAATGCAATTCACAGACATCTTAATGGGTAATGAGTGAGACATTGAATGAAGGAGTGTCGGTTTATCCTTAAGCTAGGAATTCAAAATTTTTTGGTAGTATTATCAAGTTTGGATTGGTGATGTTCTCCTCCAGAGAAAGTATTTCATGAAAGATGAGTTGCCTTACATGTTAAATATCGATCCTATTTCTTTGTTGCGAAGGAGTTGAACCTTTAGTTCCTAGTAATTAAGATTTTTATAATTTTATTGAAGAGTTTATCAAATAGCAAAGTTCAAACATAATGCAATGATCAAATGAGTGGCATCCTTGTTGGATTTGTACTGGTATTAATTTGATAGTTATCCCAAGCAAGTCGCAAAATATACCCAGCTGATCAAATTCAACTGATAACGATTTTCGAGAGTAGTGTGGCAACAGAATATAACCTACAAAAACACAACTATTGCCTTGAAAAACGAGCAACATATTCAAACATTTCATTAAAATAACATTGAAATTAAAATCCATGTTGGCGTAGGGAAGAGCTTAAACATTAGAAATACTCTTCCAAATTATAAAATCAGTGAAACACTAAAAACAGAAGAGAAGAGAAAATCAGATTATTTTACTCAGATAACGTATCTATCCAACTAATTAAACGTAATTCTATAAATAGGTTACATGTACTATTATCCCATTAAGTTTTGATTAATAATTATTGCTTCAAACAAAAGCTACTACTATCGATGACTAGATTTCATTCCAATTGAAAATAATATCTCTTACTAATTCAAGGTCAAACACATTTCAGCCTCATCCACAACTGCAACAAACCTCTATTGTTGATCCGATTATTATGAACGCTCCAAACAATCAAAGTTATGCATGTATTAGATTCTAGCTAATTTAAATAATTTCGCTTTTCCTCATAGTTTGTTTGCAAGCTCCAAAGAACATTGGGACAAGGTCATTCACAGTTTAAAAAAATTTACCACTTATCATATCTTCATCTTCTTAGTTAAAGCGTCATTTGATTAACTCTTTCAATATTTCTTCAGTTCAAATTCGATGACAAAGAATAGCGGCTTTTTTATGAGAGCATTACTGGATAGAAAGAGAGTTGGGCAAAGAGTGTATTCCTTTTGGTCGCAAGCCGTGCTCCAAAAATAGCAGCTTGGAGCAATCCTAGAGGAAAGAATTATAAATTGGTATGATAGGGTCAGTTAAAAGTATGAAGACTGAGGAAAAAGCTGCATTTTTTTCTTCTTCGCCCTTCACATTCAGCGCTTTCATAGTAGGGTTCGCTATATTCTCTAATAAACTTTTCTACCCCTAGGTTTGTCCTTCTTTTCACTCGGATGGCACCTAAGGTTTCCTAGGCTGCTTCTTTTTCGGAAAAGGAGTCTGACGAAAAGCATGATACTTTTTCTCATATCCTCATAAAAATCGTCTTTTCATTGTTTGACTTCATTCTGGAAAGGAATAGATACTCTAGATTCTATTTAAAACTTCATGTAGAGTTTACAACATTCCTCAACCATATTCTGGAAGTTTTTATACATAAAGAATATGTATTCGATATGTAAGAAAGCCAAAAAAGTATCTATTCATAACAAGTTGATTTCTCCTATCAACCTCTCATTTACAAACCTATTATATCTTTTAAAATTTCAACGATTTTATCCTTTCTCTGAGTTCGGTATCTCCTGTCTTGTCAGCCATCTGCAAGATTGCTGTAGCAAGAGTGTTCGCCATCTTGTCGACTTTTTCATCATCAAAAGGTTCTTTCAAATAGTCCTTCAAGCTCTTGACACCTTCGATATCAATAAAACTGCTAGGGCTTATTTGTTCTACGATGCTAATAAGTTTGTACAGAGCAAAATAATCTATCTCTGCTTTGCTCCTTCTTGTGTGAATATTTTTCGTTGTAGAATTGATGAGTTGCACTAACAATTTGTAGGTCTCCTGTGCCAAAAATTTGTCTCCATGAATTTTATGCAGACTCCATAGGAAAAGTAATATGTTAAGCTCATTTGACATCAAGAAAAAATTTCCAATTTTCAGATTTTCCAAAAGTTTCTGATAAAATTCTTGATGTTGGATCTCTTGTACACCAACAATAGATAGAAGAGTGCAAGTGTTAGTTATCGAAAATTTGAGCGAATTCTTGGGAACAGTATCAATAAGTTCAGTCGGAATTGCCACATTCAAGCGAGCAAGAGTATAAACAAAGAAGAGGAAAAGTCTTCCGCCATCAACCAGAGAATAATTATTTCGTAATGCGAGAGTCCCTTGCGTAACAAGCTGGTCAAATGTTTCCCTAGAGATTTTTTCTACAAGCGGAGCATTTCGGAGGACCAGCGTGATGGTATTCGGTTTCTCCAGATACTGAGCGTTGTTCTTGAGTATTTCTGCAATTTCTCCGTTTAGTTTGTTAAAATCTTTACGAATATCTGAAGCTCTAGTTTTTGATAGATATTTCAGATGATTAACTACGTAAGCAAGGGTGTCTTCTCTGAAGTTTTGTCTCAATGCTTCTAATTCAAACTGCAGGTAGCGAAGATCTTTAGAAAATATTTGATGGTTATATTCGAACTCTTCTTCGTTGATTTTGTGATATAGATTCTGGATACCTGCTTTATTGGGAGCAAACAAATGATATCGAAGGAGAGGTGCTCCAAAAGATTCCGATTTTCTAGATAGCGTTCGAAGCAACTGAAAACCTGATTTGAGCATTGTCAATAACTTTATTTAAATTCTGAAAAATAATTCTCATTCAATTCATCCCATTTTGTATATAAATCAAGATAAGGTAAACTACTTTACTTGCTGAACAAAATCATAGCATTCAAGGAAAAGATTTCGAGGTCGGATTCATCATCTTTGCAAGAAGAGAAAGAGTAGATAATAAAGGTTGATTACTCCAAACATTTTCTTTCTATTTCAGTTTTATCATTGATGGACAAGTTTTAAGTCCGTCATAAAAAAATATTACTAACACCCTCACTGATGAAAGAGATATTATTCGTATATTATGTAAATAGAGAGCTAATCAACTTTCTTTCAAATCTATATCAATCAGACTCATGAAATTTGAGAGATGATTCTCTTGTTATTTTTAATTAACAAAACAACTAGGGAAGAATTAGATTGGAATCACCTTTTCGAGATGGATAAGAGTCTGAAAATATCAGGCCCTCAACCAAGACGAGAGCAATTCATCTTAAGTAGTGGACATGAGAGTAGTAGCAGAGATTCAACACCTAATGAGCTTTTTCCTAAAGACCAGACAAGAGAAATAATGAATGTGACTCAGAATGCAAAGAACGCAGTCAACCGAAATAAACTTAAATTGGTCTCTCTCTTAAACTTCTTGACCATAGGAGGCATAATTTTTTCACTAGCTTTTCCTCGATGGGCTTATGTTTATCCTGAGGCGGGCAACACCGACAATTACTATTCAGTTGGCCTCTTAAAAGACGTATATTATACAAATCAACAACCAGTATCGAGTGACTTTCTTTGGGTCACGAGAAGAAAGGCTTGTGATAGCAACAATGAGGAGGTTTGCAAGTTGCTAGGACCGTTTGTATTTGCAGGAATTGGAAGCACTATAATGGTCCATGTAGCTTTGGTTGTTCAGTGCTTAGGCATTGTCCAGATAAGCTTGATCGCCTTTCGCAAAGGATGCTGCTTACGGGAGTGTTTTTCACCTGAAATTATGCAACTGGGAGTTCTGTTGCTCTATGGCGGAGGTTTTGCATTCTGGTACTTCGCATCAGGCTTTTTTACGAAGCTCTTTAAAGGAGAGTTTTTCAGTGCGCTCGGACCAGGCCTGGCTTCATATATTGGGAGTGTGCTTTTCTATATCATACTTATGATCTGGTTCCACTATTTATTTCAAAAAGCAAGAAGGAATGCTAAACTTAATGAACTTCTAGATGCTGAAAATCAATTGCTAGCAGAGTTGGATGAAGCAATGCTCGATCAAGATGCATCATTGCCCAAACATAATGATGCTCTTTTATAAAAATACAACATATATTATATACTAGCTGCTCGGAAATTTATGAGTACCTAATTATTTGATGAGAAAGTTGAGTCACATAGTATGAACAGCCAGTGATTTTCATCTTGTTAGAAATCTGTATCCATACAGGTTTTTTATTGAGCAAAATGTGTAGGGCATAATAGAATATTGAAGTTAATTTGTAGCAAAAAATTTTTTTTGGTATGTTATTATTATGATATCGATTTGTTATATTTTGAATAATTGCCAAAGTTCTAAAAAAAATTAAAAAAATATCAAACACGAAAAGAAGCCAGTCAATTCAGAAGTGAAATGTCGAAACATACGTTTATTCTTTACTATGTTCCTGAAGATAAGGACGACCCTGAAGTTCCAAACGCATTCGGGTAAATGCTGGCATTAATTGCTTGAAATAAGAGAAGAATAAAAAATGTAGAATCAATTTAGGGCAAGAGGAGATCAAACTCAAGGATATAAAGGCAGCATTTCCACTCGAAGGGGAGTACCAGTTTCGATTTAAGTACAAAATAAATGGCCAGGTTGTTTGGATGGATATCCCGAGTGAAACTTCTGGACTTCCACTCTTTAATGGAAAGATTTTCATGAGAGCCTCCAGAATATCTTGGGAAAGTAACTCTATACGTCAAGCTCTTAGGAATTGTATTTTTCATCTTTTAAGGCAAAAAGCCCAAAAGATTGTCGATAGATGACCTCGAACGACCAGAGCCACATAGTGCCAGTGAAGAATTCAAGAAAGATCACAAAGGCTCTCTCCATCTAACCAAGCAGAGATCTCAATCTCAACCACAACATCAAGACGCACACCATCACCCCCATTCAAAACCGTCCTTGTATTCAAATGTATTAATTTTGAATTGAGCCTTCTCCCTGATTGAATTTTATAGAATGATTTTGACCTTCTCGGCGATGGCACAGCTTCTAAAGTGCAGAGCAACTCTACCGAAAGTACGAAGAAAGAGACTACTTATTCCGGGAATCTTTTAGAAGATTTTGGGAATTCGCACAAGTCAACTCTTGGTGGTAATTGCAGTTTTTGTTTCGATTTTTTCTCATGCAATCTCCAGACTCAGGAAGTAAGGCAAAGTCGAACCAAAAATCCAATAATCTTATGGAGTTCGATGGTGACCTTGTATGATTGCAAAGACCTTTCATAACTCCCATGATGAAGAAAATCTTTCACAATTAAAAAGATCTATATATAATATATCTATATCTATTAGTTTGAGACAATAACTCATCTCACTTTCACTTTAAAATATTGCTCGTTGATAATTCATCCATGATATTTTGCACACTTACCCTGATATTAATCCTTTTGACAAAAACAAATTTAAACGTAAATTTGTAGTTAGATTACCGAAAAAAAAGGTAATAAATATCAACAAAGATATCACTTCATCGTACAGGTCATTTGTCTTAGATTGAAAAATTGTCCTGTCATTTGCTCTCATCTCATTTCTGTTTTTCCTCGAATTGATGAACAAATTACAGAGATCTTTATAATCACCGACTTGTGTTTTGCTGTGTAAAAGTTAGGTAGAGCCCAAGCTTGACTTGCTTTCGATGAGTCGCAGAAGATACTCTACACAATTTTATCAGAATCCTTGTTTGCCAATTTTACTAAGGCAGGAAATATAAAATAATTATTTTAGATTCCTTCTCAGACAATCTTTTCTAATATCCCTCCAAGATGATACGAGACTCAAACGATTTTCCTCCAAGCATAATTGATAGGCTTAAAATCGATGAAGACGATATGGAAGATGAAGATTACTCGCTTCGTGCCAACTTATTGCTGCCTGGGGACCGAATATGTGAAGAGAAAGGATTTATGCAGTAATAAATACTCCTAAATTCAACAAATTACACAATAACTCAAGCGGTCACGGAACGTTCGAAGAGGGTGGAGTTTTATATGCAAACGTTGTTGGAATGAAGCAACAAACAAATCAGTTCTTACTTTCTCTCTATTTTTTCTGACATTTTGCAAAATTAGACTGATTACCGTTGTACCAATAAGAAGCAAATATCTGGGAGAAATTGGTGATGTTGTTATAGGAAGAGTCATCGAAGTAAAATTCCTGAAAATTCGACCAAGCTGCACGTAATTAGATTTCAAATCGACGATGGCTCGTAGATATCGAGTCGTATAACTACGCAATTCTCAATCTCAACTCCATTAATTTGCCTTCCGGTGAACAGGTAATCGTGCAGGGAAATGATTGTATTTTGACTATTCAATATTTAATTAGAGAAGAAAAACTGAAGAGGATGAGATGAATATGAGGCAATACTACCAAGAAAACGATATCATTGTTGCTGAGATACACTGTATTCATACCTTTATTTACCTGCTATGAAGTATTTTGCCTTCTAGCTCTCAATAACGACAAGACTATCAATTTACACAGTAGAAGTCAGAAATATGGAAAGGTGCAGTTGATCGCCAGTTGACGGTATTAGTCTAACTGCTTATTTTCTATTAGTTGAACTATGGACAAAGTATCAAAGTCTATCCTCAGTTGGTAACGAAACTTGAAGTGTTGTTCTGTCTCTAATGATCAAAATCATTGGGTAGATCAAGAAAGCGAGAAATCATTTTGTTGAGTTCAAGACTGGGGTGAGTCTGATTCTTGGACATAATGGTGTTATTTGGCTGGGATCCAATGAAAAAAGTGACATGGTAAGTCCACAAAACGATTAATTTCTTCATCTTCATCATTAGAAAATTGATTCTATTCGAAGAGAATCGATTGCGCGGATAAGGAACTGTATAAAGATCTTAAATGACCAAATGATGGATATCAATGCCGAAAACATCAATGAGCTTTATGAAGAGTCAAACAAGCAGAACCTCTCAGTGAAGTAAATTGTTGGTTATTAGATGAGGACAACTCATCTCCAAATTTGTTAGAGACCTGTTGAATCGAACGAAAATTGAGGCTCTCTCAAGCATTCTCCTTAAGAAGCTAAAGCTCAAGATCCCTCAAGAAATGAAGAATGCGTTAGAATCAATTGATATGGTTCAAGACGGCAAATCTAGTTTTCTCAATTTTAAATAAAGACAAATAGTAAGTAGTAATTCTTCATATCCTTTGGATCCTCAGAGACGAATTTAGCAAGAATTATTTAGTGTCCGCATATTCCTCTACTTCTCTTGCTTTGATGATGTAGATGTATTGAATGTTAACAGAAATTTGAAGCCAATGACGAAAATATGACTATTAGTTTTAACTATCTTTCTCTTGTCTTTAGTGTGAGACCGACCTAGTTGAAAAACAGTACTAAGATCGAGACGACAAAACATAGTTTTTCTTTAGAGCTTTGATTTTGACATTGTTATTCGAACTAAAAAGTATTCCTTGTCTTCAAAAAGTTTTCAGAATTGGTTTATTACAGTAAGATTCTGTTAAGAGATGATTATTGATTTGGTTTCAAAATAAGAATAATGGAACGTTATTTTCAAGCAACTACCATAAATTTTCATCTGATGATCGCACCTGAAAAATCTCAAAATAAGCAAACAACTGATTATATCTTGAAAAAGTTTAGAGTATAATCTCGATAATTTCGAAAAGAATAATAAAAATCTTTGAAGACTTGAAGAATGTTGTCACTGGAGCTGTCCTTGATCATCCTTTTTATTTTGCCATCATTCCAATCGTGATTTTTCTCATTATCTTCATCTATCGTGACCCTCCCAAGCGAACCAGACATGGGTCTCTTGATCAATTCTCCTCAAGCAAGATTAAGACTCCAACCGCCACCTTTGAAATGATTCCGACTAATGGCATACACCTTCATACTCTGTGTGCTGGCGATAAAGCTAACCCTCTAGTTATTTTACTTCATGGATTCCCAGAATTTTGGAAAGGGTGGGAGAACCAAATAGATGATTTGGTCAATGCTGGTTACTATGTGATGGTTCCTGATCAAAGAGGGTATAATCTGAGTTCCAAGCCTTTGAATTTAGGTGACTACAAAGTTACTAATCTGGTTAACGATATAATTGGCTTGGTCGATTTCGCAAAGAAAGAGAAGGCCTACCTTGCAGGCCATGATTGGGGAGCTATAGTTGCTTGGTATTTGGTCTTCTTAAAACCAGAAAGATTCCACAAACTATTGATCGTGAATGTTGCTCACCCGGTCGTTTTTGGTTCCTACTATACAAAAAATAAGGAACAGCACAAGAGAAGCAGATATATAAGGCTATTTCAAATTCCATACTTTCCGCAGAGGGCAATTTCAAGGAACAACTTCGATCTCTTAGAAAAACAATTGATTGAATCTTCACGTGCTGGTACTTTTACAAACGAAAATCTCAAAGCATATAAACTTGCATGGAATGATCCTGGAACCATAAATTGTATGCTGAATTGGTATCGGGCTGCAGCTCAAAGAAGAGTAAAACTCAACAGAGATCAATATTATGTTAGCATCCCAGTCCTAATTTTGTGGGGGACTGATGATAAATTCCTGGTCACTGAAATGGCGACTAGCAGTCTGAAATATTGCAAAAATGGCCGAACTGAATTAATAGAAGGAACGACTCACTGGGTATTGCATGAAGAGCCTAAGAAAGTGAATAAGATGATCGTCGATTTCTTCAAAGCATCTTGCTCCGAATGATGAGAGAGTCTCAAATAGCGTAATTAGGCTTCTTGCTTAAGCTAGATTAGATCACGTTGTATATTAGATTTACTTTATTACCTGTATTCAGAGAATATTTTAAGGCTTAAACACATTGAAGAAGAGAAGAAAAATGATTTACTGAAATCACTTTCTGGATAGCCTGGAAGAAAAGATAAACAATTCGCAGCTCAACGGTATTTGAATTTTTATTTCTTCAATAACATTTGGTTAAACTGAATATTGCTATTTAAATTGTTGACATCTCTCGAAGTCTTCAAAGTGTTCGGTAGCTAACTGAGCCAGCTCTTTTATAGGAGAGTTTGTTTCTCCTCCAAGAATTATTGAACTGTTAATGGTAGAATAATAGCAAGTAACTGAATCCAGAAATTAATACTACGAGAGAATTATTCGTTTTAATTGTTTGAACCTAATAAAGTAGTACATTTTTCAGCCTCATAAAACAGGCTAGTAGGCAAAGAAATCATAAATAAAGCGAATAAAATTGAATAAGATGTGTCCAACAACCTCCAGAAGTTCGAAGGAAATAATTTGAAAATTTTTTTTGAAGAGGCCTATAGCTGATGAGCTTGAAAACTCAGAAAACTCAGGTTATTTATTCTCTATGCATGATTCAAGAAGAGATAAAAGCCCACGTCGATACATAAAGTTTGCTTATTGACTGACATCAACAGTTGTCACCTTCTTGTGCTTCATTAGTTTCAGGCCAAAACATTCCAATAACGGTAAAGTTTGGAAATTATTTTTCTGGAAATAGAAATTCCAAAAATTTTCCAATTTCAAGCTATTTTTAAATTGCGCATTTTCTCAATAGTTCATTTATAATCTTTTGAAACACCAGAGAACGAAAGTACTAACGAAAAGCAACAACATGGACACAGTATCTAGTGGATGGGAACGGTTCCCTTCAAATGTCGTCAACCGATTTAAGAATTTCAAGTTGTTATGCGATCAGAAAGACATCCCTACATCTGTCTTTTTAACATATAGTGCTACCTCAATTAACGATGGGCAGTCGTATACAATCCGAGTGTTAAATCATGAATCACTCTCTTACAAGAAAAATCGCAACCAAGCCCTTACTTTATATTTCCAAGAACTATTCTACCTCTGTGCTCGTTTTGGTACATTCACTTGTGAAAAGGAGAACTCCTTAGAGATTTGTGACAGCAAACGAGAATATTCCCATGTATTGGATCTCAAGAATTTCGCAGTTGAGGGTGAGAATATTGCTTTTGTGATGAAAGAAACACAATCACTTAAGTCTGTCCTCTCAAATGAAGAAAATAAATCCAAGATCGATGTAGAGAGATTGATAAAAGATGTGTTAGCGAGTTTGAGCTATATAAACTCAAATTTTACAGCTCCTTATATTAGTCTTACGTTAGAAAACATCTATGCAGTACAGGACGTGGCTCTTAGTGGACAACCTGGTTTCAAGTATTACATCGCAAGTTGGGCTGCTGAAATATCCAGCGGATTTTCAAGAGAGGACCTCAAGCTAGCATCAGATGAAGAAATCACCAAAGTGCAGCGTGAATTAGCTAAGAAAGGACTGCTCACAAGGTATGCTGCTCCAGAAATTGTCTTAGAGCATGAAGAAGAGGATCGAAGATTACAATCTTATCTTGCTTCCGAAATATATTCTCTGGGCCTCGTTGCCTTAGAAGTCGCTGGAATCGAATACAAAACATGGAAATTTTTGCCTCATCAAGAAGATTCAGAAATCTATGGCTCAGTTCTAGAAACCATTGTTCAACGAGTGAAAAAGCTGAAAAGCGTCAACCATCGTAACTATCGCTGGCTTGGAAATTTGTTTGCAGCAATGTTGAAGAAAGATTCAAACGAACGAATAGCAGAAACTACGAGAGTGCTGAAGGATTTCATGAACTTAATGCCAAAATTGAATCCGGTTTCTTTAGAATCGATAGACACCAAAGAGTTAGACACAAGGTCAGTAGAAGAGAAGGAAGAAGAAAAAGAGAAAGTACGAATAGCTGATGATGAAAGAGAAGACCAAAATAGAGAAGCAAGCCTAGAAATTGAAAACACAACAGTCGCTGCAAGTTCTAAATTATCTTTCGTGAATTTTGAGAATTCAAACAAAAACTACACTCGGATAATTGAGATCTTGGAATGTGAGAATATAACAAGAATTAAAATGCTGGCTGAACCACTCGACTGTATAGATGCTGAAATCCTAAAAACCAATGAAACTTGGACGAATTTAGAAGCGATTGATATCTCTGATTCTGGCATCCGAAACCAAAATCAAATTGCTGCTGCAATTGGATCCAATAACAACTGGAAGAATCTGCGGAAACTTGCACTGACAAAAATCGGAATGAGTAGCGGAGGTGCGGAAATGATTGGCAGAAATACCTCTTGGCTCAAACTTGAGGAGTTAGACCTTTCAAACAATGATTTAGGAGATAAAGGAGTTGTTGTTATCGGTAACAACACCACATGGAAGAATTTGAAAAAACTCTGTCTGAGAAGGAACAGAATTAGCGATGAAGGTGCTATCTCAATTGGCAGGAATCTGACTTGGGTGAAATTAGAAGAACTTCAACTTTCAGAAAATAGCATTAGCGATAAAGGTACTCAAGCAATCGGAAGTAATACTGTGTGGAGCAACCTGAAGGTACTTTTCCTGAACAACAATAACATCCATGATGAAGGTGCCGCGGCTCTAGCACGGAATACACTCTGGGTGAATTTAGAGTTGCTGAGTCTATCATCAAATTGGATAGAAGATAAAGGAGCGGAAATTCTTGGAGGGAATATGACTTGGAAGAAACTTAAGTATTTCGGACTGGAAAGGAACCCATTCGTAAAGCACCACAAAGGAAGCCTGACTAAGGAATCACCTGGAGCAATTGCTCTTTACCAGAATAAGTTGTTCGGCGGTGTTATCATTCCACGATAAAGAACTTGTGTGATTGCGTTGTATATAATGCTATTTTGTTACTTACTATGAGATCCAACCCTATGTAAAGATTAGTGCTACTATTGACCAATTTTTTTTTTTATTTGTTTCAAAACAACTTTACTCTATTTACCAAGTCACATGTAATTCGAAGCTAATTGATATTGAAAAGCTAAAAGGCTCTCTCTAGGATTTTCAAAACCAAAATAAGTTATTTTCTCTCACTGTTATTAATCAAAAGTTTTATTTCAATTATGTTGACTGGTAGAGTCACATTTGATCTTAGAAATTATGGTAATATATAGGTAATTCATTTCAGCATATTAAAAATATAAATGCTTCTCTTGCCTTCTGCAACAATCACATGAAGGCAAGTATAACAAATTAGAGAGCATTAATTATTTCCTGAGTAATCTTATGGAGTTGATGTAGGCTTCATTAATAACTCCATTCATATTTCGGTCTGTTTCTGTAAGAACGAGTGAAATTTCATTTTCACCTTTCTCTAGCCTCACAAATAGAGAGTTCGTATAGCCTGCGTTATCAAGAGGTCCTCTTTGCGGAAGCACAATTTTACCTATTGATTTATCTCCAATTTTCAGGGTTCTGATTGCGCATTTATTATCGGTGTTTATCGGGCCGTTGCGATTCATATAAATAAAGTCGATCCAGTACTCTCCGCATTCAGGTATATCTACCTTAATCTTGAGCTCTTTCTTTGCATCACTTTTTACTGCTTGCAGAATTTGATGAGTCTCTGGGACGATTACTAAGGGTTCCGATATGTAAGACTCCCATCCTTGTCCATCAACTGCTTTTACAGAATATTCATCAGTTGTCTTACTCGGGGATAATTTAAAGGTATTTTCTTTAATTTCTGCAATTTTTTCACCGTTCTTAAGCACTATATATGACTTTGCCCCATCTATTGCCTTCCATTTCAGATACCCACTCTCTTCTACAACTTCAGGAACTCTGAGAGTGTAATGATTCTTGACTAAGTTCATTTGCTCTTGAGGAAGATCTTTGTTATCCAGCTCAATTATTATTTCATGCTCACCTTCTGTATCTTTCGCAATCTTAGCGGAAGTCTGCTGCTGACCATCGATAATAAACTTAGAGATATTACACCCATAGCCTCTGAGAGTGATATTTAAGACAGTCTTACGATATTTGAATTTTGATAATTTATGCTCGCCGCTCCATGACTTTGGCACAAACGGCTTGAATAAAAGAGAGTCAGCTTGGAACTCGAAACCGAAGATCACACGATAGATCATTGCGAGAGTTCCGGCTACACTCCAGAGCTGCCGGTCAGAATTGATACAAGTTCCGAAAAAGTCGCCAGTCGTTGCGACTAGATTCTCTTTGTTTGTCAAGAACAGTGCTGCTTGCCTAAACATGGATGCGATACCATGTTCAACGACCGCCGTATTTCGACCTTTAGCACCTGCCCAAGTCCAAAACGCTTGAACAAAAGGCCAAATACCATCATTGTGGTAAGGAGGTTGATGAGGCTGCTGAGGAAATACCACGGGGACACCGAAAGTAGTAACTGGTACTTTAGATAAAATCTGCGTTTGCTTCTTCTCATCAGCAACGTCATAGAGAATTGCAAGAGATTCTCCGAGGGCTTCTGCACGAGGTGATACGACATAAAAATTTCTTCCGTAAAGGAATTGAGCGTAAAACCCTTTATCTTCTTGCCAGAGGTATTTGCTGAGGCCTTCTTTGATTCCTGCTGCGATAGATTCAAAGAAACTAACATCTTCACCAAGTTCTTTTCCCATCTCGACTAAAGTTTTATAAGTCTTGTAGTGCATGATATTTGTTCCTAAAGTCATTGATTTGTAGATGTCAACTGGCTGTGCCCATATAGGATAAGATTCCTCTATATCAAAAGTATTACGTAAATTTTATGATAAGTTAAAAACGAAGCTAACCTCTCCAATCCAGAAAACTTGATTCTCCAAGGAATAGCCCAGTTTCTTTGTTATATACTGTTGCTAAATCAGCCTCAACAGATTTTTTCACAATATTGTAGGTCGTTCTAAGCCATTTTTTGTCTCCAGTGACTCTATAGAGTTCATCTGCCGCACCAACCCAAGTCACTCTGTCAGAACTGACAGGATAGCTTCCTCCTGTGCCTGTGTCCTATTAATTCAAATATCAAAATTTAAGTTGGTGCAACTACTGCCTTATAAGACCTGGATGATGATTCCATCGGGAGACACCTTCCTCATTAAACTCTCTTTGGAGGCTTCGGGGCTCAGAAACGCAAGCGCAAGAATTATGCTATAACTGATATCCCGAGTCCACACACCGTCCCATTCAGCTCCAGCCATGAAAGCACCATCTTTTCGTATGCATTTTACTAACTCCTCTAAAGACATATGATAGAGAGCTTTCGCGAGCCGAAAAGGTGACGAATATTGAGGGAAATGAGATATATCCGTTTGTAGCTTCCAAATTGCAGGTGACTTCTGCACTTTAGTATGTTTCTCTTCGCCATGGACATCAAAATGAAGCTTGATTTCATATATTCCAGATTCTTCTGTTTCCTGGAGCTGTAGTTTTTTGTTACTGCAGAGCGTGCTAAAGTCCCAAGTGAGAGGATGAGGTTGACCAGCAACCCAGACACCTTTAAAATCCTCCTTTTTTATTTTTGAACCATTAAACAGAGTGACGTAACCCTGCATCTTAAAAGCCTCAAAAATTGGACGAAGATCAGCTCGAAGAACAAGTTCAGTGCCCGGTTCAGAAAGATTAGTATGGACAGCGAACATTTTAGGATCTGGACCTCTTTGCCCAAAAACATAAAGCGGGGAAATTGCTCTATTGCTCCATGAATGCGGAGCAAGAGTCAAAGAATTGTGGCGTCCATATCCCCCTTCATTGTCTTCGCCATTAATTGCAAATTTGAACAGGACTTGTTGTTCTGCAGACTCCTGAAACGCAGCTTGATAAGTTGAGGCTATCTCATTGTCAGAGAGAGCAATGGCTGTATAATTGTCTTGGACCACTTTGTCGTGATAAACTTTGAACGACTCTGTTCTAAATAGCTCTACGTTATCTATATTGGATACTATATAGAACGAAAGACTTAGATATTGAAGATAATAAAATAAAAAAGGCTACTCATTGAATGGGTTTTGTAGAGTTGGGGTTCAATTCTTCTTCTGTGAATCTGTGAAAAAATTGTATTTATTTTTATTTTTCTCATTTCCTTGTACCCTATATATAAATCACGATGCGCCCTCGAAAGGCTCATATGAATGGAACAGTTCGATAAAGAATAGAACATATAGATTCTTAGCTTCGAAATAGAAAAGTTCTATTTTCCAAAATAATCAAAAGGCATTATTTAGCTCTCTTATTTTTTTACTTGAAGCTCCTAATCCTGTCTCATCAATCATACTCTCAGCGCACCAAGAATTTGCAACACTTTTCTCGACGAGAGTTTCGAAGAGTATTTTTTTCACTAGAAGAGATTGAATTGCATGATCCACAAAACCAGAACCATCTTCTTCCAGATCGATTAAGAAAAATTCCAAGTAGTCAATATGCATTAGGATACGCTCACTCAAAATAAGTTGAGCCGGAAGTAGTTCGGCTTTCTCATTCTTTGCTATTAGCTTCTAATCGTGCAATTTGAGTCTGTGCTAAATTTGTCTAAGTTGGGAAATTCAGCAGAGAATCTGCTTTGAGGAGCACTTTTGAGGTTATCAAATTATTTTACTTGAGCTTAAAATCATACTAATGATCCTTGAACATAAGTCTTTCAGTCTAAATTATTTTTTCAGCACACTTTGTAATAATCGATAATTACGCGAATTTTCAGATTTCACTGAATCAATGTTGTCAGGATATATATTAAATGATGGAATTAGTAACATGGTGCTAAAAAATTGAACTTTCTCCTCGTGACTATTCGCTAGAGATGAGAAATTACAAGATCAGAGCTCTTTCTAGTGAATATTTTCATACTCGAGATGTAATTCAGATATGTAAATGAATGAAATGATATGCTCATTATTTGATTTAGTATCCTTTTGATCTTTGTAAGATTGACTCAAGAATACTCTTACTACTTATGAAAATGGAGTTTTCTTCATTAAAATGCTTCCTGTAAATATTCAGTCCACGTGATACACAATGTTTCGCTCTCTCGTAGACTCCCAATTCATAAAATAATATTCCAAGCCTGATTAGATTGCGAGCGGTTTTTGGGTGATTATCACCATATTGGATCCTACAGAGCTCAAAACCTCTGGTTAAGAAATTCTTTGCCTTTTCGTAGTCACCCAGGGCCATGTACGCAATTGCTATATTGACTAGAGTGTTGCCTGAAGATGAATGGCCTTTACCGTACCAGTTTTGCTTATTTTCCAAAGTTCTCCCGAAATATTCTAAGGCTGCTTTATAGTTACCAACCCCAATTAATTGATGTCTTGCAATCCCTTCAAATAACTCTATGAATTCAAATGAATCAGGATTCTTGAGAAATTTGGTGATGGCTATTGCATGAGGAATCAATAGTCCTCCTCTTGAAATTTCTGTGGCGTCTTCTTCGTTGTAATCTAACTGTGGTTCAAGCCATCCAATAACATTCATAAGATAATCATTGAAGAGATAATTTCTCTCCAGAACTAGCCTCACACCTGACTGGATAAGTGGATGTACTTTATAAGTAGCAGCAACCACGTTCTTTGGTCTATCAGAATTTTCCTCTTGTTGAGTGTGGGTTTCCTCAACGCAGCTAATTAACGAGTAAGAGCAAAGAAGTTTAAGTCCCTCATCACATTTCTTGAACATTTTCTCCCTCTCATCGCTAGAGAGTTCTTGAAATTCTCGACCTTCTTGTTCTGATTGCTCCTTTAACTGCTTTTCCAAGCAATAATACCAACAATGTGGCAGATCTTTTTCAAGATTATGGCATGAGAGAAAAGCC
>ENA-UOTX01000509-UOTX01000509.1-compost-metagenome-genome-assembly--contig:-NODE-509-length-40418-cov-12.913537_pt1 | contig 40418 bp, 26 predicted proteins | sample MGYA00238143_ERZ746982 | MGnify/ENA primary metagenome ERZ746982 (study PRJEB28758, sample SAMN06268862) | compost metagenome | isolation source: single cell | place: USA: California, Emeryville, Joint... | reverse complement strand
AAAAGAAGTCTAGATCTGTTGCTCGAGGCTCAGCTATTCCTAAGATACTCCAACATGCAAGGTTTCTTCACGAAACTAGTAGAGCGTCAAGACCTTCAGACTGCTCTAGTTCGCCGACTCAGGGATGTGCAAGCACAAAGAGCAGCTAGCAGGAAGGTTATCCGTGAGAAAATAGTTTCAGCGATCAAGACCCAAGAAGGAATTTCTGTGAAGGAAATAGTGGAAAATGAAATCCAAGAAAATGGCGTGCATCCTGACATAAGACTTGATTATTCGTCAGAGAAATACAAAGATGGCAAAACAATTTATATTTTCTTCCAAGATATCAGTGGGTTCGAAAGAGCTAATAATGGAGTGACGACGATCCCAAATTTGTATGACGTACTGAGGAAACCGGCGTTGAATTATCTTGGGTTTGAGTCTCTATGGATTAATATAGCTGAACAGGAGAAATCAGTAGAAGAAGAGAGCCTCCAACAATTAGGTTCTTGTCTAAGCAAATGATATGATAGTAGTAATTCCTAGTTTGTTTTTATTTGGGGTGATGTGTGTTTGTATATAATAATATCGAAATATTCTCATCTATCAGCCAATCGAAGAAAATTCAGTTCTTTACAGGCAAAAGAGAGGCATTTCCTCAATTACTCTGACGACCTATTGAAGAGAAAATAGGCAAAGATAACTGGAAGAGCAAGAAATCATAATGAAAATAGCATAGCAATGAATAAAACAATAATAATAATTAAAAAAACTCCCATCATTTATTATGATAGCAAGTGATCTGACCGCCAACTAAGTCTTTGGGATTTTCTTGATGGCTGCAGGCTTTTTGTTAGTATTTGATAACATTTCTTCCACGGTTTGATAGAACTCTTTTTCTATCGCTGCTTTTGCCTCCTCCAAATGTGCTTTTTCATTTTTCAATTGCAAAATTTCCTTTTTCAACTGTAATATTTCGTCGTCCTTAAGCTGTAGTTTCGAATTTAGATGAGTAATTGATAAGTTGCTGCTATCTAGCTCTTGTGTTAATTTAGTAACCTTTGCTAAAATTTCAGTATTTTGTTTCTTTAATTGTTCAATTTGAGCTTTGTCTTGCCCTTGGCTTTGAGCTTGCTGCTTTTGCAGATTCAACCGCTGGACTTCATTTTCTGCGAATAATTGCGTCGTTAGAGCTTCCATGTCACTTTTCTCAGCTTGTAGTTTCTCTATTGCTTCCGTTTTTTGTTTCTCAGAGTTCTTGAGTTGCTTTACAGTGTCTTCGAGTTTGCTGAGTTCGATTGCGTTTACGTTCAATCGTTCTAATAGAACCATTGTGTTCTTTTGATCTCCATTTCCTAAGTTCTTTCGAATTTGTTCTTCAAGTTGCTTGATTTTAGTGTCTTTGCTGGAGAGAAATTTATTCAAGATCTCTCTAAATCTCTTAATGTTAACAAGTTCTTTTGTCGTCTCTTCGGCTGCGCCAAGTGCGAAGGCAAGACCGAGTAGAGAATCGCCAATACTCTGAATTTGACGTTGTGCTATCTCTGAATAAAGGCTAGAGATTAACTCGTCAGTTAAGTCAATGTTTTTCTCAGCAACCACGTGAAGCAGCTGAACTGCTCTATTGCTGAGAATGATTTCGGCATCTGAATCCTGTGAATTCATAAGAATGAAATTGAATAATTTTATGTTAAATAGGCTATTGATTTTAGAACCTCGCGTAATATGGAACAAGAAAGCTTCAAAACTGGAGGGATAAGAGCTGTGGAAAAGCACCCATATTACCCAGTTTCGAGGTGGACGGCAGTTTTACTTTGTTCTGGTATTTGAGAAAAGAAACAATCGTTGATAATAACACCGAATGGCTAAATTCTAGTACAATATTTTTGTCTGTGAATTTGATAATGATGAATAAGCTGTTTTTTGTGTTTATTTCTGTGAGATTTTTTGAGACCCAAGGTAGCCAAAAAGTACCTAACGGATTTCCTTTGTAGATGTGCCCAAATTTCTGCGGAGAGCTTAGGAAATTTCAAGAAATTGGTTAGTCATGTGCAAAGAAGAAGAGAAAAGTCTTTATATTCATCCGACATCAAAATCTGAAGGAGAACTAGGTGGAGAAGTTGAGCTTGGCTGCCAGCGAGCAGCTCGCATCTCTTCATTGCTTTTCTTATAATTCACAGAGGGGAAGCAAATTATTCTTGACTCGATTTCATTAATGGTTTATTCTTCACACTATTATTGGTGTTTGAATCGGTTCACACTCATTCATGCTCGCTCAGGATTGTATGCATGGTTTGGTAGTTGTTCAATAAAGTAGTCGGCAGTAATTACACCCGTTGATTGTAAACAATCTCTCAAAGTGAGACAATGATCTCTGTTGACAAAAAAAAAAAATTCGAGAAAGGCTAGGAACAATAAGAATCAATAATATCGATCTCAAAATCAGTTCGGATGTCTTTCGACAGGATCTCATAAAGAAGTTTAGTGGTCTACACAGAATATACAAATGTGAGTGTCCGTACTGGATCACAAATTATGTGACTTCTGTCTCGAGACAGAACGTATGAATACCTCAACTCTCAAATTATCTGAGTTTACATGGAACTAATAAGAAAACAGCATAAATCCATCCCAAAAATTAGTATTGAGACTGAATTTCCAAGAGAAAGAGACAACAGGGTCCCTAAGACGCTTCTCGCACAGGCAACCTGCATCGATTTCCTTTTGTTCCATTTCACACAAGGATTTTTTTGAACAATTTCTCATGTAACGTCAGTGAAAACTATAATTGGGAAAGTTCCTCAAATTTAAATGAAAATGAGTCACGAAGCGCCGAGAGGAAATCTAGAGAAGGTCAGTTGATCAGCTAGACTACTAGCAACCTTGAGATTAGTATATTAACATAATGCATTAGCAATTGTTTATTGGCTGACTTGTTTCAAGCTAGAGTTGATCCGAAACCGCTAGTCTGGTTTCCATTGTTTTAAATTGAAGCTAATCCTGTTTGGCTTAGCTTGAGCCGCTACCCTCAAAATTAATAAGAATTGATGACGCTTTCATGAAAATTGTCGAATAATAGAATCCTTTTAATTGTCGATTACTTGACAAAATTATAATCAACTTAATCCACTCCACCAAACCAAAGATTTGCATTCCAATTCAATGGAGCCACCATTTGAGCATCGCTCTCTGCCGAATACAGAGCGAGGGTTTCTTATATATATATTAAATGTGAATCACATGTTAGAAAATAGAAATCAGTTTTTCATCACTCCTGATAAGAAATTACCTTCAAAGCCCCTACTACACATTCATAGAATAAAGGATACCACCACTTCAGACTAGTATAATGAAATATTCAAAGTTTGCCATATTTATTTAGATGAAAATATTCTATTCATCACTCGCTCAAGATTTTATTTAAGCATGAAGATTCTATTAGAATTAAATAAAAAATTATTAATTACTGAATTATTTTACAGCCAATACACTGGAATATTATTTTAGTTCTTCGAGAGCTATTAGCACGCGACAGCAATTTAACCAGCTTCGTGAAACATTTTCATTATAATTTCTAACAGAAAACGTAAAGATAACTTATCACAATGGGTTGCCATCAAACAAGGGAACGTCCCTCATCAGATTACCTTGTAGAGTTCGAGAACAAACTGCAGTTCTCAAAATTCACTGTCAGAGACATAAAAAAAGTAAGAGCATCCCACTTCGTCTGCTCAACAGTCATCACTACATGATCTAGGCTTTTTGTCATGCTTCTGGAGTCTCAAGCGTCTCAATGCTTCAAATCGAGAAATTCCTAAAGAATCTAATGATTCAATATTCTCCAACTGATCGACGGAACGCATTCGACGTATTCATAAGTCAATTTGAAATCGGAGAAGATACCTATGACTTGAACGAATTGCTTATCGCAATTTTCCTCCTCACTAAAAGCTCGATGGAAGAAAAAGGACTCGAACTGTTTGATCTTTTTAGCAAGAGATCAGCTGGTTGTTTGTATAAAGAGGAGGCCGAAACCGCTTTCAGCACAATATGTGATGTGGTTTGTAGATACAGCAATGCTATCTTGGATCAAGATGAGGATGTAAAATCAATGCACCTTGAGATTTCAGTTCGAAAGGTATGATCATTTATCATCGATAATGCTGATTAATGGTTTCCCTTGTTATTAAAGCGCAATGATGAAGTGGTCCCACGGCTAGTTGAATTCTTCCTGAAAGGCAAGTCATATATAAAATATCAAGAGTTCGAGGAATCGTTAGTAAAAGCAGTGCAGACTTCAGATCTGCTAGATATGACATCTCCAACGAGGTAACTATTCGGTTTGACTGACCTTAAACTCAAATAAATATAGCATTAGAAAAACAATGATGGACTATTTGTATCTGCCTTCCGGAACTAAAGCTGAGTTAAGTCACGTATACGAGAAGAGGAAGAGTAAGGCTAAACATGCCTTTCAGGATAAAAGTTGCTCAACTCTATCAACAACACCAAAAAGAGACCAGAACATGCCTGAGGAGAAAAATAACGCTTCATACACATTTTAAACCTATCTCATAGAAAATAACTTGCTTATCCAATTGAATTTGAGTTGTATCTTTCATGGACTTTAAAATTGGTTGTCCATGTAATTAGTTCACTATTTTCGATTTTATGGCATCGAAAACTGTGTTACAATACTTAATGTAACAGAATGATGAAGATCTTTACTTCAGCTTTTCGAAAGTATTATTTTATGAAATATCACTTATCGTGGTTTTTATATACTTTTGTAGTATACTTTTATTTCAGGTTCCAAAATCCAAGTTTCCCCTTAAAATAATCTCGGAATAGAGAGGAAAAACATGATCTAAGCTAAAGAACTCGTTTTTCACAGTTGCCTGGTCGTAAGCCCATACTCTATGTAAAGATTTACCACTTACTTCTCCATCAATATACATAACTCTTATTCAGAATTTCACAGAGATAACGCATCAATTTACCTACAAAAACATAAAATTCGCAAACAACTATTAGGGCGCTCCCTTTCTATCTCTATCCTGATACTTGTTTCTTGGCATTGGCCTCGGGTTGTTGCTTTGGTAATTTTGATGTTTCCTTTGGTTGTCTCCTCCGCCTCCTCCCATATAACCCATATTACCTCCTTCTGGCTTCCCACCTGAAATATGCTTAGACATGGGAAAAGTTTTAGGAGGCTGATAATATCCTCCTGGTGGGCCATAATGCTCGGGCTGCCAATTTGGATTGTTTTGAGGAGGATTCATTGGCTTCATGCCTCCATATCCATAGTTCGGTGGGAATTGCTGTACTCCTCCTGTTGGTTCTTTATTTAACATCTTCTCATCACTTTTCGGTTTAAAATCAGGAGGATAATTCGGATTATTTGCCCCTGACATCTGATTTGTTTTCGAGGGAGTCTGCCCTCCTGAAGGAGACTGCATTGAAGGTTGATAACTACTCGGCATGTACTGACCCTGATTGCCTAAATTTCCTTGTAATTCTTTCTCGTCTTTTTTCGGTGCTATTTGTGCATCAGGGAACTGCTTCTGTACATGAGGTTGTTGCATGGGAATCGCATTCGGGTTCATTTGGTCATTCTGCTGCCACGGAGGTGGTGTGGTATTCATTTTCTGTAACTGTGTTATGAACATATCAACAAACGACTTCATCTGATTGTCCTCGAGTCCCGATTTCGGGGTTTGAGTTTCAGGACCTCGACCTTGCATCTGCTGTCCATGACTTGGGTACATGTGCATATTCGGCTGCATGTAATTTGGTGGCATTTGATACGGTTGTGGTTGGACAGGACCTTGGTTTAATGGGTGCTGTGAAGGGAAATCTTGAGGGGATTGATTTGGCTGGTTGTAGTTCGTGGGTGGGTAGTTTTGAGGCTGAAAGACGCCTGGGTTGATTGTTTGAACGCCCTGGAATTTATCAGTCTGGCGAGGCTCTATACCTGCTTGTTGTTGCTGCTGTGGTTTGCTTGTCTCTAAGGGATGAGGAGGCTCAGGTTTTCCTTCTTTAGGCCCATCATGCGGCTTTGAACCAGTTTCAGGCCTTCCAGACTTCCCTTCCTCCAGTCTTCTGGGCTCTACTAGCTGAATCTGCCCTCTGATCTCGTCTCTCAGTCTACTTACGCTCTCGAACATCGCTCTTTCTGTGTTTTCCAGCCTCCGTTGCAGTTCTTCCTGCTTTGCCATCATGCCTGAAATTTGATCAACCGCCTTCAAGATTTGCCCTTTCTTGTCCTGAAAAACAACCTCTAGTTTACTAAATGCTGTTTGATTCGACGCCGCAGTCTCAGTCAGCGTGTTTGAAATCTGCAGAAAAGATTTTAACAGCTCATTCATAGTGTCGCGGATTTGAGCCGCTTTAGATTGCTCCATCATAAGCTTATCCATGTAAAACTTCTGTCCTTTTTCAAAATTGGCGTTGATTTGCTCGAATAACTTGGTAAGGTATTTCTCCATTGACGGAGTAACTTGAAACTCGAAAGCTTTCGAGAACATTGTAGTGAGCTGAGAGTCTAACTGAAGATTCCCGGTACCTTGAGTTAGATTTACCTGCATCTTATTCATACGCTCCTCAATCTTATTTTCGATTATCTGCTCCATTTTAGAGAATTTATTATCAAAATATTTCATAAAGTCGTCCGTGAACGTTTTCAGTTTATTATCGAGAACACTCTCAATAGATAAATCTCTAGCTAAAGGAGGAGCTAGCTGGTTTGGCAGCGCACCAACTTGCCGAGGTCTAGTCGCATTCTCTTGCGTTTTGTCTTCTTCTTCTCTTTTCTCAGCAGATACTTTTGAAGAATCCAATCTCGCGGAATTCGATGGAGGATTATCATAAACTGAATTATTTTCATTAAGTTGCTGCGCGATCTGAGCTTGAGCGCTATCTGCTTTTACTGGATTAGACGGCTTTTGAAACGGTTTCTTTGAAGCAAATTTGAGCTTCAATGGATTGTTTGTCGAGGCAAGAGTACTGTCTTGCTTTGTTTCATTTTGGGTAGCTTGTGATTCTTGTTTGGCTTTGCTTTTATTTGGAGGCGACGTCCTCAAAATAGTCGGCTTGTGCTTCTTCTGCTGCGAATCAAAGACTAACTCTCCGAGCTCTGGCGCATTTTTATCGTTTTTGCCGATAGGATACTCTCCCTCTGATTTGGGGTAATCCACGTAATCAGTAAACCTCTTTTTTCTCCTAGGCGTCTTGTTTCTGCCTTCATTGTCCCCTGAAACATTTTTCGTTTCGTTGCTTAAAAGTTTTTGGTCTCCTTGTCCTCTCGCTGCGGGAGATTCCTTAGGTTTCGTCAATCCCATGGTTTTTGAGCCTAACGGTTCAGAATTTTCTATCACCATGCCTTCCTCCTCACTTTTTTCTGCTTCTATCGCATTCCCTTGTAAATTCCCAGGTTCTCCGATCTTTTCAACGTCTCCGGCTGATAACTGTTGCGCAGAAGATTTTCCGCCTATGAGGCCTTCAATAGTGTAAAAATCTGGATCCATCGTCTCAAAAGCAGGATAGACTTTCCGGCAGTGAATCACCGCCATGCCCAGACCGCTCTTCGTGAGATAAAGCACCTCTAATGTTGTCCTAGCATCGCAGTACTCTTCTTTGTACGGGTCACATTTCTGCATCAGATTCATTTCTTCCTCCCCTTCAATAAAATTCAAAGCCAAACGATCGTTTTGGTTGATATTTAGCACCACGATATCGTTCAGTTCCTGAGTATTAGGAAGTCTGAATTCCCCCACGTAATCGAAAAAATTCTTCTGTTTTTTCATCTCCTTGTATTGCTCTGTCCAGCGATAGAAATCGGGGTTAACGTGATAGGTTAACACGCCTTGATATTTCTCTTCATTGCCTCTCACGACAAATAAAAAGCTTTTACTGAAGTCAAACACTGCGAACCGAAGACTCTCCTTGGTTTGACCATTCTCCTGAGGTGAATTCGATTCAATGCAATAGTAGCTTTGAGCGCTGTTATCCCACTCACCCAGGTCCCAAACCTTAATGTGTCCTGTCTCTGAGAGTGTAATGAAGATATCTTTCAGAGTGTAGTCACCACCAGGAGCAAACGCGAGAGGTCCTTTGCTAGGGTCAGTAGGCAGCAGGTTCCTGAATAACAGAATTCTTTTGCATTGCTCAGGTTGCTGATAAGGCAAAAACTCTCTGAGCTTGCTACCGTTGTCTGAGTTTATCACTTTGATGACACCATTTTCGAGGCAGAGAAAAAGCAGATGGTTTTTTTGCGAAAAAGCGAAATCAATGATTTTCTGCTCTTGTGTAAAAACGAAAAATTGCGCTGGAGACATGTTTTTTGTCTCTTTCTCTTCAGGAATCATCTGCTCGCTAGAGGCGATGCTAAATAATGTAACATCTTTATTGGAGATCAAAGCAAATCGATTTTCATTTTTCCACTCGACTTTCATTTCTGTTGTTTGGAGAGTTTGCATAATTGGAAATTGAAGCAGGCATTTGGAAAAAATCTTCTGACTGTCTATAGCCAACTCGATTATAAATGCATAAATCCCAGAAGGATAAGCAAGACACACAAAAGTATGAGGAAGCTTAGTATATAAGCAGATATCAGAGAGATCCTCCTTCGGCGTCTCCAATTTCGTTCGAATTGAAAAATCTATCGCGTTTAATACCTCGATTTCTTTATCAACATTTTGAATGACGATAAAATGTTTATTTGCAGCAAAACTGCGACGAGGAAGAGCTCTTTCTTGAGACCCATTGGCTGTTTGCAACTCAATATTGATTTTTCGTGCGTAGATTGGAGATGAGGGAATTTCGGAATCTATTACATAATTTTGGTAAAGGAAATCTTGACCTATTGAGGCTGCTTCAATTTTCCCATTCGAAATTTCGCATGGATGGTCAACATTTGTATCTAAGTTTAATAATTCGCTTTGTTTTGGTTGCGGCTGCTGTCGTTCTTCAGTGATCTCTCCTGCCTCTTGCTGCGGAGTGTGTTGCGCTTGAGTCGATGGGCCTGCTAACTTGACTAACAATTCATTCCAGTAGTTCTCTTCAATCATGTTCTTGGAAATAAATTTGCGACAACAGGTATCGAATTTTCCTTTATAATCTTACAAATGCAGACTCAAACGATACATAGCTCGAATTAGTTGAAATTATCAAATGAGGCTATCGATGAAAAGCAGGCAAATAAACCTTTCTTCACATGTACTTTTGTCTAGCTTCTTCAGAGTTTACATATTCTGATGGGGCTCGCTGTCTTCTGGGATATAACCCCTCTAATTTGTGTGTTAAAATACCGGATATTCATCACAAGAAAAAATGAACTCTTTGTGTGCTTTCGATGAATCTCATGGTCTATGAAGTTAGAGGCTAGAGCAATATTTTCCACATGAGAGAATCTATGAGGGGAAGAAATTTTGAGAAAAAATTATAAAAGGAGGCCCTCTCACTATGAAACTAAGGTCAGGAATTCACAAAAAAAAGAGTACATTGTCATATATAGCTATTAACAGTCTTCATCTGAGTAATAGAAGACCATACCAGACCTTTAAATAAGAGAATTCGGAAAGATTCTTCTTTGAGAGCACTCTTTTTATTACTAATCTATCTATTCACTTAGTATAATTCAACGTTTTATTGTTAATCGTCCCTACGTGTTTTCTCAAATCACTGCTACAGCGGTTCGAGGCAGAAATTTCTGTTGGTTCCTGAAGCTTTTTTTGCTAATTAAAATTCACCCGACAGATTTCATTAACTCGATTTTAATTGGATGCTTCACTCTAAAGCAGTCATCACTAGTCAAATTAAATTTAATCATCAGAAAACCAAACTATCAAACTAAAAAACAAGCCCAAAACTTCCCGAAAAAATGGAACCGGCTAAGTTAGTTCGAAACAACTCAAACTCACAAAAGATCCAAGAAGACTTTAGCCACTTCGAGCGATCTCTCGACGGCATATATGTCGGATTGAACAGGAACAAATCTCAGGAAGTCAAACAAAAATTCCAGCAGAATTTGACGACAGCCGAGCGCATTAAAGGTTACATCAAGAAAACCAAAAGCGGACTTTACGTCCTCGACGAGACCAGCACCTACTTCTTCAAAATGGGAGGCGTTTCGGTCTACTCAGACATCCCTTACTTCATGGCCATCTACGAAAAAGACGGATGTCAATGGGCTGCAATTGATACGCCTAACACATTGGTTTCCCGAACAGTGAAGCTTGCGGATTACGTGATAGACATCTTGGGCTCAAAAGACAAAGCATACCTGGACCGCATCGGAGTTTTCATGACTATTGGCACGAAATGGGGCTTCACGCTCTTTTTGGACTCGTTGGAGGAGCTATACGATGGAGAGATCTCTGAAATGTGGAAAGCAGTGCTCCAAACTCGCTTCATGCACGAACTGCTGGGCAGGTTCGCGTATTTCATGAAAGATGATGATAAAGACAAGAAGCAAGAGTTCAAGTTCGATATCCTCCCGACTCTCGATGACGACCCAATCCGACCGGAGTTAGTTCCCTTCTATGATAGACTGTTCGTTCATCAGACCCAGGAAGTCGGCTGGATGTTCGGGCTCGAAATGCAGCCGTTCATCAAAGTTTTACAGCAAGTTTCCACAGTGCCTTTCTTTGACACTGGCTACTATATCGATGTCAATAAACCCTCGGTGCTGCTCGGCGAAAATCAATTGCCATCAGACAGCGTCTTTCTCCCTGGCGGTCTCTTAGCCAGCAGAGTCGGAAGCGGGAAGACGATTTCAATAATTGCTTTGATCTCGATTTCAAAGCAAATTCAGAAATATAAAGCTCTCGCCAATAGTACAACACCAACTCAAACCGACAGTAAAAGCCCTGTGTTGCAGGAAGAATACAAGAAAGGGGAAGAGTACAAGAAAGGCGACTATGAAATCATTGAGAAAGGAGTAGGTGATGTCTATGACTCGACCCCAGAAGTTCTCGATGCGCTCTATCCTTATTTCCATGTAGAAAATATCGATGGTCCGTCCCTCGTAATCGTTACGAAGAACATTTTGCATCAATGGCATGAAGAATTCCAGCAATTTGCTCCTAATTTGGACGTTTTCTTGGCGGCGGATGTCTCTGATTTTGACAAGATCCAGGTCGAGAAATCTACAATAAAGCACGATGTGGTCCTGACCCATAGAGACGCTTTTGCAGCATATAAGCCTGCGAATAAGGGTCCTAAAGCTATTTGGTTTAACTACACAGTATGGCGCAGAGTTATCATCGATGAGCTCCATGAACTCACCATTGAAATGAATAAAAAAAACCTCTTCAAAGGGGGGATAAAGAACACTATCGACGATCTCGTGGGTAATCTCTTGAAACTAAAGACGAATTTCACTTGGGGTATCACTGGCACACCAGAACACCTGAACTTCCACTCTGGGATCGATTCATTGTTCAAGCTTCTCCGCTATAATCAGAATTACCTTAAGTTAAGCTCGCTCGACACAGTAAAGATGGCCTTCATGAAAAACTGCATCCGACAGAACGTCAGCACTGTGGAGCTGCCTCCGCTGCAGAAGAGCACAATTGCTGTTGAGTTCGGGCAAATGCAGCAGTTGCTGTACAAAGGAAAGCTTCATAGCATTCATGGAGAGCGAGCGGCATATGAACTCTGCTCGTGCTTGCTTCCTGAATGGAGATTATTGAATGATTTCGAAAGAGATCAATATAAGGCTGCAATCGCCAGAGTTCAAGAAAAGCACGCGAAAGACATCCAAGAGATAGAGACGAGGCTGAAAGCGAACCCCAAGGATAAGGTCCTACAAATCAGATATGAAAATTTGACTCACGAAGGCAACTTCTATTTCGAGATGATCAATTTACTCAGCCAAGAGCAGTTCAGCTGCCCGATCTGCTTCGATGATGTCGACAAAACAAAGATTGTTGTAACCGATTGCTTGCACGTTATCTGCGTAGAATGCTGGAAGAGTCTATTCAAGCAACTCATTCAAACTCAATGTCCTATGTGTAAGCAAATTATCAGCGAAAAGACCGCAATCATCCATCCAAGATACGGGAAAAACAACGAAAGCAAGCTTGAGAGGTTGCTGCAAGAGATATTCTTGGTACCTGAAGGCGAGAAAATCATTTTGTTCACACAGTTTACAGTGCTGGTTGATAGACTTTGCGAAATCTTCAACGAGCTTGGAATCGAACATATTGTGTTGAAAGGAGTGGCTAGTGAAATTAATTTGAGACTTAACAAGTTTAAAAAGATCCCAGAGATAAAAGTATTGGTGATGAGCGTTGAGCAATCAGCCAGTGGTATCAACGTCACGGAAGCGAATCATGTGTTCTTTGCGCATCCTATCTTCGGTTCTGCTCCTGATAAAGCTAAAATTACCTACACGCAGTGCATTGGAAGAGCGTACAGAATAGGCCAAGGCAAACCTGTAAGTGCGAAGATGTTCATTACAGCGAATAGTTTAGAGGAAGACCTAGTTCCTCCATTCTTGAAGGCTTAAAAGTGATTGTATTAGTGTCCTATTTCATAGGAAGTTGTTAGTTAAGAAAATCATGGATGCAGACATATAACTGTTTTCAAAAGTAAAAGGAAATCAATCTTAAAATACTTAACAATTTGAAAGTGGTAGCTGCTTATGGTTTATTGTAACAACTCTATACTCAAAGTTCAATTCAAAACGGTTTCCAAATGTTTTTCGATTCAAGACATTTTCTATGTTTGGAAAATGGACATTGTGTTAGATAGGTATTTTGAGGAGGACTAGGATCATAGGCAATGTCTCTTGGAAACTCATAGTCAACTACTTCCTCTCTAAATCTCGTTTTTCCACTGGTTATTCAAAGTTACTGTGGTTTTAAAAGAAAATTGAGAAAAAATATCTCACTATCATCGGTTTGGTGTTTTTTACATATTCTCTGTAAAAAGGCTTTCAATTCAAAGATTAGTGATAAAGTGCAAAACAAAAAATTTCTTTACAAATCAACAGCTCCTCTTTTTTAAGAAATAATACTATAACATTACCTCTCTTGTGTTTCTCGTAGAAATATCACCTATAACTGCTATACATCTACAAACAAACTAATTTTCTTTAAATTGATCTCGATCATCTCCCTCTTTATAATTCAAACGTGACCGCATCAAGAAAATAACCTTCATTTTAATCAAAATTATCCACTCCAATCGTAGGTTTCTTCAATATTCCTCTTTTAAACTCTTTCGGCGAATCTAAAATTCTCTCCCTCTCTTTCTCAGCCTTCAGCAGCCGCGCCTGACTCTTATCAAGCGAACTCTGCCGACTTACATTGGGAGGCGAAATGAATCCATCCCCATTTTTGCTCTGCCCCACGAGCTGCCTGCGTGATCTCATCGAATAACTGCTCGTTCCATCCGCCTCGTCTTCATCGATAACCGACGGAATAGCCTCATCTATGTTTATTTTACACGATAACTTCTTATTCCACCCGGGATTCCGCACACCAGGTATCTGGTCATACGACCTGGGCCTCGAAACATTCGATGACTGACTATCAAGCCCATGGATTTGCGAAAACGATCTGTCATCGTCGGATGAGTATCTTAGCATTCCTAGTTTGCCTTTTCTCTGTAAATTATCGAGAATTTTATCTGCAAGTTCCCACATCTGAGGGTCGCCGCCTGCCGGAACTCCTGATCTCCTTTTTTTATCGACCCGAAGGAGGCGCACTTTCTTTTTCGCTCGATTCGGCGGAGAACTGCTCTGCGATATCGCCAATGAAAGTGACCTTCCTTCCTTTCTTCCATCTCGTGCAGCATGGGAATTCTGTCTCGGCCTATCTTTCAATAGAATATCAATCCTAATGTTTGTTCTTTCGCCTTCGTTTCCATAGCGCGGATACCCGCGTCCTGCTGGGCTGTATCGTGGGTAATTATCCTCCTCTTCCTCTTCTGAAGAGATGTCCTCATCGTTCTTCGATAAAATCAGCTCCTGCAATAAACTGTTCGATAGGAAATCTAATTTCTCGTTATAATATTTAATAAATTTGTTCTCATTTCCGACGCTATTGCTCTTAATCCGGAACACTGATTTTTGTCTTCGAATACTTTTTTTCATGGAAGGCGCTCTCCCTTTCCTTCCGCGCTCCTTTTTATGACCGCGAGTCAACAAATTCGTCACATATGTATCAGTTAAATTCATTTTATTCTTGAAAGTGCTTGTTGGCAACACGTTCGTTTGCTCATCGTTCTCATCATAAGGAACATAGCTCGTCGTTACATAAATCTCTTCATCATGATTGCTCTGTTTTCTTTTATCAATAGCGAGGAACGGGATACTTTTTTTGCTTGGCGCTCGTCTAGGGCTTGCGCTTCCACTGTTCTCAGCTTCATCGTCTGGAACGCGTAAATCCCCAAATGAGCTATCATCCTCCTTATTTGTATGAGTTTGACTTTGGCTCGTTCGATTTTGAGGCATCTTAAACAAATTGGTGATTTTAATTTTGCGTTTCGCTTTCATGAGTTTCTCCATGACTTGGATTCGGCTGTTCATGCTTTTATTGAGAAGTGGCGAATCAACAACCACTGTGACTTCTCTCTTCTCCAATTCTCTCTTTTCTAATTCTCTTTCCTCAGCATAGATTGATTTATATAAGTGCCTGATATCCCTCGACACGTTTTGATAGAGCTTTTTGCTCTTGGTGAGTAATTCCATGATTTTATCATTTGTTTGGTCAATTGTATGGACTCTTTCCGACATAAACAGCATTTCTCTTTGCGCGTCATTCAGATGGTCTCTTGATCGAAAGACCGCCTCTTTTAGATGCTCGATTCTGTCAGTTTCGAGCCTTCGTGTATAGGCATCCTGGAAATTGTTTCCGAGGACGGCGACTGGAACAGCGAATAACAGCATTCCTGTAACAGCAAACGCCACTGCAATGACTCTCCCAAGGGTAGTTTGAGGTGACAGTTCGCCGTAGCCGACCGAGCTTAGCGTGACAATAACCACCCACATCGCGTCAAGCAAAGAGTCTATCTTTCTGTTTGGGTCTTCGGCTATTGGCTCAAAAAAACTTCCGATTTCTGCATAATAGAAGAGCGTGGCAAACACTACATCAAGCAAGACCATCAGCAGGACGAGAAATCCGAACGAGGCCATTGACCGTTTGATCCCGTCGATAAATGTGTTTGCTCCTCGGATATAACGACTGATTTTTAACACTCTTAGAATTCTGACAAGTCGAACCACGCGGATGACTCTCAAACTCTTTAAACCCTCCGTGTTTTCAGTTGCTATTTCCAGGAAAAAAGGCACCGTAGACACCAAATCAATGAGATTAAACGGCTTAATTAAACATTTATAAACTGGCTCGCCGAAGGCTGTGGCCGAAAAGAGTCTGAGACAATATTCCACAATGAAACCGATTGATATAGCGCTTTCAATGTAATTCAAGGCTTCAGGTTCGTCATCTCCTAGCGTGCTTTGAATTATCGTATCGACTGTGGTAAACAGTATCCCAAAGAGAATCAGTGCAAATATCAATTTAGATAGTAATGTAGAAGTAGGTTCCTCCATCATCAAATAAACCACTTTTTGCATTTGTTTGAACTTTTTATAACAAGATCTGCGTGTGAAATGTAGAGCTTTGTCTGATTCGTTTCCAAAAGACGAGGCAGCCATAGGAGTCTTTCCTCTTGGCGTAGAAGGGTCTTTGAGAGACTTTGTGGCGATTTGCCTCAAGTTTTTGAAACTGATGGTTTTCTTCCTGGATACTGAATCTCCTCCGCTCGAATTAGATGTGAGTGAATCGCTTCTGTGAAACTCGCCGAGCTCAATATTGTTGAGCCTCAGGGACCGCTTCACAACTGGGTTAATTTCTAGATGCAAAGCTGCTTTGAATTCCAGCTTCTGTTGGTGTGTAGTGGTCATTTAAAAAAAAGCTTGATTCCTTCCGAAATAAAATACTTATAATGAAGGCTATAATTTTTATTATGCGTTCTCATTTATTCTTACGATTTTTGGATTTTTGGGACATTTTTCAGAAGAGAAACCTTCCATATCAATAGAAAAACTCATCCTCCTTGCTAGGACAGCTGATTGTTTTCGAAGTCATTCAATAAAGCTATCATTACAAAGTCCAAAACGAGAAATGTTCAAAAAATTTGACTTCGCATCTCTCAATGGATCTCCGATATCACCATTACCTATTAGTACACAGCTTTCTTCCCTTTTTTCTTATCACTGTGCACATAAACGATGATCAGATTGCATACTGCTGGCCCTAAATAAAAAATTAAATTGGTCAGACAGTTAAACTCGGACACATCGATAATTTTATTAAAAACCTGTTTTAATTGGTGTGCTGGTTTTTCAGTGAAAGTTTCACAGTCGACTCATATGAAGAAGAACAGTGGATTTTTCTCAGGTTTCCGCATTAGAAACGTACCAACAGCAATAACAGCAGTATTATTGAAAAAATTTGCTAATATAATTACTTATTATGGGATTACTTATATCTTATTCATGAGTGTTGGAGATCTCTATTCCTTTTTGTAGGGGATCGACTACAATTGAAGCCATGCTGCGAAATGAGAAATAAGAACTTGCTTGCAAAGACTTTCTGTTCGGACTTTCAAAAATTCCTTTGTGGGTGTATTGTCATCTGATTAAAAATTTGATTCTCTAAAGAAGATAAATTGGGCTTCAGTAACTTGTTAGTTAATACCTCTGCGCTAAAAACTACAATTCGAAATAGATCCTTAGAAGATATCAGTCTTCTTTAGCGAACTCCCAATCATTGGCCAAATTTCTGCTAAAAAGACAAATTAACAACAACATCAGAAAGCCCTCTGGATGTGTAAAAATAATTTCCCTCTATCCTCATGCATTTGCATAATGAGAAGTGACCTGGAAGTTAAGTGATCCTTTTCAAAAGCAATTTTTTCCCTTATTCATAAGGAAAATGCTCTAATGCCGTTTGGAACTCAAAAATACGAGCATATGGTTAAATTGTTGAATTTTCTCCTTGCTAGTTAGCTGTGAGTTGGCTTTAGGTGCAAATATGTTTGAAACAGAGCAGAAACTATACAAGAAACTACCAAGACTTAGAAGGTTTATGTAATAGCATCTAACTGAGACTCTTTTTTCAATTAGTAATCAGTGAATTCCTATCAAATTCAGGCGAGATTCCTTATTCCATGTGAAAACAGCTAATATAGTTCGCAATTGCTGAATGCTCAGTCGAAAATAAACTGACCAGCAAGTGTTTCCGTTTGATTTTTTGGCTGAGGTTAGGTTGCGTCATTTTTTTAACAATTTCCCTTCCTATCTATTCTACAAAGTGCCCAGAGCCCTCCCAGCTCTTCTCTAGGTCAAAGCATTTAACAAATTAATGATTACATGTTCTAGGCAAGGCTGACCTCTTGAGGCTAAGCCAAAGAAGTTTCTTCTGATACATAACCATGTAATATCGTACTGGCAGAAATTATAAGAATTCGATCAGAATATTTGATTGCGTTGGAAATGGTTAATCGAAATCGAACACAGAAAAATTGAATTAATTCGATAGACTGAAAGGAAAGAGCGTAATTCCCAGGACCAAACTTTTATCTACACTTCCAGAATGGAATTTGAAAGAATTCTTTCACCTCAAGACATGAAAAAAGAAGATCTCCTCAGAAGCAAGTCCTCCAAAGAAACTATCAGCATTGAGAGTTTTCTCCTTCTTTGCGTCATTGGAAAGGGGTCTTATGCAAAAGTGCTCCTTGTAAGAAAGAAAAACACGCAAGAAATCTTGGCTCTCAAGATTCTGAAGAAAGACTACGTGGAAAAAAGGAACCAACAAGAGCATGTGCAAACAGAAAGATACATATTGGTAATTAAAAATTTTCGACGGTTCATTTGTCTTACCCTGTCCTAATCAATCAGGCCAACGTGACCCATCCATTCATTATTAAGATGAAATACGCTTTCCAGAATGAAAGGAAGCTCTACTTTGCTCTCGAGTACTGTCCTGGAGGAGAGTTGTTCAATCTATTATCAAAACGCCGGACTCTGACAGAAGACCAGTAAGCTAGAATATGTTATCCCTGGTTCTTATGCGTTGATAGAGCGCGATTCTATGCAGCACAGATGGTGCTTGCGATTGAGTATTTACATACCCTTGATATTATCTACAGAGAGTAAATGAATTGGAATAATTTGAATTTGCTAATCGTTCAAATAGTTTGAAACCCGAGAACGTCCTGTTGGATAGAGAAGGCTATATCCGACTCACGGACTTCGGGCTCTCGAAGAAAAATATTAAGGGGAATAAAGGAGCGAACAGTGTGTGTGGAACACCAGAATATCTTGCGCCGGAGTTATTGAATAAATCCGGGCATGGAAAAGCTGCCGATTGGTGGACTCTAGGTAGAATGCTTCATTTTGTTACAAGAAACCTGACTCGTTTGTCATTGAATAGGAGCGATACTCTTTGAGATGCTCACCGGCTTACCACCGTTTTACACACCAAATCGCGATGAGCTTTTCCAGAGAATACGATTCGGGACGCTTAAATTCCCAAGCTATCTTTCTGAAAACGCGAGGAGTTTGCTCGACGGACTCTTTACCAAAATACCGGAGAAAAGACTCGGAGGAAGCGCGGAAGACGCGCAGGAAATAAAAAATCATCCTTGGTTCGAAGGAGTTGACTGGGATGCGTTGTTAGAGAAGCGCGTTAAACCTCCGTTTGTTCCGAAAATCGATGGTGACATTGACGTTTCAAACTTCGATCCTGTAAATTCGCTGAATGTTTCACCTTTATCTTATGCTACTTTTCAATGCAGGAATTCACGGAAACGCCTTTAGACTCTTTGAAAGATTCTTCATATATGGATCAGACGCTTGGGCAGAGCTCATATCCTGGTAAACACATTGGTTTTGATTCGAAAATGCTGATTTAGTGTGTATGATAGACTGGAGTTATAATGGCGATTCCTCAATGAGATCTAAGCTTCTTATGTCAAGTGTTGACGAAGACAAATCTGATTTTTTGATGGAGTGCGAATGAAGAGGAACATAATATTTGATGATCCACGATTATCTTATACCCAACTAATAATAATAACTCCCTGCGTATAAATATCTACTAAAAATTACTTCCCATTTATTGGAATCAATACATACTGCACTTATTTCTGATTTTTGTAAATGTGTATTAGTTTTGTGTGAAACGTTATAAGTGAAAAAAACTATAACTGTACATAGCCGGTAAATCTAGTCTAAATTGATATGAATCGAATCTCACCAACTAGTGCAAGGAAATATTTCATTTGAAGACAGTATAAGGAGAAACTCAAGGAGAAAGTGCTCTCTTGTAAAGTAGGTATTTGCCAAATGAAATGATGTATATATGAAAATTACAAAGTCAGCAAAAACCTGTAATCTAAGCTTAGAACTCTTAGTTTCAAGGTATTAATCTCTGAGTGAGGTGGGATATACATCTGATAGCAACTTACTAGAAAGCTTGGAGAGTTATATGGCTAGCAATTAATTTTTAAATAAATTAATTTTTGATCTCATGGAACCACGTGATGGACTCGATGCGGTTATCCGAGACCTCCAAGAATCTCCTCATAGACTCGAATTCTCACTGGCTAGGAATGTGCAGAGGTACATAGAGCATTTTGTAAAACTAATACAGCTCGAAGATGAAGCGCAAAAGGCGCAACAAAAAGAAGAAAAGAAACAAAAAGTATTGCTGCTTCTTTCATGTTTGGAATCATTTATATTTCTTCAAGTCGATACCAGTTCGCGCTTATCGCATGAAAGATAGCATCAATGAGGTTGTTTTACGGCTTGAGAAAAAAATAAGTATTTATTGCTGAGAGCATTGCATTGATTAATATATCTTGCAATGTCTTGTAGTAAAAAAGAAAGTTGCCCAGTGCAAACTACTCCTCGAGGTGGGGGAAGAGAGAATACCTGCGAAATATTTAAGAATCAAGCCTGATATGATTGAAGAATTATCGAAAAAGTTAGAAGTCCAACCCTCAAAAATCCTTGGGTTAACTCTAGAAAAACCTGCAAGTGTTCAGATAAACGCCAACTCTTTTGAGGCTACCTTAATCATTCGAGAAGACTCCTCAATAACAGAGAGGTAGGTGGCAGTTATTATCGTAATATCAATCACTTGTAGGCTCCTTATGGGATTAGATACAGTGGCAAAATACGTTACTAATTTGCCTCTAATGGTCCCAGAAAACCGCCATATTTATAGTTTGCTATTGCAAGATAATGAAATCCCTACTACAGAAGAGGATTGCTTTGTTGCTTTAGATTCCGAAGAAGATCCCACCAACTACAAAAACCGAGCGCTCTTCTTGATCGACGCAAAGATACCAACACAACTCCTAGAGGTTGATGTAGGGCAGCTTGAATGCATAAGAACGGCTTTAAAGTCTCCAATATCGATCCTGCTTGGGCCTCCAGGCACTGGAAAGACATTTACGGCCTCAGCTTTGTGTCAAATTTTGGTAAATCAAATTATAAAGCATTCCAATACCCAGACAAAGAAGTTGCTTTTTTGTGCTCAAACGAACATTGGCGTTGCTAACCTAGCTGATAGGCTGAATCAGTCAGGCATCAACGTTTTGAGAATCACAAGTTTAAATGCGATGGAAAACGAAGAGGAATTTCGGCCTTACGATCTTTGTCGCAGACTGAAAGACAAAGTGGAAGGGTTATTGGAAACTCCGCTCCCAGAGGAAGATATCTTAGAATACCTTGAAGCCGCTCTGGATGAACAAGCGAAGGCTCTGGAGATGGGTTTAAATGATTTTGATGATGGTCTTTTGCCCGACATTAATGACATCAAAGCGACTGACGACCAGATCTTAATAGCCGAATTTATGTAATATTAACATTTTTCTAATGCCTCAGCAATTCCCTTGCCTCAAAGGAACATCTTGAAGTCAGCGCAAGCCATCGGCTGCACTCTCTCACAGATTCCATCGTGGCTCCTTGGCAGTTGCGAATTTCCTTTTATCATTATGGACGAAGCTTCTCAAGCTATCGAGCCGGCTTGTCTCCTTGCTTTTAATAAGCACCCTCAGAAGATTGTGATGTTCGGAGATGATAAGCAGCTACCTCCAACCATTCTCTCTAACGAGGCTCAAAAAGCAGGTCTAGATTTTTCATTGTTTAAAAGGCTGAATTCACGAGACTTTCCTGATACTGAGAAGAACATGCTCAAAATCAATTATCGAATGCCAAAGGCCCTAGCCGCTTACTCAAGCATGAGGTTCTATAGCTCTAAGCTTGAAAGTGCTAAAGAAAACCCTTCGAAAGACCTTGAGTGGATCAATGAAGTATTTCAGCTCAAAGACAAAGAAATACCGATACCAATAGCGTTTTTCAATATCGAATCCAAAGAAGTGGGGGTAGGTACCTCGATCAAAAATGAAGAAGAAGCCAAGCAAATTATTTGGACTGCCAAAGAGCTCCTAGGAAGAGGTACTAAAATAAAGGAATGATTTAGCTCATAATAAGTAGGCATTGATCCTGAGGATATTGGCATAATTGCTTATTATGCGCCTCAAGTCAAATGCATTAATGAGTTGCGCATTGCAAATGCAATCCAGGGAATTGAAGTCAATACTATCGATGGATTTCAAGGAAGAGATAAAGTGAGATACTTGGAATAAGAGTGATTAGCAAAATCTAATTTATCTAGAAAATCATAATAATCTCTACTGTGAGGTGTAATGAAGAAGGAACAGTAGGGTTTTTGAAGAATAGAGAGCGGATGAATGTGGCAGTTACCAGAGCTAAAGAGTGGTTGCTGATTTTCGGCAATCGAAAAACGCTTCAAAATGTAATGAGGCTGCTTTTTATTCTTACTAAACTTTTGGATAACAATTCAGGCGGATATTTGGAACTCTTACTTGAGGTTTTACGATCTATGAATCTGAGAGACTATAAAAGAATGAAAATCTCATCCTTCGCTTAATATACGAACAAGCTCACAGCAAAGGCAAAATTTTACTTTTTATACTATTGATATGAGCAAGAATTGCTACTTGCTTGAAATTCGTATGCATTTACTGTTGATTCAGTTGAGACGATTTCAAAGGAATTTAACTATTATATGGGCTGCTCACAGTAAAGAGCTTAAATAGGAAGATGAAATTGATTTAAAACTTGCAGTTTAATATGCTATAATTAATTAATATTTTAGTAATGTTGAAATAATTCAAAAGCTTCAAGATTGAAATGTATTAATAGAATAGGATGCGCTGTAAGGGTGATACACAATAGCTTTTTCGTCACGGTATTATGTAATTGTAACAGTTGGAATTATGAACCTTATTGGTCAATTCAAATTTCAAAGGTATTGGAATTTAGATTTATCGTGTAAAAGTAAATAAGAGAAAATTGAAATTTACATTTTATTGTAGCAGAGTCATTAGATTCCAAAAGGACGCTTATTATCAACTAACTACTCTTTCTGTCCGTATTTCTCAAAATAAACTATATGACAGTAAAGCACACTAAATTGTGCATAAACTTGATGACAGTAGCAAACCCTGGAAGATTATATACTATGAGTAATTAACTGTTATTTAGTATTTTCTAGAAAAACTGAGGCTGGATGCTAGTTGCTTAAGTAATCTAAAATTTACTCGTATTTTGGGCACCGATTTGCAAATAATCATTTAAATTAAGGACATGTCCCTTACCAGTCATTGATACTACTACACCGGAGGATACATCCTTTAATTTTCTGATGATTACTCTCTGGTAAATTTTATTTCAAGATCCGCTTATTTCTCATGAAGTTGGCTTGGTCCAGTTACGATTCCTGTCTGATTACAGTACGTGACGGCGATGACACCAGAACAGACTTCAAAGGTTTTTCATTGCCTAGTAATTACATCTTTTTGCCCCACAACGCAAACCATTTCCAAGGGAAAGAAACATTTCTTGAAGCCATACCTTCTTCACAAACCTTATTAATAATGAAGCATGATTTCCTTCGAGCTAACGCAACGCTGGAAATAATCGATACTTCCAAAAATAACAAACTCATAATGGAATTCGAAAATGCAAGTTCAAAATTTTCTCTCCGATCGTTACCATCCGCTACTCGTTTTTCTAGGGAGTAGATATGTGGGCGAACTTAGATATCATTCCAAACTAAACATGGTAAGTATCAACTCCTAGACTGCACCAAGATGCAATTCATAAAGAAATCTCGCTACCCCGAAGGCGAGCAATGTTCTCAATTGTTTAGATTTTAGCCACTATCATTAAATTTGATTTTCCATTAGGTTACTACTCAAGTTTTGATTTTAATGAGTTGGGAGAAAGGATTGCAGCAATGGACTATAATGGAAAGTTGAATATTTTTTCTGTCTTCACGGATGAAATTTTGGCCATGAAACAACTAGAAAGCATTGGTAACTAAGCCGAATTTTATGCTGTTGACCTAATTCGCATAGATGCCTGGCATAGATGTCGCTGGAATCCGCTTCCTTCAAGTCCTACCGTCGCCGTGAAATATGCAGAATGTGCTCTGAACACTTTGGATGTCGAGAAAATGGCTTTAAATTCGGTAGTCAGCCATAGGTTTGAAAACGCAGAGTTCAGTAATAATTTTGTGTATCCTCCTGACTTTACTCAACTGCTAAGCCAATGTGCCTATTGACTGGAGAAGTGATGGTAATCTGCTTGTCGCGGGAACAACGGAGCTGAGTTTCTATGATTACCGTGAAGGAAAGATTGTTCAAAGGATGACTTGTGAAAAGTTTGGTTGAAATTTTCTTAATAAAGGGAGTTTTGATCGTTTCTTTGCTGTAGAGTGGATTAACTCAGTTAGATGGTGTACTGATGGTAAATATTTACTCATTGCATCAAAGAGTGGAGTTATTAGCCTCATTGAATTCAGTTCAATGAAGACAGTCTTTGAGACCAAGACTTCCGATGGAAGTACTTTTCTTCTTCTTCGTCATTGCTAATTAAAGTACTAGACTCGGCTACAGCTGCCTGTTTTATATAAAAATCAAATGATTAACAGAGAGCTGACGTGATTTAAGTGCTTAAGCCTGCAAGAATTAGGAATTGTGATTAAAAAATCAATATTTTGGCTCCATTGATCCAAATTACTTTGGGTTACTCTAATGAATTTATTATTGGCTACCTCCCTTCGGCACATAATTTATCTAGATTAGATTCATCTTCTATCAATATCCATAGCAATTCAAAAGATTATTTAGATTTCCACTGCTATCTTATAAATTTTTCTGGCCGATTTAAGAAAAACTAGTTGAAGAAAACTGACAATTAGTGAAGCGGTGATGCAAGTGCCATATTCTCAATTGCAAGCATGATATTGTCGAATAACCCAATTAGCACCCACCAAACATTTAATGAGAGGTTAAGACGAAAGGAAGGGAGAGTGAGAGAAACAAAAAAAAATAAAAAATAAACACATTTAAAATTAAAATAAATAAATTGCTCGAGTCTAATATCTTCTCAAGTTATGCCTCAAGCCTCGGCAGCAGACTCAAAGAGCTGAGGAAACTGCTATATTAAAATATGGATTAGTTTCAAATGGGAAACAAAACAGTGTTCAAAGGAGATTCCAATAGTTCACTATTCTTATCTATACTTTCGAATGGCGATAACAACCATCGTTTTATCATAATCCGCGTTCTAGGTTCGAAAATTAATTATTTCTCTCAAGAGATTCAACGCCAGAGAGCCAATTGTCATCAGTATTTAACTTCAATCTCTCATAATAATACATTTATCTTCAAAAAACCGTTTATTAGGGCCCACTTTGAATTGAAAGCTGTATGAATTTGGTAGCCGTATTCTCGCATGGTTCTAATCAAGAGGCTTTGGTAATGGGGCAGTGCGTTTTGTGAAAGAGCCCGCTGCGAAAGGGATGATTTATAAATTAAATTTTATCTCTTATGAGAATGTAGCTAAATTAGTAATATTTTTAGCATTAGCAATTAAAACGAAAATAAAAATAACACGGGGTTTTTTGTTATGGGTTGCTGTGCAGCTGTCGCAAATGTCGAAAAGCCAAGTAAACTACCAAAATGAGCAATTTATTCTTACACTGCTTCACAAGTTGAAATGCGCCAGTCCTCTAAAATGAGGCTGAGCGAAGACGAGTCACATCCTGTAAGACACAAATCAAATGGCGTGATTGTCGATGAAACTGCAACTACCTCCATCCAACAAAAAAGCGAGGTTGGTGCAGCTGTAAAGATTCCAAAGCTAGACATGTCAAAGGTCGTGACCCACAAACCAGAAACAGACCACAAACCTCAACAACAAGTCCACGCAAAGCCTGATGAGCCCGAATTGAAAGAAGATCGAGACAAACCCAGGGAATCTGAGAAGAAGCCATCAGAACTAAAAGAAATCCCGAAGACACAGCAAAGTCCTCCGACCAAAGCAGACTCGCCAGAGAAAAGGATGCGAGATCCCAGTCCAAAAAACGCAATCTCAATAATGAATAAACTGAAGTTTGAAACCGTCGCGCAGTCGAATGTACCTCAGAATAAGGTCGAGGAGCAGAAGCCGGCGCATCAAGGAAACGTGACGCCCACCAAGAAAGCTCAAAATGAAGAGTATAAGATTGTGTTCACAGATCCTCCAAGCGAGAAAAAGCAAGAACCTGTGAGAGAGCACAAACTGGTGGTCGGTCCGGATATTTTTGTGAGTCTAAAGACAGGCTCGATCGGAGATCAATACAAAGTTGGGCAAGTCCTTGGAGAAGGTATTCGTCAAACGTCTAATCGGCGGAAATTAATGTAATCGTCTTTTAGGTGCTTATGGAAAGGTGAGTACAGTGACTCATAGAACGACCGGAATCGTGCGAGCAATGAAAAGCATCAAGAAGAAGTCGGTTGTCAAGGAGGATGCAGAGAAGCTCTTTGCTGAAGTGAGCGTTCTTAAAGAGCTCGATCATCCGAATATCGTCAAGCTATACGAGCTGTTCCAAGATAATGACTGCTACTACCTTGTTACAGAGTAAATTGATGCTGTCAGGATCAAAAAATTCACTAACGGTGTTTTCGTAAAGGTATTGCAGCGGTGGAGAGTTTTTCGATAGAATTCAAGCCATGCAAAGTTTCAGCGAAAAGCAAGCGTCGGAGTATATGAAGCAGATACTGTCAGCGGTGGTGTATTGCCACTCCAAAAACATCGTACACAGAGATTTGAAGCCGGAGAATTTGCTTCTGGATTCGAAAAAACCGGATGCAGCGCTTAAAGTCATCGATTTTGGTACTTCGAAAAAGTTTGTAACAGGAAAGAAGATGACCGAGCGATTCGGAACGGTAAAATAATCAATTGATGATTAATTCTGAGTAATGTTTTTAAAAAATAGCCGTATTACATAGCCCCTGAAGTCCTCTCGAGAAATTACAATGAAAAATGCGATGTTTGGTCCTGTGGGGTCATTTTATATATTTTGCTATGCGGATACCCTCCTTTCAATGGAAGAACTGACAATGAAATCATCAATAAAGTTAAATCAGGGAAATTCATATTCGATGGTAACCAAAGGCCTTGGCTCTTGTTATTCATTTATTTGTCGTGATATAGATGCTGAATGGGGGAAAATTTCCAATGAAGCGAAGACACTTATTAAGAAAATGCTGACGTTGGATCCTGCAAAGAGAATTACAGCAAGAGAAGCGCTTGACGATCCTTGGATGCAAAAGAACGCTAAGAGTATTCCTCTCAATAAGAAGGTTTTAGAAAATCTAAGCACATTCAGTGTAAGAATTATCCAAAATAGCCATTTTTTAAAATTATTGCATTAGTCGAAAAATAAGCTGAAGCAAGCCATCTTGACCTTCATCGTCACGCAAATAACAACGCAACAAGAGAAGGATGAGCTGCAGAAGACTTTCCAATCATTGGATAAAGACAAAAACGGTATTCTGACAAGAGAAGAACTGGTAGAGGGTAAAATTATCATTTAGATAATGGTGAAGTAATTGGGTCTTGTTAGGATATGTCAGAGTATTTGGAACACAATCCAGGTCTAAAGCTGAAGATGAGGCCACGAAAATTATACAAGAAGTTGATGTGAACGGGTCAGGACAAATTGATTTCTCAGGTTAGAGACTAATAAGAGAGTGTTTTTAATAAATAACTTACCAATGGATAGAGTTCATCATGGCAGCAATGAATAAAGAGATGTTGCTTTCTAAGCAGAAAATCGCGCAAGCCTTCAAACTTTTCGATCAGGTAACAAGTGAGTCGCGTATTAATTTTTAAATATTTTCATGAAGAATGGCGATGGATTTATCACGAAAGCCGAATTAGCAGCAGTGATGGGTGGAATTGAACTCGATGACGAAGAATGGAAGGAAATCATTGATGAAGTTGATTTGAACAAGGATGGAAAGGTAACACTAGATTATTGGAGTTTTAATTAACTATTTCTCTCTGTCTTAGATATCCCAAGAAGAGTTTGTCAGCTTGCTTACTACTAAAAACAATTTTATCAAGAAGCTTTCAGCAAAGTAAGTAACTTTGCTAATGATTTGAGTAATCATTTGGGATTATAGGGGGTTGTGACCAAAATGAGTGCGGGAAAATCCAACTAATCAGTTTTTTTATCATCTCCGATTTTGTATTTGTGTATAAGAAAGTCATTTTTCGGGGAGCTGCAACAGCCAGCTTACTTATCAAAATAATTTTCTCTATGGTTTGGTTCTTTTCATTCGTAAACTTCACGCAAAGATGTTTTCTACATATTCTATCTCCTTAAAAAAGAGTTCTCGAGTAGATTTAGAGATCAGGTTCCTTTGTTGGTTCCATATGATCAATCTGATTGATGATTGGGTTCTGTGTCACTCTTGTATTCGGTAGCTGCTATTTTTCAATCGAAGGTAAAAAAATAAATAAATTGAGAGTGTATCAAGCTGCTCGGATTCAGAGGAACGATTGAAATTTGAATTCTTGCTTAGCAAGCATGCTATTGAACCAGGCTACATCCGCATTTCAACAAATTGAGAGGGAAGGGAGGGAAGGTGCCTTAGGGTTACTTTGAGACATCTAACAACCAATTTGCATCCCTTAATAGTAAGCTATTAAATAAATCATTCTCCAAAAGTAACCTCTGAATACCATGAATATCAGGAAAAGGTGTGTTAATCCCTTCCCTTCCCAAATGCAGCAAGCAGTTATGAAGGCTAGGTTTCAAAAGAAAATTCAATGTTATCAAGGAGAGCTCTCAAAGAAAATGTGACTTTATCGGTAACTAATTATCTGAGGTCCTTAAGTTCAATGCCGATGTCGGCAGATATAATGGAAATCGCAGGAATAGCCTCTTGCCATCTGGAAAAACGCCATTTTGATAAATTGATAAACGTACTTGAGCATATAACTGGTCTAATTTAATAACTAGTTTTTAAACTACTAAATTTAATCAAACAGGAGCAAGACCTAAAAATGGGATGCAACGCGTCATGCAGTGGGGACCGCACGACCACTTCTTATGAAGTAAGTCCCGAGGAAAAAATTTCAAACCCAGGCAGCATGCCGAATCATGAGAAGCACAGAGCTGTTTACGCGAGAGCAGAAGGAGAGACTGATCTAACTACCAATGAGGTCAAGCTGGTCCTCACGAAAGAAGACGTTAAAAAAAAGCTCGTGGAGCCATTCATGAAAGCCTTAGAAGGAGAGTCTCGGAACGTAACTGAATTAAAACCCGACGAACCACCAAAAAAAGAAGGAGACGATGGAGATAATGATCAGAATAACGCAAACTCGAACGAAGAGCCCAATCACATTGCCAAGTTAGCCTCTGAACAGCAATTTACAGGAGATGCCACGAAGATTAAGAGTTTGAAACTCACCAACAGTGACATCCGAGATCTCGGAGTTGAAGTCCTATTAGAATATGCTCTCTCAAATATTGAGTCCATCGAGTTAGACCGAAATAATATTACTGCCACCGGCGCGAGGCTCCTCAGCGAAAAAGCCAGCTGGGCAAAGCTCGAACATCTCAAGTTAGCCGAAAACGAGATCGGAGTTGAAGGAGCCGAGGCGCTAAGCAAAAATTTTTCGATGAAGAACCTTACAACTCTAGATTTATCAAAGTGTAAACTCGAGAACAAGGGTGTCATAGCTTTAAGCAGGAATCACTCCTGGGTGAAGCTCACCACACTCGATTTATCAGATAACAACTTCGACAATGATGGCCTTGTAGCTCTAGCCAAAAATGCGTCATGGAAGAATCTCACAACACTCATCTTATCATCGAATAAGACTCCTGGTGCTCAAGGCGTGGCTGAATTAAGCAATAATCAGTCGTGGGTGAATCTCACAACTCTCGAGTTAGCCTACAACGATCTTGGCGCTGAAGGAGCAGCCGCACTGAGTAGCAACACTACCTGGACGAACCTCACGACCCTCAACTTGAAGCATAATGGTATCGGTGCTGAGGGAGCGGAGGCGATAGCCAAGAATACTTCATGGAAGAACCTCACAACACTCGATTTGTCATGGAATAAGATTGGTGACAAAGGAATAACCGAATTAAGCAAGAACACTACCTGGGAGAACCTCACGACCCTCCACGTAGCCTGGAACAAGATCACCGATGAAGGAGCGAAAGAAATAAGCCAAAATACGTCCTGGGTCAAGCTTTCCACGCTCGATTTGGGTTACAATAATATCGGCGATGAAGGAGCAACGGCGTTAAGAAAGAATACGACCTGGACGGATCTGACGACGTTCATTTTCAGGAATAACAATATTGGCGTGAAGGGAGCGAAAGCTTTGAGCGAAAATGAGACCTGGACGAAACTTGCTTCACTTGATTTAGGATACAACAACCTCGGTCCGGATGGAGCTAGTGGATTAAGCCAGAATAACTCCTGGAAGGAGCTCGCAATCCTCAATCTTAGAGGCAACCTTATCGGTGATAATGGAGCGGCTGGGTTAAGTAAGAGCTACTCGTGGAAGAATCTTTTGAAGGTTGATTTGAGGAATAATAATATCGGCAAGGAAGGAGAGAAGACACTGCGGAATAAATGGCCCAAGCTAGAGATAGAATTAGAAAATCCCCAAGCGTAAGAATATCAAATTAGTTGGTCAGTAAATAGTTATAACTTTATATATCAACTCTATATGGTCGCTTATAACAATGAAACAAAATGAAAATTCAATTCTCAAAATCTCAAAATCTCAAAATCTCAAAATCTCAAAATCTCAACTTGTTTTTTTTTAATAGCAACATGTAATTAAGGTAAAGCTAATATGGAAATTTAATTTGAATTTCTGAAATAAAACTTGCCCTCTTGACAGACATTTTTGAATTTATTTTTCTGGAGGAGAATAAGAGTCGTCTTTTCAATTATCGGTATCATATTAGGTCATTTTAAAGCTTTGACAAATATTAATTGTTTTGATAAAGACTAGGTTTCATATTGGGGGGGGTGAGAATTAAAATGTGGCTCATCATTGAGGTCTACATCGGCATTTTCCCTTGAAAACACACTTAGCATCCTTTTTTTTTTTTGGTTGGAAATATTTTTCATCTCTAAATTTCGAATAAAGTTTCTGAGCACCTTAATTTCATTAATTGTCTGAACAGTCAGGCTAGCTCACTCCTGCTTGAGGTTAAGCAGATGCAGTAGAAGTTTGAGGCAAGAGAGACATCTTAGTGGCCATATCGATTTCAACTTCATCCTTGTGGAAATTTGCTGTAAATGCAGGCTAGAGACCCAGTTCCCTCGAAATCGAGTTGAATCGGTTCAATGCACTTGAAGTCTATCCGTCATTTTAGTTGATCACATTTGATTTTTCGAAGCTTGACACTACACAATGACATTGCAATTTAACGCCCAATACTGAATTGATTGCTGGCTCAATTAAAACGTATTTTCACACAACACTCTATCAAATTTCTCAGGCGTTAAAATTTCAGCTTACTTCAGAAAGTCAGAGATATTTTACGATATTTAAGTATTCTGAAATCGTTATTTCATACTTGCCGAGCTTATTCAGTATGGCATGAAAGTCTTAAATTATCTTGCCTGTCTAAAACGTTAACTCTCCCTTAAAAAATTACCGGAGCATAAGGAATCACACCTTAGTTGGAAGCACTCCATCATAAGGGTCAAGAGATCCTTTGCTTCAGACTCGCATAGGCATCACATTTGAATTGATACTGTGAATTACATATAAAATTTTCAACAAATTTCTGCCTCAAATTAAAAAATCCTTGATTCAGTTTCCGTAGTAAATACGGTCTCTTTCTAATCCGACAAATTTCTAAGGCAACTCTGCCAATTCAAATTGTAATTTTTTCTTAATTTGATCATTTATCTGCAATTCCTTGCCCATTTCGCATCACCACAGACAAATCACAATGTCAAAAGCGAAAGATAAAAGCTATTCCACAAGGCCGCAGCATGAGAGTAAGGACGCCATTACGACTTGTAAATGCTAAACACAATTTCACTTAGAATGCCAGTTATGCTGCGCTCATTTAGAAAAAGCGGAGAAAGACTTCTATCCCTGCCCTTGCAATTTCCAGGTGAGCTAATTTCTTTTTCTTTTTGAGGGCTTTATCTGAAAAAAGGTTTGTATTCGCTGTTTCGAAGACATAAACTCCAGAAGAGCCGCTTGTCCGGGTTGTAAGCAGAGCTACCGTTCAGCGAATAGCAGGAAGCGAGCACAGTAAGATAAATTGAATTGAGAATTGATGAAATCAAAAACATTCGAAAAAGTAGAAGGCAAGTCAACAAACCCAAGAAAACGCAACATCCATCGCAACAGTCTAAAGAAGAGACAATGCTAACTGCAAAGAAGGTGATTATCTCATTAATGACCATTGTTAGAAGTTTTGTTCAGGAAAAGAAAGAATTAAAGCTCAGAGACTTGTTTAAAGGAGTGGACCTTGCAGACCTGAGGGTCATTCAGAAGGATCTGGTGTATTTGATTGGCCTTTCTCCTGAGTTGGCTAATGAGAAAGTAGCAATAATTTCTTTTATTTTTCTCTAAATATTCTAGATTCTTTCTCGGCGAGAGTATTTGGGACAATACGGGAAAATCAAGAAGTTAGTGATCAACAAAAACCAAGTCTACAACGCGAATGGACTGAATGGACCTTGCTATAGCGCATATATAACATTTTCTCACGAACATGAAGCAGCAATAGCACTATTGGTACAAAATATCAGCTTTTTTGGCGAACTAATGCGATTAGGCGCTCGATGAGTTTTATATTCATGACAGGGTGATCAGAGCATCGTATGGGACAACAAAGTATGATTTTTCTGCTCTCTTGTCAGAAAATTGATCCTTTATTTACAGATATTGCTTGTCTTTTATCCGCAAACAAGAATGCAAAAGCCCGACTTGCTATTTCCTGCATAGTGTCATGAAGAAAGCTGACACGATTCACAAGGTATTTTCAACTTCCTAAGATAAAGGAGAATTAACAATGTGTTTAATAGGATGATATGCAAGGCAATAAAAGCTTCTTCCAAAGCCAGCAGAAAATCGCTATCGAGCAGATTCGGAGCCACGCAGAAGAAATTATTCAAAAGGCTAAAGATCAGAAGATTAAATCCATTTTCCCAAACGCTGCTACGCTACAAGATAAGATAGCACAATATTTGAGTCCAGAAGAAAAACAGGAATCTCAAGAAGGCGATTCAATGAGAGAAGATGACAAAGAAGACGGTAATTGCTCTTATTGATAAGTGTATACTTATTAATTCATATAAAAAGCTCAAGAGAGCAAAAATTGTGAAGGGAAATCGCTAACAGCTATTGAAGACCATGAAACCCATGAAAATAAAGGAACTCTCGAAACTGAAAACAATGAACCCTTTGGAAACGCTAAAGAAACTCGAGAAAGTGATCTGAGGCAGGAATTCAATGAAGACAAAGAAACTCCACCAGGAGCATCAGATAGTGAAGAAACAGAGGTAGAGGAAATTAAAAACATATTTGTAAATCTAATCTGGCTAGTTATCCACTACCGACAGCTTGGCACCTGTGAATCAAGGCATAAATGAAATAATGGAAACCGAGGGGCAATCACAGGACACAACGAGTGTGAAATCTGAAACCAAATCTTCCTGGCCGAGCTCAAATAAAGCAAAGACAGGCTCTCCGAAGCGTACGGATTCGAGATATGACTTCGCGCGGCAGAGTTCAGAAATTGAAGAATTCAGTGAGATAGAAAAATCAATTCAGGATTATATTCACGAATTCTCAATTTCTAATTTTTCAAAAAATCTTCTCGATCATTTTCCGCCTGAAAATGTGGAAAGGAATTCGGTTAGCTTCTTCGATAAACGCGATTCGAAGAATTATCTTATAAACTCTGATACTGGTATCCAAAACTCTCTTAAAATCTGTTTTAATATTTTCATGATAGCGAATTCTCTCCTTCCCGACCCCTATTTTCTCAATTCGCTCAGTTTCAATGACCCGAACTCAGAAAAGAGTCACCTCTCTTATCGCAACAATAATGGAAACCTCTTTCACAAAAGTATTCTCACTAACCTTTCCAGATCTTACATGTCTTTGAGTTTAGATATTGAACACGTACCTGAGGGTCGGGCACGAGGTTCCGCGATTTGGCACATAAAGAACAACACGTCTCTACACAATCCATTCTTTAATTTTAACGAATCCTACTAGTTCCTCCCTTTGTTTCCATAAACCTTCACATCCTAGTTACTTTCCATGTATAATGTATCTAGCACTTAGAACCTGTATATTTTGTAGTATAAAAGAAAAAAAAACCCCTCGAGACCCAAGTGCACTTTGAATAAGGAGTCAATTAAACTTTGAACATCTGACCTCTATGTGAAGCTACGAACCCTGAAATTTAAAATTTTATTCAAGGTCTTTGGATCGAAATAAATTTTCTTATTGGCAATCAAAGTCTCAGAGCTATTACCGAGGATAAAACCAGTATTCTAAACTCAAAAAATAAGGAGAAAGGAATTTTTGGATAGAGAGGAATCAATGACAAATACTAAGAAAAAGTTCATTCTAGTCCCAGGAAATAACGGAGGTGTTGTAAAAAAAGCTCTTTTGGATCGCGGAAACTGGGAAGAGGTAAATATAGCACAGGTTTAATTGCAATTTAACTCGTTGATCCAACAGATTGAAGATTCTGATGACTACCAAAAGGCTGATTTCGTCTGGAAACCAAACAACTTGCCGATTAGAGTAGAATTCATCGTTTGTTTCTGTATTGACTGGATAATATTATAGAGTTGGGCGAAGATCGACGCTAGCACAAAGGATTTGTCTTCTCTGGTATGAATAGTCTGAAGGATTGTATGTAAAATGCTGTAGGTGATCAATCATTTCGAAAGTAATCGCAATCTGTGCACGAAGACAGGGCTCATCCGATCTTTGAAGCAATATTATCTGACAAATGAGCATGCAGGTATCTAATCCACACATTTTCCTCGAAAACTGAACTGCTTGAAGCTAACGCCAGATACTCGACTTGGGAAACAACCCCAACGACATTCCTAATCACCTCTGGGGTAGAGGACTCTGAACTTTTGAATTTCAAAACCAGATTCGATGAGATCGCAAAAGGAAACTTCTCTCGAGAGCACCTCGCAGAGAAACACTGCAAGGACAACCTCTGGTTGATCAAACCCGCGAACCTCAACCAGGGCAGAGGAATCCAAATTTTTCGTAGTTTAGATAAGGCAATGAGCTTTCTAAACTCGCAACCTGCAGACAGCTACTGGGTCGCTCAGAAGTACCTTGAGAGGCCTTTACTTTACAAAGAGAGGAAATTTGACATCAGAATTTGGGCACTCGTGACACACAGAAATGAGGTGTTCTTTTACAAGCATGGATATATGAGAACGGCCTCAGACAGTTACTCGCTTGATAATCCGAATAATTACGTTCATTTGACCAATAACTGTCTGCAGAAACATGGAGAGAATTATGGGAAGCATGAACCTGGAAACACGTTGAGTCTTAATGCGCTTCAAGAGTATTTGGACCAAAATCATGGAGAGTTTGGAGTGAGCGTTGAGAAGCATATTGTGCCAAGGATGAGAGATTTGATCATTGATAGTTTCTTGAGCGCGAAAAAGAGTCTAAATCCGAATAAGAGGAAAAATTGCTTCGAGCTTTTTGGGTATGATTTCATCATCGATGAGGATTTCAGAACTTGGCTTCTAGAGGTAATTGCTTTTTGCTTGGTGGAAACAATTATAATGAATTTACACAAAAAAGGTCAACACAAATCCATACTTTGGCTATGCTAACGATTTCGCCCGAGACCTTGTCACCAAAATGGTTAACGACATGCTTGAGATCGCTCTCGACCCTGTGCATCCTCCTCCGGCAGGAGCTCAAGGTAAAATTCAAAATTTAGGCGAACACATTTACCGCTATTAGTATCCAGCGATAATGGATTTGAACTAATCTACTGTGAGCTCGGGTCCCCTTATCACCACGGACCACTCAACCGTCGAGGTCCTTTCTATGACAACATATATCCTGTTCCATCACTAGCACCTAAGCAGAATCCGCATAAGAAATTCGGAGTACAGGAACGACTGTTTCGCGGACTACCAGTCGATTCAAAGTACCGAAGAGCGTCGCTTTCAGCAGATAGAGATGGCAGCACCAACGAAACGTTTTCGACGATGATGACTTCTAATACTAGCACTCTCATCAGCAAAAAGATTACTACCACAACCCAATCAAATTCAAGCAACCCTACAACTCCAAACGGGATGAAAATGCCCTCTCCGCGTTCTCAAATGACGTTTTCGACTCTCGCAACTGAAAAAAATGGAGAAAGAGATCCACAGCCCAATTCAGCGGCTTTAGCTATCATCGATAACATCTATAATTCTGTGAAAAAAATGCTCAGTGCATATTCAACCAGCGACTATGAGGAGTTCTTGAAACCGGTTTCTCGTATTCTAAGCATGATGACGAACTGGGAGTTGCTGAGTGATAATGAGATTAAGACCGCCTGCAAGGCGTTTACTCTCATCGCAGAGGCGAAAATCAATGGAGTACTTGCAGAACCCGAGAATGTCACGACGATGATAGGCCTGCTTAACTCACAGAATATACCATTAGACATCCAACTTGCCATCGTAAGAGGAGAATTGATTATTAATCTAATGAGTTTTGGTAGGTTCTTGGGATAGTTAATCTCGTGAAGCAGCATGGACACAAGAAGAGACTCGCGTGTAATCAGATAATCCATTCGCTTTCGAAGATTGCGATAAATGCTTGTGATGAAGAAAAGGAAAAGGATTATGATACTCAAGTTCTGAAGCACGTCATTACTTGTCTCTGCTATTTGGCTGGAATGTATAACCGCAGGAATTATATCCCCGTAGAGACCCGTGAGAACGATAAACTGAGAGCATTTTTCATCAATATGGGTAAAATTGATAGAGTCCGACTGTTTTTCAATGAGAATTAGGCGGCTTGATTACCTTAAAGGCGATAAGCAAGATAGCCTGTAATGAGGAATTAAGAAAGATTCCCAAGGACATCTGTTTCCCTAACCTTGACTTAAAAGACTGGGAACTTCAATTACTAATGATAAACAAAATAATCCGCGATAACGTACCATTAAGCTCGAACAATCTGGATGCGCAGCCGGTAAAGGAAAAAGTTTTCCGTTCACTTCGATTTTTGTTTCATAACGGACCCATCAGTCCTCAGAATTCAAAAATTGTTGGAAAATGTAACCACAATCATGTTTCAATCGTGACTCACTGTATTCTAGTCGTCGTCACTAAGGAGCAACCTCCTCTGGTGAAAGAAACAGATGACATTTATACTTGCAACTCTGACCAGAACATCCAAATACCGGAGTACTTAAATGAAAAATCATCATTTAACTGATTCGCGTGATATTTTAGAGCGCTACTAAAGATCAAATCCTATCCTCTCGAAAAAATAAAAGAAGACGTCGAGACCAGGATAAAAAATATTCAAGAATGGTTACAAAAATGCGAAAGAGATGAAGCATTTAAAAAGGAGCAGGTATTTTTTTGGTTCAAGTTAAAGCTCATTATTTCGCTAATAGGAGCAGCTTGAAAAGGCGAACGCTGAGCAAAGAAGACAGCAGGAGATGAATGAAAAGCGTAAGAAGCTGGAACAAGACATGGCGCTAAAAAGACTGGAGGAGAAGCGCAAGCAAGAGGAAAACGCGAAGAGAAATTCGGAGATGAAAATACGACTCGTCGAAGAAGACGAAAAGCGAAGAGCAAGAATCAACGAAATTCTTCGAAAGAAATCTGAAGGGAGAGGTACGCAACCAGACTATCAGCTGAAAAAGAAAGAAGAGAGTAACCTCAATGCAAGAGCATCTATCCCATACATGCGGACGATTGCGGACTTCCAAAGTGGCTTGAATCAAATACAAGAGAGTTCGATTGAATTTACTCAAACTGCTCATGAATTCTCATTGATGGATCTGAAAAACTCAGGGGTCAAGGTATTTGAGCAGAGGAGCATCGAAAGAATCGTTGAGACTCCAACAGCGAAAGGTGATGGAAACAATGAGGTCAATTTCCTTACCAAAAGCTCTTCGATTGTTCAGCTTCCAGTGATCAGAAATAAGGTATATAATGATAAGTTTCTCATTTGCTGACAATCATTGAAAATTAACAGTATGAAAGAGAAGGGTTAACTGACGACAACCAAAAAATTTTGTTAAGTCGTACGTTCAAGAACGAACCACCTACTAAAACGACCTCATCATCAATGATTCAGAAACCAATAATCAGATCATTCAAAGTGGCCAATAAAACTGTAAATATTGTGTTTATTTAGCGGGTTTTAACAAGAGATAGATGGTTAATGGAGAAGGCTCGAACACTCAGGACAAAAACATTATTAACTTGAAGAAAGGTAGAGTTCCTATTGTTTTAAGGCATTACTCAGCTTTACTAGATGGAGAGGCAATGAATCAAATCCCACAATCAAGACTTAGCCATCAGCGGCATCATACTGCCACTCAGAGCGGAAGCCCGATGAAGCATACGTATTATGATGGGAGAACTCGTCTGAAACACTATACGACGTCGGTTTTGAAAAGCTAATTAACGGTTATCAAAATTCCGGATTGACATGAGGCTAACCTTGTGTTTTTTGGACTTTAAAATTTAATTCCGGCATATCCAATAATAATATTAGTTTATCAATATCAGTAATCAAGGAACGGATACCTGTACACAGATAAAGAGTGGAAATCAGAATTTAGTAATGTTTTCATTTCAGTATTAAATGTGTATATATTTATCTTTTCCTTTATTTTCGGACAATATGTATAGATTTTGTATGAAAATTTTTCAGAAAACCTTTAACCAATTAAACGCCATAAGAAATCTTAATTTCGAAGCCCTTAGCACAGAGATGAAATATTAGAGATCGTAATGAATTTGTAATTAATTATTAGATTCAAAATTTGAAAATTTATAATTTACAATTTTAAGAATTTGGCCGCAACAGTCATAATTGATGGTATTCTCCGAGAGTCTGAGGAGAATGAATTGACGTTGTTGCCTCGATTATGAGTAGATTGGGCAAACTAGGTGAAAGGTATCGGTGTTGAAGAACCATGTTTAGATGTAAAGGGTTATTGCTAGTTATTGGTAAAGAAATAGTATCACTTGAAATAACATACTTAGCATATTGATAATCTAAATTTGTTCCAGGTAGATTCCTTATAATATATACAGATCGGTATTGGTATTGAAAAACTTTCCTGCAATAAGCTCCAATAACGAATTAGCACGACTGATACGATAAGAATATGATAGTACATTTACAGAAGGAATTCAATTAAACCAATTAAAGCTAATTAAATCAAATAGAGCCTCCATTTAGTAGATGTAACTAAATTTTTCGTCAAGAAAAGTAAAAATTTTCAGATAGTGAAAGACCAGGTTTCCTTACTTCAAAACATTAACATTTTGTACATTGTCGAGTGTAATATCTGCCTTGGGATAGTCTGTTAATCCGAGAGACTTGTTTTAGTTCATGATACTAATTTAATAAAATTTAGTGAGGTCGATTATTTAATCCTTTGAATTTACACTAAAAAAATGACCGACATATAAATAATCCTAAAATTTGCTCGATCAGCAGAAGGAGCATTATCATCAAAATGAAATTTTCAAGGTATTTCGTCATAATAAATCCACATCTCATATACAACAAGTTTTCTTTGGAAGAGCATGTTGATTTCTAAAGAATAAAATTAAAGATAGGGAGAGAATGCAGCACGAAGATAGTGATCCATCTTTAATTCAAAGAAGTCCTTATAAAGTGCACGCGTTTTCGAGCCCTCATTACAGAGTGAATGATATATGTCGTCAAATGAGATTTCAGCATTGATATTAGCATTATGCAACTTTATCATAATGTGAAATTTTTTTACTTAAGTGTGGGAGGAGAAACAATAAAATTTTGAACTATGAAATTTGGCTGTGAGATGCCATTTATTAAACTAGATCCTGAATGATTCGAGCTAAGGTTTTCAGTTGGAGATATCAAAAGGCCAGGGGATTGATTTTTGACGTGTCTCGGTAAATTCGAACTTCTTGACTCGCCACTAGCAGGAGAAGCTGCTTTGACACTAGCTACCTTCGTATTCGGCTTTATTTTTTTGCTCTTGATGTCTCGAGCTGCTTTGAGTTTATGGTAAATTCTTAAGACCATGTCACCAAGTGAAAAAAGAGTATTCGTCGCAGTATTCATAACAATCACACCAACTACAGCTCTTCCAAGAATTTCAGTATTCGCGAACTCAGCGTTTCCAGCAGTAGCAAAAGCCAGAGATAAATTTAAGATGGCTGCCATGAGAACACATCCAAAGTTAAAGAAATGCAAGAAGGCTGGTCCTTTGCTCTTGAAGGGCTTAATTCTAGCTGAAAATATCAGAAATGCGAGCAATAAGAGTACGATAGAGCTGCATTGCAAGATGGGGAAAGTCTGAAAGCAAAAGATAAGGAAAATATAGCTGAAATTGAAGGCAGTTATCCAATATGCAAAGAAGAATTGATGTTTATTTGAATGCTTGAAATCACCAACCATGAATTCATATTTTTTCTGCAACCATGTGAGTTGAAGCTGAGTTTTGGTTAACCGTCTCCTTCTTGATCGCATTATAGGTGTGAGAGAATGCTGATTCTTGAAGAGGGTGTTCAACTTCAAATAGAAAAGTATCAGCATTACAATCACTAATAATATGGCAATAATTGCAGTAAAGAGACTTAGTCGAGAGTATACGTCAGAGAATAAAGTGATCTTGAGTATCTGTAACATTGAAAAGAGTATTTGACTCTGAAGAGTTCCCAACACATTCGCTGCGAAAAAAGTGAATGTTGTGAGGTATGCTTTTTCACCAAAAGGTCCTAATTTTTTTGCTATTTTGGGAGTTATTGTGAGCGAGGCA
>ENA-UOTX01000508-UOTX01000508.1-compost-metagenome-genome-assembly--contig:-NODE-508-length-40422-cov-18.162201_pt1 | contig 40422 bp, 18 predicted proteins | sample MGYA00238143_ERZ746982 | MGnify/ENA primary metagenome ERZ746982 (study PRJEB28758, sample SAMN06268862) | compost metagenome | isolation source: single cell | place: USA: California, Emeryville, Joint... | reverse complement strand
AAAGGTTTAGCTTCCTGAGTTTGATCCATTTTTCGTTCCTGCCTAGAGCAATAGCGCTATTATTGCCCAATTTGTTTTTCCAAAGGGCTAACTCTTGGAGTTCAACCCAGGATTCGTTGCTGCAGATCCTACAACCGCCTTCTTCACCGATGTTATTGTCTCCTAAATGCAATTTCTTCAGCTGGCGCCAATCAGAATTTCTTGCTAGAGCAATCGCTCCTTCATCACCAATTTCATTCGACGATAAATCAAGCTCCTCTAAATTCTGCCAAATTGGGTTTGCAGCTATCGACGCAGCTCCCTTCTCACCAATCTTACTTGCATGTGCAATCAATCTTCGAAGATTTGTCCAAGATGAATTCAATCCTAACCCTAATACTCCATTATTTCCAATAATATTGTGAGATAGGTTAATCTCTTCAAGGTTTGTCCATGCTTTATTCATGTTGAGGCTTTCCCAGCATGACTTTCTCACCAGAGCCCGAGCACCTATCTCTCCAATCTGATTTTGCAGAAGCTCCAGCGTCTGTAGTTTGGTCCAGGTTGTGTTTTTGCATAGCTCCTTTGCTCCATAATTGGTTATATTATTCCCTGTGAGAACGAGTGTTTTCAGGTTCTTCCAGCAAGAGTTTTGCCCGAGAGCTTGAGCTCCTTGATCTCCGATAATATTGAAGGATAAATCAAGGTATTCAAGATTTTCCCATTGTCTATTGCAGCTAATTGCTCGGCAGCCTTCATCACGGATCTTGTTTGCTTTGAAACTGAGTTTTTTCAAGTTTTTCCAACTTGAACTAATTCCTATTGCTATAGCGCCTTTCTCCGTAATTTCATTTCGAGATAAGTCAAGCTCTTCAAGATTGATCCAAGTTTCGTTTTTGGCAATTGCAGAAGCACCTTCATCGTTGATCATATTATTGCCTAAGCACAATCTCTTGAGTTTCTTCCAAGTTCGATTTTTCCCAATAATTGCACTTCCACTCTCTCCAATATGACTAAAAGATAAGCTTATTGACTCAAGATTATTCCAACCCATGCTAATTCCAGTCAGAACAGTAAGGATGACCCGTGGCTCCCGATCCTTAAGATCTAAGGCCAAAACGCTTTCAGGTGATTTCCTTGCGAATTCAGCGAGAAGGTCATCAGGAACTCCTTCAGATAGGTCAGTTTTAAGGTGATCCTTCCAAATAGGCAGCTTCCTTATGTAATAAATTGTCTCTTCCTGAATAGGATTGTTTGAAAGATAAAGCGCTTTAAGGTTCTCCCAGATTTTATTATTACCAATATATAAAGCTCCTTCATCACCGATGAAGTTATCTGATAAATCTAGAGTTGTAAGATCTCTCCATGCAGTGCTATTCGCTATGGCTATGGCACCTTTGTCTCCTATTTTATTTCTTGACAACAGCAGTTTTTTAAGCTCTTTCCAACTTGTATTCGAACCTATCGCCTCAGCTCCTTCATCAGAGATCTCGTTATACGATAGATCAAGCTTCTTGAGCTGAGTCCAGGTTAGATTTGTTGCAATCGCAGCGGTAGCTCTATCACCAAGGCTATTCCTTCGTAGATTTAGTGTTTCTAGATTGGTCCATGTCTGGTTTCTCACTATGGCCATGCCACCTTCATCGCTTATTTTATTAGAATTCAGCTTTAAGGATTTCAAATTTCTCCAAGTTTGGTTATTTCCAATCGCATTAGCTGTCCTATCGCTTATTTCGTTACAGGACAGATTAAGCTTCTCCAGATTCGTCCAGGATGTGTTCTTTCCAATTTCTTCTCCACACTCATCACTGAGTGAACTTTGCGATAAGTCTAGTGTTTGAAGATGTGTCCAAGTCGAATTGTAAGCGATAATATAAGCGTACGTCTCTTTCAACCTTTTTCCTTTTAATACCACCTCCGTTGTCTCTTCTGGGTTCTCTAGCCAAGGCTTAAATTTCCCACCAAAATTCTCATCAGGCAAATCTGTTTCCAAGGACCTTCTCCATGATGGACCTGTGAGGAGGCCGATGGTTTCATCACTAAGTTGATTTTTTGCCAAGAACAGCGCTTTGAGATTCATCCAATGCGGGCTGCTTCCAATAGCAACAGCTCCTTTATCTTTGATGCAATTACTTGAAAGATCGAGTTTTTCGAGATTTCGAAAGGTTTCATTCCTTGCAAGAGACATACTGCCTTCATCTGAAATCTGATTTGATCCTAATGAGAGTATCTTAAGACTGTGCCATGTAGTATTACCACCCAACCCGACTGCACCTACGGCTCCAATAAGGTTGTTTGATAAACTCAATGTCTCTAGGTTCCTCCAAGTAGTGTTTTTTGCAATTTCTAGGCACCCTTGATCACCGATGTTATTTCTTGATAAATCTAATGTTTTTAATCTTGTCCATTGCGAATGACGTTCAATCGCCTCTGCGCCCAATTCTCCAATTCCGTTCATCGACAAATCGAGTTCTTCAAGATTAATCCAGGCTTTGCTTTCGACAAGTGGCTTGCAGCCTTCGTCTCCAATTTTATTTCGTGATAATCTGAGGTTTAGTAGCTTCTTCTGGAATTTGCTTCTTTTTAAAGCATCTGCATCTTGGAAATCAAACAAATCAGCATTTCTGCATAAAGATTCAATTCCTTTGGCTCCAATATTTTCTTCAGTGAGATCTAAAGAGCGAATATATGGCATCCAGAAAGAATGTACTTTTTGTTCATCGGACCCCTCAATAACACCTTCTTTTCTTAGATCTTCCCCTGTTATCTGCAAAGTCTTTCGCTTTCCGAGTATATCAAGAAATTCCACTCTTCTTTCATCTTTGTACCTTAGCAATTCTCTATGAAACTCCTCGTTCAATTGTTGAATAGCGCTTTTCATATATTCTTTATCCGTAAATCCAATCAGATTAGAGTTTCTTAACTCAATGACCTGCCTAATGAATTTTCCATTCAAGTTTCTCATTACCGTAGCAACACTACTTGCTCTGTTATTCTCTAAGTAAATATTTTTGAGTTTCTTCCAATTAGTGTTTTCTGACAACGCTCTAGCACCAATATCACTAATCTGATTATTTTTCAATGTCAATAGCTCCAGCTTCGTCCAAGTTATGTTTTTACTTAACCCTTCCGCCCCTTCATCGCCAATCTTATTATTATTCAAGTTAAGGTTGCGTAAGTTACTCCATGTTGAATTTGCTCCTAGGCCAATAGCTCCCTTATTCCCAATATGATTTCGTGATAAATCCAGTTTCATTAAATTCGTCCACGTTGCATATTTTCCTATACCACAGGCGCTTTCATCACTGATCGACTTTAGACTTAAATCAACCTCTTCTCCTGTCTTGCCTTGGTCTCCTATTGATTCGTTTAAATCTCCTATGAATCTCTCTTGTTCTTTCTCACTAAATCCACAGGCTCCTCTTTGATAGAGCAACATCAAATTTACATTAGATAAGCCCATCACACCTTCAATATTCGCTCCAGATAAATTTAACCCCTTTTCTCTAATAGCTACCTGCTCTCGTGCCGAATATCTGACGCTAACATCCCAAATTCTAATAGTTCTGTCCATACTCCCAGAGACAATTTGGGATCCATCAGGACTGAATTTGAAACATGTGATTTTATCTTTATGTCCCTTGAATTCATGAGTGTAGGCTTTTATTGCGAAATTCCATATGAGCAAAGAGTTTTCTCTAGAGAAAGCAACTTGATTGCCATCAGGACTAAAATCATAAATTTTAGTTGCATCGCCAAAGCTCTTATCTAAACCAATGGTAGGCTCCTCGGTAGCTATATCCAAGATGTAGGAAGTGCCATCTTTGCAAGAGATGATCATGCGTTTTCCATCGGCGTTGAATTCACAATATTCGATAATATTACCTGATTTTTCGCGGATTTTTTTAGTTTCATAGATCATCCGAGTTTTGGCTTCTCGTCGAAAAATAATAACACTACTCTCTACAGCGGCGGCAAGCAGTTCTCCATTGTTAGAAAAAGAAACCCAACGAATTGGAGCTTCAAACTCCAGATAAGGCCACTCTCCGAAGTTTGTGTTAGTCAAATTAGCGTCGCTGAAAATCGCTTTTTTTAATGAAGCACCTTCGAAATTGACATTTGTTAGATCTGCGTTCGAGAAATTTGTTTCTTCGAAATTACCATAGGCCAAATTTGCATTTGGAATACATATCTTACTTAAATCTAGCTGATTAAAGTCATAATTCACGACATTTAATAGCGTTATCGCGATCGCAGCCTGATCTGCGTTTTGGCGGGTTTCTTCATCCTTTGCCAGAAATACCTTTGATTTTTCTATCCTCTCTAGACATTTTTCTGTTAATCGTGGGTCCATAGCAAATGCGTCTCTAAGGAACGATATTACTCCTGTATCTTGAGTAACCCAGTCGGGAGATATGCTTATAGCTTCAGAAACACTTGATTTATCATCGATAATAGCGTTCAAAATCCCCTTTGCCGCGAAATATTCCAGAAATGATTTATGAATAAATGAATATTGATGATCATTCGTTCTCTTCAGAGGGCATGCGTTTCTTGCCTTAACCACATCAGGGTCGCTATCACCAAAATAATTCTCCCAACATGGATCGTCTTTAAGTTTGATCTCAGCTTCACTTTTCGAAAGGAGTAACAAAGCTACCTTCATTGAAAATACGCGAAAGGCAGAAATTCCCTGCGAATAGCCTGGGGTCTCGCTTCTTTGCATGAGTCGCATTTCCTGTTTGGCGAACCAATACTCCATGAAGTATTCATAAATCGTGTATCTATTTAGAACCTTCAGCTTGGTATCTTCATGAGTTTCTTCCCTTTCTCTTCCACCTGCTGTGGCTTCTTCTTCCTTAGATAGAATATAGTGGTTTAATCGTGGCGAAGACTCGGCAACTAACCTTAACATGAACGGATTTCCAATCAATTCCTTTAAAAATGGGTTGTTGCTTAATATTTCTTGGTATTTCATAAAAGAGGAGGTTTCTCTCCCTGTCTTTACTAGTTCTCCCGAGTATTTTCGGAGATAGTCAGAAATCTGATCGTCATCGAATTGCTGTAGTTCTAGTTCTTTCAACTGTCCTATTGCAGGTTTGAACCATTTCCGATATCCTGAAGTGAGATATTGCGTCCGGCAAGTTATGATAACACTCAGATTTTTGGAATATCGCTCTAATTGCAGAATGCTGTACAGATTTAGTTGACACCCTCCCGCTATTTCATTGTATCCATCCATAAGAACCACCAAACGAGACTTATTTGGATCGTATTCACCATAATATTCTTCATTGAGAGTCCTGTTAAAACTATCTTTGATATTATGTATATTGAATTTCTTTAGGTTAATATGGATTGGCATTGGAGCATTTTTCTGCATTCTTCTCTTCTCTAGCAGTTCCAGCTCCAGAAAACGCAATGCCAGAGATTTTCCTGACCCGGATTCTCCTTTGAGTAGGAGCACTTTTGATATACTTTCTTTTTCAAAATCCAGAAACTGATCAATAGCCGTCCAAAGCTTGACTCGTTCCAAAGGTTCATCTGCGTCAATGGCAATGGGTTCAATATAGTATAATAACTCTTCTTGGTATGCCTGCGCCTCATTAGCTCTTGTCTGCCATCCAATGTCCCTTGCTGTGGGATATTTTTCCTCTTCCTTTTCTCCCTCATAAATTCTTTGAGCGTAGTCTAAATATTCTCTGTATTCCTTCATCATTTTAGATTTTCGGTCCATCAAGAACCGCGTTAATTCATCAGCTGATTGATGAAAGAAAGTAATAAAACTAGGAGCTCCCTCTCGAACGAAAAACCCTCGAAATGTAGCTTCATTCGTTTGTAATATTCGATGCAGCGTTGCCAAGAACTCTCTTTTCGTTCCATTTGGAAGTTCATCGAAATCTAACTCAGTTTCTTTCGGAGTGCCAGTAAACGCAACCCTTATTTTTCTTTCTCCTGAAACTTCATTATTGGCAAACGCTTCTCCAGGATCAATCTTAATCGTTTGAGCGTACTTCTCCTCCAAAGGGTGAGAGATAATTTGATACCCAATATTTCCTCCACTCGCACCAATCACATCAATATCATTTATTAGCATCGCAACAGCTAAAATGTTTCCCAAACCTCTTTCTGGTAATCTTGTTCCATCTGGAAGAATGATTTCCTGGTTCGGATTTGGGTTAGTGACCTTGAAATTCTTACCAAATGCTTCTTGATACGTTATGAAGCCTTCCATTAGCTCACTCATAACATGAATTGACTCTTTTCCTTCAAGATTTGGAAATTCTTCAATATTCGTCATTTTTTGAAGAGCCAGCTCAATCTTTGGCACTTGTACTCCGTAATAGGCATAGATATCTGCAGCAATTCTTTCTTTGAGAGCTAAGGTTTCCGATAATTCTTTATTTGAAGTCGATGATTTTCCCAACCACTCTTTATTCGTTAAGATCTCTCTGAAAATCCCGCTACTTAAAGAATTAGAGCTTGAAAACCTTGGTTTTCCTGTATTCTCAAAGTCTTTATCTCTTCTTGTGATCGGTTCCAACCAGCTAGGAGATGATTTAATTTTATTGTTATGTTGCTCAAAAGATATCTCGAGTTCGCGCTTATCGCTATAGGAGGACCCAAGATCATCGGTATCAGCATCTTCAAGCCTTAACCCTTCAGTTGTAAACGATAGCAATTCGTTTTCAGTCATTTCTGCTGGAATAAATCACGAGCTCGTGAAATTAAAAGTGTATTTATCTTCTTGAGACTAGAAATTAATTTCATGCGAGTAGAAAAGAGATTCTCACGAAATTGTTACTTTGAAAAGTAAATGAATTGTGACTAAATTGGCGTAGTCTCGAAATTTTTGCACTAATATTCGATTGTTTTGTGATTAGAGCTATTATTTCTCTCTCTGCCTTAAAGTTGATATGTCTTTATTTTCTACTACTTCTAATCTTCTATTCTTTTAGGGACCTGCTAAAATGTAGTTCCAAAGATCCCTGACTCTCAATCTAACTCTGTCTTTAATTTTTTCTGGGCTGAATATATGCTATTCAGTAACTATGAGTATGCAATGAGCTGTTTGTGGAAATTTTAGGCAACAGACAACCGCAGGATTATAGCATTGTTCTTTTTGAATTATGCAAAATCTCAAAACAACAGTCGGCTTTTCAAATAGCAGCGAATAAATCCTACAACAGTGATACCGATAAAAGCATCCCTTATAATCATCAACATGAATTCGTATCAGAAACACTACAAGCTTTCTGCCCTCGCAATTATAACTTTCTTGATTGATCGATGGATAAATTAGGCAGAAGTTATCTCTTTAATTTCTATCTCATCCCAAGAGAAAGCTGTACCAAAGGCACTACAGATGTCACGAACATTTATTTTACTGAGATATGAAAGGGCAGTTGATAATGAGTGAATTCTCTGTTTTTTTATTCAAATTAAGCTAGAAGTTACTTTATCCAAAATTAAACTCATAAAGATACTGTACTCAATGTAACTTTCTCATAGTTTGTTATTCTTGGTCTCAACCTTAGTGTCTAACGTTAGCAGCTCCCTTTGTTCATTTACACTCGAGTAGGGCACCACTTAAGATTATTTTATTTTCTTGAACTGAATACTTGAAATAATTCGAAGTATATCGCATGCAATAATTACAACACAAAATCAGAAATCTTTTGCGCTATCATCAGTGTCATGCAGATAAATAGATTATTCATATTACTTGCTGCAATGCAATAGAGTTAGTAAGTAAGGAAGTACACGAATTTGGGTGTTCTAGCCCTCTCTCTTTAATAATTAAGTATATATTCATTTAATTCGTACCCGAAACATTCTCATAACCGTATTCCTCTCTTTGATTAATAACCAATATTAAGGCTGTGCCATCTCATTCTTAGGGGTGTCACTCCCTCCTTCCCAACCGAATTCTCTTCCAAATTCAAACTTGCAAGCTTTTTCTATGAAATGTTCCGACTCAATGCTTTTGCTCCTTCATCTCCTATCGAATTTGACAATAACTCGATCGTTTTCAAGCTCACCCAAGCAGTATTCGCACCAAGACCTTCGGCTCCAAATTCAGTAATTGAATTATGATTCAAAATGAGAACACCGAGTTTTGTCCAAGAGGTATTTAGGCCCAGAGATGCTGCTCCTTCGTCCCCAATGCAATTGTTGCTGAGATCAAGTTTCCATAAGCTTGCCCAGGTGGTCTTGCTTAAAATCTCAGCTTCTCTATGGCTAAGTTTTGAATTTCTTAAACTCACTTCACTGAGATTATCCCATGAAGAAGTCTCGAACGATAGTGCAGTTATATCCTCGATTCCGAGAGGAAAATATGATAAATCAATCTCGTCTCTTGACCTGGATGATGGTTCAAACAACCCTTGCACTTCGGGACAAAGCTTCTCGTAATTTATTGGCAGAAGATGGCCTCCGTTTCCTAGAATAGATACTTTTTGTGTCACTTCATGCAATATATCTCCATTTTGATTCTGAGATACTGCTTTCCTGACCATGCCATTGGAGGCGCTTTTCCCATTGCCAAAAATTATCGAGATGATACCTGACGCACCAGCATCATTGCTAGTGTAACTTTCAATCGTTGTCGGCTTTAAGAGCTCAGGATGAGGATTCTCAATTTTCTGAGTTATTTTACTCGTCGTCTGATGAGAGTCATTGAGCTCAGGGCCTGGCAGAGAGACAACACTGCAACTTAAATCAAGATTCTCATTTGCTTTTTCCTCTTCTTGTTCAAGCTCTCTGTGAAGGCCCTCGACATCCAGCCGATTCTTTGAATCCTTTGCCAATATCTTTTCAAATATCGCCTTATGCCTTGGCATAAGTTTCAGTTTGTCGAAGAACTCTACTCACTGGAGTATAGCCTGAACGATCTCCTCACGAGACTTACCAGTGTGAATTTCAAGGGCTTCTTTCTCTTCTCGATCAACTTCTAGCAAACTCAAGACCAAATTATATAGATTATAGCTTTCATTGTATTGAGTGGAATCGACGGGAGCGTCCTTATCTTCAGCTTTGCCTACTTCTGCTGCTGAGAGTGCCTGAGCCCAATCTTGTACGAAATAATACGGTTCATTTTCCCTTTGTATTTGAAAGATCCTCGCAGCTGAGAGATCGACTTTGCCGTACTTCGAGAGAACTTTAATGTCATTGAGGAGTTGATTCAGAAGGTTGGAAATATTTAAGCTCGAGTTTAAGGTGATTGGTTTGGCTGTAGGCTTGACAGAGTAGCAGATATTGTTGTTATAGAACTCTAATGAGTTCGGAATTACGAAATCTGGAGCTATTTGACATATATGAGCGAACTCTTGAAGAAAAAGAGTTGTTGCTTTGTTAGGGCACTGCTTTGCCAGTGACTAATATGGGTTGAATGCTCGAATATGATGAAGTTCATTATTTTCTTTAGAAACGCCGGAAAATGTAAAATAACCACAAGCGTCAGTGAATTCGCTATGGATTGGCTCGATGTTAACATAGGATGACCGAGAATATTTTGGGTCAAAGCATCGTGGATCGCTGCTGTGCATTTCAACATATGTTAGCGAATAAAAGATTTTCTTTTGCGTGAAATAATTTGTAAAATTGAGCTAGTTTTAAAGAGATTTCTAATACTTTCTGAGTGAATTCGTTTGCCTCAAAATGAATGAGTTCTCTAGATAAAAGGCGAGGCACTTGCTCAACTAAAGCAAGAGTATTGGAATTCAGTGTTTCTAGTGAGATTTTTCGGAACAAATGCCTCAGAAATTCGAAATCTGTGGAGTCTGGACAATTCTGAGAATAACGACAAGAAAAGGTTCGTTGTGCTAGCTGTTTCAGCATAGCACGATCATCAGGTAACTTTATCTCAATTATAGAGTTATCAAAGCAATTTCATAATGGATTCAGAGTGTAGAAGAAACTACAATATGATAGATAAGTCGTACTTTTCTCAGTTGTTTATGGATCAAGTCGTGTGATTTTGAATTGTTGAGAGATCAAATGAGCAAAGTTATTATAAAGTCTCGATAATTATGGACAAAATCTTGCAAGAGTTTTTATGAAATCATTTTTGGTTTGCAGCATACTATCATGATACATTTCAGCAGGTAACACGGGTATTAGGTTGGGCAGATCCCGGAACCAACTAGCATCCCAGAAAAAATCAACTCACGAGATCAAAATTGATCTTACCATCCTCATCTCCCCAATAAGACTTTTTATTATTATTTCATCTCAACAAACGAAACCAAAAATTGTTCCTTTAATCAATCAACAACCCAACCCGAGCATAGAGCTCTCTCCGCTCATTTGAATTCTAACTCTACACTATGCCAATCTCAATTGTAATCATAGCGGCCTTCCATCAAAACAACAGAAATCTATTCACACCTACCACTTAGTTCTATATACCACCAACAATCTCAAGGATTCATTTCTTCTACAGCCTTATATGGCCCGACTTCTTGATCAGTGGAAGAAAAGATTTCAAGTCAATTTTCTATTATCAAGCATGTTCAGTTATATATTGAATGATCCTGCTTTTTGTGACACTAATCTCATATTTATCCCTCCAAAAAAATTTGGTGAAGGAGCAGGATTGGATTGAACCGCTAATCCGAATTCATTAAATTGACTCACTCTCAAAATTTTCCTACAATGGGAAAACCAGAAACACTTATGAGCTGCCATCAAACAAAGCACCTAAACTAAAGAAAATCCGCTTCTGAAAAGCCACAGAAAGGTTCTTCTCTTCGTTTGCGTGGGGGTTTTTGCAAAAATCTGCAGTAATATCAAACCTCCAGTAGGGCAAAATCTCCAGTAATCCGAAAGGAGATTCTTTTGAACATTATTATAAATAAAAATTTTAACGAGGGTAAGTTCTTATTTAAAAACAACGGCGAATTCCGTTAATAAAACCTAAACCTAAAGCCATCTCCTTCTCAAATTCTCAAACAGCTTAAACGATTAGGAAATTTTTCATAGTTAATTAGCATCTTCTGATATATCACAGAGTATCCATTCTTCCTCTTTCCAACAGATTTCATAGTGATCATGGCTGTTAAAATGGTCTTTGGCTAGTGAATCTGAAATCATAAAATTCAGATCACGCGTCTTCTCTGACGATGAAATACAATTTTATATCGTAGTTCAATAATGATTGTCGGGATTATAGCAAATTTTGGCAACATCTTCACTGATTCTTGTATTACCAGCGCTAACGCTGCTCGAGAGTCTGGATAATGACCAAATCAGATGCAGAACGAACGAACATATTTCGCGGGTACTTTTAGCCTTGTACTTAGACTTTTGAAATGAATTGGGCTGTTACCTAAATGTAAAGTTTAGCTACCTTTGTACCTTTGCAAATGCATATTTTTCCTCACATTTACCAATAAAGTAGCACCATTATTTATCACTTTCGACGTTCTACTTTTCTCAACACTTAAAAGAAGAAGAAATCAATTTTGTTCGTGTGAGATATTCAAAAAAGGCGTTCGTAGAATTTAAATACAATGTCAGACTGACTGTAAGTGTTAATTCAAATTTCACAATGAAAACGAAAAAGTAAAAAACATTAATAACCTAATATGTTCGATTTCCTATTGAAATTTGGGGATAAACACCACCAATTCTACATTCTCTCATGTGAGGACCATTCAATGAATGTAGCACACACACACGTAGCATTAGCAAGGAGAGAAAATTTAAAAATAGTCGCGGGTTCCTCACTCATTTGCCACTATTATCTCAGTCATCGGCATCACTTGCAACAGACTTCTGTTTCTGATTGTATCTAGCACCGTTATCGTCGGGTCCTCTAAATCATCCTCCGGAATTTCCAAAGAATGGAGCTTCGGCCAATTCGGGTTCAGCGCCAGCTTGAGAACAGCTTCGTCACCAAGCTCTGAATCCGCGAGCTCTAATATCCCTAGTCTCGCCCAACTTTTATTCTTCGCGAGGTACGAAGCGCCTTTGTCTTGGATTTTATTGCCGGTCAGCATGAGCACCTCGAGGTTTGTCCACGAATCATTCGCGGCTAAATTCGACATGCCAACGTCTCCGATCTTGTTATTTGAAAGGTCTAGTTCTTCTAATTTGCTCCAGGTTTTATTCAACGCCAGTTTTTCGAGTCCTTCGTTTCCGATGTCATTTGCTGGAACATAGAGGATCCTGAGTTCATTCCACGTGATATTCTCTGAAAGCGCCGTGATGCCCTTGTCTCCAATGCTATTCTGCTGTAAATTAAGGAATTTCAGCTTTTTCCACGACGAATTCGAGGCCAATGCCACGGCGCCAGCGTCTCCGATGCTCGTGGTGGATAGATTGATTATTTCTAAATTCACCCATGATTTATTAGCCGCGAGTCCCAGAGCACCGGCCTCTCCAATATTATTTTGAATCAGGTCCAAGTCTTTCAATTTGGTCCATGAGGTATTCTCTCCGAGCTTCGTCGCGCCAACAGGACCAATATTGTTTGCCACGAGCTCCAAAGTCTGAAGGTTTACCCAGGTCTTGTTGCTAGCCAAAGCAGCAATTCCTTCGTCTCCCATGTCATTGAACGACAATGAGAGAATCTTGAGGTTAGTCCATGAGGTATTAAGGGCAAGCTTTGCCGCGCCGCCTGCTCCAATACCATTATTCATAAGGAAAAGCATTTCTAGTTTTTTCCAGCTCTCGTTTGCGCCGAGTTTTGCAGCACCTTCCGCTCCAATCGCGTTCGATGAGAGATGTAGTTGAAGGAGGTTAGTCCAAGCTTTATTAGCTGCAAGAGCCTCGACACCTTCGCTGCCGAACTCGTTGCTCACCAAGCCAAGGATCTCGAGTTCCGACCAGCTCTCATTCGACGCGAGACTTTTGACACCGAGGTCTTTGAGTTTATTTCCTTTGAGGAAAAGCTCTTTAAGGTTCTGCCAGGTCTTATTTTCAGCGAGCTTGGCTGCGCCTTCGGATTCGATTTCCATGTCAACCAGATCAAGAACTCTTAAACTGGGGAGATTGAAGTTGGCAAGCACTTCGGCTCCGTCAGCTCTGAGGAGCTCGCCTCTAAACGTGAGCATTTTCACGCTTTCACGAGTCTCTCTGATGTCGCTGAGGAGGTCTTCGATACGTTTGGTATTCAATTTTTCCATTGCTATTTCAGAATTTCAATTTTATATGAGTTTTTTGATTTTGTTAAGTTGACCACCCCCTGTATTTGACTACTTTCGATTTAATTCGTCAATACACTTAAATGGCCTCTGAAATCGTGGTTATTAATAATTATTTTTCATCAGCGTAAAAACTAAGACGTTTAATCGACAGTAGCACTGCCAAACTTTTGTGAAACGAAGTTTCTCGAAGAAAATAGAGAGATTAAGGAAACAGAAGGCCGTGATGACGACCTTCTCGTCATGTTTGCTGCTTATCAGGGAAAAAAACTATCTATCACCGTGAGCCGGAAATATTACATGATTGATAGAGTTTTCTCATTATATTATATTCATAAAGAAGCATTGATGGAGTATTCATTGCGGCAAACCTGTCCAAGTGCGTAATGATCAATTGGAGGAAAAAAGTCTGGACTATTGAATGATTTTGTAGCCATCGAAATACAGATTCTGTATAAAATGGCAACTAACCGTACGAAAATGCAACTTTTTGAAGACAAGTTACCAAGAAAGCTGGTGAACCGATCGTTGCAAGGACTTGAATTCACCTGAACCGATTTGATTCGCACCTTCTGGATTTTATTGAATCAAGAAAGCCATGTATAACCGAAGAAATACGAGCGCGCCACCCAGAAGCCTAATGGCCGAGACAAAGCTTTTTCTGGAGTACACCAAGGGTTAGGAGCTTTATTAAAAAAGGAGGAAAGTAAAGCGTCTACGACGAATTCCTTGAATTACAAAAGATATTCGCTCGCAGTTATACAATTAATAAGAAGGTGGTTAAAAAAAACACTAATTTTCAGATGAAAAAGGAACACATCCACTGCAAATAGTAAGATGAAAATAAACATCGTTTATCCCTTAATGATCAACTGATTCAAATATTGTGATTGGAACAAGCCTACATACTCTAAACCCTTCGGAGTCATCTTTTTCAAATTCAAGTCAGTCGATTCGAGTTTCATCCAACTCAGATGCTGCGTGAAGGAAGCCGCATCTTAGTTATGCATTAAATTAAGCACCAAGTACAAGACTCGACCGACTGATTTTCTTCAGTTTCAGCTATTGCCTTGAAGAGTGACTTTGTCTAACATGGACCAACTTTCATTTGTCACAAGTTAATCTACTCGAGCAGAGGAAAAATAGTGGCGGTAAATTCAGAATGTTGTGGGGAAAGTCTCGGTAGTTTTGCTCTTCAAAGCTAACGAATGACAGATTCCAGTACTTGCACCTCGCATTTAACATTTGAAGTTGTTATGTGTGAATTCAGGTTTAAGTTTGATAATTTACAAAATTTGTGTAATATTGAAACGCGGCTTTAGTTACATAAGGCAATTTGAAAAAGACAAAGTATTTGATGAAATTGAAGTAATACTGAGGAAATACCTGATCAAATTCAGCAAACTAGATTTATCATCGATAATCACTATAAGATCTGATACATGATTTGATGTAATTCGTATGAAGATGATCTCCTGGATGAATCATTGATTGCTTTTACCATTTTATTTCTCAGATTGAGGTTGTTAAAGCCGATACTTGCCGTTAATAAGATCAATATGTGTGTCTCACGCGTTCAGAGCGTACTCGAACATAGGATATGAAATCTTTCAGCATTTCTCTCAAAATAGATCTCAAATAGCTATTCTACTCAATTTCTGGAACTGTCTCTATCTACCTTTCTTTGAACATATCTCTCTGCTCAAGTGGAAACTGCAGACTTGTACGGCCATCTAGCGTCGTAATGCTCGCTTAGAAAACGTTTAAGATCTAATCATCTGGTAGTGTAATTGCCTTCTAAATGATGCAATCTTCAGACCTCATCATGAGGCTTCTTTCAACTAATGATGAAAATACCTTGGTTTTTGATCTTTAATTAATGTATTAGCCAATATTCTTGTGATCAGTTCACACAGGACACAGGACACTTAACAATCAGCAAGCATTACCAAAAAAATCCCCACCTCTAATAGCCCAATGCCTTAAGAGAATTATTGTCCAATAAGACTGAGAATAGCTGCCAAAATTTTGGGAACAACACAGAGTCTCATTCACAATTGCTCACAAATTAGGTTGTAAAATATCGGCGGATTATTAAACAAAATACCTATAGTGTTCTCTTTTCGAAGGTTTACGTCGACCGAATTGACACAAATTTTAATTGGCGAGGATTTAACTTATTTGATCTCAACTACTGGAGGTTTCGGCGCACTGAAGTGAAAATGGAACTGACCAATTTGATAACAAACTTCTTCCAAAATGTTCTTCTTCTATTAGAGTTTCCACCTTTGAAATAGAAAACCGTCCTATTTCATTCATTCACATAGGCTTTCGCTCTCAATACTCCGAACTTAGCAATGGTGATCTTTTCCTTGATCTCATTGTAGGTTTAATTTTATTTTTTTTTTGGTTGTTCTTATGAAAACACACTCAATATAAATATGCATAATCCAATATGAATTAAAAGACACAGTATACGCAACAACGCTTCATCGCTGCTGCATGAGTTAATTTTACGATTATCCTTCAAAATTATATAGAAATATCCTACTAATTACCGAATCGAGCTCACAACAAATTCTGAACAACATTATTCATCATCTTCTGCCTCCTCTGGAATCGTATCTCTTTCGTCAAAATCTGCGAGTTGCTCACCGGGCTTTAGCCTTATCACATTTCGTTGGGCTATCAACTTCAACACAGCGCTTACTGCTTTTCCATGATCACCTGAAAGAATCTCGAGCGTGTGAAGTTTCGGCCAGCTCGGATTCAAAGCCAGCCTCAAAATCGTTTCATCGTTGATTACAATATCCGCGATCTCAAGAATGCCCAGGTTGAACCAGCTCTTGTTTGCAGCTAGACTCGCGATGCCTTTATCATCAAACTTGTTTCCTGACAGCTGGAGAACTTCAAGCTTTTTCCACGTGGTATTTGAAGCGAGTTTTCCTATGCCTTCGTCGCCGATCTCGTTTTCTGATAGATCCAGCTCTTCGAGACGCTTCCATACCTTGTCCCCCGCCAGTTCGGCCACTCCTTCATTATTTATCTTATTTTTCGAGAGATATAAGATCCTCAATTCCGTCCAGATCTTATTCGTGGCTAGAGCCTTGGCTCCAGTATCTCCTATCTCATTATTATGTAAATTAAGGCATTTAAGCTTCTTCCAAGTCACATTAGCGGCAAGTTTCGCCACTCCTGCATCTCTAAGCTCTGCATGGGAGAGCTGTAGAATTTCCAAATTGGCCCAGCTGTGGTTCTCAGCGAGCGCTTGAGCACCTGACTCTCCAATCTCGTTCTGAGAGAGGTTTAGCTCTTTAAGTTTCGTCCAGGTAGTGTTCGCCGCCAGAATTTTCACTCCGGTAGGTTTGAGGTTACAACTGGTAAGTTCGAGGGTTTCGAGGTGAGTCCAGCTGGTGTTTCCAGCTAATTTCTCTGCTCCGACGTCGCTGACGTTGTTGCTGGAGAGAGAAAGCACCTTGAGGTTAGCCCAGGTTGACTTTAGGCTTAAGTGCTCGATGGCTTTTCCTTCAATTTTGTTGTTTATGAGAAATAGCATTTCTAAATCAGCCCACTCAAGCTTTACCTTAGACTTCCCTTTGGAGTCTTTACCTTCCAGGCTTTCCATGTCAAAATCTGAGTTATTCAACGTTGCATCGACTAGACTCTCTTCAAATTTCTTATCAATCGGAATAGAAGCCTTGATTTCGTTAGTTTCAACGCTTTCTTGACGTTTAAATAGCTCAGGACTGACCCAGGCGACGTTTTCTACGAGTTTGTGCACTCCGGCTTCTCCGATCTCCATATTAACGAAATCGAGGACTCTGATGCTGCAGGTCAGCTCATTTGGTCGATTTTTCCTGTCGATATTGAGAGATTGGTCGGTTTGCACTTGAATTAAGTCACTTTCGGTAGGCGTCACGCGCTTCTCAGCGCTGTCTATTTTATTTGATTTCTCAGACATGCTATCAATTTTCAAATAAATGATTTCAGAGAATGCAGAGTTATAAGATTTATTTTAGCGAAACAAATTTCGAGTTGCACTTACCTAACTGCGATAATTTATTCTGGAATAATTATTCTAAAACCTTCTCTGATATAACTGCAGTGCGCACTGACTGAAAGTGAAAAGAACGAAGCGGATAAAAATGATGAGCAAATTCAAGCCGTAAGTTGAAATTTTTGTTGGCGACGGTCGAAAAAGCTCCAAAAGCAGTTATTTCTCCAAAAGCTAGCATCTATCATCGGAATTAAGAAACATCGTCTAATCACTGATTATTGGTTGTGATTTGTGATTCTGACGAGTCGTTATCAAGTTATGATCGGTCTTTAAGTGCAGCAGCCGCGAGTTGGGAGAGGAGTGTGCTAATAATTCGATTCACGAGCTCTCAAATGAAACTTTCAGATTATTATTTATATAGAGGCACGATTCAATTATGAATGGAAAAGACTTCCTGTCGAAAATTAAGACGACCCACCCAGTCTTTAACGATTTCATCTCCTTTGCTTGACATTATCATATTGGAGTGTTAAAGTAAATACACTATCCACTAACAAAAAAAGCTGCTTGGTCGTACCTTGCCAGACCATATATTACAGGATATGTTGCCGAATAAGTAGCATTGACATCGATCTATTGCCTCTCCACAAAAAAACTGGTGTATTATCATTAATGAGAAGCTTAATTCACCGAGAAAAGCTCATTGATAAGAAACACAGATTTCATTGAATCGTTCGACTGTCACATGTATATCGACAAAAGCAATTGCTCGAAAAACAACGGTGGTGCTCTCTCAATCGATCTAATGTCGATCAGAGAGGTTCTGATCTATGCGTGGAGAGAATATCTGCTAAAAACACAGTGTTTAATTGTCCGTATTGCATTTTCTCTGGCTACAAAGAGCTGATCTTACAACACCTGAGACTGACAAATCAATATTAATTATATTATGCTACTTCTCTCTCGTTCCTCGCAAGCCGTCATTGACTATACTCCGGAAATCTAGACCATATCTCCCACTCTCAAGTGGATAGAGGCAGAACACTACTCGCGATATGATTTTTCACATTAGACTCAGAAATTGCAAATAAAAATTAACATTGAAATAAATTTGATAGAATTTTGATCTGAAGTCCATTAAATCACTTGTAATATAAAAAGAGCTCTCTAATGCACCCTGTCGTGCATTTTTACTCCTCCCAATCACTCAAAGATCGATAATGTAGGAATGGTATCCTTTTTTCAAACTCTCTGTGTTTCTATTTTCGGTAGGTCAAATTCTACCTCTACGATCTGCTCAAATTCTGCACATTGTGGATCCCACTAAGCTTTTCGCGATAAATCAAATAGGTACCCCCTTTAGAGTCCCTGTAGTGCTCTAAATTCAACTTAATAACCATCAGCGAGTTTCCTGAAGCAACTAAACGCTAATATCCTAGCCCCAAGGACTTTTCAATACTAGCCGCCAAGAAAATCCCTTCAATTTTTTATGGTTTCCGAGGTTTGAACTACTAGTCCCCTTCACTCTCTAGCATTGTTTTGAAACTTTTTTTTTCCGTCACGCTAAACTCAACCCCTTGCATATAGTATATACATCTCATTGCTAGACCTAGCTCTTTCATTAAATCCATAATAGGGAGCATTCACCAAGCCTCCCTCTCTATATCAAGGGAAAAAAATTCAATTTAATCCTTAATTCCTTCGAAAATCATCACTATACCCAGAGATCTCCACATACCTTCATATTTGGTCTTAAAATATATATATTCATGGGGAAAGCATCCCTATGTCATTATCATGGGCAAATATGGGAATATACCCCCCGAAAGTCCATTGATACAGATTTTAATGCGAGATGTTCTTCTGTGATGAAGAATTTAGAATAGAACATTAATTCCCGATTTCGTCAGTATTCACTGAAGAGTTATCATTAAGAGTTTCAGAGCATTATCGTCCGTAACCACAAATCAAAACTAACTGCTGTTTTGATAAATTGGAAAATATATAATGCTTATCTTGATAGAAACTCTATGACAGACACATGTTCAGGCGAATTGCAAACATCAAGCGCCAAGAGAATTGAAGAATTGATTAAAGAAACCCAAGAAGATCCCGAAAATGTTCAGATCCTAACCTTTCGAGAGAGAATCGTCGGAGAAGAGGCCGCTGAGGCCCTAGCGAAGCAAAGACTGCCCAATTTGAACGTCCTAGACTTGGCTGACATGGAAATTGGCCCCAAAGGCGCGGGAAAGCTTGCGAGCAATGAGACATGGGTCAAATTAAGAGAACTTTTCCTCAAAGGAAATAATCTCCAAGATATCGGGGTGGTAAGTCTGGCTCAAAACAAAAGCTGGAAAAGTCTTGAAATTTTAGGGCTCGTTGAAAACGATTTTGGGTGTGAAGGTGCCATTGCGCTGGCAACAAATCCAACATGGACTAATCTTCTTCAATTGCATCTTTCCTCCAATAATATTGGGGAGGAAGGCGCTGCAAAGCTCGGAGAGAACGAAACGTGGCAGCATCTTGAAATGCTGTATTTGATGAACAATAAGATCGGACCAGGAGGCGCGGGAAAATTGAGTTTGAACAAAGCATGGGTAAATTTACGAGTGCTTTCGCTATCTTTTAATAACATCGGCGACGAAGGCGCTGCAGCTCTTGCGAAAAACACTTCGTGGGTAAACCTCCAAACGCTTGAACTCATGGCGAATAATATCGGTGCAGAAGGCGCAACACAGTTAGCCACTAATGAATCCTGGGTAAGTCTAAGGGAACTCGACCTCGTGCAGAATGATCTGCATGGAGGTGGAGCGGCTGGACTGGCTGCTAATAAATCATGGGTTAATCTCGAAACGCTTAATTTATCTAATACAAACATGGGAGACGACGGCGCTGCTGGCCTGGCCACCAACACGTCCTGGGTCAAGCTTAGATTGCTCAATCTTCAGCAAAATAACATCGCAGATGAAGGTATCGGCGCAATCGCGCTGAATACGACTTGGGTCGATTTAAGACTTTTGTACCTCTCAATGAATTTAATCGGCGATAAAGGCGCGGCCAAGCTCGGAGAGAATACGACGTGGACAAATTTGGAAGAGCTTGACCTGACGACCAACGTAATTGGAGATGAAGGACTAACAAAACTCGGTGAAAACACCGCATGGAAGAACCTCGAGGTGCTTCTATTGACGGGAAATCAATTTATGGATGACGGAATATCTGGACTGGGAAAAAATAGAAGCTGGAGCAATCTTGGAATTATTGAATTTTCTGACATTATCATCAGCAGCAAGGTAGTGATAGAAATGGCATTGAACCCGTTTTGGCCGAAATTGCATTCTGTTGACCTACCAGAAGATGATTTAGGGCCAGCCGCGTTAACAGCGCTGGAAGTAATCAAAACGAGGAATTTAAATATGTTCGGGTATTCTGACGATGAAGAGTCGGAATACAACGACGATGTGTAGGATAGTTATTATTTTTGTTTTTTGTTTTGAATACGTGTTTCTTGTACAATATCTTCAAAGCGCAACTCATGATTGTAGCAATATCTTCAATGATATTAAGCGGGAAAAGTCCTGCCATGACTCTCAAATGTGTTTTTTAGGAAAAATAAACTTTAGGGTAAGGGAGAGGACCAGAGAAGACAGATGAAATGCCTTCGGAAAAGGAAGCAGCTATGCAGGTGCATTCCTGAGAAGACTAACGATCGAATTTACCCACTTTAACTAAAGAAAAATTGTCAGCTAACTTTTTAGAGCAGTACGGATAAACCTTCAGTGAAATTAAAAAAAGGTCTTGTTTCAAAGGAACTCATAAATTCGAAAAAGGAACACAGCGGGTTCGAAGGCTTTAACAAAACGCTTGCGTAAGCTAGTCCACAAAGACTCTGATAATTCCCTTTGTTTTTTTTGTTTGTAACGAGGAAAACAATGGGAAAAAAATATAATGGCCGATTGAAATAGTTTTTTGTGAAAAGGTTCATATATTCGGATAATAAGGAGTCGGCTCTGGAGGTAGTTTGATTGTCTAAGAGGAAGGTGGATGGATTGAAGTTTAGATCTCGTAAATTAGAGTGAAAGCGATGAAAATTGGAGTGGTTTCATAGAATTCGGCTGTTTAATGCGATTATCTAAGAAAATTCGACCAAATTACTCTTACGTAAAATACAGCGGAATTGATTTATTGATTTCTCGAATTACAGAGAACGAGACTCGTTCGTGAAAGTTGACTGAAGAGAAAGAGAGCTCTGTGAGGATGGCAACTGGCGTTAGTGATCCATTGAGTAATCGAGGAGAGTGAATTATAAGAAATTTTTGTAAAAAATTGCACATTGTTGGATTTTCTCGAGAAATAGCGAAAAAATGTGGTAGGAGGGAGCTAATATTTGCAAGCAAGGTTCTCTCACACAGAAGGTAATGAGATCTAGGGATTCATCTTTCGAAAAAAGTGACAAATGATACTATTTTTCAATTATAGCCGATTCAGAAGTTAGAGTGGGTTAGAAGAGGTTTGTGGGTTAGAAAAGGTTTGTGGGTTGAAGTTAGGTGTGTCTCTGCAAATTCTGTTACAACAGACTATTAGGTGAGACAACTTGCTGGTGGTTGTTTTGAAGAAAGATCAAAATTATAAATAGAGAAAAAGCGCAGTCATTAATGCTACGGCAATTGTGTGGAAAGCAATTTTTTGAGATTCATTGAGAAACCATATTGCACAGATTTTGTTTTCGTTTCTAAGAATCCACAACTTCTAATTACCACGAACAAATATTTCACGAAAAATGCTTGAAAAATTGCTTCATTATTAAAAAGAATAATGCTAATCTCTTTATTGTGTAGCTTAGTCTTACAGTTTCCTGCAGATGCTAGATGCTGATGACGTTCTCTTGAAGGCTTTTACCAGAACGATCTATCAAAATCAAAATTCACATATTCGAAAAATTGAATGCTTCAGCAATAACTCAACATGAATAGCTACATCACAAAAGTACCTTAGTCCTGAAAGCCTTAGTATCAGACTTATTATCCTTGCTGATGAATTGCAAAGATATCTTGAGTGTGTCGCTGTTTTTCTGCCTCTTGGCCTGAAATTAAGATATCAATATATATTTCTGCACGCGTATTTCCATAAACTAAGTAACAGTAAACATTTGAAAGCCATAGTAGACATCAAATTACTTGAAATAAACCATAGCTAAACGGATTTCCAAAGAACGTTTGTGTGATACATGAAATCTTCATCGAGCATATCCATCTTAGATTGCTTTCTAAGTTGATAATGATAGTAATATTCGCTTAGTCAACGGACGTTTCCACCTCTTGCTATTGTTTTCGATTTTATCATGCAATCTGTAAGCATTTAATCTGCATTCTCTTGATAATGTAACACATACTCATAAATATACGACAGTTTTTGATATGCGCTTCTCTTCGATCATACTAGGATATATAACAATGAAATTTCTGTTGCTGGTTCTAGGCTCATTAAAAAGACCACGAGATAGATCTTTCTCAGAAAACTTATTAATTGAGTTACAAGGAGCTATCATCTGTGGTATCCACCTACTTCAGCATAGAAAAATGTACATTTCCATAGGATTTGAGTCGAAGATAGAATTCAGGAACTGAGCTCATCCCAAATGAAAATAAAATTTATTAGGTACTCAAATCGGCTTTTCTAAATATCCAACCATTGTGATCGAACTACCTATATTTTAAAATTCAGTTTTAAATCAAGAAAGTATTTTTTGAGGTCTTTTGAAATAAAAAAAATAGTCCAAAATCGATCCCATATCATACAAAATTTATTTATCTAATAAAACAGCTTGAAAGCCCGAGGATTAAAACATTAACAGAGCATTTTAAGATTAAGATCCTTTTTCAATGGCTCATAAAGGCATCGATTTGAGCAAAGGCTTGAGAAGCATGACTTCTCCTCGCTATTCTGCTTGTTATAAGCTCGCCTTCAGATTTCTCTTTCAATGGAGTCACAGCTTTTGCAAATTAATTAGGATTCCACTTTGTAAAGTAGTGAAGGATTTTGCATAGAAAATTTCAATTAAGCAAAGCTTCTATGTTTGAATCATGGTACACGGAAATTGCAGGGTAGAAAATCATTTCCCGATTCTATTCGTAGTCCATTAATGTGAGCCATCAAATCAGATAATTTAAAAATAAGCGATAGTTGAGTCTTATAATTTGCTATATTAAACAGCACCAGCTACTCTCAGTCTCCTATTACATCTTCTCAAACTATGGAAATATATTCCACTCACTCCATCCTCAGACAAACAAAGCAGGAAATCTCAGAAACGACGACCAGAAGCACCTCCTCTCGAGACGTCCCGCCGATTAGGAAACGGGCGTCCTATGTTTATCACCACATCTCCAACGAGAGCCGGAAAGAGCTTGTCCGGAGAGTCATTTGCGGCAACGAAAAGATTTCGCAGGTAATTTGCCGCTCTCTCTTGAGATGACTGATTGAATTAGGTCGCGAAGGACTTACAAATCAATTATTCTAGCGCAAAAACAGTTATTGCCACGTACCGATCGCAAGGAAGAGTTGAAAAGATTCCGCATCGACGCAGGATCAATGTACTCGAGAGAATAACACTGAAAAAAGACACATTGGAGGTCCAATCTATGAAATCTTCTTTAAATGAAGTCTGTGAATATCAAGAGAAAAACGAGATTATCGAGGCAAATGTCTCAGAGGAGTCGAATTGGAGACATATGGAACATGGGATGGTCGATTTTGAACAAAATTATCATGTGATTAGAGAGCAGAATTGCGATCCAATGCTAAACTATATGAAAAGTCTGGTTTATCAACAGTTTCAAGTAATACACGACTTTCAGACTCCTTCAAGCAGAATGGAATATCAGTATTATTGATCTAAAGGACGTGTTCATCTTAAAGTTTTCCATTTTAAGAGGCATTGGATAATAATAATGATGCCGCCAGATAAATTCCGAGTGTTTTTTTTCTTATCTTCTTTGAGTATTTGCAATAAATGCAGCTAATTGTTTCATGAATTATTGAAATGCAGGCATAATTGTTCTGTATCCTTATCACATGAAGAAGGGAAATTTCAAAAATTTTTCTCTCTGCATAGAAATTAGTAGCTCTCATATCAACCATGCGGAATCAAATGCGCATATTCTGCGAAACAGATGACTTTTAGCTTCGAGATGACGAGTTTTGCGTTTAATGTGTGTTTTTTCAAAACAGCATTTATATCGATTCATCGTATTCACAGATTTATTGGTGGACTCTGTAGAACTTACTGTCCAAAAGTTGAGAAAAGTTGAGAATAGTTGAGGGATTTGTCTAGATGAGGCCTCAGGAAATGCAGTTTGAGGAATTATCTATCTGAATGGCGGACTGGTTGTTGAGTAGTTTGGATATATTTTTGTTGATTTCTTTGGAAAAGGCGATAGAACAGTGAAAATCTGTAGATACGCGACAAATGAATGCTGAGAATTCTTGGCAGTAAGAATGGCAAGCCTAAAAACGATTAAATTAAAGAAAAGAACAAAAAGTTACAAGATTGAGGAAGGTAATTACTGACGGAAGCAATAGTGACTCTTTATGGACGCTTCTAGTTAGTCTAAACATGAAAATCGAGGTAAAGTTCAACACTTCAAATAATTTTTCATTTCATTATCTCGACTCGATTAATTTATATCAGAACAGACAAAGTAATCAATGTGTAAGCAAATTTTGTATGCAAACTACGGTTTTCCAATTCTCTAATATAATGCCTTATTGGTTCGATTCGCCAGCGATAGAGTTCATTTTCATCTATAGTTTGTTATACTATTGCACTTCAACTCAACATGGATTTTTTCATTTTGATGGCCTGATATAAAATTTTCATAAGGACAGTAATAGCCAGATAAACGGATTGAGCACTTACTTGCTCTGATATATTTAGATACTTCTCTCCATAGAGAAACCACTGCGATTGCCTATTATCCAAGAAGCGCTACTCAGATGGCTAGAACCAGCAAGATGTTGGACTTTTCAGTGATGTCCACATTCTCTTTTAGGCCTGAGAATTTGATTAATTGTTTTATTCTGTCTTGACTGATGAATATTTAAGCGGAGCTTTTTGGGTCATAAGGAGAAATTATGTTTCTAAAAGACAAAACTTTTCTGATATAGTTGTTATTTCTGAGGAAGGAATGCTACTCTAATTGTTCTCATTAATGCACTGCTGCTACTTCTCCTTGTAGAGGAATTTCCTTCTCTTTGTTCTTCTTGTTTGTCAGACTTTTTTTGGTCAACTCGAATGAAAATTTCACTGAATTTGGCAATAGAAGGCTAGATGACCAGGCAATTTCAAGATTTAAAATTATTGTGAATCTTATCGTTCCAGATGGAAAACAAAAACAAACGTAAAGTTTCCATTTCAGAAAATCATTCCTCAATCCCAATTTAGATACCTTCGCGCAGTCGTCCGACGCCCTCAATATCGCATGGTCCTCCGTTGAGAAGCATTTGATTTCATTTTGCAATCTTCATGACCATTCAACTATACGAATTATGGAAGGAGACACTCTAGCGAATTTAGGTGGAATTAATTCACAAAATCCGATCTTTATCATACCCTAAGGCTCTACTCTCGTGGCGCCGATTTCCAATATGCTGCTGACATCAACAACTTGTTTCAATGAAACGAAATTCAAAATATTCGATCTGAAAAAATGCAAGAGTGTATTCTGTTCGGGAAGAATAGGCGGAAGTGAACAATTCTACCTCCTTGATTAACCTTATAAACAATTATATGCAAACGGATAGGTGTTCTTGATGCGACTTATAACGAGAAACAAAATATCGCAGCATTTCTTTCTTCAACAGAAGATAAAGCGACCATGACGCCGTATTGCTTATTTAACTGCGATACTTTCGAGATTATTAGAAAATCTACCTGGAATCCTTATCAGAAAGGTAATCATCACCAAATAGAAATGAATATCGCATCGCTCATGTATTAAAGGAGCAATATCAGGCTTAGATTTTAATCCTGAGGCGACTTTGATAGCGAGTATTGATGAAGAAGGGAAGCTTTCGGTATCTAATGTAAAGACAAACGAACCACAATTGGATCTCGAGTTTGGTCAATTTTGTAGAAAACATGCTCTTGTCATGCTATCATAACTTCATACAGCTCATAGAAATCGGTGTAGGTGGAACCCAGGACCCGGAAGCATGATTATCGCGATAAAGTTTGATTCGAGCAATTTCAATCTGCTTGATGTGGAAAAAGCCGTGAGGGTTCTCAAGGATAATATTCTATTAGATACCGAAGAAGGTACTATTTAAAATTGCTATCCTTTATGACTTTAATTCATATAGACTTCTTCCCGAATACATACTGGATAGAGTGGCGATATGATGGCAATCTGCTGGCTTCATGTGGGGCAGATAAAGTAATCAAAATCTTCGATAAGCGTGAAGGGAAGGTCGTGAAAAACTTCCATTCTGTGCATAGAGGTAGAGTGTTTTGCAGTTGATTACCGATTCTGAGAACTTGCTAAAAGCGTATATTAACTCAGTACGGTGGAGTCCCTGTGGAAATTACTTGGCGACAGCATCTGATGATAGGGAAGTGAAAGTCACTGAATTCAGAAGTGGAGGAGTAATATTCAAGGCGAAAACGCCTGATAATAGTAATCGAATTCAATCGTTCATTCTGATAATATTATCGCCAGGTCCAGCATTTTCAGTTTGCTTTATATAAGGCAAATATATTCCTACTCCATTTTCTAAAGGGTTTTTCTATTTACTATGGATTAAGGTTAATGTCTATTATACTACTGGTTGGTTCATGAAATTAGTGAGTGTTAATACTCGTCGTCTCTTAAAAGCTTTCTACTTATATTGTTGTACATGAAGCAAAAATTAACTTTAGATTGTAGATATCTATAATGATAAGCTCAGACATCCAAGCTACACTGGAGAAGAGTCTTGTTATGAATATCGTTTAGAGAGCCTTTTCCAATCGCATGGCTTAGACGTAGCAAACAGAAACTGCCCAAGCTAAAGGTTTGGAATCAAACAATTAGTTTAAAAGGTATGATTTCAGGAATTTTACCTTTTGTCTGAGTCTTTCCTGTGTAAACAATTTTTCCCGTGCTAAAATCAACTATTTTCGAGGATCCATCAGAAGAAGTGGTCGCTAGCGTTTGGCTATCAGGGCTCCATCGTACACAATTTAAATAATCTAAACAATATTTCAATTCTAATCGAGGAACAAAGGAGCGCATATTTCTACCTTCATGAATATTATTTATTCCTCTCACGACTTTTCTCATGCGGCGATCAAAGAACTTTACATCTTTTTCAATTCCCCCAGCAAGCGCCAAGAGACTCCCATTACTTGGACACACATCGAGCCAGAAGACAGCTATGAAAAGATTAAAGAAGAAATTTGAAAAACAACAAACAAAAAATTTGGAAGATAATGGATCAACGTTAGTCATTAAAATACTTACAAGAGAATTCATCGCTTTGAATATCGAGGGGAGACCGTAGCAAAGCTGACTTTTTTTCAAAATCATAGCAGTTTAAGAGTGAGAAGCTATATTTCACATAGAGAACCGAATCTCCCGAGTCACTGCTCCATCTGCAACGGCATAAATCGTCTAACAATCAATCATAATGGCAAATTTAATATTCTACTTACCCGACATTCCGCTGAATCTGTGGTCCAAAAGATACCTATTCGTATCGAGGTCAGAGATTAACAGTGTCCCAGCTTGATCAATGAACGCGATACGGCTTCCCTCAGGGTTAATATCAAAACTAGAGATCATATCTAAGTAGTAATAATGTATGGGTTTGTCAAAGGTGAATCAATTTTTGCAAAATACTATCTAATTGTGGATGCCAGCAGGATTTGCGAAGCAGAGGAGCTCCCGTCCCAAGACTTTTTTTCATAAGGTTCTGTACGCTGAATAAGTGGTATGAAACTTTCTTGTGAACTGAGATCAATGCCAATGCGTCTCTCTTGGGATTATATGCTATTTCACCTCCAGCATCTATGAGAATGTGAACAAATTGAAGAAATTTGATATCTTACATCCAAGATTTGCGATGTCTTCAAAGGCAAATATTTTCTTTGCTCGAACGTTAGAAACATCAAAAAGTTCAAACATGGCGGCTTTAAGGCTGCTGCTGTGGTTGCTCGACACCAGCAAACCTGTGTTTGGAACTTCTCTAAGGCAGGTGTAACCTCAAGATAAAGTAACTAAATAGTCCTTGCCTCTATTGCAAATTACCTCCTTTATCATTTCTGAACTGAGCGCCTTCAAACCTGAAACACTCTTTCTTGTTTTCGATGTCGTATATATTTATTTCATTCGTACCCCAAGTGCACCAAGCCAATAGCGATGCCTTCGTATTGCTATTTATTTTCTGAGAATTCGTGCTCGTTTTATAATATACGCGTGTTAGTTCTTTCATAGCTTGCTCTTTGTACGCATATTTTATTACTGTCTCTATCTTTGAAAATATTGCTATCTGATTTCGATCTTTCTCCATGGCACCCATAATTTCAGAGGCGACTTGAAGTCGATCTATTTTCGACTGCTCTCCGATAAGGCCATGTATTAATAACAATATCTGCTCACTTGCAGAGCTATCGGCAAATGAATCAGCTTTCTCTTGAGCGTCGCCAGAAAAAGATTCCTCCCAATGCCCGAAAAAGACTTTATTGACTAGAGGATTCTCATCTCCTCCAAAAATGTAAAGATTTTCTGGTTTAAGCATACGAGTAAGGCTTGTCATTTTCAATTTTTTATTCAGAAATTCGACTTCGCCATACAAACTGAGGTATAGATCACCAATGTCGATTTTTTTGTGTTTAGTGTCCAGGAGGCTTTTGCTATAGCCTTCTATATTGAGAGGAAAGTAAGGTAGAGTTGCTACAGAAATTTTATCGCCATTAATTTCGAACGTTTCGGCTAAGATCGCGGCTGGGTGAATTGAGGTCAAATGAAATAGCTCTTGGAGAAATGAGGTTGCAAAAGCATCATAATTCTCTTGCTTTTTCGATGTAAGGGAGGTGTTTAGTGTTCTGATGATGTGGATGCTGTCATTTTGAAGACTTCTTGCTTCGAAGGTGAGGTAGCCGAGGGATTGGTCTCCTTCAAGGAGTTTGAAGTCAGTATATGCTTGCCGTATTTTGGGAGTTAGGGAGGTGTCGAAGACCTGGTTGACTCTTCGTGATCTCATCGAATCCGAATTTCTGATGTCTTAGCGAAGATAAAATTAATAGTAGAAGACTTATCTGAAGTGACCTAGATTAAGGATAGTACGAAAATGTTCTAAGGAGAAAGGAAATTCCTTTTGAAAAAGAGATTAAGTGTAGAGCAGCAGCTAGAGTGGAAATCAAGTACACAAGAGAAAATACGGAGACCATAGAAGGTGTTGAGAGTGAGTATCATGTGATCTTGCTTGTTAGGTAACTGATTGTATACGAGTCAAAAGCTTAAGATTGGTTTCAAATGAGCGGCTTGAGATACTAAGGGTGACCAAAAGAAGGATAAAATCATCCTTAGAGGATGCTCGATGGTTACACGAATGAATGGTTTTATTTGAGAGGTGGGATTTAATTCATTTGCCCGTGGAGTCAGGCCGATAGATGCATCACACTAGCTTCTATAGCAGCATTACCCTCTAAAATATGGCTTTTCCCTTCGTTCTTGTTCGCCGGGGAAAACCATCTTGTATGATAGCTTGGATGAGTAAATTTACTTTTCTGATCGCCTTGGCTCAAATGTTCCATTCCCCGTTAGCCTTGGGCTCAAAGACCTTGGATCTGCCATAGAAATAAGCAAGTTTTTTTCCAATTTCAATTATTCTGATGAATTGGTAAAATCTCCACTTTGAGACTAACAACTGCTAAATACTCTCTTTACAAGAGTCTCTCTCCTATCCATCCTATTTATACTAAAATCCTATGAGGGAAGGACATTGTTACTATGCATCGATTTAAATATGCAACTCTTTTCCTTTCGCGTAATAGAAACAGTTCCCCAACTGCATTAGTCATAGTTCAACACTCAGCTGGGTTGGTTTCCTTTAGGGTTCGAAGAGGAGGAAGGAAAGACTGTGAAGAAGAAAAATACCTTATGAGTTGTGGCTCTTTATCCGATCTAATCTGCAGCACGTTGGAATCGAGATCTTAGAATAACTTTTATTTACTTTTTGAAAGGTTAATAATTCATATTGAGTTTTTGATTCAATAAAAGTCTGGAACATTGTATTGATTGAAATTTGAAATTGAGAAGTGTTAAGAAGAAATTCAGACGCTAATCGAACGAAATAATGATTTATCCTTGCTTGAATCGGCTCCAATAGATTGTTGTGATCCCTAATCAAAATTCCAAAAGGTCTGGAACCCGAAATTGGCCGTTGATACAAAAAATTTGATTGGCCAGCATCACACGATTTCAATCACCCAGCGCTCAGCAACCAAATTGAGAGTTGTTAGACTCAAAATCTTGAATCTCAATAAACCCTCACATTATATAAAAACTTTGTATAGGGCCCAAGTCCTTTTTTTTAATGGCCCTCTTCTCCTATCTCTCCATGATTTCATAACTTTTACCTAATTTCTTTAGTTTTGAAGTTTTCTTTTCACTTAAGAGCTCGATTTCGAGAGAAAAAGTAGTAGTTAGTTCATTTAATTTCTTCATTAAAGCTTTTAGAGGCTATAGAGGCTTTATCATCCATCATCTTAATGAGTGTATCGCGAGAGTTCCTAATGTTATTGAGAAGAAGTTTATGGACTTGAGCCGCTTTCATATGTACTAACCGGTTTCACATTTCTTAGCCGCAAGAAGCATGAACTAAAGCTTTCAAATGATGATAATGTCTTGAAAAATACTAGAGAGCATCGTTATTCAAGCCTATTAAAAATCCGATGTCAAACTCACAAAGTTGAATAGCGTTCAGATTTGTATCAGCGCAAACTCTGGATTCGATCTGGTTTTGATCTGGTTCGGACTGGATTTTCAAAATAAATTATTTTGGACCAATTAATTGCTCTGAATCCAGCGATTTAAAGCGAAATCCAGTTAATTTCACGGACTCGGCAAGTATCCACACGATGCTTAATTAGCTCGACTGAGTCGATTATAAACAAATTAATTATTTGAAATCTAAACACTTCATAAAACTTCCAGCGCTTTTTTATTAAATTAATCAAAGAAATGTTCCAGATGGATATTGAATACGATTCTCAAACCGAATTCTTCGCATTCCAGAACACAAATAAAATTTATTACGACAACTCTGAGTGGAACCCGTTATCTTTTGCTCCAGAAATAGGATCGCTGGCCACAACCCACCTTCCCTCGACTCTTTACCTCCCTGTTCAAAATTACAAGCAAGAACAGCAAATCCCAGCATTTGTTTCGAAAGCCGATAAACAAACGGTCCAACTCTCTGAAGAATCTAGCTTCTCCACAGGAATCGAGTCGCTTTCGGTCCTCAACAGCAATCCATTGCCTTCGGCCAATGTAAAGATCTACAGCAAAGATAGTCTCAAATTTTGCCGAAGAATCACAAAACTTCTCATGAAGCATTTCAATGCCTTGAACTCACCTTCAGCTGGTTCTTCTTCATTCTTAAAGGCTTTCTTGGGCACCTCTGCCAAAGTTATTAACTCCATTCTCGCTGCTTATGGAACTCCATCCATCCAGCAAATCCAGAGTGAAGGTCTTATCAAAATCCAGCTTGGTCTGCTCCAACAGGTATGGCAGCAGTTCAAAAGCTGTCTTTCTTACAATAAAAACAAGAAGATTTGTATAGTGAAGCCTGAGTTTTGGAACATCCTCTTCTGCCGTAAAACCTTTTCTTCTTACATCATGGAAAGCTGCAAAAAGCTCGAAAAGAGCACCTTCCAGCAGCTCTTGGGCGACTACGAGGGCATTCTCAAATGTTTCTGTGACATTCTTTACTCTATCAATCAATTGATCATCCTCGCGGTCATTCTGAGAGACGACTCGCCAAAGGGAGGCCAATTCATCAGGAAAATTGAAACTGTTGATAACTTGCTGGTCTCGATGATGGATCCAAGGCTTTTTGAGTTTTATAATCACAGAAGCGGGAAATTTGCAAGCGAATGCTGCGGCAGATGCAAAATTTGCCGATCGAAGAACATCCCTGAGGAATTCGGCATGGTTTTGGAGAACACGAGGAAGAAATGCAATCTTTTAATGGACGAGATTCTGGTTATTTGCCCAACGGGTCTGGAGGGCAAGATCAACGAAGATGAGTTGATGTATCTCTTAGCGTTACTCGTCCAACCTTAGGCCATTCCAATTCTTTTATACAAATTTTCTAACTAAGTTAGCTTGAATGTCTTAAACGTGTAATTCGCATTTTTTTTCCTCTTTCAGGAAATAATGTACACAATAAATTTTTCATGCTTTTATTTATCATGGGAAACCCCAATGGGCTCATAATCTCTTTCTAGACACTTGTATGAACTTAATTCCAGATGCAAAGAAAAAAATTTATAAAATAGAAAATTACTACAGAGAATATAAATGGAATGAAGGCCTTCGGCATCTAGTAAGTCTTTATGAACGCGCTGAATGTTCAATACAAAGGCAAAATTGAAATTGATCATGTTTCCCGAACTAAGGAGTAAAGCACGCTGAGTTTGCAATTTCTGTTGCAAAGTTTTATTGAGATGAACCCAAGAATCAGCAATATATTACTTGAATCTGCGGTTGTAGCCTCAAATATCTTATTACCGCTTTTGAAATCGGTTATTCTGACAGTTTTGTCGTCTGATCCGGTGGTAAACACGGAGCCACAGCTGCTCCAATTCACCGAACGAACCCATCCTAGCACACCATTGACACGAGTAACAATTTTAGTTTACCATTATGGACACCTTCGTATACGCGGATCACTTTGCCTTCTCGATAGTCGTAAATTTTCACGTTGCCTCCAGTATCACAGCATGCGATCAAATTGCCCTCAGGATGCCATTCAATAGAGATCGTGTCTATCCAAATATTTGATGATTCTACCAAATTGTCAATTTTACTGCTCATTTCATCAAGTAAAATTGATTCCTTATGCAACACGTCATTCTTCTCAACGTCGGCGAGATTAAACTTCTTTCCATCAAATTTCAAGGCAAGGATAGTACTATTGGTGATAGGAGCCCACCTACACCTATTAAATCTGCCTAACCGCATCGAAATTCAGGGAAAGTTTTGCTGTTTTACCATTCGAAAATTGCTCCCCAATACGAAAGCAGCCAATTTCTTCGTCAGTACTCAATCCTGTAATCAAGCAAGTTCCTCGCTGATCTATCATTGCGATCATATTGCCTTCAGGGTCGATGTCAAGGCTCATAATAGCATCTATTGGGAATTTTCAAAAGAAATTAATCACAGAATCCAATAATACTCTGATGATTAGACTGCCACTTTGCTTTTTTGATAATCTGGAGATTTTTGTAGTCAAATAACTGATAAGCAACCTGGTCCTTAACTGATAAGAGAGCAGTAAGCTGCAGTCTTGAGTTGGATGCAATGTCTTCGATTCCTGGAGAAATGTAAGAAAATTAGAGTGGGATTAGTACTTCCAGCGCTAGGCTCTAAAACGAAGCAGCATTTGAGGGTGCTGAGGTCCAGAACCTCGAAACTAGTTTTGTTGTAGGCATTTGATAATGAAGAGATAAGATAGTCTGAATTAGGAAGACTTTGGACGATGGAAGTTGCTCCTATCGTATAGATGCTTACTGTTGGAAGAAGGTGAGGTAGTTATACCCATTTCATTTGCGAGGTGAGCACCTCTTATCGGAGAAGAGAGTGTTTTGGATTTAAAATTGTAATACTGCACGGTATTGAAGCCGTAGGAGCACCATACGAGTCCAGAAGATGATGAATCAGGACTGAGATCTTGGGTGAGATCAGTAAAAGCGGTTATTGGAAAAAGATATTATTAGATACATCCTGTAGTTTCATCCATGAGAGAAGGATTCATAAGTCGTGAATTATTGAATTTTATTGTCGATATTATCGCTTTGAAGGGATGAATTGTGGCTTTCTGAAGGGAGAAAATTATGGAGAGTTGTTAAATGCTTTGTATCACCAATGATCTCTCTCTCTGTCGAAATGAGGTCGAGAGATCTTGTGTTGTATTCAGAACTAATCTAAAGAGAATATCATAAAATTCGCACGATATTAGTGTATTAAAAAACTAAGATAACCAGCTCTTAGTTGCAAGGAGAGAGTGACTTAGCAATTCCAGATCTTCAGCGTGAAAGAAGTTTATACGTGTTCGAAGTCTTGAATTATTTAGTTCAACTAAGTTAAATGAAAAGGTGGCAAAAAACCTGGACTGAAAGCATTTGGAAACAAAAATCGTTTGTAATTCAAGGCTGAAGTAATGTGAGAGTAGCAGCATTAATATGTAAGCATCAAGAACTCAGGTAACAGAAATATTCATTATCTCTGGTCGCCTGCAATGATTCTATCAGATTTTGCAGGGAAATTTAGTGAGAGATTTTCAATAATAACCACTAAGCTTCACTTCTGATCTCTTAGTGCTGCGCTTTACTTCTTGAAAATCCAGTATTCTGAAAATATTGTTCCATTACCACGCTCAAATAAGTTGTTCCCTTATTGGACCAAGAATACTTGTGAATTTCTAATGTTTCACCTCTAATACAAATTTCTTTATCTATCCATAAAACAATCTCCTTCTTCTTATTTCCTTCAGTGCCATCATGACCCAAAAAAGTAAGTTCCTTTCTAATTACAGCGAGAGAATTCATGTTCCCAAATCAAATCGGTGTTTGAAAATTTGGCTCAAGAGCGCCTAATTGATCGAGTGTTAGTCAGAACAAATAAGTCAATAATTGGCAAAAAAATTTTCAAAAATCAGAGCATTAACGATCAATGTATAAAATACTTTTGATTTTCGCTCTACTCGTTGTCGTACTCTCTCAAAAAGACGTCGAACGAGTTCCCAGTAATATTTTTTTCGCTGAATTAGCTTATTTTTACTTTTTTCCAAGTCACTATCAAAGTCGGAGAGAAGAAACACGTAACCATTGTCGTTCCTAAGATCACAGCAAAACAATGCGCTGATACTGTGGACGAGCGCACTTTGAATACCACGGAGACACTCATGAAATCAATGATATACAGAAAAATGTTCCCAGACACAGTCGCTAAGACTCATACCAACGCTGAATATAATGCAAAACTTTATTATCTGGCCTGCGTAAAAGGTGCTCGAAAATTCAATATCCATTTAGTCTAAACGACATTGCTTTATCATGTTCTCGCAAATTGGCGCTTTCATGAATTGTGTTTTTACATATTTATTTGAAAGCTGTTGCAATTAATTCATTCTTATCAATTTATTTAATAGATCACTCTTTGAATTCTTAATGAGTTTGCAAATCCGTCAACTTTTCGAAAGCTCATAGCTATTCTTTGAAAATACCTTATCACTAATCGCAAATAATCTCTACGATAAAAGAATGCGCTTGGATCTCTTGAAAGTCATGATATGATATATACGTTTATATACATTATTAAAGCAGAATAAGGTTTCGAAATCAGTGTTTTTGTTTTGAGATAAGATTTCAATACTCTGACTCTCTGTTGCTATTAGATGATAGTAAAATTGAGAACCCCGTTTGAGATTTTTTGCCAATAATCCATCCTAAGAGCCATGTTGTCCCCAGCTAATACTTACATTTAAGTCGCGTATATTTAGCTCATATTACCATGATGCTGAAGTTCCCTCAAAATACACCATTTTCTCTTCAATTTAATTATCTGTCGAAAACTAAAGCTTAGCAGACTTATCTACACCTTAGAACTTGTATATGAGGCATATCGAAAAGAATTTTATTGCTCTTAACTGCACCTAACACTCTAATTAAAGTACCCGTGGATCGAATACAGATGCGTTGCGCTGAGAAAACGCGATTGTCGCTCAAACTTGGCACAAGGCTATTGGCAGAGACAAATACAACTTTTCTGTTTTCAACTCTGCTACGGCTACCCTAATTAAATATATATAAACCTTTATTTTTGACTCTGGTTATCGATCCTTATTTAAAAAATTATAATTTGTTTAATTTGGCAAATACCTGATTCAGCAATATCGCATTTTAAACAAACTTATTTGCTAAAGAAAACGCAATCTTCATCGCCATCCAGAATATAACCGCTCTTCAAAATCGCATTAAAGAGAGGTCGATGAGGAGGACTCCATTCTAAGGTGCGTATTGTCTTGGCAAATTCTCTGGATGAACCTGAAGCAAGAGCTCGCAAAGTATGGTTACTTATGAACAGAGTTATTTTAATTCTGTCGTGTTCTTTTAGCAATTTATTCATTTTAGCTATCAGCGAAAAACATTGGCTATTAAATTGTGAATTAATTAAAGGGGTAATTTAGTTGAATCAGACCAAAAGCTTCACAAATTCTGATTCCTTCTATATTGATCTCAGCGAAGGAACAAAAAACGAAAATAGATTATAAATTATAAAAATTCACTTGGAAGCGTAGAAGGAAAACGTCCAAGCCATGCTAGACCGGTCTAAGCATTCTCTACCGTCAGACCATGCCTCTCTAAAAGTAACACTCGAGACTAAATTTCAGTCTTAACGCTTTATTTGCCAGAAAATATTGGCACTTGACCTCGACGAAACGCTTGTCCACTGCGATGTGTCACCCTTTCCTGGTGCTTGCGCAAAAGCAACAGTACATACCAGATCCATTGGAATTGTTAAAACTTTTGATAGTTGAGTCGTAGAAACCAAAGTTGCGTTATTTTCATAAGCAAAAGGCCAGGACTTGATGAGTTTCTTGAACAAGTCTCAGAGCAGTATCATATCGTTCTCTATACTTCGTCTACCGAAGACGTATTTATTCTTTCTGCTGCTCGGATTAAATGAAATTTTTTATAGTACGCAAACATCGTCCTCAAGACATTGAAAATAGAGCGATTTTTCTCACAAATTTACCATCGAGAACACTGCAAAATTAACGAAAATAAAAAATTCGTGAAGGACTTATCCGTCATGCAGCTCCCTCTGCAAGATCTGATCCTTATTGATGTAAGTCCCTCTCTTCTCACGACGATATCTGACACACTTTCTTTAGGACTCATTGGTTCATATTCAGAACCAGCCAAATAATATACTGATAGTTCGCCCATTCTTCGGAGACTTCGTCGAAGATAACGAACTCTCCATTGTTGCTGAATTCCTTGTGAATATTGCAAATCAAAAGGTCACAGGTCCAATCATGCAGGCCTTTATGGATTTCAAGCTGCGGGATGAGGTTGACGATGCTGAAGAATTGCCATTTAGAATCGTAGAATCTGGAATAAAGCCAAAATTTATGCAGAAGATGAATATATACATTGGCGCTAAAACAAAGCCGCTATTAGCAACCGATGAAGATTTCCTCACGAATTATTTCGAAGAAAGAAAAAAAGAAATTAGTCAAAAGCAAACACTGGAAAACGCGAAGAAGCTTTTAACAAATAGTCTCAAAAATAAAGGAACACTTATAAAGCTTGATGAGATCACCTCTCCGACTATTACCTCTTCTTCAGAGACCATATATGGATATACAGAGGTCGAAACCCCTCGCATGATTTTTAAACCGAACATTTCCAAAATAAGTAAAAAGAAATTTGCCGTCTCTGAAGACTACTAAAGCGCTCCATAATCTTTGTTTGAGGAGATACTTTAGGATGGACATCTAATTTTAAAAATTTTGTTTCTTTGAAGTTTGAGCAAATACAATTTTTTTATTCTTCTAAAGAGAATTATTATATATCGAGTTATATTCATAGCGTGTGGTTCTGTTGATAAATATGTTCATTGCAAGGTTGTTCTTTATGATTGTCCCATAATAAATTTTCCTTCATGGTCCCGAAACCTTGGGACTGAGGTATACAAACGAATTTAGTTGATTAGAAAGTTTCTCAACCAGTTATTGATTAATCTCAGAATATATCTCCGGAACTTGACCCATCGTCGCATTCGTGAACCCTTCTTCATAGGCACCTTGAAATCTGAAAGTTATGCCCTCCTCTCCTTTGATCATCTTCTTTCCGTCATCTCCACAATAAGAGTATGATTGGCCAGGCTTCGAAGGTCTGCAACTGTACCGTGTGTTTCACATTTGCACGGACAAGCACAGGTTTTTCAAACATCTGTTTGAAGATCTTATTAGCCACGCCAGGCAACTTGTGGTCCAACATGACTCCCACCCAAACAAGTTTTTATGAGGTCTAATAATAATGATACCATTAACAGACTGAGAAGACTATAGATGAAGCAAAGCAAATTCTTAATGAGCTTATGAATTGAAGACAACAACAAATAATAGATTATACACATAGATTTCTATCAACCACATTCATTCAAATAAATTATCCAATTAACCAAATTCCACACACACACAGATTTCACATTCAACACTCTTAGAACGTCCAATCTGAATCACCAGTCAGAGACTTACAAGAAGGGAGACCCAAAAAGCGAGGAGATTTCGTAGTTTCAGGAAGATACGACCATTTCGGCTGGGTGGAGTACCCATCGAAAGTCTCTTCGATTTTAAGGTGATGCCTTGTATTCTGGTCTTGGTAGTCGTGAGCTGTGCCTTGGCCTAACAGATGCGAAGATATATGAACTGCTGCTTGATCATTAGCAGGTTGAGAGAATTCTTGGGCCTCGAATTCTGATTCAGAAGGGCTCATCGTCATCTTTTCTGAAGTCGATTCTATTTTAACCCCTTCCATCTCGATAAGATCTGAGTTTTTCGCTTTCACCGGTCTCCTCTCTTCTTTCATCTTGATATCTCTCTTTTCCTTGTTCGTATGGTAGTAGGGGCACACCTTCCCTCCAAGGCACTTCTTTACCGTGCACTTCTTCGTTTTATAGTTCAGCGGGTGATACTCAAGTTCCTTCCACCCATGACATTTCCCGCATTCGTATCCGAGCGGACAGCCTCCGTCTTCATAAACCCTTAGAAATTCAGACACTTTCCACAGTTGGCAGCAGCTTGCCTCGTAGTTATAATCCGCAGGTTTCCTTCTGAAATCTTGCCAGTTATGAGCATAGACACAGCGGGCGCGGTCATGCTCAACAAGATTAAAGGGACACCAGACAGTTTTGTAGTGCAGCATGTAAAAATCGATGTGGTGTTGGTCCAGATTATGGATAAGCTCGATCTTGATCTCGTTTTCGTTATGGGCGAAGGAGCAATAGATCCCGAACTCGCAGTGGTGGAGGTCATCAGGGTAAAACGAGCAGAATTTGGTCTTGTATTTGTTCGGGCTGTAGAGCTGCTCGACCCGGCTGTGGTCGTAAGGACAGGCATCGCCTTTGGGGCAAGATCTTGGGTTATCGAGGTATTTGCAAAGGAAATTCGAGGAGAAATGTCCCGGACGTCTCCGGTCTCTTGGGTAATGATAGAAGGCGCATTGCTTGTGGTTATGTTTGATCCGTTGCTGGCAAGGGAACACTTTGAAGGTATCTAAATTGAAAATTCCAGTTTCGCATTGCTTGTCGCTGAGGTTATTGTAATGAAGGGGAAATAGACTGAGGCTGTCTTCGGCGGAGTCATCGTGAGTGGAGTTGAGGTTGGCATCGGAGCTTTCTTCAGATAAGGTTGGTGTGAGTCGGAAAGCGGTCTTGAGGTCGAGAGAGCTGGGATCAAGATGCAGAGTGCTGGCGATGAGATCTCGGAACTGAGCAAGAGAGTGGTGGTCGAGCGTAATGATAGGAAGATAGTGGTTGGATTCGGTCATCAGAAAACTATTATTATTCCCAGTTTTATTAAAGGAATTATCTATCCTACTATAAACGTTGCTGGACTCAATTATTTTATCCATAGTATTTTTAATAATTGATCAGGCTTCAAATTTTCATCAAAATTTACAAGAAGAGGCAAAAAGTTTGAAACTTATGGAATTTCTAGAGAATTTAGTTAATAATGATTATTATTTATCAGGATGCTGGGTGTATGTTTATGGATACGAATGACAACAATACTTGTCTTGGCGGTGCTCCGTTGGGTATTTCTTGAGTACGAATTTACTATGAATGAAAACAGCATAAATAGTTATGCTATCTGGAAGAAAGAAAAAGATTGCTTGCTGATCTTTGCGATGTTGCGATATTGCTTAGAATCTCTTATTCTTTTCTTTGATGAGTACTCGACGTTTGTTAAATGCTGAATCCAAAAAGCGGTTGACATGTGCTTTAGGTGGAATATTAAAATGAA